>Ga0209913_1000006_pt1 | contig 363935 bp, 339 predicted proteins | sample PersoiDNA2013203_FD_185805 | JGI IMG/M metagenome (GOLD analysis project Ga0209913, IMG submission 185805) | Permafrost soil microbial communities from the Arctic, to analyse light accelerated degradation of dissolved organic matter (DOM) -... | ecosystem: Environmental > Terrestrial > Soil >... | reverse complement strand
CAAACAATGGTGTAACTGCGCCTTCGTCAACGCCCCTTTGCCCATGACAAAATCGAGGGTCTGCCCGGTGCGGTCGCGCGCCACCAAAATGCAGACCTGCTCATTGGAAATGCCACGTCGGCGCGCATGGCCGCCCCGGCGGCGGGCCGGACGCGTCATCTTTCTGGATCCCTTTTCCGATTCCAGCAAATATAACTCGTCGGCCTCGGCGATGCCGTGCAGGCCATGCGGCCGGTCCGTCCTGGCGATCGTTAAAAAACGGTGGCGCCAGCGAAAGGTGGTGTTGCGGTGCACACCCAGCTGTTGGGCGGCCTGGCGTACTGAGGCGGAGTCGAGCAGACATGCGGCATACTCGATCCATAGCGATTTGTGGCGCAAACGCGCCAGCGGCGTGCCCGTCAAGGCATTGAAGGTACGCCCGCACGGCACGCAGCGGTAGCGCTGCAAGCCGTGCGCATGGCCATGCCGGTGCAACTGAGGCGAGTGGCAGGCGGGACAGGCCAAGCGCGGCTGGGCCACACTTTCCAGCAGCGCGACGGTCGCGTCGTGTGGGCCGTTGCCACGCAGCAGGGCCATTCCTGCCTGCCGCTGGCGTCGGTTCAACTGCACAAACTGGGCGATAAAGCTGATCCATTCGGCTGCCTGCATGATCGGCTCCGGGTTAGCTGAGTATGCAGAGTCAGACAGCACTGTCAAAGGAAGATTCCCGCATTTACCCTACTTACCGATGACAGAGCCTTTTTTATTGTCCCTTGCCTTTATTGGTAGTGCTGGTAGACCGTAGTGCCATTCGCTTTCACCAGGAACACGTCGTAGGGATCATTGCGCGGTCCTTCCATGCCTGGCGAGCCCATGGGCATGGCCGGCACGGCCAGGCCTTTCGCCTGGGGTTTCTCACGCAGCAGGCGCTTGATGTCGCTGGCGGGCACGTGGCCTTCGATGGCGTAGCCGTTGACGATGCCCGTGTGGCAGGAGCCGAACTGGTCGGGTATGCCGGCGCGCTGGCGATATTGCGCCGGCATCTCGACGTTCTTGGCGCGCACGGTAAAACCGTTCGCTTCCAGGTGCTTGACCCATGCGGTGCAGCAGCCGCACGAGGCGCTTTTGTAGACGTCGATGACGGGCAGGGCCGCGATGGCGAACGTGGGCAAGCCCAGCATGGCGGCGCAGGCGCCGCGCAATAAGAAATGTTTGATCATGTGTTGCTTTCAGACGAAGTAGGTCTATCGTGGCCACACGGGTGGCCTGCTTGGGACGAGCTTGGAATTTAAGCGGAAAGCGGTCGCGGCGGCCGGCGCGGGCCGTCAGGAATGAATCCTGTCGGCAAGGTGGCCGTTGCGATGGTGACTTGTTGCGCGCCGGTGCAGGCCGCGGCAGGCAGGGAAAGGCAGGGCGGCATCAGCGCGCCCAGGCAAAAGCTGGAACAGGCGCCGCACGCCGGGTGCTTGGCAGGGCTCTTGTTTTCTTCTTGCATGCCGGGGCGGTGGGCGTCGGCGGATGACTGCGCAACGTGATGCTGGCAGTCCGCTGCCAGCATGGCGGCAGGCAAGGCAGCGAGCGGCGCGCACGCACGCGTGGCGCCCGCAGCCCCCGCTTGCAGCGGCAGCGCCATGATCAACAGCAGGATCAGCCATGTTTTAAAGAGTCTTAGCATCGACGGAAAGTATAGCATGGGGGCAATGTCGCCGGACGCAGGCAGCCGCTAGCGCGTGGCCGTGGCGCGCTCCTTCGATGCGTACATGGCCTGGTCCGCATGGCGCAGCAGCAGCTGCATGCTATCGCCGTCGTCTGGGTAATGCGCGACGCCGATGCTGACGCTGATGCGCAGGTGGCGGTCATCGCCGAGCCGCAGCGGGGTGGCCAGCGCCGCGTGGATTTTCTGCTCGATCAGCATCACATCGAGCGACAGCGGATTGTTTTCCAATAGCACGACGAATTCGTCGCCGCCCAGGCGGGCCAGGGTATCGGTCTCACGCAGGCAAGCCCGGATCCGGCTTGCCACGGCCTGCAGCAGCAGGTCGCCGCAGGCATGACCGTATTGGTCATTGATTAATTTGAAACGGTTCAGGTCAAGAAACAGCAGCGACAGCCGGCCATCTTGGCGTTGGGCACGCGCAAACGCGGTCTGCAGGCGGTCATGGAACAGGCGCCGATTCGGCAGGCGGGTCAGTTCATCGTGCATGGCCATGAAGTGCATGCGGCTCTGCAGTTGCTTGCGCTCGATGGCGATGGCAAGTTGCTTGGCGACGAATTGCAGCAAATCGATCTCGTGTTCGTTACCTGCGGCAGCTCCCTGGCCGCTTTGCAATACCAGCACGCCGATGATGCCGCGCGACGACTGCAGCGGGACGGCGAGCCAGTACTCAAGCAGGTCGCCGGCGGCTGCCTGCAAGGCGGGCGGCAAGCCGGCCAGCTGGCCGGGTTCGATCAGCAAGGCGCGGCCGCTGCGCTGCACTTCTTCGCACAGCAGGCCCGCCAGCGCGGCGGGCGTTGCCGGTGTACCGTCCAGCCCCTGCTGTGCATGGTGCAAGTGCTGGTTGTGTTCGTCACGCAGGGAGACTGTCAGGCCGCAGGCGGGCAGCAGTTCGCGCACGATCTGGTGGATGCGCTGGAGCAGGGCCGGCAGTTCCTCGGTCGCATGCGCCGCCTCGGAGATGGCGTACAGCGCCGCCTGCTTCGCCTGCGTCCGTTTCAGCGTCGTGATATCGCGCGCCACCGCCACGCGCAGCTGGTCCGTGGCGGACCAGCGGGCCGACCACATGATGTGTGCGACTCGGCCGTCTTTCCTGGTGTAGCGGTTCTCAAAGTGGACCTGGGCATGGCCGTTCATGATGGCCTGCGCCGCCGCGATGGTGCGCTGACGGTCGGCTGGCGCGACCAGGTCGAGCATGACCATGCCGATCATTTCTTCCTGGGTGTAGCCGAAGATACGTTCGCAGGCGGCGCTGACAAAGACAAAGCGCCCGTTCACATCGACCATGCACACGGCGTCGAGCAGCAAATCGGTGAAGCTGGCGACCGGCGCGCTAATCAAATGTTTCATATGTTCACTATTCTAGTGGACATTGCCGATCGATATTGAAATTGTTGTTTTTAGAAAACAAAGAGCGTTGAGCGCGGCTTGCCGGAACGGCAGCGACGGCGGCATGCCGCTGCGGAGCAGGTGTCGGCGCCAGCCTGTCAATCATCGACGACAAACGTGTGCGGGTCGAGTGGATCCAGCGTGATGATGGCGCCGCTGCCCGCCGCGCCGCCGCTCTGGCTCAGGCGTACATGCAGCTGGGCCAGATAGTCGGCGCGGCAGCGGCGCAGCGCATAGTCGCGGAAATTATCCTGTTCCAGGGCGCGCCAGGCGCGTTCGCGTCCTTGCGCCGAGCGCGTGCCGGCCAACTCGATGCGCGCGGGCGTGATGCCGGCGTCGCCTCGGCAGAGGCGCGTGTAGCCGTAGCGGTCCATATACGGGCCGGTGAGCGTTTCGATGAGGTTGATCTCATCGTCCGACAGTTGCTGCCGGAATTTGTCGATGTTGGCCGTGATCGGCGCATGGCAGTTGGCCGACCATAGCGACGACAACTGTGCGATGTGCCGCGCTTCGGCCGACGCCGCCACGTCCAGCATCTGCGGCAGGAAGGCGATGCCGAGAAAGTCGCATACCGTTTCCAGCGTCTCTTGTTGCCGCGCCAGGAAATCTTCATAGCGTATCGTCAGCACGCGCTGCCCATAGCGCTGCATGACATGGTCGGCGGCCGTGTGGGCGGCCAGCCAGGTCCTGGCATTGAGCAGCGTGTCGAAATCGTGGATGATGGCGCGGTTCATCGACGCCACTTGCGCGCGCGGATCGCGCACCATGTTCAGGAACAGCATGTCCGGATACAGCCGCACGATGTCGTCGGCGTAGTGCACGCTGTCGAGCGACTTGTCCATCACCACCTGCGCCTGGCGCCGTTCGCCCGCGCGCAGCAGCAGCTCCCATGCCACGCGGTGGATGCTGCGCGGCTGGCCGCGCAGCGTTTCGAACACTTCCACCGGATCGAAGACGACGCCCGGCCACTTGACCATGCTGACCGCCGCCAGGCCCACCACATCGACCACCAGGCGAAAGTAGGCGCGGTCGTCGCGCAAGTCACCGTACAGGGGCAGCAGCGGCATCATATCGACCAGGTGCAGCGGATACGGTGAATAAAACTGCGGCGACAGGTTCAGGCGCAGGCGCAGGGCATGGCTGCCGCAGCGGCGCAGGGGGATCATCATGACGGGGCGCGGGCGCGCGCCCTCGCCGGGGTGGTGGCTGCTGCTCATCGCATCATTCCTCGAACAGGGGGGGCGCGGCATCAGATGAAGCGCGGGCACAGCTGCTGGAACAGCCGTTCGCAAGCCTGTTCCAGCGACAACGTGCTGGTATCGAGCGTCAGCGCCGGCGCCAGCGGTGCTTCGTAGGGCGCCGAGACGCCCGTAAATGCCGGGATCAGTCCGGCCCGCGCTTTCCGGTACAGTCCCTTGGGATCGCGTTCCTCGCACAGCGCGCATGGTGTGCTGATATAGGCTTCGATAAAGTCGTCGCTGCCGATGATCTGGCGCGCCATCTCGCGGTCGCTGCGCAGCGGCGAGATGAAGGCGCAGATGACCATCATGCCGGCGTCGTTCATCAGCCTGGCCACGACGGCGCTGCGGCGGATGTTTTCCTGGCGGTCGCGCGGAGAAAAGCCCAGGTCGCCATTCAGGTGATGCCGCATATTGTCGCCGTCGAGCACGCAGCTCAGGCGACCCGTCGCCAGCAGCCGCCTTTCCAGTGCGTATGCCAGCGTCGACTTGCCTGCGCCGCTCAGGCCGGTCAGCCACAGCGTCGCAGCCCGCTGGCCGGCCAGCGGCCCCCGCTGTTCCTTGCCGATATGGCCCGCATGCGGGAAGATGTGCGTCGCCACCATGTCGCCTGCAGCGGCGATCTGTTCCAGTTTACCCATGTGCCACTCCCCGTTGCCGGCTCAAAACTGTTCCCACTCGATTTCGCTGGGCTTGGCGGCGGCCGGACGGGCCGGCTTTGCCGTGGCGGGCGGGCGCCGCGCCGCCAGCGGCGGTGGCGGACGGCTGACCACGCGCAGTCCCGCATCGCGGCCGCCTGCGATGTTGCCCACGCGGAAGACGCTGACCACGTCGTTCAGGCTGTTGACCTGTTCCTGCATCGCTTGCGCGGCGGCGGCGGCTTCCTCGACCAGCGCCGCATTTTGCTGCGTCACATTGTCCATTTGCGTCACGGCCATATTGATTTGCTCGATGCCGGCCGATTGTTCCTGGCTGGCGGACATCATTTCGGACATGATGCCGGTGACGCGTCGCACGCTGGCGACCACCTCGTGCATGGTCGATCCGGCCTGTTCCACCAGCCGGTTGCCGGCCTGGACCTTGTCGACCGAGTCGCCGATCAAGTCCTTGATTTCCTTGGCGGCCGCGGCCGAGCGCTGCGCCAGATTGCGCACTTCGGTGGCCACCACGGCAAAGCCGCGCCCCTGTTCCCCGGCGCGGGCCGCTTCGACCGCCGCGTTCAGCGCCAGGATATTCGTCTGGAAGGCGATGCCGTCGATGACGCCGATGATGTCGACGATCTTGCGCGCCGAGACATCGATGGCCGCCATGGTGTCGACCACCTGCGCCACCACGGCGCCGCCCTTGGTGGCGACATCCGAAGCCGATTCGGCCAGCCCGTTGGCCTGGCGCGCATGGTCGGTGTTGATGCGCACGGTGCTGGTCAGTTCTTCCATGGACGAAGCGGTTTGCTCCAGCGTGCTGGCCTGCTGCTCCGTGCGCGAAGACAAGTCCAGGTTACCCATGGCGATTTGTCCCGCCGCCGTGGCGATGGTCTCGGTGCTGGCGTGCACTTGCTGGACGATTTGCGCCAGGCTGTCGCGCATCGACTGCATGGCGTACAGCAGGCTGTGCGTGTCGCCGGCGCGGGTATGGATGGACACTGCCAGGTTGCCGCTGGCGATCTGGCCGGCGATTGCCGCCGCCTCGTCGGGTTCGCAACCGAGTTGGCGCGTCACGCTGCGTGTGATCAGCACGGCGGCCAGCAGGCTGGTGAGCAGCGCCAGCGAGCCGATGCTCAGCATCACCAGGCGCGCCTGGCTGTAGGCAGCCTCGGCGACGCTGGAAGCCTCGTTATTCTGCTTTTCCTCGACGGCGATCAAGGTGCGCAGCAATTCCCACCAGCGCTTTTGCACGGGACGGAATTCATAGCGCAGCAGCTTGTAGGCGTCTTCCTGCTTGTGATCCAGCGCCAGCGCGGCGGCCCGCTCGATGAAAGGGGCGGCCAGCTCGCTTTGCTGGCGAATTTTCTCGAGCAGACTTCTTTCTTCGTTCGAGGTGCCCTCCAGTTTGGCGAACATCGTCCCCAGCTTTTGCTGCGCGGCGGCGTATTTCTTTTCCTGCTCCGCGATGCGTGCGACCTCGATCTGGATTTCCTTCTCTTCTTTCAGCAAAATCAGATTGCGCAGCGCCAGCGCCCGCTCGGTTACTGTCAAGTCCATAGTCTGAGCGAGCCTGGTTTCGACGTCATTGACCTTGGTCGCTTCATCCATGCGGTCCTGGATCTGCCGCATGCTGGTCAGTCCCAGCGTGATGACCAGCAACAGGAACAGGGAGACCAGGCCAAAGCCCAGGCCGAGCCGCTTGGCTATTGTTAAGTTCAGAAATCTCATGCTGCCTCCTTAAGGCCGTGCTTGCTGTTTCGCATAAGCTAATGCAGATTTATCGTGAAGCACTCAGCGATCATAGTGATTGCGGGCAGGCGGAATATCACACAAAGTCACTTTCAGCATTTGAACAACAGTATAAATTTACTTGCGGCAACAGTTCCAATTTGAGTTAAATGACGCGCCCTCGTTGGCGCCGCTACTGGGGCGGAGCGTGACTTGTATCAAGAATGAAAAATTTTCATGCCACATTGCGCTCATGATTTCACCTTTTACGTCGTTATAGCTGTGTCTGCCTGGCACCTGAAGCGGCGTGTATCCCACGTCTGGCTGAAAGTGGGCTAGCTTGACGGTTGATTGTTGTCAAAAACTGAAAGTTATGAATATCTCACCCATACACCACCACTCGTTTAGCAAGGCATAACGACCATGACCTCCGTCTCCCCGATCCCGAGCTGGAATCCAAGCCCGTCCCGCGCGCCTGCCGCTACGGCAAGCGGGGCGGACACGCCCTCATCCCCGGCGCCGTCCCCTTCCGCCATCGTCGCCTTCGGCGGCCCGCCGGCCGTGTCACCTCTCGTGCCTTCGCCGATGGTGTGGGAAAGCGCGTCGCGCGACAAGGTGAGCGAGGCGATGACGAAAAGCTTCTCTTCGTATGCGTTTGGCGGTCGCTTTAGCGGCCTGGGCGCGGCAATGCTGGGTCAGGCCAAGCTGGGCAACTACAATTTCTCGCAGGCGATGCGCCAGCCGCCGCCGAGCACCACGCCGAATGTCTATGCAGCGTCCGGCATCGCGCCGGGTAGCCTGCACGGCAATGGCGAAGACCGGGTTGCCCTCAGCATCACGACGAAAAGCGGCGTGGAAGTCAAGCTGGCACTCGACAGCCAGGGCGACGGACTGGCCGTGAACATGACGACGAGCGGCGACCTCAGCGACGCTGAAGCCAGTGCGCTGGGCGACCTGGCAAAAGGTTTTCAGGAAACCATTGATGGCATGGGGCGCGCCACGCCGAAAATCAAGCTGGAGGGCTTGATGCAGTTCGACCAGCAAGTGCTGGCCTCGGTGAAACTGCATGCGGAAGTCAAGGTGCGCGGCGAGCCGGAAAGCGTGCAAACCCTGGATTTCCAAGCCGACGGCGCGCAGCGCAAGGTCAGCTTCAGTGGCGAGGCCGGCAGCCTGGACCTGAAGGTCGATGCCAGCCAACTCAATACCCTGGGCAGCAAGGAACGGCAAGCCAAGGCGCTGGGCAGCTACATGAAGCAGTTCGACCAGGCGGCGTCGCGCGGCCATGGCGACGCGGGCCTGGTGGCCATGCTCAAGGACAGTTTTACGGCCCTGCACAGCAATTCCGCCGCGCCGCAGGTGGCCACGGACACGCCCGAGACGGGCAAGTGGCGCCTGGCGGCCGAGGACAAGTCCATCCTGACGGGACTGGCCGATTTCAGCGCCTCCGTGTCGCAGACCGTGAAATTCAGCAATCCCATGCGCAGTGTGGAAAAGGATGGCTTCAATTATGAAGTGTCGCAAAAGACGGAGCAGACCGGTGCCAGCCAGGATGCACGTTCGATCCGCCAGCAGCAGCAATCGAAGCTCAGCGCCAGCTACCATGAGACCCTCGTCCCCGGCGTGCCGCTGCGCCTGACGACCGACACGGAATCGCAGAACTATACCTACCACCAGATCGAGGATACGGCCAGCAGCGACGCGCAGGTGGCCTACAAGGATGGCAAGATGGTGAAGGCGAGCTTGCAGCAGGAGGGCCGCCAGTCCGAGCATGTCATGAAGTATTTCCTGGGCAAGCTGGAATCGGACAAGACCACGCCGGGCAATTATTCCGTGCTGCGCGACCTGCTGCCCGTGCTGGGACCGTACAAGACGGGCGAGCTGGGCATGACGCCAGAGAAAAAGGCGGAGCAGCGCCAGCAGGCGCTGCTGACCTTGAGCGACGACGTGCTGCTGCAATCATATGCGGGCCAGACCGTCAGCATGTGGCAAGCCGATATGCCGCAGGAAAAGGGCGAGGCCGCCGCCGCTTAAAAACGCCAGCGCCCAATGCGAAAAGCCCGTCTGCGAAGACGGGCTTTTTGTTTGTTGATTACCTGCTTATTGCTTGGTATGGAGCAAGGCAGTCTATGCTTTGGCCTTGCTTTGCTTAATCCAGTAACCGATGCCCAGCGCGGCGAGCCAGACGGGGATCAGGTAGACAGAGATGCGCAGGCCCGGCGTCAGGTACATGATCACCAAAATGCCAGCCAGGAAGGCCAGGCACAGGTAGTTGGTGAACGGGTAGCCCAGGCTCTGGAACAAGGTCGTCTTGCCTTCGATTTTTTTCTGCGCGCGGAAGCGCAAATGGATCCAGCTGATCATGGCCCAGTTGATGATCAGGGCCGAGACCACGAGACCCATCAGCACTTCAAACGCTTCGCCTGGCATGAAGTAATTGACCACCACGCAGGCGCCCGTTGCCAGGGCCGACACGCCCAGCGCCGCCAGCGGCACGCCGCGGCGGTTCAGGTGCAGCAGCGCGCGCGGCGCATTGCCCTGCTTGGCCAGGCCGAACAGCATGCGCGTGTTGCAGTACACACCGCTGTTGTAGACGGACAGGGCGGCCGTCAGCACTACCACGTTCAGGGCCGTGGCCACCAGGTTGCTGTCGAGCGCATGGAAGATCAGCACGAACGGGCTGCCGCCTGTGACGACGTTTTGCCACGGGTACAGCGACAACAAAATGCCCAGCGCGCCGATGTAAAAGATCAGGATGCGGTAGATAGCCTGGTTGGTGGCGCGTGGAATCGTGGTGCTCGGGTCGTCCGCTTCGGCCGCCGTGATGCCCACCAGTTCCAGGCCGCCGAACGAGAACATGATGACGGCCATGGCCATCACCAGGCCCTGCCAGCCATTCGGGAAGAAGCCGCCGTGCTGCCACAGGTTGGCCACCGACGCTTGCGGGCCCGCGTCGCCGGACGCGAGCAGGTAGGCGCCGAAGACGATCATGCCGATGATGGCGACCACCTTGATGATGGCGAACCAGAATTCCATTTCGCCAAAGGCCTTCACGTTCAGCAGGCTGATGGCGTTGATGGCGCAAAAGAAGATCAGCGCCGAGACCCAGGTGGGCACGCCCGGCCACCAGTACTGCACGTAGATGCCGACGGCCGTCAGCTCGGCCATGCTGACGAGTATATACAATACCCAGTAATTCCAGCCCGACAGGAAGCCGGGCAGGTGGCCGCAGTATTTATCGGCGAAGTAGCTGAAGGAGCCGGCGACGGGTTCGTCGACCACCATCTCGCCCAGCTGGCGCATGATCAGGAAGGCGATGACGCCGGCGATGCCATAGCCCAGCAGCACGGAAGGGCCGGCCATCTTGATGGTTTGCGCGATGCCCAGAAACAGGCCGGTGCCGATGGCGCCGCCAAGGGCGATGAGCTGGATGTGGCGGCTTTTCAGGCCGCGTTTGAGTTCTTGTGGTTCGGTATTCCCGACTGCCGTCATATGTTTTATCCTGTTTTTACGGGGCTGAGGTCGCTGATTCTAAAGCATGGGCGCGCAAAGCAGGAACGAAATGCATGTTGCACTGCGGGTGCGCAAGAAAAGCCATGCATCTTCGCCGAACGGCGCGCAAAACCGCTGCCGCCCGCGACGGGCGCACGGTATCATGATGGCAAATTTTTGAGGAGCGTGTATGAATCTGGCGCAGCGCAGCCGTTTGCAAGGCATCAGCCTGGGCTTTTTGGCCGGCTATGTCGATACCTTGGGCTTTGTCGCCCTGTTCGGCCTGTTCACGGCCCATGTGACGGGCAACTTCGTGCTGATCGGCGCGGCGCTGGCCAACGCCACGCATGCCTCGATCGCCCTCAAGCTGCTGGCGTTCCCTGCGTTTATCGTCGGCGTGGCGGCGGCGCGGCTGTTGAGCGTGGCGGTCGAGCGCCGCGGCGGACCGGCGCTGCGCCTGGCGCTGCTGCTGGAGCTGGCGCTGCTGCTCGGCTTCATGGTGTCGGGCATGCTGGCCGAACCGGTGACGGCGGAGCCGGGCGCGCTGGCGATGGCGGCCGGCCTGTTCGGCGCGGGGGCTATGGGCGCGCACAGCGCCATCAGCCGCCTGCTGCTGGCGCACCTGGCGCCCACGTCCATGATGACGGGCAACGTCACGCAATTGGTGATCGACACGGTCGACGTGCTGCGCGGCGCGGCCGATGGCGCCACGCGCGAACGCTGCGTCAAATGCTTCTGGCCCTTGCTGGGCTTTGCCGTGGGCGCCATCCTGGCCGCCTTTGCCTACCTGGCCGTGGGTTTCGCGGCGCTGGCCGTGCCGCTGGCCATTTTGCTGGTGCTGATCGCGCTGGAGCCGGCTCGTTTGCCAGCTTAATCCTGCGTGCTCTGGCGCACCGCGCCGATGGCCGGTTCGTACACGGCCAGAAACTCGGGCGGCAGGCGGCGCGCGCGGCCGCTGCTCAATTCGATGCAGATCAATTCCCAGCGTCCGCGCACGACGGTGGCGCCGTCGCTGTCGCGTATCAGCTGGAAGCGCCGTTCCATGCTGGAGCGGCCGTCGCTGGCGCACAGCCAGGTGGCCAGGGTCAGCGCTTCGCCGGCGCGCGTGGGCAGCAGGTAGTCGTATTCGCCGCGGCGTATCGCCATGGCCCGGTCCAGGCGTCGGTAATCGTCCAGGTCCAGCCCCAGGACGGCCGAGTGATGCCAGGCGATATGCTCGCACCAGCGCACGTAGACGGCGTTGTTGGTGTGCTGCAAACCATCGATGTCGCCCGCTTCGGGCGTGACGGGCAGGGTGTGGGCGTGCGGATAATCCCAGTTCAAGTGCGCTCCTTTCGAGATGGTGGCGGCTGATTGTACGTGCCGGCGGTGTTTCCTGCCTGCGGCGCACGCCAGGAAAAACGCTGTTTTATATGCTGATGTATGATGCATCATAATATACGGAATCTGAAAATGCCTATGAATCATTCCCTGGACAGCCTGGTGCACGTCAACCTGGGCAAATCCGTGTATGCGATGCTGCGTGACGCGCTGGCGGCCGGGCGCTTTCAGCCGAACGACCGGCTGCGCATCCGCGAACTGGCGCTGCAGCTGGGCACCAGCGTCACGCCCGTGCGCGACGCCATGCTGCAGCTGGTGCAGGAAGAGGCGCTGGTGCTGCGCTCGCCGCGCGACTTCCGCGTGCCCGTGTTCAGCGTGGCGCGTTACCTGGAAATCCGCGCGCTGCGCCTGGAACTGGAAGGGCTGGGTGCGTTCGAGGCCGCGCAGCGCATCGACGACGCCACGCTGGCCGACCTGGAGCGCCTGCTGCAGGCCAATGAAGAGGCGATTGCGCGACACGACCTGGCGGCGGCCCTGCAATGCAACCAGGCGTTTCACCTGGCCTTGGCGCAGGCGGCCGGCATGCCGACCTTGAAACGTTTCGTCGACCACCTGTGGATGCAGACGGCGCCGCTGATCGCCGCCGGCTACGCCAGCTTTTCGCCCGATATGCGGGTTGGCCACCACCACGCCATCATCAGCGCGCTGCGCCAGCGCGACAGCGCGGCCGCGCGGCGCGCCATCGAACAGGACATCCTCGACGGCGGCACGCAGATGCTGGCCTATGTCATGCGCCAGGAGCGCATCCACGCCGGCACAACCGAACAAGAACAGAACAAGGAAGAACATGAGTGAACAAAAAACCGCCATCGTCACTGGGGCCAGCCGCGGCATCGGCCACGCCGTGGCCGAACGCTTCCGCAGCCTGGGCTGGCGGGTCATCACCGTCTCGCGCAGTCCGATACCGGGCGGCTGCCCGCGCAGCCAGGAGCACAACACGCACTTTTGCATGGATTTGTCGGACCTGAGCCAGATCGGGCAGATGGTCGACACCCTGCGCCCCATGCTGGGCGACGCGAAGCTGCACGCGCTGGTGAACAATGCGGGCGTGTCGCCGAAGGGGCCGGGCGGCTCGCGCGTCAATTCGCTGACCACCGACATGCAGACGTGGCAAGAAATGTACAACACGAATTTCTTTGCGCCGCTGGCGCTGACGCGCGGCTTCGCGCAGGAATTGTCGAATGCGCACGGCGCCGTCGTGAACCTGTGCTCGATCGCCGGCTACCGCGTGCACCCGTTTGCCGGTTCCGCCTACGCCAGTTCGAAGGCGGCGCTGGCATCGCTGACGCGCGAAATGGCCAATGACATGGCGCCGCTGAATGTGCGCGTGAACGCCATCGCACCGGGCGAGATCGACACGGCGATTTTATCGCCCGGCACCTCGCACATCGTTGACACGCAAATCCCCCTGCGCCGCCTGGGCACGACGGCCGAAGTGGCCGATTTGGTGGAGTTCCTGTGCAGCGAGCGCGCCTCGTATATCACGGGCGCGGAAATTCCCATCGACGGCGGCCAGCGCATTTAATCAAGAAGGAGGACCGCATGACGCAACATATCGGCATCGTCGGCTGTTCGGCCGAAGGCGCGGCCCTGTGCTACCGCACGATTTGCGAGGAGGGCGCGCATGCGCTGGGCGCGTATGCACACCCGGAAGTGACGCTGCACACGCCGTCGCTGGCGCGCTATGTGGCTTGCTTGAATGCTGGCGACCTGGCCGGCGTGGCCGAACTGATGCTGGCGTCGGCGCGCAAGCTGGCTGCCGCCGGCGCCGATTTCCTGATCTGTCCCGACAACACCATCCACCAGGCATTCGAGCTGATGGCGCCCCGTTCGCCACTGCCGTGGCTGCATATCGCCGACGTCGTCGCCGCGGAGGCGGCAGCGCGTGGTTTTCGCCGCGTGGGCTTGACGGGCACGCGCTGGCTGGTCGACAGCGCCGTGTATCCGGACAGGCTGGCCGCGCACGGCATCGCTTGCGTGCGGCCCGGCGAGGAGGAACGCAGCGAGATCAACCGCATCGTCATGGAAGAACTGGTGCCGGGCGTGGTCAAAGGGGACAGCGTGGCGCGCTTCCAGGCCGTCATCGCCGGCTTGCGCGAGCAGGGCTGCGACGCCGTCATCCTCGGCTGCACGGAAATCCCGCTGATCATCAGCGACGCCAATTCGCCGCTGCCGACGCTCGACTCCACGCGCCTGCTGGCGCGCGCCGCCTTGCGCCGGGCGCTGGCCGCCTGATTATTTATCCAGCTGCGCCTGCAGCGCGGCCACCACCAGCGCGTGGTCGTCGGCCTGCGCCAGGCCGGAAACGCTCACCGTGCCGACCAGTCCCACGCCGCGTATCAGCAGGGGGAAAGCGCCGCCATGGCCCGCATACTCGATGTCGTCGAGGTATTTCACGTCTTCGAAGGTGCTGCCGCGGCTTTTGTACGAGATGCCCATGTAGTAGGAGCTGTGGCAAAAGCGCTGCACCGTCTGGTTCTTGCGGCGTATCCAGTCCGCCTGGTCCGCCGTGGCGCCCGTCATGGCGTGGTGGAACAGGATTTGACCGTTGCGCGTGATGTTAACGGTGACGGCCTTGCCCCGCTTGCGCACCTCCTCGACGATCCACAGGCCCACGGCCAGCGCGGCATCGTTGTCGAAGCGTTCGAATTGCAGGGTTTCTTCCTGCTGCGCCAGGGTTTGCAGCAAATCGGCGTAATGATCCATCGTCAGGGAGTCGGGTAGTGGCTGGAAACGCTACTGTAGCGCACCATGGACCAGCCGCGCGCGCTTTTTCCGTGCCGGGCCTACAATAGACGGCATGAACCTGTCCCTGTTTGCCGATGAAGACCAGGCTCCGGCCGCTCCCGCGCCGCTGGTGCCGGGTTCGTCCGCGTCGCTCCTGCTGCGCGCTTTCGCACTGCCGTACCTGCATGAGCTGCTGCCGGCGCTGGACGCCATCGTGCTGGCGGCGCCCCTGCGCCATATGGCCACGCCGGGCGGCTTGCGCATGTCCGTTGCCATGAGCAATTGCGGCGCCCAGGGCTGGATCACGGATGGACGCGGCTACCGCTATGCGCGTCTCGATCCGGCCAGCGGCCGCCCCTGGCCGCCGATGCCGCGCGTGTTCCTGCGCCTGGCGCAGCAGGCAGCGCTGGCGGCCGGTTATCCGGGCTTCACGCCCGACGCCTGCCTGGTCAACCGCTATGCGCCCGGCGCGCGCATGACCCTGCACCAGGACCGCGATGAATGCGATTTCACCGCGCCCATCGTCTCGGTCTCGCTCGGTTTACCCGCCACCTTCCTGTTCGGCGGCGCCGAGCGGGCCGACAAGGCGGCCCGCATTCCTTTGCTGCATGGCGACGTGGTGGTGTGGGGCGGCGCCGACCGCCTGCGCTTCCACGGCGTGGCACCGCTGAAGGAGGGGGAACACGCGGTGCTGGGCGCGCAGCGCATCAATCTGACGTTTCGCAAGGCTGCCTGAGCTGGCGCCAGGCCGTTCCCGGCTTGAGAATATACTGCGCATGGACATGGCGCCACGGAATGGCCAGGTAGACCAGCACCACGAACGAGCATTCGAGCGCGGTTGCCGCGGTGGCGGGATCGATCTGGCCGGCCAGCCATTGCGGCAGCGGCACGAGCAGCAGCCAGATGGTCTTCCACAGCGCCTCCCACAGCAGCAGGGGCAGCATCTGCAGCGGATAGCGCAAGCCCAGCAGGCAGAGCAGCGAAAACGCGGCCAGCATGCAGTTGACGGTGCCCCGCGCCAGCTCCCAAGGCGCGTGCGGCGTGACGATGCCGGGCCACAGCACGCTGCCGAGGCCCACGACAACCAGCAGATACATGGCGCGCAGCGCATACAGACGGGCGGTCGATACGGTATTCATGGTGCGGTCTCCTGGTCATGGGGTGGCAATGAAAGGGTTTATTCGACTTCCTTGAGGATGGTTTCCAGGCTGCTCAGGCGGGTCTGGATCTGCGCCACGGAGGCGTTCAGTGCGGCCAGTGACGCTGCCGTTTCCGCTTGCGCGGCGGCCATGGATCTGGCCAGCTCCTGGTAGGCGCTGTCTTGCGCCAGCCGGGCGCGCGCCTGCACGATGCCGGACGTATATTTGAGGGCGAAGATGATGACGGCGGCCGTGCAGGGGAAGAAGAAGGCGGCGAAAAAGATATTTTCAGACATGATGACCTCTACGATTCAGGATTAATCCGGGTTGGGGGTGAGCGAAGACGCCGCCGCGGCGATGCTGGCCGGCGTCAGCAGCAATTCAAATGGGCTGGCTTCAAAGTAATTGAGTGCCTTGCCATCGTGCGACAGCTCCAGCTGGCTGGTGACCAGACCTGCATGTTCCAGCTTTTGCAGGTGCAAATGCAGCAGGGGCCGGCTGATGCCCAGGTCGCGCGCCAGCTGGCTGATGTAGTTGCGCCCGCCGCTGGACAGCGCCGCGATGATGCGCATCCGGTGCGGATTGTCGAGCGCCGCCAGCATGGCCAGCAAGCGGTCTCCGGTGGGGAAGGTGTTTGTATCTGTCATGTGTCAAGATTATCTGACACATGACAGTGAGTCAAGAGAAATTATTGCGGCGCTTTAATGCAGGGTACTTGCAAATACGGCGCTTTTTCTCCATGATATGCAACTTGTTTGCATATGGAGCCCTGACCATGAAGCGCGATTCCGTTTCCACGCCCCTGCCCGATGTGGCCGCCGGCCCCCATCTGGGCCACCCCTTGCCATTGGAATGGGTCGGCATGCAGGGCATCGCCTTGCCTGTGTGGCTGGAAGAGGGCGGGCAGGCGCAGCAAGTGCATGCCTGGGCCGATGCGCAGGTGGACTTGCCCGATCCGACAGTCAAGGGCATCCACATGTCGCGTTTGTACCTGTTGCTCGATGCGTTTGCCGCCGCGCAGCCGCTCGATGCGGGCGCGCTGGCCGCCGTATTGCGGCGCATGGTGGACAGCCACGCCGATTGTGGCAGCACGCAGGCGCGCCTGGCGCTGGCGTTCCCCGTGCTGCGGCGCCAGCCGGCGCTGCTGACGGCGGGACTGGCGGGCTGGAAATCGTATCCCGTGCGCCTGCAGGCCAGTTGCTCGCCGCAGGGATTTGCCCTGACCCTGACGGTCGAGATCGGCTACTCGTCGACCTGTCCGTGTTCGGCGGCGCTGGCGCGTCAATTGCTCGCCGATGCCTTTGCGGCGCGGTTCGGCGCGGGCGGCATCGATGGTGCTGCCGCGCGCGACTGGCTGCGGGAACACGCCAGCCTGGCCACGCCGCACAGCCAGCGCAGCACGGCGACGGTCACCGTGGCATTGACCGAGCAGGCGGAGCTGGACCTGTTTCCCTTGATCGACCTGGTGGAAGCGGCGCTGGCGACGCCGCTGCAAACGGCCGTGAAACGGGCCGACGAGCAGGCGTTCGCGCGCTTGAATGGTGCTAATCTGATGTATGTGGAAGACGCGGCCCGCCGCGTGCAGGCGGCGCTAGCGCAACTTTATGCGCAGGCGCGTGTTACCGTACGGCATATGGAAAGCCTGCATCCGCACGATGCCGTGGCGCAGGCGGGCCAGCTTGCCTGAGTTTTTCACTCAACCACCGTGAAGGAAGACAGCATGCCGGAGAAAATCGCACAGGAGCCTGACGAAGGCAGCCTGGAAGAGGAACTGGAGCGCGAACGGCGCGAACATGCGCTGATCGATGAGGAAAAGCTGGGCATGGACGAGCTGGAAGAAGAGCGCTTGAAGCGGGAGCGCCAGCCGGGCACGCCGGCAGGGCGCTGAGTCAAGGTGCTGAGTCAAGGTGAAATATCAGCGCTGGCATCGCGCCGCGCTGGCCGGTACAATTTCGCTTTGTCCTTCTCCCCAGCCCCGGAGGCCCATGAAATACCGCGCATTCTTCCCGTTCATCCTCGGCCTGGCAGGCGCTGTCCTGGCCGGCTCGCAAGCCCAGGCAGCCACCATCTGCACCGCCATGGCCGACGCCAGAACGGGCGCCGTCCTGTTGCAAGAGGGTAATTGCATCGACCGCGTCACCCCCGCCTCCACGTTCAAGATCGCCCTCAGCCTGATGGGCTACGACGCCGGTTTCCTCAAGGATGAACACCAGCCGAGCCTGCCATACCGCCAGGGCTATGTGGACTGGGGCGGCGAAGCGTGGCGCCAGGATACGGACCCGTCGCGCTGGATGCAGTATTCCGTCGTCTGGTATTCGCAGCAGATCACGCAGGCGCTGGGCGCCGAGCGCTTCCAGAAGTATGCCAAGGCTTTGCGCTATGGTAATGCGGATGTGTCGGGCGACAAGGGCAAGGAGAATGGCCTGGAGCGCTCGTGGATCAGCTCTTCGCTGAAGATCTCTCCGCTGGAACAGCTGGGTTTCTTGCGTAAACTGGTCAATTACCAGCTGCCCGTGACGAAACAGGCGATGCAGGCAACGCAGCGCTTGACGCGCCTGGCGGACGTGGATGGCTGGCAAGTGCATGGCAAGACGGGCGCGGCCTTCCCGCGCAAGGCCGACGGCAGCTTTGACGAGGCGCATGGCTATGGCTGGTTCGTGGGCTGGGCCAGCAAGGGCGAGCGCAACATCGTGTTTGCGCGCCTGGTGCAGGACGAGCAGAAGGGCTTGCCATCGGCGGGCCTGCGCACGCGCGACGCCATGCTGAAAGAATTGCCGGCCCTGCTGGAGCAGGCGCAGAAGTGACGCACTCAGTCGTCACGGCCACCTTCATCGCTACCGAGGGCGACTACCTGGAAGCCGTCATCGAGGTCGACGGCCAGCGCCTGCACGTGATGGACGAGTTCGGCGGCGCGCAACTGGCTGCCGGCACGCAAGTCCAGCTCGAACTGTCGCCCATGCCCAGCGAGCTGGACGACTGGGACGCCATCTTCCGCGCCAATCCGGGCCGGGAGCAGGGACTGCGCCGGCTTGACGGCTGGCGCTACCTGGCGCTCGGCGTTGTCGTCAGCGTTGATCCCGTCGTCTGCGATTGCGGCTTGCTGCAGCTGAAAAACCCGTTTACAACGCATGACGAGCGCTGCGTGGGCGCGTATGTTGGCGTCACGCTGGCGCGCCTCGACGCCTGCCAGGCGTAAAATCCGGCCCGCTTTGTTGCCCGCCCTATATACTTGCTGAAACGGATCATCCGGCATCAGACAAGGTTACAAGCATGGCATCAGGCATGGAGCAGTTTCAGGAAAAAGCACGGCAGGCGTGGATACAGGCGCGCGCGCAGGTCGTTCGTGTGGCGGGGCTGGCGTGGGTAAAAGCAGTGGCGCTGTACCGGCGCGGCCATGCGCACTTGATGACCTTGCCACCCGTGCGACGCGCGCTGGTGCTGGGCCTGTGGTCGTTCCTGGCCTTGCTGGCGCTGATGATCTTATACATGCTGCTGCTGATACCCTTGACGCCCAGCATCCACGACTTGCGCCAGGCGCGCGCGGCCGCGCCGAGCATCATGGTCAGCACCGACGGCAAGGAACTGGTGCGTTTCGACCAGGGCTTGCAGGAACGGGTCACGCTAAAACAGATTTCACCGAACGTGATCAGCGCCTTGATCTCGACGGAAGACCACCGTTTCTACGCACATCACGGCATCGACTTCACGCGCACGGCGGGCGCCATCTTGCACACGGCCGGGGGCAATCCCCAGGGCGGCTCCACCATCACGCAGCAGTTGGCGCGCAATATGTTCCCCGAGGAGATAGGCCGCTCGCGCAACCTGAACCGCAAGCTGAAGGAGCTGATCACGGCCCTCAAAATCGAGGCCACCTACAGCAAGACGGAAATCCTGGAAGCGTATTTGAACACGGTGCCTTTCCTGTACAACACTTACGGCATTGAGATGGCGGCCCGCACCTATTTCGACAAGCCCGCGTCGCGCCTCGATATCCTGGAAAGCGCCACCCTGGTCGGCATGCTCAAGGGCACGAATTACTACAATCCCGTCGGTAATCCCGAACGTTCCCTGCAGCGGCGCAATGTGGTGCTGGGCCAGATGCGCAAACACGACGTCATCGACGAGGCGCGCTACAAGCAATTGATCAAGCGTCCGCTGCGCCTGCATTTCGAGCGCCAGAGCGAGCGCGCGCAATCGGACAGCCATTTCACGGCCTATGTGCGCAAGTGGCTGATCGACTGGGCCGATGAAAACGATTACAACCTGGAGCGCGATGGCCTGGTGGTGCACACCACGCTGGACCACGATTTGCAGCAGGCGGCCGAGCGCGCCGTCGAACGCCAGGCGAATGCCTTGCAGGCCATTGCCGATGTGGAATGGAGCCGCGCGGGCGTGCCGTCGTCCACTTCGACGGGCATGTACGCGGGCATGCAGGCTGGCAGCGTGGCGTTCGAGTATTTCTGGAAATCGCATCCGGCCCTGCTGGACGCCTTCGTGCGCGAGTCGGGCGACTACCGCAAGCTGACGGCCGCCGGCACCACGCCCGAGGCGGCGCTGGCGCAGCTGAAGGGCGACCGCGCCTTCATGGCGGCCCTGCGCAAGTCGAAGACGCGGCTGGAAGCGGGCTTTGCGGCCATGGACCCGGCCACGGGCGCCGTGCGCGCTTGGGTGGGCAGCCGCGACTTTGCGCGCGAGCAATTCGACCACGTGTCGCAGGCGGCGCGCCAGCCCGGTTCCACCTTCAAACCCATCGTGTATGGCGCGGCGCTGGAAAAAGGCCTCAGCCCCGACCATGTGTACCGCGATGCCGTGATGGATATCAAGGCGGCCGACGGCACGAAATGGCGTCCGACCGACATGAGCGGCACCACTGGCCGCGACATGACCATGCGTGACGGCCTTGTTTACTCGAAAAACACCATCACGGCGCAAGTGATGCAGGACGTCGGCTTGCCGCCGATCATCAAACTGGCGCGCGCGCTCGGCATCCGCGACAGCAAGCTGGAAAAAGTGCCGTCCCTGGCGCTGGGCACCAGTCCCGTCACCTTATTGGAAATGGTTAACGCCTACGCCAGCATCGCGGCCCAGGGCGAAGCGCGCTTGCCGTTCGTCGTCACGCACATCACGGATCGCGAAGGCAAGCTCATCGCCCGTTTCGGCGAAGACAAGCCCCAGCGCGCCATGCAGGCGGCATCGGCCGCCACGCTGACGGACATGATGCGCGGCGTCATCGACCGTGGTACGGGCACGGCCATCCGCAGCCGCTTCGGCATTCGCTCCGACGTGGCCGGCAAGAGCGGCACCACGCAAAACAATGCGGATGGCTGGTTCATTTTGATGCACCCGGAACTGGTGGGCGGCGCCTGGGTGGGCTTCAATGACGCGCGCGTCACCATGCGCAGCAATTACTGGGGCCAGGGCGGCCACAATGCCGTGCTGGTGGTGGGCGACTTCTTCAAGACGGCGCTGGACACGGGCAAGCTGTCGCGCGACGCCATCTTCCCCGGCGGCAAGCCACCGCCGCCGCTGCGCCATGTGGAGCCGGTCGATGAGCCGCAGGACGAACCGGTGGAAGAGCCGGGAGACTTGCTGCAGGAAGGCGTGCCGCCAGCGCCGCTGGCCGTGCCGGCCGAAGGCGAGCAGGACACGCATGGCAAGGCGGTGCCGGAGCCGGCTCCTGCTCCCGCGCCGCAGCCCGCTCCGGCGCCCGTGCCGGTACCTCAAGGATAGGTTCTGCTGCGCCGGCCGGAAAGTATGCGACTCGATGCCAGGATTGACGTTAGTCCCAAAATGGGACTAAAATCAATCCATGCGCATCCTGGCCAAGCCAACGCTGATTGCTTTCTATGAGCAGGCAATCTACGCAGATTCGAAGGCACCGCTGTTGTCGTGGTATGGCCATGTGCTCAGGGCGTCGTGGTCCGGCCCCGCAGCGCTGAAGTCGGATTTTGCTACGGCAAGCATATTGAAGGAGGGGCGGGCGGTGTTCAATAGTGGCGGTAATAAATACCGGCTCGTTGCATCGATCAACTATCCATATGGCATCCTGTACATCAAATTTGTCGGCACGCACCGGCAATATGACGCCATCAACGCACAGACTGTTTAAGGCAAGATGATGCACATCAAACCCATCCGCACGGAAGATGACTACCGCGCCGCCTTGCTGGAAGTCCAGTCCTTGATGTCGGCCCAGCTTGGCACCCCCGAAGGTGACCGTCTGGATGTGCTCGCCACGCTCGTGGATGCCTATGAGGCACGCCACTTTGTCATGGAATTTCCGGACCCAGTCGACGCCATCAAATTCAGCATGGAGCAGAAGTCGCTGTCGCCCAAGGATCTTGCACCGATGATCGGGCGTATGAACCGCGTCTACGAAATTCTCAATGGCACGCGCCAGCTGACCTTGCCGATGATCCGCCGCCTGCATGAGGAACTGGGCATTCCGGCCGAAGTGCTGATACGGCCCGCGACAGCCCAGGCATAGCTGTCCAGCCTGGCTTTACACCGTATTGCGCTTCAACCCCGCCTGCCGCACGAACACTTGCAGCGCCGGCATGGTCTGCTGGTGCAGCGCTTTCATTTCCGTTCTCAGCGCGGGCGTGATGGACAAGTTGCCGTCCGCTTGCTGGCGCACGGGCAGGCCCAGCGCCTGTGCCATTTCCACCGGGTAATTTGTGAAGTCGCCATACGGGCGCTTGCCGTCGACTGACGGGGTGGGCCAGTAGCCTTCGGCCAGGTAGTCTTGCGCACCCATGCCCAGCATTTCCAGCGTCATCCACGACTGTTGCCGCAGCAGCGTCAGATGCCGGGCGGTCAACGTGAACGGCGCCTTGCCGTTGGCATAGCTGCCCGGTTTCAGGTCGGCCATCTGCACGAAGTGGGGCAGCAGCAGCGACGCTTCCATCAGCCGCTGCGCGGCCAGCGCCGCATCCTTGCTGGCGATGGCTTGCATGGCCAGTTGCAAGGTATCGCCTTTGCCCAGCGGGTAGGCCGGATTGAGCGTGGGCGCGCCGCTTTCCACGGGCGACCAGCCGATATTGAAGCGCCGTATCAGCGCCAGATGGTGCACATTGAGCACCTTGGGCAGCGGCCCGTCGAGGGTGGCCACGATGCGCTGGCGCACGGCGTCGGGCAGGCCGTCATCGGCCGCGTGCGCGAGCACGGGCGAACACAGCAGGGCGCCGGCCAGGCGCAGCAACTGGCGCCGCAGGGGCTGGATCAGGCGCGGCATCACGGCGTCGTCAAGTCCTGGCGCTGGAATTCAATGCGGTTTTCCTGGTAGGCCCACTTGGTGTAGGGGCCGAACACGCGCCGGTTTTCCTTGCTGTCGGCATTTGACAGCTCGCGCTTCATGCGCCGCACCAAGGCGGGGTCCGTAAGCGGCGCGGTCGTGGCGGCGAACACGTCATGCCGCACGCTCTGTTTGGCGTCGGCGCCGCGCGAGATGATGGTGAGCTTGCGCGAGGCGGGATCGAAGTACAGGCGCATGGCGAAGGTATTCATGTCCTGCAGATACAGGCCGTCGTCGCGTTGCTGGGCATAGAAGTAATCGCCACAGACGGCCTTCGGCTCGCGTTTCCATTCGCAGGACAGGGCGATCAGCAGATGCCGGTCATCGAGTTGCTTGACCGAGATGCGTCCTTTGGAATAGCCCCAGGTGCTGGCCGGCACGGTCGCCGACGAGGCCAGGCTGTATTCGCCTACCAGCTTGCTCAGGGGAGCTTGCGCCGAGGCGACGGCGCAGAGCGTCAAGGCGGCTGCCGCTGCGGCGCCGCGTATCTTGGAAAATGGTGTCATGATGGCCATCAAAAAAAGTTGCCATATTATAGATGGCAACGTTCCAATATGGCCACGCGCTTGCCCTTATTTCAGCTTGCTCAGTTCCGCCACGTCGATCTTGACGGTCTTGTCGCCCACGGCGGCCACCAGCGCCTTGAAGTGGGGCGTCGCGTAATGCGCCGTCAGCGCGTCCTGGTTGCTCCACTCCTCCAGCATGATGAAGCGCGTGGGAATCTTGTTGTCGAGGTGCAATTCGTAGCGCAGGCAGGCGCTTTCCGCGCGGCTGGGCGGCACGACGGCTTCCAGGGCGGCGCGCACGGCGTCGATATGGTCAGTTTGGGCATCGATGGTGGCGACGACGGTCAGGGTCATGTTGGTCCTTGTAAAGTGGGGGGGGCGGGTGCAGCTTAGCGTAGTTTGCCCAATCTTGCCCGCCATGCCCAGCCTGGCTGCGCCGAAACAGTTTCCGCTGCAGCCAGACAATCAAGCCAAGCCTACGCCGCCTGCAGCGCGCCGATCTGCTCGAAGGCGCCCGTCAATGCTTGCGCCCTGGCGGCGTCGCTGACCTTGACGCCTTCGGCGCGCACGATCTCGAGTTGCGTGATGCCGAGGAAACCGAGGAAGGCGCGCAGATGGCTTTCCTGGTGTTCCAGGCTGGCCATCGGCGTGTCAGCGCCGTAATAGCCGCCACGCGTCGAGGCGATGATCACGCGTTTGCTGCCCAGCAAGCCTTCGGGGCCATTGGCGCCGTACTGGAACGTCTTGCCGGGCACGGCCAGCGCGTCGAGCCACGATTTGAGCTGGCTGGGGATGGCGAAGTTGTACATCGGTGCGCCGATGACGATGACGTCGGCAGCCAGTACTTGCTCCAGCGCAGCGGAGAGTGCTTCGCCCTCGGTGGCGCTGGGGGCGGCAGTGAATTGCGGCAAGGGCTGGGCGGCGAGGTCGCGGTAGTGGACGGTGGCGCCAGGCGCGGCCGCTTGCAGGCGGGCGACGATGGCGGCGGACAACTGGCGGCTGACGGAATGCTCGCCGAGGACGCTGGAATCGATGTGCAGGATGTTCATAGGGGCCTTCTTGGGTGGTATGATCGGGTGGTATGTTTTTGTAACCGAGTTAAATATAGTGACTATCAAATGAACGCACAAGAAGGCACTTTTTCCACACTGGGGCACATGGATGTGACTATTGGCGAGGTGGCCGCGCGCAGCGCCGAGCTGGAACGGCGCATGCGCGACCACGGCGGCCACGCGGGCGTGGCCGACTCGTGCCGGCCGATCACGGATATCCTCACGCGCGTGGGCGACAAATGGAGCGTGATGGTGGTGATGTTGCTGGGCAATGGCACCAAGCGCTTCAACGAGATGCGCCGCCTGATCGGCGGCATTTCGCAGCGCATGCTGACCCTGACCTTGCGCGGTCTGGAGCGCGATGGTCTCGTCACGCGCACGGTGTTCCCCACCGTGCCGCCACGCGTCGACTACGCGCTGACGGACTTGGGCCGCTCGCTGTTGATCCCCATCAGCGCGCTGGGCGCCTGGGCCTACGGCCACCGCGACGCCATCGATGCGGCGCGGCTGGCGTTCGATGCCAGGGCCGATGCGGGCGCAGCGCCAGGTAGTTAGGCCAGCTCAGTTAGGCTAGCTCAATTAAGCTAGCTCAGTTAAGCTAGATTAATGACGGCCAGCATGTCATGGCCATCGGCGTCCAAGCCTTTTTCCACGAAACCCATGCTGGCATAGAACTGTTTCGCGTTGGCATTGCTGGGCTTGTAGCAAATTTCGATGCTGCGCGCGTCCGGGCGGGCGCCGATTTCCGCCAGCGCGAGGGCGGCGCGGCCATGGCCTTGCCCCTGGCATCGGCATCGGGCGAGACGAACATCAGGAAGCCGATCACTTCCTCAATGGAATGTAAGAACGAGGCTTGCCAGTATGGGGAAAAATTACCCAATTGGTAATGTTGTGCTTTCGCCCGCCCCAAACAGCTGCGCCATCGTCTGGCGCAGCCAGCGGTTCGATGCATCTTCATGGTAGCGCTCGTGCCAGTGCTGCTTGACTGAAAAGCTGGGCAGCGCCACGGGCAAGGGCAGGATGCGGAATGCTTCATGCTCGCGCATTTGCAGCGCGTAGCGGTACGGTACCGTGACGATGTACTCGGTTTCGGCGACGATGCGCGACACACCGAGGAAGCTGGGCAGTTTCAGCACGATGCGCCGCTGCACGCCGGCCGCCGCCAGTACCTTCTCCACGATGGAGTGGCCCGTGCCCGAGCTTTTCACTTCGATATGCCCCTCCAGTAGGAACTCTTCCACCGTAATCGTGTCGCGGATGCGCGGGTGCGCCTGCGCCACCAGGCAGACAAAGTGCTGGTCGAACAGTTTCTGCTGATAAAACCCCGATTCCAGGTGCGGCATGAAGCCCACGGCCAGGTCCACTTCGCCCCCCTCCAGGCGGGCCGGCGTGTCGGTGGCGATCTTCGACACGTCCAGCGTGATGTGGGGGCCGATCTGCTGCAGGTGGTTGAGCAAGGTGGGCAGCAGCACGATTTCACTGATGTCCGTCATGCAGATGGCAAATTCGCGCGTGCTGGCGGCCGGGTCGAACACGGGCTGGTCAGCCAGCGCATGCTGCCAGGCGGCAATCGCGGCACGCACGTCCTGCACCGCGTTCTGCGCGCGCGGCGTCGGTTCCATGCCTTTCGAGGTGCGCGCGAACAGGCGGTCGCCGAAATGCGTGCGTAATTTCCCCAGGCCGATGCTGACCGTCGATTGCGGTAAACCCAGGTTTTCCGCCGCGCGCGTCACATTGCGGCTTTTATAGATCTCGTCAAAGATGAACAGCAGTTCGATATCGAAGCGCGACATAAGAGGATTCCACCATTATTTAAAAACGTGATTGTTGTTATTGTATTCCATCGCTTTACCAAATATTGACCTGTCGGCACACTGCTTGTCATACCAAGAGCACGGCAAACGTGCATCGCGCAAGCACACAGATCAATTGGAGGAAAGAAATGGAAGCTACCCACAAGCCGTCGGTCTTGATCGTCGGCGGCGGCATCGGCGGCATGGCCGCCGCCCTGTCCCTGTCGCGCCTTGGACTGGCCGTCACCGTGCTGGAACAGGCCTCGACGCTGGGCGAGATCGGCGCCGGCATCCAGCTGGCGCCCAATGCCTTCGCCGCGCTCGATGCCTTGGGCGTGGGCGAACGCACGCGCGCCAAGGCCGTCTTCACGGAACGCCTGGTGATGATGGACGCCGTCGACGCGAGCGAGGTAGGCACCTTTGTCGTCGATGCGGCCTTCCGCGAGCGCTTCAGCAATCCCTATGCCGTGATCCACCGCGCCGACATCCACGGCGCCATCCTCGACGCGGTGCGCACCTCGCCCTTGATTACCTTTGTGACGTCGTCGCAGGTGACGGATGTGGTGGAAGATGCGGACGGCGTCACCGTCACGGACGCGGCAGGGCGCAGCTTCCGCGCCGAGGTGCTGATCGGCTGCGATGGCGTCAAATCCGTCATCCGCGAGCGCATCGTGGGCGACAAGGTGCGCGTTTCCGGCCACGTGGTGTACCGCGCCGTGGTGCCGGCCGCCGACATGCCGGCCGACCTGCGCTGGAACGCGCCCGTCGTCTGGGCCGGCCCGAACTGCCACCTCGTGCACTACCCGCTGCGCAATGGCGAGCAATACAACCTGGTGGTGACTTTTCATAGCCGCGAGCAGGAAGCGTGGAGCGTCACGGACGGCAGCAAGGAAGAAGTGCTGTCGTATTTCGACGGCGTGCACGCGCAACCGCGCCAGCTGCTGCACAAGCCGACCAGTTGGAAACGCTGGAGCACGGCCGACCGCGACCCCGTCGACAACTGGAGCACGCAGCGCATGACTTTGCTGGGCGACTCGGCCCACCCGATGCTGCAATACCTGGCGCAGGGCGCCTGCATGGCGCTGGAAGATGCCGTCACCCTGGGCGAGGCCGTGCGCGCCTGCGACTTCGACATGGCCGCCGCCTTCCAGCTGTATCAACGCTCGCGCATCGCCCGCACGGCCCGCGTGGTGCTGTCGGCGCGCGAAATGGGCCGGCTGTACCACGCCAAGGGCGTTGAGCGCCTGGTGCGCAACGATTTATGGCGCGGGCGCACGCCGGCGCAATTCTATGAAGCGCTGGCCTGGCTGTATGGCTGGACGGCGCAGACCTGCCTGGCCACCACCGAAAAGGATGCCGCATGACTTCCCATCAAACACCCGAGCGCGAGGCCCTGTATGAAGCGCTGAGCGGCATGCATCTGTCGCCGCTGTGGCAATCCCTGCACACTCTGGTGCCGCCCCATCCGACGGCGCCCTATGCCGCCGCCCTGTGGCGCTATGCGGATATCGCACCCCAGCTGGCGCGCGCCGGCGAGGTTATTACGGCCCACGAAGCCGTGCGCCGCGTGCTGGTGCTGGAAAACCCGGCCTTGCCGGGCCGTTCGTCGATTACCCAATCGCTGTACGCGGGCCTGCAGCTGATCTTGCCCGGCGAAGTGGCGCCCTCGCACCGCCACAGCCAGTCGGCGCTGCGCTTTGTCGTGAGCGGGCAGGGCGCCTATACCACGGTGGCGGGCGAGCGCACCACCATGCACCCGGGCGACTTCATCATCACACCCTCGTGGACCTGGCATGACCATGGCAACCTGGGTGTCGATGGCGTCTGCGGGCCGGTCGTCTGGCTCGATGGCCTCGACATTCCCATGCTGCGCTATTTCGATTCCGGCTTCGCGGAGAATGACACGGAAGACAGCCAGGTCGTCACACGTCCGGAAGGCCAGAGCTTCGCCCGCTACGGCTACAACATGGCGCCCGTCAAGTCGCTGCACCAGGGCGCCACCTCGCCTCTCTTCAACTACCCGTATGCCCGTTCGCGCGAAGCGCTGGACCTGCTGTCGCGCACGGACGCCATCGACGACTGGCACGGCTACAAGCTGCGCTACACGAACCCGCTGACGGGTGGCTCGCCCATGCCCACCATGGCCACCTTCATGCAGCTGCTGCCCAAGGGTTTTAACGGCAAGCGCGCGCGCAGCACCGACGGCAGCGTCTACAGCGTGGTCGAAGGCCACGGCAAGGTGACGATAGGCGAGCAGGTATTCGACTTCGCCCCGCGCGACACCTTCGTCGTGCCCTCGTGGGCCCTTGTCTCCTTCGACTGCCCGCAGGACGACGTCGTGCTGTTCAGTTTTTCCGACCGCCCCGTGCAGCAAGCCATGGGCGTGCTGCGCGAGCAGTTTTTGACCGATTGATTCTTCAGACAGGATTTCACCATGACCAACTTCATTTTTGAACCCCAAGCCATCGCCGGCCTGCCCATCCTTGGTACCGACAGCCAGTTTCCCGTACGCCGCATCTACTGCGTGGGCCGCAATTACGCCGCCCATGCGCGCGAAATGGGTTTCGATCCCGATCGCGAGCCGCCATTTTTCTTTTGCAAGCCGAATGACGAGCAATCCGTCGTGCCCGTGCCGCCCGGCGTGACGGCCACCGTGCCGTATCCGGCGCAAACGTCGAACTACCACCACGAGATCGAACTGGTGGTCGCCATCGGCAAGGGCGGCAAGGACATCGCCCTGGAGGACGCGGCGTCGCACATCTTCGGCTACGGCGTGGGCCTGGACATGACGCGGCGCGACCTGCAGATGCGCATGCGCGAACAGGGCCGCCCGTGGGAAATCGGCAAGGCTTTCGACTATTCGGCCCCCATCGGCGCGCTCACGCCCATCGCGACGTCCGGCGAGATCAGCACTGGCGCCATCGTGCTGGAAGTGGATGGAAAAATCGTGCAGACGAGCGATTTGACGCAGCTGATCTGGTCCGTCAATGAAGTCATCGCCAATCTGTCCACGCTGTTCGAGCTGCAACCGGGCGACATCATCATGACGGGCACGCCCGAAGGCGTGGGTGCCGTCACCGCCGGGCAAACCATGGAGGCGCGCATCGCCGGGCTGACGCCGATCACCGTCGCCGTGCAATAACCATCCCGGGCCAGCGCGGCACAGATCGCGCAGCCCAAGCGAACAATAACAACGGAGACAAGACAATGACTACCCACGCCGGCACCGACGTCCAGCACTTCCTCGACAGCCACCCGTTTTCCCGCTACCAGAAACTGATCCTCTGGCTATGCTTTCTGATCGTCGCCATCGACGGTTTCGACACGGCCTCGATCGGCTTCATCGCGCCCGCCATCCGCGCCGAATGGGGCTTGACCCCCGCCGCGCTGGCGCCCCTGTTCGGCGCGGGCCTGTTTGGCCTGATGGCCGGCTCGTTTTTGTTCGGCCCCCTGGCGGACCGCTACGGCCGCCGTCCCGTGCTGATCGTTTCCGTGGCCTTCTTCGGCGCGGCCAGCCTGTTGTCGGCCTGGTCGACGGATCTGACGATGTTGCTGGTGCTGCGCTTTTTGACGGGGCTGGGCCTGGGCGGCGCCATGCCCACTTCCGTGACCATGACGTCCGAATACTGCCCGCAGCAGCGCCGTTCCGGCCTGGTGACCATGATGTTCTGCGGCTTTACCATCGGTTCCGCGCTGGGCGGCCTGGCTTCGGCGCAGCTGCTGCACCTGATCGGCTGGCGCGGCGTGCTGATGCTGGGCGGCGCCTTGCCGCTGCTGCTGGTGCCCGTGCTGCTGCTGGCGCTGCCCGAATCGCTGCGCTGGCTGGTGCTGAAAGGCCGCGACGCCAGCCAGGTGCTGAACATCGTGCGCCGCATCGCGCCCACCCTGGGCGCCTTGCCGCGCCTCGTCGTCAGCGATAAAAAACTCGCCGGCTCGCCGATGGCCGAATTGTTCCGTCCCGGCGTGATTGGCGGCACCTTGCTGCTGTGGTCCACGTTTTTCATGAGCTTATTGATCATCTATCTGCTGTCGAGCTGGATGCCGACTCTGTTGAGTGGCAATGGCCTGTCCCTGTCGAACGCCTCGCTGGTGACGATGATGTTCCAGGTGGGCGGCACCGTTGGCGCCATCATGCTGGGGCGCTGGATGGACCGCTACAGCCCGCATAAAGTGCTCAGCATCGCCTACCTGGCTGCCGCCGGCTGCATCGTCGTCGTGGCCCTGTCGGGCAGCAGCCTGGCGCTGCTGGTGCTGGCCGTATTTGGCGTGGGCTTTGGCGTGAGCGGCTCGCAAGTGGGCGCCAATGCGCTGGCAGCTGCCTTTTACCCCACGTCGAGCCGCGCCACGGGCGTCAGCTGGGCCGCCGCCGTGGGCCGCAGCGGTTCCGTGCTCGGTTCCATGGCCGGCGGCCTGATGCTGACCCTGAAACTCGATAACGAAACCATCTTCTTTTTGCTGGCCATTCCCGCCGTGCTGGCGTCCCTGGCCTTGCTGGCCATGGGCCGGCTGATGCGCACCCGGACTGCCGTCAGCGCCGTTCCCGCTACCCTGAAAGAGAGCACCGTATGAAACTGCATGGCTATTACCGCAGCTCCGCATCCTACCGCGTGCGCATCGCGCTGAACCTGAAACAGCTGCATGCCGACACGGCCTATGTGCACCTGAGCCGCAATGGCGGCGAGCAGTTCACGCCCGCGTTTTCCAGCCTGAACCCGCAGCACCTGCTGCCCGTGCTGGAGGACGGCGGCGCCGTGCTGACGCAATCCCTGGCCATCATCGAATACCTGGACGAAACGCAGGCGGGGCAAAAACTGCTGCCCGCCGATGCCCTGGGGCGCGCCCGCGTGCGCCAGCTGGCCATGGTCTGCGCCTGCGACATCCACCCGCTGAACAACCTGCGCGTCCTCAATTACCTGACGGGCCCTTTGGCCCTGTCGCAGGAGCAGAAGAACGCCTGGTACCAGCACTGGACGCACCTGGGCCTGGCCGCGCTGGAAGTGCAGCTGGCGGGTAGCCCGCATACGGGCCGCTTCTGCCATGGCGACACGCCGACCCTGGCCGATTGCTGCCTGGTGCCGCAGGTGTACAACGCGCTGCGCTTCCAGTGCGACCTGGCCTTGTATCCGACGATACGCCGCATCGTCGCGCACTGCGAGGCGCTGCCGGCCTTCCGCGAAGCGCACCCGGACAAGCAGCCAGACGCAGAATAAAAAACACCAAACCAAAAAAACGGAGACAAGCATGAGAAAAATCAAGGCCATCACCATGGCGCTGATGGGCGCATGCGCCTGCAGCACCGCTTACGCGCAAAGCGGCGTCACCCTGTACGGAGTGCTCGACAGCTCCGTGGCTTACACAAGCAATGTCAATGCGGCCGGCGACAGCATGGTCAAAGTGCCTACCTTGACGGGTTCATTGCCATCGCGCTTAGGTTTCAAGGGCGTGGAAGAACTGGGCGGCGGCTTGCAGGCCATCTTCGCGCTGGAATCGGGCTTCGGCGTCGATACGGGCATCGCGGGGCAGGGCGGGCGGCTGTTCGGCCGCCAGTCATATGTGGGCTTGACGGGCCGCTATGGCAGCGTGATGCTGGGACGGCAGATGAACATGTCGTTCTGGGCCACGCAAAAGTCCGACATCATGGGCCCGGCCCTGTTTTCCATCAGCAGTCTCGATCTGTATCTGCCGAATGCACGCAGCGACAACGCCATCGGCTATCTGGGCACGTTTTCCAACGTGACCGTGGGCGCCACCTATAGCCTTGGGAGCGATGCTTCGGCGGCGGGCGGGCCTGCCGCCACCGGTTGCGCGGGCGAGGTGGCGGGCAATGCCAAGGCTTGCCGCCAGATCACCGCCTTGCTCGGTTACGACACGGGCCGCTATGGCGCCACGGCCTCGTACGACATCATGTACGGCAACGCGGGCGCGGCCAACGGCCTCACGTCGAGCCGCAACTTCGACCGCCGCGTGATCGCCAGCGCCTATGCCATGTTTGATCAGCTGAAAATCGGCGGCGGTATCATCGACCGCAGCATCCGCGCCGCCACGGGGCCTGTTGATTCGCAGCTGCTGTACTTCGGCGCCGCGTATCGGCTGGCGCCCGCGCTGGTCCTCGATGGACAGCTCGCCAGGCTGGCCGTGAAGGACAGCCCGAACGACTCCACCCTGGCCACGGTGCGCCTGACGTATCACCTGTCCAAACGCACGGCCATCTACAGCGCCATCGGCCGCATGGACAACAGCGGCGCGGCTGCCGTGGCGCTGGACGCGGGCGGCACCGTGGGCGTGGGGCGCACGCAGAATGGCGTGATGGCGGGGATGCGGCATTTCTTCTGACATCCTCCTATGAGCTGCCTTGCATGTCCTGCCGGTAGCGCGCCGGCGGCAGTTCGAACTGGGTCTTGAAAAAGCGGGTAAACGCGCTTTGCGAGGAAAAGCCCAGGCGCTCGCCGATTTCCACCACGCTCAGGCTCGTTTCGCGCAGCAAACGGCGCGATTCGCGGCTCTTGGCGCGCAATTCCAGCGCGCGGAATGAGGTCTGCTCCTGCTGCAGCTGGCGCTGCAGGGTCCAGCGGTTCATCGCCAGGCCGTCGCACAGGGCCGGCAGCAGCGCGGCGCCGTCGGGGTCCCCCGCACCTTGCCGGCCCAGCAGATCGATGATCGCCTGCTCCACGCGGGCCGAAAACAGCTGCGCCCCTTGCAACTGCTGCAATTGCCCCTGCGCGTGCCGCAGCGCGTGCGGCGCCAGCATGGCGTTGAACTGGGCGAAGGGCCGGTCCAGCGCCGGCGCGTCGAACGTCAGCGTGTTGCGCGCCTGGCCGAAGGTGGCCGTGGCGCCGAAGCACTCGGCAATGGCGGGCGCGAACCACGGCGCCTTGCCCTGGAAGCCGGCATGGAAGGCGGTGGCAGCGCCATCGTCGTAGGCGCGCGCCACCAGCGACAGCATGCGGAAATTGGCCAGCGCCTGCATCGCGCCCCCTAGCGGGCAGAACTCGGACAGGTATTCGATTTCGATACGCGTGCCGTTCTCGCTCATCAGCATGAAGTCGAATTCGCCGATCAGGCCCCGCAGGTGCAGCAGCTCGTGCAGCGCGCTGCGCAGGGTGGGGCGGTTGAAGCAGACGTGGGCGATGCCGGAGTAATGCGCGAACCAGTGCGTCACGTCGAGATCGAGCAGGCCGCGGTGCTGCGGCAATTGCTGGGCGTAGGCCGTCATGCGGCGGTGCCGCTCGGCATTGATGCGCCCGCCAGGTTCCGTGAGCTGCGCCGGCGTGATGCCCGTGTGGCGGGAAAAGTCGGCGGGATCGTGCCCATCGGCCTGCATGGCGCGCGCGCATTGCTGCGCGATGCGGTTCGAAACCGTGCGCGTATCGAGTTTGTGCAAGGGTGCCTCCTGCTTATTCTGCTTGTTGTAGTAATTTTTCATAAATACTAGCACTTTGTAGGAGATTGTTGCTTGTCTTGCCGTCTACGCAAAAATTGTTCTCGCGGGTATAAAACGCGTGCTGTGCGGTCAAGAAACTCACGCATTCTCACGCTATATTGTTTTCGGCCGGCCTTGCTGCCGCGCCTTGATACCTACAAAAACAGTCTTGGAGATAATGATGAATTGCACTATGAAACCGATGGCCCGCATGGTCGCCGGCTGCGTCGCCACGCTTGCCCTGGCCGCCTGCGGCGATAACGACAGCGCGCAATACACGCAGCCTGTATTCGGCGCCACCACCTACAGCCAGCTCAAGGTCGACGGCTATACCTTCAAGGATATGAATCGCAACGGCAAGATCGACCCGTACGAAGACTGGCGCCTGCCAGCCGAAGCGCGCGCCGACGATTTGCTGTCGCGCATGAGCCTCGATGAAAAAGCGGGCCTGATGATGCATGGCACGGCGCCCACCGTGGCCGACCCGACCGGCATAGGCCAGGGCGGCGCCTACGACCTGACGGCCCTGCAAGAGCTGATCGTCAAGCAGTACGTGAATACCTTCATCACGCGCATGGCGGGTGACACGGCCAACATGGCGTCCCAGTACAACAAGGTGCAGGAAATCAGCGAAACGTCGCGCCACGGCATTCCCGTCTCTATTTCCACCGACCCGCGCCACCATTTCCAGTACACGGTGGGCGCCAGCGCCGGCACCAAGGGATTCTCGCAGTGGCCGGAAACCCTGGGCCTGGCCGCCATCGGCGACGACGCGCTGGTGCGCCGCTTCGGCGACATCGCGCGCCAGGAATACCTGGCCGTCGGCATCACGCAAGCGTTGTCGCCGCAGGCCGATCTGGCCACCGAACCGCGCTGGTCGCGCATCAACGGCACCTTTGGCGAAGACGCGGACCTGGCCAAGCGCATGGTGCAGCACTATATCGAGGGCTTCCAGGATGGCAATACGGGTTTGCATGACGGCAGCGTGGTGGCCGTCGTCAAGCACTGGGTCGGCTACGGCGCCACGAAAGAGGGCTTTGACGGCCATAATTACTATGGCCGCTACATGACCTACCCGGGCAACAACTTCGCTTACCACGTGAAACCGTTCGAGGGCGCCTTCACGGCCAAGGCGGCCTCCGTCATGCCCACCTACGCGCTGCCGGACGGCAATATCACCATCGATGGCATCACCCTGGAACAAGTGGCGGCCGGCTTCAGCAAGACCATGCTGACGGATCTGCTGCGCGGTAAATACGGCTTCGAGGGCGTGATCCTGTCCGACTGGGGCATCACTTCCGACTGCGACGCCAACTGCCGCAACGGCACGGCGCCGGGCGTGGCGCCTTCCTTCATCGGCTTCGGCACGCCGTGGGGCATGGAAGACGCCACCAAGGCCGAGCGCTACGTGAAGGCCGTCACGGCGGGGATGGATCAGTTTGGCGGCGTGACGGAAGCGCCATACCTGACGCAGGCCGTGCAGCGGGGCCAGTTGACGGAAGCGCGCATCAACGCCTCGGCGCGGCGTATCCTGATCCAGAAATTCAAGCAGGGCCTGTTCGAGCATCCGTTCGTCGATGCGGCCAAGGCTGCCACCACGGTGGGCAAGGCGGACTTCATCGAGGCGGGCCTGGAGGCCCAGCGCCGCTCGCTGGTCCTGCTGGAAAACAAGGACAAGGTCTTGCCGCTGGCGGCCAGCGTCAAGAAGGTCTACCTGTATGGCATCGATGCGGCCGTGGCGCAGCAGTATGGCTACACGGTGGTGGCCACGCCGCAGGAAGCGGACGTGGCCCTGCTGCGCGTGGCCGCGCCGTATGAAACCCTGCACCCGAACTACATCTTCGGCAGCATGCAGCACGAAGGGCGCCTGAATTATGTCGATGGCGACGCCGACTACGAGGCGATCAAGAACGCGGCGAAATACGCGCCGAAGACGGTGGTCACCGTGTACCTGGACCGCCCGGCCATCCTCGGCAACGTGCAGGACAAGGCCAGCGCCATCCTCGCCAACTTTGGCGTCAGCGATGCCGCGCTGTTCGATGTCCTGACGGGCAAGGCCAAGCCGCAAGGCAAGCTGCCGTTCGAACTGCCATCGTCGATGGCCGAAGTGCAGGTGCAGAAATCGGACGTGCCGTATGACACGGCCCATCCGCTGTACAAGTTCGGCTACGGCCTGGGGTACTGATAGGGAGCGGGACGGGCCGCCCGGTGCGGCCTGTTCCTGCCCGATTGACAGCACCCTGGCACTCGCCGATACTGGCCGCTTCGCTCATCGCTCACCTCAGGAAGGAACCCCACGATGTCCGTCATTCCGCAATTGTGCAAGACCGTGCTAGTCGCCGCGCTTGCAACCGCGTTTGCCATGCCCGCCGTGGCCGCAGGCCCCGCAGTCCCGGCCACCGCCAGCGCGTCGTCCGCCTGGGTCGAGGCCAGCAACCGTAACGCGGCCATCGTGCTGGCGGCGCAGGCGCAGTTCTCGCCCGAAAACGCTTCCGACACGGGCCTGGCGCAGTACGACGGCCTGGCCGCAGACCTGGGGCCGAAGATCACGGAACGCTATGTGGCAGCCATGCAGCAGGCGCGCGCGCAATTGCAGCAAAAGCTGGAACTGGAACGCGACGAACGCATTCGCCAGGATCTGCAAATTCTGATGAACGCCGTCGACCAGGAAATCATGGGCGCCCAGCTCGATGCCAAGTACACCCTGCCGTGGGTCGATGTGCCGCAAATGGTTTTTGGCAGCATGCAAAGCCTGCTGCAGGAACAGCGCCCGGCCGCGCGCCGCGCCAAGGCACTGGAACGCCTGCAGCGCTATGTGGGTCAGTTCCCGGGCAGCACGCCGATCACGCAGCAGGCCAAGGCGCGCTTCACGGAAAAAATCGGCAAGCCTGGCCTGGCGGGACCCGTGCGCCTGCAGGTGGAGCAGTCGCTGGAAAACGTGCCGACGTATATCGCCGGCATCCGCAAGCTGTTTGCCGACATGAAAATCACTGGCGCCGAACCTGCGCTGGCGGCCATGGAGCAGCAGCTCAATGACTATGCGGCGTGGGAAAAGCAGGTGGTGCTACCCCTGTCGCGCACGGACTTCCGCATGGCGCCCGAGCTGTATGCCTTCCGCCTGAAACAGGTGGGCATCGACATCGAACCGCGCGCGCTGGTGGAACGGGCGCAGGTGGCCTACCTGGAAACGCGCGCCGCCATGCAGGCGCTGGCACCCGTGGTGGCGGCGAAAATGTCGATGAAGGCTGTCGATGGCAGTGATTACCGCCAGGTGCTGCGCGCCCTGAAAGTGGACGCCATCCCGAACGAGCAGCTCGAAGCGCATTACAAGGGCGTCAATACGCAGCTCGAAGAGCGCATCGCCCGGCAGCGCGTGGTCGATATTCCTGCGCGCGCCATGACCATGCGCCTGGCGTCCGCCGCGGAATCGGCGGCCCAGCCGGCGCCGCACATGCGTCCGCCTCCGCTGATCGGCAATACGGGAGAACACGGCCAGTTTGTCCTCCCCGTCAGCAATCCGGCCGCCAGCGGCAAGGGCGAGGCGTATGACGATTTCAATTTCGCGGGCGCCGCCTGGACCCTGAGCGCGCACGAGGGCCGCCCTGGCCACGAGCTGCAGTTCAGCGCGATGGTGGAGCGGGGCGTGTCGCAGGCGCGCAGCCTGTACGCGTTCAACAGCGTCAACGTGGAAGGCTGGGCGCTGTACGCGGAAGCGGAGATGATTCCCTACGAGCCGGCCGAAGGCCAGTTCATCGCGCTGCAGTTCCGCATGCTGCGCGCGGCGCGCGCCATGCTCGACCCGATGCTGAACCTGGGGCAGGTCACGCGCGAGGAAGCGGGGCGCATCCTGACGGACGAAGTGATGCTGTCGAAGGCGATGGCGCGCCAGGAACTGGACCGCTACACCTTCAACATGCCGGGACAGGCGGGCAGCTACTTCTATGGCTACACGCGCATCCTGCAATTGCGCGCGGAAACGGAGCTGGCGCTGGGCGCGCAATTCGACCGCCTGGCCTTCAATAACTTCCTGCTGGGCCAGGGTTTGCTGCCGCCGAACCTGCTGGCCAAGGCCGTGCGCGAACACTTCATCCCCGAGCAACGCAAGGCGAAGGGCTGACGACGGGCCACGCCGCGCTGCGCCGCATACCCTATACTGGCGCCTTCAATTGATGACGTGAGAGTGGCTGCATGTGGCGTGGGATCGTATGTGGGCTGCTGGCCGGCGCCTTCTGGGGCGCCGTTTTCATTGTGCCCGTCTTGCTGCCGGACTTTTCTCCGCTCGAGCTGATGGTGGGCCGCTACGTCTGCTATGGCGCGCTGGCGGCCGGCCTGATGCTGCCGCGCCTCCTGCCCCTGCTGCGGCGCTTGCGGCGCAGCGACTGGCTGGCCATGCTGCGCCAGGCGCTGGCCGGCAATGTCGTGTATTACCTGCTGCTGGCGTATGGCGTCAAGCTGGCGGGCGTGGCGGCCACTTCGCTGATCATCGGCTTGCTGCCCCTGAGCGTGACGATTGTTGGCCGCAAGGACCATGGCGCGCTGCCCCTGCGCCAACTGGCCTTGCCGCTGCTGGTGGTAGCGCTGGGCATCGCCTGCATCAATCTCGATATTTTCAGCCATGCCGGCGGCGCAGGCGGCGCCAGCCTGGCGCACAAGCTGGCCGGCGTGCTGTGCGCCATCTGCGCGCTCGCCTGCTGGAGCTGGTATGCGCTCGATAATGCCCGCTTCCTCAAGCGCCACGCGCATTTCAGTTCGGTGGAATGGGCCATGCTGTATGGCCTGGCCAGCGGCGTCATCGCCCTGATCGTTGGCGCCGTGATGCTGGCGCTGCAGCAGGCAAGTGGTGCCGATGACGCGCCGACGCGCGACTGGCCCCGGTTCTGGCTCGTCTGCCTGCTGCTGGCGCTGGGCGCTTCCGTGGTCGGCAACTACCTGTGGAACCTGGCGTCGCGCCTGGTGCCTGTCACCCTGTCGGGCCAGCTGATACTGTCGGAGACCCTGTTCGCGCTGCTGTACGGCTTCGTCTACGCGCAGCGCATGCCGCGCCCGCTGGAATGGGCGGCGATGCTCTTGCTGACGGCGGGCGTGTTGTGGTCCGTGCAGCGGCACGCGCAGGAGGAGGGGGCAGGGCGGACGTAGCGAAAAATACATCGTTGCGGGCCTGCCGTTTGCACGGGTCGGGCCGTATAATGACGCTCATTTGCCGGCCACCGAGGGAGTTCCGCTTGCAGCTACCGATCCGTTATCCGAACATGCCGCAACTGCTGCTGAAGGCACGCGACAGCCTGCTCCAGCATTTCCGCCCCATCCTCAATCACTTCGGCGTGACGGAGCAGCAGTGGCGCATCATGCGCGCGCTGAATGAAAGCCCCACCCTGGAACCGCGCGAGCTGTGCAATATCTGCCAGATATCCAGTCCCAGCATGAGCGGCATCCTGGCGCGCATGGAAGAAATCGGCTTGATCGGGCGCAGCAAGTTCGAAGGCGACCAGCGCCGCCGCAAGGTGCACCTGTCGGAAGCGGGCGCCAGCTTGCTGCTGCAGATGGGCAAGTTGATTGACTTGCAATATGAACACCTCGAAGCGGCGTACGGCAAGCAAGTGTTCGAAGACATGCGCCGCGCGCTGGAAGCCTTCATAGCCCTCGAAACCCTGCCGGTGGCGCCCGCCATCCTGCGCTGACTTCTCAGTTTCGCCCGTTTTCCTCTCTTTCCGACTCTCATCGGGCACGTGTTTTTCAGCACGCGCCGCCGCTGCTTTTTCCATGCCTGTTCCGTGCACTTGCGCATTCTGCCGGGCTTGTGCCCGCGCACCTGCCAGTTTTGCTATAAGACTACGCCCGATAGTCAATTACTTACATGTGAGTAAATAAGCGTATAATTTGCTCCACTTGATCCAAATCAAGAAGTACAGCGGACGTCCCCGTCGCTGGATGGGGCGGCAACGCGGCGTCACAGCCCGTATTGCGCCATCGCGGCGGAAATATTTGTCGGACGTACAATAAAACAGGAAAATCAGGAAAAAATGAACACTATCTGCATGCGCGCTGCGGCGCTGGCTGTTTCCACGCTCGTTGGCGCAAACGTTTGCGCCCAAAGCAATGTCACGATTTATGGCGTGGTCGACGCGGCCACTGCGTACGCCAGCAACCAGGGCGGCAATTCGAATACCTACATGCGCAGCGGCAACCTGTCGGCCAGCAAGATCGGTTTCCAGGGCGTGGAAGACCTGGGCGGCGACCTGAAGGCGCTGTTCCTGCTGGAAAACGGCTTTGAAAGCGATACGGGTGCGCAAAGCTCGTCTACCTCGTTGTTCAACCGCCAGGCCTACGTGGGCTTGCAGTCCGGGGCCTACGGTACCCTGACGGCTGGCCGCCAGTACACGCCGTACTACCTGCTCGTCGGTTCGCTCGCGTCGAGCAATGTCCTCACGGGTGCCACCGGCGCCCACCCTGGCGATATCGACGGCCTTGATACGACCGTGCGCATCAGCAATTCCGTCACCTACAGCATGCCCGCCTGGCGCGGCCTGCAGGCCAGTGCGCAATACGGCTTTGGTGAAGCGGCCGACGGCAATGCCGTGGGCAGCAGCTTCAGCGCCGCCGTCAAGTACAGCACCTCGCCGGCCGAATTCGCGCTCGGCTACCTGAAACTGAAAAATGGACAGAATGGCGCCGGCTGGAGCGACAAGGCCTCGGCCAGCTTCGGCATCTCGGCCATTAACCAGGGCTACGCCTCGGCCGAAAGCATCGAATTCATCGCCGCCAGCGCGCGCTACACCATGGGCAAGTGGATGCTGGGCGCCAATGCCAGCAACGTGCAATACCAGGCGGGCAGCCGCTCGGCCTTCCGCGACACGGCCATCTTCAACACGGCCGGCCTGATTGCGAGCTATCAGCTGACGCCGCAGTGGTTCCTGTCCGCCGGCTACAGCGATACCTACGGCAGCCGCGCCAACGGCGTGTCGGACCGCGCGCGCTACCGCCAGCTGTCGTTCGAGCAGAATTACGCGCTGTCGAAGCGCACGGCGATCTACCTGATCGAAGCGCGCCAGCTGGCGCGCGGCCAGACCCTGGGCCAGGGCGGCGCCATCGTCAATGCCGTCGCCTCGGTCGGCGATTCGCAAAACGGCACGCCGTCGTCGAACGGCGGGCAGACGGTGGTGATGGTCGGTCTCAAGCATTCTTTCTGAACGGTTGCTGAACTCACGGGAGCTTCAATTGGACGCTACACACAATAAGGAGGGCCGCGGCCCTTTCAATCCTGGCCGCCGCATGGTGCTGGCCGGCCTGCTGTCGGCTTCGGTCGCGGCGCTGATTCCCTGGGCCCTGGCCGAACCGGTCGCCAATGCGGAGCAGGGCGCCTTCCTGGGCGTGTCGGCCATGCTGGTCGGGCGCCCGGTGCTCGACCCCGTGCTGGCCAAGCGCCTGTATGACGCGCTGGTGGCGCAGGACGCGGCCTTTCCCGCCAAGGTGCGCGCGCTGCTGAACCTGATCAATGCGCAGGGCTTGCAGGCGGCCGGCTTGCAGGAAGCGCTCGATGCGCTAGCTCCCGCCCAGTCGCCGCTGGCGGCCTTGCCGCGCCAGATCGCCAGCGCCTGGTACCTGGGCATCGTCGGCACGGGCGAGGCGGCCGTCTGCGTCGCCTACGAGCAGGCGCTGAACGCGGCCGTCGTGGCCGACGCGCTCAAGCCTCCCACGTATTCCTACGGCGCCTACGGCAGCTGGGCCAGAAAACCAATTTAAGGAGCCATCATGGCTGAAGAACTCTCTGCCGATTACCTCGTGATCGGTTCCGGCATCATCGGCTCGCTGGCCGCGCGCAAGCTGGCGCTGGCCGGCGCCTCGGTGCTGATACTGGAAGCGGGTCCGCGCGTGTCGCGCGGCGAAATCGTCGCCCGTTTCCGCAACACGACGCGCCGCAGCGACTGGATGTCGCCGTATCCGTCGGTGGCCACGGCGCCGCACCCGATCTACCAGCCCAAGGATAACGGCCACCTGGTGCAGGCCGGCCCGTATCCGTACCCGGCCGAATACATCCGCCAGTTCGGCGGCACGTCGTGGCACTGGGCCGCGCAGGCCTGGCGCAATGTACCGAACGACTTCCGCATCCATACCTTGTATGGCGTGGGCGTGGACTGGCCGATCAGCTACGCAGACCTGGAGCCGTTTTACCAGGAAGCGGAAGACATCATGGGCGTGTCCGGCGCCGACAATACGGGTTCGCCGCGCAAGCAGGCCTTCCCGATGGATCCGGTGACGGAGCCGTACGCCATGCGCCGCATCCGCGAACGCCTCGACCCGTCGTACAAGGTGGTGGGCAACACGGTGGCGCGCAACAGCGTCAGCTACGCTGGCCGCCCGGCCTGCTGCGGCAACAACAGCTGCCAGCCGATCTGCCCCATCGACGCGCAATATCACGGCGGCATCGCCGCAGTGCAGGCGGAAGACGCGGGCGTCAAGATAGTCTGCAATGCCAACGTCTACAAGCTGGAACACGACGCGCAGGGCCGCATCACGGCCGCGCTGTATTACGACGTGGATAAAAAAAGTCACCGGGTCACGGCCAAGACTTTCATTTTGGCCGCCAACGGCATCGAAAGCCCCCGTTTGCTGCTCGTTTCCGCCTCGGACAAATACCCGAACGGCCTGGCCAACAGCAGCGACATGGTGGGCCGCAACCTGATGGACCACCCGAGCACCTCGATCACCTTCGACGCCGATGAAGACCTGTGGCTGGGCCGGGGCCCGCAAAGCCCCAATTCCATCAACACCATGCGCGATGGCGACTTCCGCAGCCAGCATTCGCCATACCGGCTGGACTTCACGAACATCTCGCGCGTCGATGGCGCCACCAGGGAGCTGATTGGCAAGGGCGTCTTTGGCGCAGAATTCGAACAGCAGCTGCGTTTCCGCTCGGCGCGCGAAATGAGCCTGAAAAACGTGCTGGAGGTGCTGCCGAATCCGGAAAACCGCATCGCCCTCAGTAGCGAAAAGGATGCCATGGGCATCCCCAAGCCGCAGGCGCATTATGCGATTGACGAGTACACGAAGCGCGGCCACGAGCGCTCGAAGCAGGATTTCGAGGACATCGCCAGGCTGATGGGCGGCACCAATCTGCGCCCCAGCAAGGAGGGCGTGTTCGCCAACAATCAGCACATCTGCGGCACCCTGTCGATGGGTTCCGACCCGGCCAGGGCCGTGTGCGACCAGTGGGGCCGCACCTTCGACCATGCCAACCTGTTCCTGTGCAGCACCGGCGTGCTGCCCACGTCCGGTACCTGCAATTCGACGGAAAACGGTCTGGCCGTGGCGCTGCGCACCGTCAAGCATATCCTCGACGAACAACAGGGAGCAACAGCATGATGGCGGCCTTCCGACTGGCGGCCGGCGCCGCTTTGTTATCCCTCATGGCCTTGCCGGTGCTGGCGGCGCAAGCTCCTGGCGCCGACGTGCAGGCGATCGAACGTGGCCGCTACCTGGCCACGGCGGGCGACTGCATCGCCTGCCACAGCGTGCCCGGTGGTAAGCCGATGGCGGGCGGCCTGGCCCTGGCCACGCCGCTGGGCGCCATCGTCGCCACCAACATCACGCCATCGACAACGCATGGCATCGGCAACTACACGCTGGCGCAGTTTTCGGCTGCCGTGCGCCATGGCGTGCGGGCCGACGGCGCGCACCTGTATCCGGCCATGCCCTACACGGCCTATGCCAAGGTGACGGATGATGACACGGCCGCCCTGTACGCCTACTTCATGCATGGCGTGGCAGCGGTCGACACGACGCCGGCGCAAAAAACGGATCTGCCATTCCCGTTCAATATCCGCTTGTCGATGGCGCTCTGGAATTGGCTCTTTCTCGATAAAAAACCGTTCGTGGCCGATGCGGCCAAGAGCATGGAGTGGAACCGCGGCGCCTACCTGGCGCAAGGGCTGGCCCATTGCACCACTTGCCACACGCCGCGCAATGCGCTGATGGCCGAGCAGCTGTCGAAGGAGCTGGGCGGCGCCGACCTGGGTACCTGGTATGCGCCCAACATCACGTCGGACGCCAACAGCGGTATCGGCAGCTGGAGCCAGCAAGACCTGGTCGATTACCTGCGCACGGGCCGTGCCGCGCACCGGGGCCAGGCTGCAGGTCCCATGGCCGAAGCCATCGACCATAGCCTGAAGCACCTGAGCGACGCGGACTTGCACGCCCTGGCGCATTACCTGAAAAGCGTGCCCGCCATCCGCGACAAGGCGGATACGAAAGCGGTGACGCAATGGGGGCAGGCGGGCGACGAGCTGGCTGCGATTCGCGGCGTGCCGCTGCCGCAAAACCTGAACAGCATGTCGGGTGCGCAGCTGTACGATGCGCAGTGCGCGAGTTGCCACCAGGCCAGGGGCGAGGGCAGTTTCGACGGCAGCTTGCCGCCTTTGTTCCACAACTCGGTGACGGGCCGCAGCAACAGCAACAACCTGGTGATGGCGATCCTCGATGGGGTGGAGCGGCAGGATGGCAAGGGTAGTCATACTGCGGGACATTTGATGCCAGCCTTCCGCCAGACCCTGTCGGACGAGCAGATCGTCACCCTCGGTAATTACGTGCAGAAGATGTACGGTAATCCCGCTGTCAAGGTGACGGCGGAGCAGGTGACGACCTTGCGCAACGGCGGCGCGTCGTCCAACCTGATCGGCCTGGCCCGCGCGGGCATCATCGTGGGCGTGCTGGTGCTGCTGGCTTTGCTGCTGTGGTGGCGGGGACGCCGGCGCAAGGCGGCGTAAGCGTCAAGCCGGGGTAAAAGCTGGGGCCAGACTGGAAAGTCTGGCCTTTTTTTATACTTCGTGATTGCAACTAAGTTGCATGTGCAGGGATTATGTACTATCATTAGTTACATGAGACGCGACAGCAAACTATCATCGATCCTCCATGTGCTGCTGCATATGGCCCACGCGGGACGCCCGATGACGTCCGAGGAACTTTCCGGCTACCTGGGCACCAACCCCGTGCTGGTACGGCGCGTGATGGCCGGCTTGCGCGAGCGCGGCTACGTGGCGTCGGTCAAGGGCCATGGCGGCGGCTGGCGCATCGTCTGCGACCTGCACAGCGTGACCCTGCAAGACATTTACGTGGCCGTGGGGTCGCCCACCATTTTCGCCATGGGCAACCGCGTCGACCAGCCGGGCTGCCTGGTCGAGCAAGTGGTGAACCAGTCGCTGGCCGGCGCCTTTGACGAAGCCGAGGCACTGCTGATCCAGCGTTTGGGCGCCGTCACCCTGGCCGACCTGGCCGAACGTTTCAGCCAACAATACGCCTTGCACCAAGGAGCTCCACATGCACATTCCTGAATCCCTGGACGCGCTGTTTGACGCCATCATCGTCGGCGGCAGCTACGCGGGCCTGTCCGCCGCCATGCAACTGGCGCGCGCCCGCCGCCGCGTGCTGGTGATCGACGGCGGCCAGCGCCGCAACCGCTACGCCAGCCATTCCCACGGTTTCCTGACCCAGGATGGCAGCGGCACGGCCGCCATCGTCGCCAAGGGCAAGGCGCAACTGCTGGCGTATGCCACCGTGTCCTGGCGGGACGGGACGGCCGTACAGGCGGTGGCCAGCAGCGTTGGCGAGGGCTTCGACGTGACCCTGGCCGATGGCAATGTCGTGCACGGCCGCCGCCTGGTGCTGGCCACCGGCGTGATCGACGAACTGCCGCCCGTCGAAGGCTTGGCCGCGCGCTGGGGCAGCAGCGTTTTTCACTGCCCGTATTGCCACGGCTATGAGCTGGAGCAGGGCGCCATCGGCGTGCTGGCCACCGGGCCCCTTGTCCATGCACCACGCCCTGATGCTGCCCGACTGGGGCACGGTCACCTTTTTTCTGAACGGCGCCTTCGAGCCCGATGCGGCGCAGCTGGTGCAAATGGCCGCGCGCGGCGTGACGGTGGTGCGCACGCCCGTGGCGCAGATCGACGGGGTGGCCGATGTGGTCATGGCGGACGGCAGCCGTCATGTGATGGCCGGCCTGTTCGTGGCGACCCGCACCCGCCTGGCCAGTGCCCTGGCCGGCGAATTGGGCTGCGCGCTGGAAGAGGGCGCCATGGGGCCGTTCGTGCGCACCGACGAGCAAAAGGCCAGCAGCGTGCCAGGCGTCTTTTGCTGCGGCGACGCGGGGCGCATGGCAGGCAGCGTGGCGTTCGCGGTGGCCGATGGCGCCATGGCCGGCGTGGCAGTGCACCGCTCGCTGATGTTCGGGCTGGATCAGGCGGCAAAACCGCCGTCGATCTTCAGTCCCGCGCCCGTAACGAACGCCGCTTCTGCACTGGCCAGGTAAGCCACCATGCCGGCAATTTCATCGGCCGTGCCGTGGCGGGGCAGTGCCATCAGGCCGTGCATCAGGTCGGCGAAGTCGCCCGTCGGCGGGTTCATGTCGGTGGCGACTGGGCCAGGTTCCACATTGTTGATGGTGATGCCGCGCGGCCCCAGGTCGCGCGACAGGCCTTGCGTCAGGCCGATCAGCGCCGATTTGCTCATGGCGTAGGCGGCCGCGCCACCGAACGGCATGCGGTGCGCATTCGTGCTGCCGATGTTGATGATGCGCCCGCCCGTCCGCATGTGCGCCACGGCCGCCTTGATGGCGACGAACACGGCGCGCACGTTGACGTTCAAGGTCTTGTCGAAGTCTGCCAGCGAAAAATCGTCGATGGCGCCGGGCAGGAACACGCCCGCGTTGTTGACGAGGATATCGATCTTGCCAAACTGCGCGGCCACCTTGGCTATGGCGCCCGTCAGGGCGGCGGCGGCGGCCGCATCGGCCTGCACGCCCAGCGCTTTGCCGCCAGCCGCTTCCACCGTTGCCGCCAGCGCCTGCGCTTCGGCGGCCGAGCTTTGATACGTGAAGACGACGTGGGCGCCCTGGCTTGCCAGGCGGCGCACGATGGCCGCGCCGATGCCGCGCGAGCCGCCCGTCACAAACGCGATCTTGTCTTGCAGTGGCAAAGAGGTGCTGGTGGTGGCTGGGGTTTGCATGATGGGCTTTCTGTGTGAGGAGTCGAGAGGCTCAGTATCTGCCTTCGATTGCCTGTGCGCTAGCCATGAATCGCTACAATCACTTTCAACCATCAGTATCAAATGAGCAGGTAAAATAGGCGCATGGATGCCCTCAATCACTTGCAATCGTTTGTGCTGTCTGCCGAGCTGGGCAGCTTTTCCGCGGCCGCGCGCCGCCTGGGGCTGACGCCTGCGGCCGTCAGCAAGAACGTGGCGCGGCTGGAAGCGAGCCTGGGGCTGCGGCTGTTCCAGCGCAGCACGCGCCGCCTGACCCTGACGGAAGGGGGCGAGAGCTTCCTGCAGCAGATAGGCGGCGCCCTATCCACCCTGCAGGAAGCGATCGCCGGCGTGGCCGAAGAGGGCGGCCAGCCGGCCGGCGTGCTGAAAATCAGCATGGCGCCGTCGTTCGGGCGCAGTTACGTGGTGCCCCTGCTGGGCGACTTCATCGCGCGCTACCCGGGCGTGATCCCAGATTGCCATTTTGACAACCGGCAAGTGGACTTGATCGGCGAAGGTTTTGATGTCGCCATCGGCGGCGGCATCGAGCTGACGCCCGGCGTGGTAGCGCGCGAACTGGGCCACGCCCACATCGTCGCCACTGCGTCGCCCGCCTTCATGCAGGGGAAACGCATGCCCATGCACCCTTCTGACCTGGCGCAATTCGACGGCGTGGCGCGCCGCTCGGCCGGCAGCGGCAGACTGCGCAGCTGGATATTGCGTAACGGACAGGGCGGCGAAGGCGTGGCCGAATGCCGCCCGCGCGCCATCTTCGACGACCCGGAAGCGATGGCGCAGGCGGCCATCCTGGGCGTCGGCGTGGCGCTGCTGCCCATGCCGCACGCGCTGGCCCACTTGCGCAGCGGCGCCTTGATTCGCTTGCTGCCCGGCTGGCATGCCGATTCCGGCCCCCTGTCCGTGTATTATCCCAGCAAAAAGCTGCTGCCCGCGAAGACGCGCGTCTTCGTCGATTTTTTGCTGGAGCAGTTCCGCCAGCGCGATTTCGCCGCGCAGATACGGCCCGATTAATGAGCGAGAAAGTCAGAATGTCCAGCAATTACAGCCTGTTTTACACCTTTGACGGCGATCAACCAGCCCAGTTCCGGGAAGCGCGCGTGTTCGGCATGACCGTGTGGACGGCCGCCGGCGGTGCCATGACGTGGGGCGAGGAGACGCGCACGCACTACGCCAGCGAGGCCGAAGCGCACGCCGCCTACCTGGTCCATTGCCGCGCCGCCCTGGCCGATGGCCATAGCTTGGCGCGCGAGACCGTCATCGACCCGGCCGTCTTTGATTTCGCGCTGCTGCACACCCTGGTGGCGCACGCCGCGCGCCTGGCTTTTGACGGCGTGCGGCGTGCGCATCCGGAGCAGCACATCGACGCGTTCGCGCTGGTGAGCGACGACAGCGCCATGACGATAGGCTGCATGGCGAATAGCCGCGCAGCGCTGGCCGCTTCGGAATATGGCGAAGAGATGCTGTGGAATCCGGCCGAATGGGCGTTCGACGACGGAGGCGCGTATTTCGACAGCGCCTACCGTTTGTTGCTGCAGGCGCACCGCGACTTGCCATTCGAGGTCGATGTCGCCACCTTCCGCAGTGGCGTGTTCGACGCCTGCATCGCCGCGCTGGCGCAGCTCGACGCCGAAGGCGTGTTCGGGGCCGGCGCGCAGCGCGAGAAGTTCGTGCTGCTGTTCGAGGTCAGCGACAGTGAGCCGCTGGAAGGCGCCATGGCGCGTTTGAATCCGCCGGCCGTGGTGGCGCGTTTCGAGGCATGGATGGCCAGCTGGGCGGATTAAGGTCTATGCGACCACCAGCCTGAGCCGCGTAATCTCCGCCGGCGCGCCGATGCGTTTCGGCGGTCCCCAGTAACCGGTGCCGCGGCTGACGTAAATCCACAGGCGGCCGCGCCGGTGCAGGCCTGCCACATACGGCTGCTGCAGCGGCACGAACAGATTCCACGGCCAGAACTGGCCGCCATGCGTGTGGCCCGACAATTGCAGGTCGTAGCCGGCCGCTTCGGCCTCGGGCGCGCTGCGCGGCTGGTGCGCCAGCAGGATGCGCGGGATATCGGCCGGTGCGCCGGCGATGGCCGCTTGCGGGTCGCTTTTCTGCGCCGGGTCAAAGGCGGCCGCATTGAAGTCGGTGACGCCAGCCAGCGCCAGGCGTGCGCCGTCGTGTTCCAGCACCGCATGTTCGTTCATCAGCACGCGCAGGCCCAGGCGGCGAAATTCCGCCACCCACGGCGTCGCGCCCGAATAGTATTCGTGGTTGCCCGTCACCAGGAAGACGCCGTGGCGCGCGCGCAGCTGGCCCAGCGGCGCCGTATGGCTGCCCAGTTGCGCCACAGTGCCGTCGACCACGTCGCCCGTGACGGCGATGAGGTCCGCCTGCAAGCCGTTGGCGCGCGCCACGATGGCTTCCACGTAGGCGCGCTGGATGGTGGCGCCCACGTGGATGTCGCTCAGTTGCACGATGCTAAAACCGTGAAGGGCGGCCGGCAGGCCGGCGATCGGCACCGTCACCTCGCGCACGCGCGCCACACGACGGGCGTTGATGAAACCGACGACGCTGGCCAGCAGCGCCAGGAGCAGGACAATTACGGCGGAGGCCTGCGCGTGCGGGCGTGCTGCCGGCAGCAGCAGGGTGAGTTCGCGCAGCACGGTGAGCACGAACAGCGAGGAAAAAAAGCCCATGCACAGCGAACCGGCCCAGCTCAGACGGTCGGCCAGGCGTGCATCGCTGGTGACGGCGCGGGAAAAGATCGTCATCGGCATGAGCATGGTCGACGCCAGCAAGACCAGGCCACCCAGCAGCCAGCCGGCCAGGCCGACGGGCAGCGAGGGCAGCAGCAGCCAGCCCAGCAGGGCGTGCAGGGCGCCCAGTATCATGGTGATGCGCAGCAACGGCGCGCGAGTTGTCATGTCATGCTTCCAGAGGTGAGGCGGCCGCCGATTATAGCCGACGCCTGGCCAATCGGCAGCCGCCACCCCCGCTCATGCTGCGATATGCAGACCCAGCATGGCCAGCTTGCCGAAATCGACGGGCTTGGCGAAGTGCTCGTTGAAACCCGCTTGCAGGGCCGCCTGGCGGTCGTGCTCCTGGCCATAGCCTGTCAGCGCGACGAGCAGGAATTGCTGCGGGATCGGCAACTGGCGCAGTTTGACTGCCACCTCGTAGCCGCTCATGTCGGGCAGGCTGATGTCGAGGAAGACGATGTCGGGCTTGAATTCCAGCGTGCGCTCGGTCGCTTGCGCGCCCGTGTAAGCCGTGCGCACCGTGTGGCCGTACATTTCCAGCAATTCGGCCAGGGTGTCGGCCGCATCGCAGTTGTCGTCGACGACGAGGATGCGCTGACAGTCGCCGGTAGCCGCCTGCGGCGCCGCCGTGGCCGGCAGCGGCACGCTGGCGTCGAGCGGCAGGATGACTTCGAAGGTGCTGCCCAGCCCTACGCCGGGGCTGCTCACGCTGACCTCGCCGCCATGCAAGGTCACCAGCTTGCGCACCAGCGACAGGCCGATGCCCAGGCCGTCCTGCACCCGGTCGGGCGCGTGGCCGCTCTGCTCGAACAGGCCGAAGATGCTGTCGATGCTGGCCGCAGCAATGCCGATGCCGTTGTCGCTCAGGCGTATGCGCACCTTGTCGCCCTCGCGCACGGCGCAAATGGCGATGCGCCCGCCCGGCGCCGTGAACTTGGCCGCGTTGAGCAGCAGGTTGGCGACGATCTGCGACAGGCGCACGGCGTCGCCGCAGACCCATAGTTCTTCCTGGGGCAGGCTCACGTCGAGCGCGTGGCCGCGCGCCTCGACGCTGTGCGAACTCGTTTCCAGCGCGCTGCGCATGACGCTGGCCAGGCTCACGCTTTCCCATTGCAGCGAGATTTTGCCTTGCGAAATGCGCGACACGTCGAGCAGGTCGTCCACCAGGCGTACCAGGTGGTCCGTGTGGCGGGCGATGGTGCGGCGCGCATTGTCCTGCATGGCCGGCACGACGGGGTCGAGCTTGCACAGCAGGGCCAGCGCCGTGCGGATGGGGCCCAGCGGGTTGCGCAATTCGTGCGCCAGGGTGGCCAGGAATTCATCCTTGCGGCGGTCCACGTCGCGCAGCGCGCGCTCGACCCGGCCCAGGCGCAGCAGCGCCTTGACGTTGGCGATCAGTTCATCGGCCTCGATCGGCTCGACCAGGTAATTGTCGGCGCCGCCATCGAGGGCGCGGATCTTGTCGGCCGTGCCGATGCAGGAAGCGGATGTCTGCAGCACCAGGATGGTGTTCGTCTCGGCGCCGCCCTTCAATTGGCGGCATACTTCCAGGCCGTTGATGTCGGGCAGTTTGACGTCGAGCAGGATCAGGTTGGGGCGGTCCTGGCGGGCGCGCAGCAGCGCGTCGCCGCCGTTCGACGCTTCGATGACCTTGAAGCCGGCGCGTTGGAGGATGCGCGACTTGGCGTAGCGGGCGCCGTCGCTGTCATCGACGTTGAGGATCAGAGCATCGCTGTTGTTATCCGGTAGCATGCGCATTGTCCCAGGTGGTTGTGCCTTGCGGCGGAAGCGGCTCTTGCCGGTGGTGTGGATTGCCGATCAGCGCGCGCAGGGTCGCCAGCAATTGCTGGCGCGACAGCGGCTTGACGTAGTAGGCGTCGGCGCCCAGAGCCAGGCCCTTGCGCACGTCGTCGATTTCGGTGGCAACGATGACGGGCACCTGGCGCCGCAGCGCGTCGTTTTTCAGCTCGGCCAGCCAGTGCCAGGCCGTTTCGCCGTGCAGCAGGATGTCGAGGATGACGGCGGCGGGGCGCTGCTGTTCCCAGCGTTCCTGCGCCTCGCGCACGCTGCGCGCGGGAACCACGCGAAATTCGCTGCCGGCCAAAAATTTTTCATACAGCAGGCGGATGGGCGGATTGTCTTCCACCACCAGTACGCCGATGCGCTGGTCGTTGCCGTTGTCGTTGGCCGGCGCGCTCGGCGGCAGGCTGCCCTCGGGTGCATGGTAGCTGGCGGGCAGGACGACGGAAAACAGCGACCCCACACCCGGCGTGCTTTCCACGGACACCGTGCCATTGAGCAGGGTGGCCAGGTTGCTGCACAGGGGCAGTCCCAGGCCCGTGCCTTTGACCTTGCGCTGCAGGTGGTTTTCCACCTGGCTGAATTCCTCGAAAATCAGCTGCACGTCTTCGGCGGCGATGCCCAGGCCCGTGTCGGAGACGGAAAAGCGGATGGCGTCCTGCTGCGGCAAGGGCGTGGCGCTGACGACGATGGCGCCGGCCTCGGTGAACTTGAGGGCGTTGGCGATGAAGTTGCGCAGGATTTGCGACAGCTTGCCTTCATCCGTATGGATCTGCAGCGCCGGATCGGGGGCGATGAAGCTCAAGGTGAGCGACTCGGACACCAGCAGCGGGCGCAGCATGCCGCGCAGGGCGCTGAACAGGTCGGCTACTTGAAAACTGTTGGCGTGCACGTCGACCTTGCCCGCCTCGATCTTGGCCAGGTCCAGCAAGTCGTTCACCAGGTCGCTCAGGCTGACGGCGCTTTGCAGGATGAACAGCACCTGCTTTTCCTGCTCCTCGGACAGCTCGCCGTCGATGCGGTCGAGCAGCAGCTTGGACAGGGCACGGATGGAGCTGAGCGGCGTGCGAAATTCATGGCTCATGTTCGACAGGAAGCGCGACTTCATCTGGTCGGCGCGGCGCAGGTGGTCGGCTTTTTCATCGAGTTCCGCGAACAGCGCCACCACGCCCCGGTTGGTGTCTTCCAGTTCGCGCGTTAGTTGCAGTAAATCGTCCTGGCGCGTCTTCAGTTCGGCCAGGGTGGCGAGCAGCTCGCGGTTCTGCTGCTGCACTTCGGACAGCGTGATATCCGCTGGCAGCGCCTGCAGGCTGCCGGACAGCGCGCCGATCATGCCGCCGTCGAGCAGGGGTGCGTCGCGCGGGAACAGTTTTTGCAGCGTGATGTGCGTGCCAGTCCCCGGCGCGCTGTGGATGTGGCAGCGGTCCATCAGGCGCTGCGCGCCCAGGATGCCCAGGCCCATGCCCGTGGGCGAGCGGTAGCTGCCGGCCAGTATCTGCTCGAGCTGCGCGATGCCGGGGCCCTGGTCCTCGATGCGGATGCTGAGCACCTGCGGCGCCGTCTGGCCATCGATGGCGAAATGCACCTTGCCGCTGCCGGCGTAGTTGTAGACGTTGCGCGCCAATTCAGACACGGCCGTGGCGATGCGCACCTGGTCCTGCACGCCGAAGCCGCACAGGGCGGCGATCTGCCGCGCCCGCTGGCGTGCGCCCACCACATCGAGTTCGCTGCCGATATGTGCCGTCAATATGCGTTGTGTCATGGCGTGTCGTTCCTTTCCGCACCGGCATGCCGGTGCTCCTCATGTTCGCGCAGCACCACCACCGTGACGTCGTCGCGCCCGCGCGCAAAATCGCGGTACAGCACGGCGGCGACCAGGCTGGGGTGGCAGTGCGCCAGGCCCGGATACTGTTCCAGGTCCCAGCGCGTGTGCAGGCCGTCGCTATGCATGAGCAGGGTCGTGCCCGGCTGCCACGCATGGCAGAATTCCTGCACCTTGCGCAGATTGCTGCCGACGATGCCGTTATGCGACAGCAGATGCCGGCGCTGCTGTGCGTCGAAGGCGCAGGCGGCGATATTGCCCACGCCGGCATAGCGCAGTTCGCGCCGCGCGCTGTCGATATGCGCCAGCGCCAGGGCCGCGCCGCGCGTGGTGCGCAGGGCACCGTGGGCCAGTTCGATGAAGGGGCCGGGCAGGGGCGGCAGGCCGGGTGTGTCGTGTTCCAGCAGCGCGCTGGCGCGTTCCGAGGCGCGCGCCGCCAGCGGGCCGTGGCCCAGGCCATCGGCCACCATCAGGCTCAGTTCATGGCCTTCGCAGACCACGTTCCAGGCGTCGCCGCACACCTGCTCCGACGCCAGCGGCAGGCACACGGCGCCGATCTGCCAGTTCGGGCTGGCCGGAATGGCGCTGCTGGCGTTCGGTCCCCATATCACCACCATCAGCACGGTGCCCTTGCCGGGCGCCGTGTACAGGTCAAATTCCTGGCTCAATCGGCGTATCGCACCCAGGCCCACGCCATACGTGCCCGTGGTGGAGTGGCCGTCCTGCATGTGCTGGCGCACATTCGCCATGCCGGGACCGTTGTCGATGGCCAGCATTTCGATGCCGCTGGTGCCGCCGCGCAGCACCTTGCGCAGCAGGATTTCTCCGTGCTGCGCGTGCTTGACGATGTTGGTGGCCGCTTCGCTGATAATGATGGCCAGCTGGCCCGTGCGCACGTCGTCGAAGCCGATGCGGCGCGCTAGTTCGTTGCCGGCGCGGCGGGCCGCGGCGATCTCGCTCGGTTCGCCGATGGGAAAACTGCGTTGCCTGGCAATGTCAGGGGCTTGCTCGATGTGGTTCAAAACAGCTTCCATTTCGCGATGGTGACGGTGGTGCCCGTGCCGGGCGCCGTGTCGATGTGAAAGGCGTCGGCCAGGCGCCTGGCGCCGCCCAGCCCCAGTCCCAGCCCGCCGCCGCTGGTATAGCCATCGGTCAGCGCCAGGGCAATATCGTCGATGCCCGGTCCCGCGTCGACAAAGCGCAGTTCCAGGCCCTGGCGCGCGCCATCGCAGACGCGCGCGATGCGCGCTTCGCCGCCGCCGCCGTAGCGCAAGGTGTTGCGCGCCAGTTCGCTGGCCGCCGTGATGATCTTGGTCTGTTCGATCAGGCCAAAACCCATGGCGAGCATGCTGTCGCGCACCTGCTTGCGCAGCCGCACGACGTCTTCGTCGCTGTGCAGGGGCAGGATTTGCTGCACCTGTTGCCCCCCCGCCTGCGCCTGCGCACCCAGCTCGGCGCTCCCCGTCATGCGCATGCGCCGCCCTGTTCCAGCAGCTTGATGCCGCGTTCCACGTTGAGCGCCGTGCTCACGCCTTCCAGGGTCAGGCCCAGTTCCACCAGGGTGATGGCGACGGCCGGCTGCATGCCCACGACCACCGTGCGCGCGTCGAGGATTTTCGCCATCGCCGCCGTGTTGCTGATCATGCGGCCGATGAAGGAGTCGACGATGTCAAGCGCGGAAATGTCGATCAGCACGCCCGTGGCGCGGTCCGTCACGATGCGCGTGGTCAGGTCGTCCTGCAAGGTCATCGCCAGGCGGTCATGCATGTCCACCTGGATCGTCACCAGCAGCAGCCGGCCCATGCGTAAAATGGGGATTCTTTCCATAGGCGCCTCAGTGTTGCTGCTGCTGGTAAGTGATGCTGGACCCCGTGCGTTTCAGGGCCACGACGAAGGCGTCTGCCAGGGTAGCCTTGGTGATCACGTCTTCCAGGTTGACGCCCAGGTGCACGATGGTTTGCGCGATCTGCGGGCGGATGCCGCTGATGATGCAGTCGGCGCCCATCAGGCGCGCGGCGGCGATGGTTTTCAGCAGGTGCTGCGCCACCAGCGTGTCCACGGTCGGCACGCCCGTGATGTCGATGATGGCGATCAGGGCGCCCGTGTCGACGATCTTTTGCAGCAGGCTTTCCATCACCACTTGTGTGCGGGCGCTGTCGAGCGTGCCGATCAGGGGCAGGGCCAGCACGTTTTGCCACAGTTGCACCACGGGTGTGGACAGTTCCAGCAATTCCTGCTGCTGGCGCAGTATCACCTGTTCGCGCGCCTTCTGGTAAATGGCGATGGTCAGCAGACCCAGTTCATCGAACAGCTTGCTGGTGCTGATGATGGCGTCGCCCAGCTGCTCCGGCTGCGCCGTGATTTGCTTGCGCAGGTAGGCGAACAGCGGTTCCTTCAGGGCGAACATGAAGCTGGCCGTGTCGATCGGCGAATAGCCCTGGCGCACGCGCGACTGCGATATTTCAGCGATCAGCTGGCGCGTATCGTCCCAGGCGCGGCCTTCGATGTCGAATGCGTCGCCGCTGTCCAGGGCGCCCGCCAGCAGCGGCAGCAATTGCGCTGCCTGCTGGCGCAGCTCGTTTTCGGCGATCTTGTCGCGCCGCACCAGGCGGGCGATCAGGCCCGCCATCCAGCCGTCCAGCAGTGCCGTGTGGTGCTCGTTGATGAGGCCGGCCAGTTGCTGCGCCTGGCCCGTGTCCGTCTTCATTTTCATGCTCATCCTTGGCTCGAGTGAAGGGTGCCGCACGGCCGCAAACGGGCCGTGCTGTGATGAATAAATTATAGGCAGGCGCGGCCCTGGCCTGTGTTCTGTGCCGCACATAGTGGCGCATGTCGATCAAGATTCCGGCAGGAAACACTGACGCTGTAAAGAGGATTTTTAAAGATGCATCTAATTTGCATGTTTAAGCCGATTCCGCTACACTGGCAACACTCAACAAGAGAAACCGCCATGAATATCGACAAATTCAAACAGCAGCACCTGGCCATCCTGGCCTCCATCGATGCCTTGCGCCAGCTGGCGCGCGGCGGTGTGGCCGCACAGGCGCAGGCCATTGCCGAACAGATCATCGCCATGAGCGGCTTGATCAAGCTGCACCTGGCCGTCGAGCAGCGCTACCTGTATCCGGCCGCGCAAGCATCCGGCGTGGCCAGGGTGGCCCAGCTGGGCCGCCAGTACGAGAACGAGATGCACGGCATCGCCGGCGCCTACCTCGATTTTGCCGGCCGCTGGAATACCCCCGTGCGCCTGGCGGCCGAACCGGATGCCTTCCGCAGCGAAGCCAATACCGTGCTGCACGCGCTGTTCCAGCGCATGCGGCGCGAAGATCACGATCTGTATCCAGCGGTAGAGACGCTGGCATAACACCGATTCATGACATACACACAGGAGTTACCCATGCTGACCCAAGAACAACGCGCCATCATCACGGCCACCGTCCCCATCCTCGAACAGGGCGGCGAAGCGCTGACGCGCCACTTTTACAAGAATCTGTTCCGCGACCATCCCGAAGTGCTGCCGTACTTTAACCAGGCGCACCAGCACAGCGGCGACCAGCAGCGCGCGCTGGCGAATGGCGTGCTGATGTATGCCAAACATATCGACCAGCTGGCAGCGCTGGGCGACCTGGTGGCCACCATCGTCAACAAGCACGTGGCCTTGCAGATCCGCGCCGAGCACTATCGGCTGGTGGGCGCCAGCCTGCTGCAAGCGATCCGCGAAGTGCTGGGTGCAGAAGTCGCCAGCGATGCCGTCATCGATGCCTGGGGCGCGGCCTACGGCCAGCTGGCCGACATCCTGGCCGGCGAAGAAGGGCGTATCTACAAGGCGCAGGCCGGCGCACCGGGCGGCTGGAGCGGCGCGCGCGATTTTGTAGTGCGCAGCAAGACGGTGGAAAGCGGCGAGATCACCTCCTTCCTGATGGCGCCCGCCGATGGCCGGCCCGTGCTCGACTTTGCGCCAGGCCAGTATATCGGCGTGCTGGCCACGGTCGATGGCGTGCCCATGCGCCGCCAGTACTCCTTGTCGGCCGCCAGCAATGGCCAGACCTACCGCATCAGCGTCAAGCGCGAAGAGGGCGGCAAGGTGTCGAATTTCTTCCACGACCACGTGCAGGCGGGCGATACCGTGCAGTTGACGCCGCCTTCGGGCGACTTCGTGCTGACGGACAGCGACAAGCCGCTGGTGCTGATCAGCGGCGGCGTGGGCATCACGCCGACCCTGGCCATGCTGACGGCGGCCCTGCGCGGCAAGCGTCCCGTGCATTTCATCCACGCGGCGCGCAACCAGGGCGTGCATGCGTTCCGCGCGCAGATCGACGCACTGGCCGCGCAGCATCCGCAGCTGCAGCGCTATTACTGCTACGCGGAACATGACGGTGAGCAAGATGCACCGGATGCCGCCGCGCCGGACGCCGTCGGCTTGCTGAGTAAAGAGCAGCTGAATCACTGGCTGCCAGCCTCGCGCGACATCGACGCCTACTTCCTTGGGCCGCAGCCATTCATGCGGGCCGTCAAGCAATATCTGCGCGAGCTGGGCGTGCCTGAACGGCAGACGCACCATGAATTCTTCGGACCGGCAGCCGCGCTGAACTGACCTTGTTTGCCTTGTATTGCTACTTGTGTTGCTTCTGCGAGAAAAAACCGTTGCCGTAAGGGGCGGGTAAGCCTCGCGCTGTACTGTGAATCCAAGCTCGCACAAAAGAGCAGGCTCACATAACAGGAGGCAACACCATGCATGACGATCTGGTACAAAAACTCAAGAGTGACCCCAATTATCATCGGCTGGTCAGGGTGCGTTCGCGCTTCGGCTGGGCGCTGACGGGCCTGATGATGCTGGTGTATTACGGCTACATCCTGCTTATCGCTTTCGACAAGGAATTCCTTGCAGCTAAAACGGGCACCGGCGTGATGACCTGGGGCATGCCGATCGGCCTGTTCGTCATCGTGTTTACCGTGGTGATCACTGGCATTTATGTACGCCGCGCCAACAAGCAATTCGACGATCTGACCAGCGCCATCCAGGCACGGGTGCAAGCATGAATCGCGCCCCATCGATGCAACGCACATTTTCCTGCCTGGCAGCCCTGACCTTGCTGGCGGGCGCCAGCAACAGCGTGCTGGCGGCCGGCGCCGACCTGGGCCAGGCAGTCAAGCAACCCACCAACTGGACGGCGATCACCATGTTCGCCGTCTTCGTCATCTTCACCCTGTTCGTCACCAAATGGGCGGCCAAGAAGACCAAGTCGGCCTCCGATTTCTACACGGCTGGCGGCGGCATCACGGGCTTCCAGAATGGCCTGGCCATCGCGGGCGACTATATGTCGGCTGCATCGTTCCTCGGCATTTCCGCCGCCGTCTTTTTGAACGGCTATGACGGCCTGATCTATGCCATCGGCTTTCTCGTCGGCTGGCCCATCATCACCTTCCTGATGGCCGAGCGCTTGCGCAACCTGGGCCGCTACACCTTTGCCGACGTGGCCGCCTACCGCTTCAAGCAGGCGCCGATCCGCATTTTCTCGGCGTCCGGCACCCTCGTCGTCGTGGCCTTTTACCTGATCGCGCAGATGGTGGGCGCGGGCCAGCTGATCAAGCTGCTGTTCGGCCTGGAATACTGGATCGCCGTCGTCCTGGTCGGTACATTGATGATGATTTACGTGCTGTTTGGCGGCATGACGGCCACCACCTGGGTGCAGATCATCAAGGCCGTGATGCTGCTGGGCGGCGCCACCTTCATGGCCGTGGCCGTGCTGGCGCAATTCAACTTCAGCCCGGAAGCGCTGTTCGCCAAGTCGGTGGACGTGCACGCCGCCAAGGAAGCCATCATGGGCCCCGGTTCCTTCATCAAGGACCCGATCTCGGCCATCTCGTTTGGCATGGCGCTGATGTTCGGTACGGCCGGCTTGCCGCACATCCTGATGCGTTTCTTCACGGTGCCGAGCGCCAAGGAAGCGCGCAAATCCGTGTTCTGGGCCACCACCTGGATCGCCTACTTCTACATCCTGACCTTCATCATCGGTTTTGGCGCCATCGTGCTGGTAAGCACCAATCCCGAGTTCAAGGATGTTGCCGGCAAGTTGCTGGGCGGTAACAACATGGCGGCCGTGCACCTGGCCAAGGCTGTGGGAGGTAATGTGTTCCTCGGCTTCATGTCGGCTGTCGCATTTGCCACCATCCTGGCTGTCGTAGCCGGTTTGACCCTGTCGGGCGCGTCGGCCGTGTCGCACGATCTGTATGCCACCGTCATCAAGAAGGGCAAGGCCACGGGCGCCAACGAATTGAAAGTGTCGCGCGTGACCACCATCGTGCTGGGCATCATCGCCGTCGTGCTGGGTATTGCCTTCGAGAAGCAGAATATCGCCTTCATGGTTTCGCTGGCTTTCGCCATTGCCGCCTCGGCCAACTTCCCCGTGCTGTTCATGTCGGTGCTGTGGAAAGACTGCACCACGCGGGGCGCTACCATCGGCGGCTTCCTGGGCTTGACCACGGCCGTCGCGCTGACGGTGGTGTCGAAGTCCGTGTGGGTCGACGTGCTGGGTCATCCGGCGGCGCTGTTCCCGTATGCCTCGCCGGCGCTGTTCTCGATGACGGCAGGCTTTGTCGGCATCTGGCTGTTCTCGGTGCTCGACAAGAGCCCCCGCGCGCGCATCGACCGCGCCGGCTACGAAGCGCAGCAAATGCGTTCGGAAACGGGCATCGGCGCCTCCGGTGCCAGCGCGCATTGATGTTTTAGATAGTTAATGCAGGAAACAATGCCCGGCTTGCCGGGCATTGTTGTTTCTGGCGCGCGCTTATTTCGCCACGCGCAGGGGGATCACGCCCGCCGCCAGCGCCGGCGCACCCGGCGTCGCTTCGAGTATCGATGCCAGGGTCACCGTGTCGAGCACGGCCAGGAAGGCGCCCGTGGCCTGGCCCAGCTTGGCTTTCAGCAGGCAATCGGGCGTCAGCGGGCAGGTATTGTTTTCTTTGTTAAAACATTCCGCCATGAAAAAATCGTTTTCCGTCTCGCGCACCACCGTGCCGATATTGATCTCGGCCGGGTCGCGCGCCAGGCGCAGGCCGCCATTCCTCCCACGCACGGTTTCCACGATGCCTGACAGGCCCAACTGGTGCACCACCTTCATCAGGTGATTCTTTGAAATCGCATGCAGGTCGGCGATGTCCTGGATGGTCACGAGGCGGTCGCGGTGCACGCCCAAATACATCAGGGTGCGCAGGGTGTAGTCGGTATAGGCAGTCAGTCGCATGGGGTTCACTCATAAAGATGTGGATTACATCCTTGTTTCAAGCCGCCAGCATACAGGAGAGTGCCTGGCCATCGCCACCGCCATGTGACTTGCGCCGTCACTTTTCAGCCTGGAAAGACAAATGTTGGTTGCCTTTCGTTTAAATGCGTAGTAAATTTTCATATTGTTGCCCTGGTAAACAGCCAGCAAGCCCTTAACGGCCCTTTTGACGTGGATTTTATTGATGAAAATCAAGAGGATGGTGAGACAGTAAGGTAAATTTACTACAAAATGGATGATGGGCGTTTCCCGGGTCGGGAAGCGCGTACTACGCAATCTGTGCGGTGCCGCCGTGGCCGCCCCAGGAAATGAATACCATGCAAATGAATGAAGTGAAAGACGAGCTGCTGAGCAGCGATATCCGCCAGTTGGGCCGTCTGCTGGGCGACGCCATCCGCAACCACCTGGGCGACCCCGCCTTCGAGCGCATCGAGCATGTGCGCCAGCTGGCCATCCGTTTCCGCCGCGACCATGACGAAGCGGCGCGCGCGCAGCTGTCGGACGCGCTGCAAGCGCTGTCGCAGGAAGAAACCACCCAATTGACGCGCGCTTTCAGCTATTTCTCGCTGCTGGCCAACATTGCAGAGGACCAACACCACATCCGCCGCACGCGCGCCCATTTGATCGCCGGTTCCCCGCCGCGCCAGGGTAGTCTCAGCCATGCCGTCGGCAACGTGTTTGATGCGGGCAAGGCCGATGCGCTGGAAACCTTCTTTGAAGATGCTTTTGTGAGCCCCGTGTTCACGGCGCATCCGACGGAAGTGCAGCGCAAGAGCATCCAGAATTGCCAGATGGCCATCGCCCGCCTGTTGAGCGAGCGCGACCGCGTGCAAATGACGCCGGAAGAGGCCGAGCAAAACGAAGAAGCGCTGGGACGCGGCATCGTCACCCTGTGGCAGACGCGTTTGCTGCGCACCAGCAAACTGTCCGTCATGGATGAAGTGGCCAATGGCCTGTCGTTCTACGACCATACCATCCTGCGCGAATTGCCGAAATTGTATTCCTCGCTGGAAACCATGCTGGCCCAGCGCGATGCCCGCTGGGAAGATGCAGAATTGCCCAATTTCATGAAGGTCGGCAGCTGGATAGGCGGCGACCGCGACGGCAACCCGTTTGTCACGGCCGACATCCTGCGCAGCACCCTGCAGACGCAAGCCGACAAGGTGCTCGACTTTTATCTGGGCGAATTGCGCAAGCTCGCTTCGCAGCTGTCGCTGGCGCAAATCTTGAACGCCTGCAGCGAGCCGCTGCGCGCGCTGGCCGAGCGCTCGGCCGATGCCTCGCCGCACCGCGTCGACGAACCGTACCGCCGCGCCTTGCATGGTATCCATGCGCGTCTGGAAGCGACGCGCGTCGCCTTGTGCGGCAAGGGCAAGCCAGCCGAAGGCGTGCAACCCTACGCGGCGGCTGCCGAACTGCTGGCCGACCTGGACGTGGTGCAGCATTCGCTCGTCAGCAATGGCTTGCGCGCGCTGGCACGTGGCCGCTTGCGCCAGCTGCGCCGCGCCGTCAAGGTCTTCGGCTTTTCGCTGGCGCCGCTCGATCTGCGCCAGAATTCCGACGTGCACGAGCGCGTCGTGGACGAATTGTTTGCCGGCGCCCAGCCGGGCCTGGTCTACCTGGACCTCGATGAAGAGCAGCGCATCGCAGTGCTGCTGGCCGAGCTGGAGTCGCCACGCCTGCTGACGTCGCCGTATGCGCAGTACTCGGACGAAACCACGTCCGAACTCGACATCTTCCGCGCCGTGCGCGAGGCCCACGTCAAATATGGCAAGGAATCGGTGCCGAATTGCATCATTTCGAAGGCTGCCAGCGTCTCGGACTTGCTGGAAGTGGCCCTGCTGCTGAAAGAAGTGGGCTTGCTGCGGCAGGACAGCCGCGAAGTCGATGTCAACATCATCCCCTTGTTTGAAACGATCGACGACTTGCGTGCCGGCCCAGCCATCATGGCGCGCGCGTTTGGCTTGCCGTTCTACCGGGGCTTGCTGGCCTCGCGCGCGGACCAGCAGGAAGTCATGCTCGGCTATTCCGACAGCAACAAGGACGGCGGCTTCCTCACCTCGGGCTGGGAACTCTACAAGGCCGAGATCGAGCTGGTGACGGTCTTCAAGCAATGTCAGATCAAGCTGCGTCTGTTCCACGGCCGCGGCGGTTCCGTCGGACGCGGCGGCGGCCCCAGCTACGAAGCCATCCTGGCCCAGCCGGCCGGCGCCGTGCAGGGACAGATCCGTTTGACGGAGCAGGGCGAAGTCATTACGGCCAAGTATGCAAATCCGGAAGTAGGGCGCCGCAACCTGGAAGTGCTGGTGGCCGCCACCATCCAGTCGACCCTGCTGCCGCAAGCACAGCTGCAGCCAAAGGCCTCGGCCGGCGCGGGCCATCTGGCCGCCATGGAAGAATTGTCTGGCACGGCCCTGAACGCCTACCGCGACCTCGTGTACGGCACGGACGGCTTTGAACAGTACTTCTGGGAATCGACAGTGATCGCGGAAATTGCCGCGCTGAACATCGGCAGCCGTCCCGCCTCGCGCAAGAAATCCACGTCCATCGAGGACTTGCGCGCGATTCCCTGGGTCTTGAGCTGGGCGCAATGCCGCTTGATGTTGCCGGGCTGGTTTGGTTTCGGTTCCGCCGTGCAAGCTTACCTGGCCGCCCATCCCGCCGATGGCGCGGACGTGCTGCGCGGCATGTACACGGATTGGCCCTTCTTTACGTCCTTGCTGTCGAACATGGATATGGTCCTGGCCAAGAGCGACATCGCCATCGCCGGCAAGTATGCGGAACTCGTCAAGGATAAAACCTTGCGCGAAGCCATCTTTACACGCATCCGCGCCGAATACGCGGCCACGCTGGACGCCTTGAAGCTGATCACGGGCCAGGAAGAATTGCAGCAAGCCAATCCGCTGATGCAGCGCTCCATCCGCAACCGTTTCCCCTACATCGACCCGCTCAACCACGTGCAGGTGGAGCTGTTGAAACGTTTCCGCGACGGTAAGCAGGATGCGGCGGCGCGCACGGGGATTCACTTGTCGATCAATGGCATCGCGGCGGGGTTGCGCAATAGCGGTTAATTGATTCATTCAAACAATATCAAGGAGACAGCATGACCATCAAAGTTGCCATCAATGGCTATGGCCGCATCGGCCGCAACGTCTTGCGCGCGTTTTATGAAGGCGGCAAGCAGCAGGATATCGAGATCGTCGCCATCAACGACCTGGGCGACGCCAAGTCGAATGCGCATTTGACGCGCTACGACACGGTGCACGGCAAGTTTCCCGGCGTCGTCACCATCGATGGCGAGAATATGCTCGTCAACGGCGACCGCATCCGCGTCTTCGCGCAGCGCGATCCGGCCCTGATACCGTGGGGCGAACTCGGTGTCGACGTCGTGCTCGAATGCACGGGTTTCTTCACCACCAAGGAAAAGGCCTCGGCCCACCTGAAGGGCGGAGCAAAGAAAGTCATCATTTCCGCACCGGGCGGCAAGGATGTGGACGCCACCATCGTGTTTGGCGTCAACCAGCACGTGCTGAAAGCATCGGACACGGTTATCTCGAATGCCTCGTGCACGACGAATTGCCTCGCGCCATTAGTCAAGCCGCTCAACGACGCCATCGGCGTCGAATCGGGCCTGATGACCACCGTGCACGCCTACACGAACGACCAGGTCCTGTCCGACGTGATGCATGAAGACTTGCGCCGCGCCCGCTCGGCCACGCATTCGATGATCCCCACCAAGACGGGTGCGGCGGCCGCCGTCGGCCTCGTCTTGCCTGAACTGAATGGCAAGCTCGATGGTTTTGCCATCCGCGTGCCGACGATTAACGTCTCCTTGGTCGACCTGTCCTTCATCGCCAGGCGCGACACCACGGTCGAGGAAGTCAACGCCTTGCTGAAAGCGGCGTCGGAAGGCGCGCTGAAAGGCATTTTGACGTACCAGACGGAACCGCTCGTTTCCATCGACTTCAACCACAACCCGGCCTCGTCGAATTTCGATTCGACCCTGACCAAGGTCTCGGGCCGCCTCGTGAAAGTGTCGTCGTGGTATGACAACGAGTGGGGCTTCTCGAACCGCATGCTCGACACCACGGTCGCCCTGATGGCGGCCAAGTAACAAGAACTACCGCTGATCCAGCGCACCAAGGACGGCCGGCCCACAAGGCCGGCCCTTGTAGCAACTCATTATAGAAAGCAGCACACCATGACCATGCAAGTACAGCAACGCGCCACCAAGATCGTTTCCACCATCGGCCCCGCTTCGAACGATATCGAAACCCTGGTCCGCATGTTCAAGGCCGGCGTCGACGTCGTGCGCCTGAACTTTTCGCATGGCAAGGCGCAAGACCATATCGACCGCGCCCGCATGGTGCGCGAGGCGGCAGCCCTGTGCGGCCGCGAGGTGGCCATCATGGCCGACTTGCAAGGCCCGAAGATTCGCGTCGGCAAATTCGAAGAAGGCAAGATTTTCCTGGAGAACGGCATGAAGTTCATCCTTGACGCGAAATGGGGCGAAAACGGTGAACTGGGTAACCTCGAACGCTGCGGCCTCGACTACAAGGAATTGCCGCGCGACTTGCGCACCGCCGACGTGTTGTTGCTCAACGATGGCTTGATCGTGCTGACGGTCGACAAGGTCGTCGGCAGCGAAATCCACACCACCGTGAAAATCGGCGGTGAGTTGTCGAACAACAAGGGCATCAACCGCCAGGGTGGCGGCTTGTCCGCGCCGGCGCTGACGGCCAAGGATATGGAAGACGTCAAGACGGCGATGAGTTTCCAGGCCGATTACGTGGCCGTATCGTTCCCGAAAAACGCCACCGACATGGTCATGGCGCGCCAGTTGGCCAATATCGCCGGCGAAGCGTGGGACCACAAGCCGATGATGATCGCCAAGATCGAGCGCGCGGAAGCCATTCCCGCGCTGCAAGAGATTCTCGACGCCTCCGACGGTATCATGGTGGCGCGCGGCGACCTGGCGGTCGAGGTGGGCAATGCGGCCGTGCCGGCCTTGCAAAAGCGCATGATCAAGATGGCGCGCGCGTCAAATAAACTGGCGATCACGGCCACGCAGATGATGGAATCGATGATCGTCAATGCCGTGCCGACGCGCGCGGAAGTGTCCGACGTGGCCAATGCCGTGCTCGATGGCACGGACGCCGTCATGACGTCGGCGGAAACGGCCTCGGGCCGCTATCCGATCGAAACGGTGGAAGCGATGGCCGCCATCTGCCTGGACGCGGAAAAGTGGGATACCTGCAAGCTGGACGCCGATTTCCTCAATGCCACGTTTTCGCGCATCGACCAGTCGATCGCCTACGGCGCCCTGTTTACGGCCCATCACCTGCGCGTAAAAGCCATCGCCACCCTGACGGAATCGGGTTCCACGGCCCTGTGGATGAGCCGCTGCAACATCGACATCCCCATCGTCGCGCTGACCCCGAGCGTGGGCACGCGCCGCAAGCTGGCCCTGTACCGCAACGTCAGCACCCTGGAATTGACCTCCGGCACGGACCGCGACAAGGTCTTGCAGCAGGCGGAAGACTTGCTGCTGGAACATAAGGTCGTCACCAAGGGCGACACGGTCGTACTGACCTGGGGCGAGCCGATGGGCAAGGTCGGCGGCACGAATGCGCTGAAAATCATGAAGATCGGCCAGCACTGACCGTATTACTGGCCACATTACTGGCCACATTGCTGGCCTCATCACTGGCCGACAGCCGCCTGCAGCCTTAAGAATGGCTGAAAGAAGGCCGTTGGCCGACCACCGCAATGGCAGATGCCCAATCTGCCGTTGCAGTGAGCTCCTTTCCGTGTCAGCATGGTTTTCCTGCCTTTCAGGGCGCATCCGGAGTTCATGATGACAATATACCTGCCTGCCTTGATCTGGTCGCTGTCGGCCTTCGCTTGCCTCTTCATTGCCAAACGCCGCTCCTTGAAAACGACGTCTGTCAGGGCCATCCTGGTGGTGCTCCTGGGGCCGTTTGCCATTCCCTTCGTATTGGCCGCCAGGCCCGGGATGCACGGCTAAGCGTGCGGCCTGCGTGCGTTCCTCTTTGCTATATTTAAACTTTTAGCTAAAAGGAATGCCCATGAAACGCAGCGCGACCTTGTTCCTGATGACTATTTTTTGCGCAGCCGCGTCCGGCTCGGCGGCGGAACCGGCGCAGCGTTTGCAGCGCGCCACGGGGCTGTGGAAGGTGACGCCCGCCACCTCGCCGTTTTCCTGGGAAATCTGCGTTGATCAGCAACGCGACCGCCTGATCGACGACGATTTGTGGAGCGATTTCGAGCAGGAATGCCAGATCGCATCGCAAAGCCGCCAGGGCGACAGCTATACCTTCCAGTCCAGCTGTCCTGGCGCCAAGCTGGCGGGCAGTTTCAAGGGCGACCTGGCCAAGGCGTACACCCTGACCGCCGATACCACTATCGAACTGAACGGCAAGACCGAGGAGCAACGCACGGAACTGGCGGGCGTATTCCTCGGTGCCTGTCCCGCAGGGCTGGCGCCGGGCGCGAAGAAAATGCGCGGCGGCATGGTCATGAAGAGCTTGTATCTCAGCCGCTAAGAGCCGGCAACCGCGCTGAAACAACGGTTTCCAGCGATAGGCAGGCGCCGGCATTGACGCCGGAGGCAAGGATTTGTGATAATGAGAATTATTATCAATTAGTCGCGCCTTGCCTTGCGCGCATTGGAGTCCCGAGTGAACATTACGCAGTCCAGCGAGTCGATAGCAGGCATCTACAGCCACCATCACGGCTGGCTGATGCGCTGGCTGCGCGCCAAGCTGCAGTGCGCCGACCATGCGGCCGACCTGGCGCACGACACTTTCCTGCGCCTGCTGACGGCGCCGCCGGAAGGCCGGCAGACCTTGCGCGAACCGCGCGCCTACCTGACCACCGTGGCGCAGCGCTTGCTGATCGACCATTACCGGCGCCTGTCGCTGGAGCAGGCGTGGCTGGAAACGCTGGTGCAGCAGCCCGACCTGCTGATGCAGTCGCCGGAAGAGCGCTTGCTGGTATTGGAGGCCTTGCAGCGCATCGACGCCATGCTCGACGGCTTGCCGCCGCAGGTGCGCAGCGCCTTCCTGCTGGCGCATGTCGACGGCCTCGCTTACGGGGAAATCGCCCGGCGCCTGGCCGTGAGCGAGCGCAGCATCAAGCGCTACATGGTGCAGGCGTTCGAGCGCTGCATCCTCTTGATTCTGTGAACGCCGCGATCGACCTACGCGCCGCCCGCGCGGCGGCGCAATGGCTGGTGCGCCTGCACGCAGGCGCCTTGAGTCCAGATGAGCAGCAAGCCTTCCAGTCCTGGCGCGCCAGCGATCCCGCGCATGCAGCGGCCTGGCAGCGGGCCGAGCTGGTGTGCGGCACCCTGGCCAGCGTGCCGCCCGCGCTGCGCCAGACGGCGGACGCGGCGCCGTCGCCGCAGCGGCGTGCCGTGCTCTACGGCCTGGCCGGGCTGATCGCGGCCGGACCGGCGCTGTGGCTGGCCAGCCGGTCGGCGCCATGGCAAGCGTGGCATGCTGCCATTCGCACGGCCAGGGGCGAAATCCGCTACATGACTTTACCCGATGGCACGCAACTGGCGCTCAATACGGACACGGCCATCGATGTGCGCTTTGACGATGCGGCGCGGCAGGTCGTGCTGCATGCGGGGGAAATCCATGTCGCCACGGCGCATGACGGGGCCGTGCCCGCGCGCCCGTTCCTCGTGCGCAGCAGCAATGGCGCCGTACGCGCGCTGAGCACGCACTTCAGCGTGCGCCAGGGCGGCAGCGTGCTGGCGCCGCGCACGCAGGTGGCGGTCAGCGAGGGCGCCGTCGAGATCCTGCCCGCGCAAGCGCCCGATGCCTTGCGCAGGGTCAATGCGGGCCGGCAGGGCAGTTTCGATGAGCGTGCCGTTTCCTCCTTGTCGCCGCTGCCGCCGCATGCCGCCGGCTGGCTGCAGGGCGTGCTGGTCGCCGAGCGCATGCCGCTGGGCGAGGTGCTGGCCCAGGTAGCGCGCTATCGCTACGGCGTGCTGCGTTGTGATCCGGCGCTGGCCGCCATGCCCGTGGACGGCATCTTCCAGCTGAACGACCCGGACAACATCCTGCTCTTGCTGCAACAATCCTTGCCGATCCGGCTGGCGCGCCGCACGCGCTACTGGATCAGTGTCGAGGCGGCTTGAGATTGTCGGCTTACGCCTGTCGGGTATGGTAGGTCGGCTTAGCCCGCAGGGCGTAAGCCGACGTGCTCCAATTTACTTCTTGCCTGTCCCTTTTTGCGGATTGCTTCGTCATACAAGGTAGAGAACGAACAATCCGAATCATCGAAAGGGTCCACATGGCTTTGCAGCACCGCAGCTTGACAACAGCACGCATGACGCTCCATCCCACCACCGGCGCCGTGCGCGCCGCGCTGGTTCTGCTCCTCGCCGTGGGCGCCGCCGGCGCCGCTTTGCCGCAGGCAGCGCTGGCCGCCGAGTCCAGCCCGGCCGCCAAGGTGCGCGATTACAGCATTCCCGCCGGCAGCCTGCGCGGCGCGTTGGCATCGTTTGCCATCGCCGCCGGGATCAACCTGTCCACGCAGGGCGTGGCGCTCGATGGCCTGGCGACGCCGGGTTTGCAGGGCCGCCATGGCGTCGCCGCCGGCCTGCAAAAACTGCTGCAGGGTAGCGGACTCGACGTGCTGGAGAGCGGAAGCGGCAATTATTTGTTGCGCAAGGTTAATACCAGCACGGCCGATGGCGGCCTGGCCAGCATGCCCGCCGTGGTCGTCAGCGCCGAGGCTGACCGCGCCACGGAAGGCACGGGGCTCTACACGTCGAGGAATCTGTCGACGGCCACGGGCTTGAACCTGTCGCAGCGCCACACGCCGCAAACGGTCAGCGTGATGTCGCGCCAGCAAATGGAAGATTTCGATTTGACCACCTTGCAGGACGTGGCGCGCGCCACGCCTGGCCTGTATGGCAAGACGCAGGGCGTGTCCGACCAGGAAACCACATATTTTGCGCGCGGTTTTGCCTTGAGCCACGTGAATGTCGATGGCTTGCCGCTCGATGTCACGGGTTTTAATGAACGCAACGTTTCGGCCGACATGCTGATGTACGACCGCGTGGAAGTGGTGCGCGGCGCCACCGGGCTGATGGAAGGGGCGGGCGCGCCGTCGGGCAGCATCAACATGATACGCAAGCGCCCCACGGCCACGCCCCTGCTGAATGCGTCCGCCCACCTGGGCAGCTGGAAGGACCGGCAACTGACGGTCGACGCCAGCAATGCACTGAACAGCTCGGGCAGCCTGCGCGGCAGAGTGGCGGCCAGCTGGCGCGACAGCGACAGCTTTGTCGACGTGGTCAACAATACCAATGGCACCGTGTATGCGATTTTGGAGGCGGACCTGACGCCGTCGACCACGGCCGGCATCGGTTTTTCGCGCCAGCACAGCCGCACCGACGGCGTGTTCGTCGGCTTGCCGACCATGCCCGATGGCCGCCACATGGATTTGCCCCGCTCGACTTTCCTGAACAATGCCGACTCGTTCCAGAAACGCGACAACAACGTCGTCTTCGCCGACCTGGAAACGGCGCTGGAGAAGGGCTGGCGCAGCCGCTTTGCCATCACCCACATCGATGCCTCATCCTCGACGCGCAATACCACCAACAGCCGTGTCGATGGCGAAACGTATCTGCTGGCACAGTCGGAAACGGGCTGGAAGTACAACACGGAGCAAGTAGTGGCCGACTGGCGCTTGAGCGGCCCCGTTACCTGGTTCGGCCGCCAGCATGACGTCATCGTCGGTGCCAGCTACCGCCATGACGATTCGGACGCGGCCCAGAGCTGGAACGGTGCGCAAACGCGCGTGTTCGATCTGCGCCAGTGGAATCCCCGTGCCTACCCGATGCGCGGCGCGCCGTTCGAGCCCTACAACTGGGGCCGCAAGACGGACGAGAAGGGTATTTATGCGGCCGGCAACTTCAGCCTGGCTGATCCGCTGCACCTGGTGCTGGGCGGGCGCTTCGGCTGGTATGCGCAGGATGTCACGGGCTGGTATGCCACCAATCCCACCTGGCGCCGCGACCTGACGGAAAACGCGAAGTTTACGCCGTACGCGGGTCTGGTCTATGACCTGGACGCGCACCATTCCGTGTATGCGAGCGGCACGCAGATCTTCCAGCCGCAAAGCGTACTTGACGTCAAGGGCAATACCTTGCCGCCGTTGAGCGGCACCAACCTGGAAGTGGGCGTCAAGGGAGAGTATTTTGGCGGCAGGCTCAATGCCAGCGGCGCCCTGTTCCGCATCAAGCAGAATAACCGCGCCATGGCCGATGAAGTCAATTGCCCCACGGGCGGCGCCCTCTATTGCGCGCGCGCGGCCGGGCAGGTAAAAAGCGAAGGCGTCGACTTGCAGTTGTCGGGTTCGCCTCTGTCGGGCTGGCAGATCGCGGGCGGCTACACCTATGTACTGGCCAAGTACACGAAAGACAGCGTGGCGGCGAATATCGGCCAGCGCATCGCCACGGATGAACCGAAGCAATTGTTCAAGCTGTACACGACCGTGCAACTGAGCGGCAGTCTGGCGCGGTGGAATCTGGGTGCCTCCGTCTACGCGCAGGACAAGATTGACCGCCGCGACAAGGCTTACCTGACGCAGCAGGGCGGCTACGCCATCGTCGGGCTGACGGCCGGCTACCGGATCAGCGAGCAGTTGCAGCTGCGCGTGAATGTCGACAACGTGCTCGATCGCCGCTACTACCAGGGCCTCGGCTATGCATGGTCGGGCGGGCTGGAGCGCTACGGCGCGCCGCGCAGCGTGCTGCTGTCCCTGAACTACAAGCTGTAGCCTTTACACCAGCGCACCAGCGCACCAGCGGAGCGCGTCCGTCCGGGCGCCTCTGCTACACTGCCGCCGTCTTCACTTTCACACTGCTCCCATGTCCGCCACGCCCGTCCTGACGCCCCTGAAAAGCGCTTTCCAGCAATCGCGCACCGAAAACAACATCGAGCTGATCCTGCCCGAATTGCTGGCCGCGCAATTGCACGTCGTCATCGGCGGACAAAGCGAGCAGATCGACCTGTTCCTCGTGCCGTCGCCGAACCCGGAGCGCCAGTGCGTGACGGTGGCGGAAGACCCGGCTTTCCTGGCCGGCATCGCATTTCCCAAGCTTCCCGTCACGGGCGCTCAATTAGTCGCGTCGATTCCGCCCGAGATCGAGATCGTTATCCTGCATGGCGATGGCGCCAACTATCTGACGCGCGAGCAACTGGCGTGGTTCCGCGGCATGCTGGCATCGAACGATTGAGCGACCGGCCGCTGTCGCATCAGGGCCGCAGAACATTGCCTTTCTTGCCATGATATTGCTGAAGTCCTATGAATATTTTCTCAAAGCAACTATACTCATGGCTCTTTAAAAAATCATCGTCACGCTGGCGGCCAGCTATCCGCGCCAGAGTTCGTACGTATTCCGCTTCTTCTGTCTGAACGAGCAACTTTCCCCCGCGCGGCAGACGCGGGCGTGATGACCGAGCCTTGCCCTGGTCGATTGCTGCCGTTGTCATTTTCGCTGTGTTGCCGCTTTACTAAAAAGCTTGGCACTGGCGCGCGGTGCGCTGTCATGTTTTGCGACGTCACGTTTCACTCTATGTAGTTCACAACAGTATGCTGAGTTCCATCTTTGCCTTTTCGACCGATACCGTGCCGTATATCTACGGCACGCACGATGCCGGGCTGGTGCTGTTTTCCATCGGCATCGCCATCTTTGCCTCGTTCATGGCCCTGCAGATCGCCGGCATGGCGCGCAGCAGCGAGCGCGGCTTCCAGCGCCAGACGGCCATCATCACGGGCGCCATCGCGCTGGGCGGCGGCATCTGGTCGATGCACTTCATCGGCATGCTGGCTTTCGACATCTGCACGCGCGTGTCCTTCGAACCGGGTCTGACCCTGCTGTCGATGCTGCCTGGCGTGGCCGCGTCATGGGTGGCGCTGCACTTGCTGGCGCGCCCGCGCATCAGTTGGCGCCAGCTGGTGGTGGGCGGCGTGCTGGTGGGGCTGGGCATCGGCTCCATGCATTACAGCGGCATGGCCGCCATGCAAACGTCGCTGACCCTGCACTACGAGCCGTGGCTGTTTGCCCTGTCGCTGCTGGTGGCCGTGACCATGGCCATGCTGGCGCTGTGGATACGCTTCGGCCTGAGCGCCATGCGCAAGCGCCTCAGTGCGCTGACGGCGCTGCTGGTCAGCAGTGTCGTGATGGGCCTGGCCATTTCCGGCATGCATTACACGGGCATGCTGGCGGCGCGCTTTTCCGGCACGCCCACGGCAGGCGAGAACACGATTACGGTGCAAGCCTCGTTCGTGGCCCTGGCCGTGGCCCTGATCACCGTCACCCTGACCGTCTTCGTGGTCGCCGCGAACGGCTTGCTGCGCTACCGCCAGCTGCTGCGCCACGCCAGCGCCAGCGAGTCGCGCCTGCGCGCCATCGTCGATACGGCGGCCGATGGCCTGATCACCATCGATGGCCAGGGCAAGGTGCGCTCCTTCAATCCCGCTGCGGAACGCCTGTTCGGCTGGCGTGAAGCGCAGATCGTGGGGCGCGACGCCAGCGTGCTGCTGCAGCCGGCCGATGCGGCCGCGTACGAGGGTTATTTGCGCGACTACCTGGAAACGGGCGCCTCGCGCATCCTCGACAGCGGACGCGAACTCGATGGCCGCCACAAGGATGGCGCCGTATTGCCCATGCGCGTGGCGATCGGCAAGATCGACACGCCGGGCCAGCCCCTGTTCGTGGCTTTTGTCACGGATATGCGCTCGTCGCGCAGCATGGAGCAGGCGCTCAAAGACAGCGAGCGCCAGTACCGCACCCTGATCCGCAATATCCCTGGCGTGTCCTTCCACTGCAGCTTCGCGCCCGAATGGAAGATGATTTTCATCAGCGACGCCGTCTTCAACCTAACAGGCTGGATGCCGCAGGACTTCGCCGAAGGGCGGGTCAGGCTGTTCGACCTCGTGCATCCGGACGACCGCCAGCGCGTCAACGACACCTGCGTGCAGGCGGCCGGCGAACGGCGCGATTTCGAGAACGTCTACCGCCTGATCCACCGCGACGGGCGCGAGCGCTGGGTGCGCGAAAGCAGCGGCCCCGTGCTCGACAACGACGGCGTGGTGCGCTGGATCGACGGCGTCATCCTCGACATCACGGAAAGCGAATTGCGCAACGCCGAATACGAAGGCAAGGTGACGGCCATCTCGCGCGCGACGGCCGTCATCGAGTTCGACCTGCAAGGACGCATCCTGGCGGCCAACCAGAACTTCCTCGATCTGGTCGGCTACCAGCTCGATGACGTGCTGGGTCTGCACCACAGTATTTTCTGCGAACCGGCGTATGTCACTTCGCCCGACTACATCGCGTTCTGGCAGCAACTGGCGAGTGGCCAGTTCAACACGGGCGAGTACAAACGCATCGACAAGCATGGCCGGGAAGTGTGGATACAGGCCTCGTACAACCCGATCTTCAACACGGACGGCAAGCCGTTCAAGGTGGTCAAGCTGGCCACCGACGTGAGCGAACGGCGCGCCATGCAGGAAAACCTGCGCGCGGCAAAAGACCGCGCCGAGCTGGCCGCCGAATCGAAAACCAGCTTCCTGGCCAATATGAGCCATGAAATCCGCACGCCGATGAACGCCATCATCGGTTTTACGGAAGTGCTGCTGGGGACAGCCCTGGACAGCCTGCAGCGCCGCCACCTGGGCACGGTGCGCCAGTCCGCGCGCTCCTTGCTGGAACTGCTCAACGACATCCTCGACACGGCCAAGCTGGAAAAAGGCGCCACCGAGCTGGAACTGGTGGACTTTTCGCTGCCCGACCTGGTCGACCATGTGGCGGCCTCCCTGCGCATCACGGCGCAGGCGCGCGACCTGGTGCTGCATGTGGACGTCGATCCGGGCATGGGCCAGTTCTTCCTGGGCGACGCGCGCCGGCTGCAGCAGGTGCTGACGAATTTGATCGGCAACGCCGTCAAGTTCACGGAAGTGGGCCATGTGCGCGTGGCCGTCGCCATGCAGGGCGAGCAGGTGCATATCGCCGTGCACGACACGGGCATCGGCATCCCCGCCGACCGCCTGGACAAAATCTTCGCCCCATTTACACAAGCCGATTCTTCCATGAGCCGCCGCTTTGGCGGCACGGGCCTGGGCACGACGATTTCGCTGCAGCTGGTCGAACTGATGGGTGGCACCATCACGGTGGAAAGCACCCTGGGCGTGGGCAGCGTGTTCCATGTCTTGCTGTCGCTGGCGCCGGGCAAGGCCGTGGCGCGCCGCAGCGAACAGCCTGTGGTGGCCTTGCCGCCGCTGCGCATCCTGGTGGCCGACGACGTGCCGCAGAACGTGGAGCTGCTGCAGATCAGCCTGGGCGCGGCCGGCCACCAGGTGATCGCCGCCAGCGATGGCGAGAGCGCCGTGCGCGAGTTCAGCCGTGGCAGCTTCGACATCGTCCTGATGGACGTGCAGATGCCGCGCATGGATGGCCTGGAAGCGACACGCCTGATCCGCGTGTATGAGCGCGAACAGGGCTTGAAGGCGACGCCCATCATCGCCCTGACGGCCAGCGTACTGGAACAGGACCGGCGCGCCGCGCAGACGGCGGGCATGAACGGTTTTGCCTCGAAGCCGCTGGAAATGCACAAGCTGACGGCGGAAATCGCCCGCCTGCTCGATATCGCCGTGGCCATGCCGCCGCCGGCGGCCGGCTCGGCGGCGCGTGCGGCCGCAGGCCAGGTGGACTGGCAGCGCGGCATCGCCCTGTGGGGCGGCCGCGAGACCCTGCAGCGGGCCATTGCGCGCTTCGTGCAGGCCAATGGCGATTGCGCCGCCATGCTGGCGGCGGAACTGGAACGTGGCGATGGCAGCGTGGCGGGCCACCTGCTGCACCGTATCAAGGGTGCGGCGGGCAACCTGTGCCTGGTGCAGGTCGAAAGCCTGCTGGGACGCATCGAGCAAGCGATCGCGCGCCAGCTGCCGGCCACCGAATTGCTGGTACAGCTGGCAGCCGCCTTCATGGCGCTGGCCGGCGAGCTGGAGACGGATGCCGGGGCGCCTTTGCTGCCGGCCAACGCAACGCCTGATGCCGCCGCGCCGCTCGACGCATCCGCCGCTGGCGCCTTGCTGCGGCAAGCCATCGTCCGCCTGGAAGGCGGACAGCTGGACGACGCCCTGATGGCGCAGATCGCCGCCATGCTGGCGCCGCACGGCCAGCAGCAGCGCCTGCAGGCGCTGGCCAGCGCCATCGACGATTTTGAATTTGCGCGCGCCGCGGACGTGCTGCGCCAGCTGCTGGCGTGGCTTGAGGCTCCCGCGCCGGCCGACCTTTCCTGATATTGGGCTAACGATGACCTTACACGAAGACAAACCGATCCTGCTGCTGGTGGACGACGAAGCGACGAATCTGCAGGTGCTGCGCCAGATCCTGCAGGATGATTATCGCCTGCTGTATGCCAAGGATGGCGACAAGGCGCTGGAACTGGCGCAGAACAATCCCGTCGAACTGATCCTGCTCGACATCATGATGCCCGCCATGACGGGCTACGAAGTGTGCCGCCAGCTGAAAGCCCTGCCGGCCACCGCGTCCATCCCCGTGATCTTCGTCACAGCCCTGTGCGACGTGAAGGACGAGGCGGATGGCTTTGATGCAGGCGCCGTCGACTACATCACCAAGCCCGTCAGCCCGCCCATCGTGCGCGCCCGCGTGCGCACGCATCTGTCGCTGGTCGATGCCGAGGAATTGCGCCGCTCGCGCCTGCAGGTGATTCAGACCCTGGGCCAGGCCGCCGAATACAAGGATAACGAGACGGGCATGCACGTCATCCGCATGAGCTATTACGCGCGCCAGCTGGCGCTGGCGGCCGGCTACAGCACGGCCAGGGCGGAAGATTTATTGAATGCGGCGCCCATGCACGACGTGGGCAAGATCGGCATCCCCGACGCCATCCTGCAAAAACCGGGCAAGCTCGATGCGGACGAATGGAGCGTCATGCGCCGCCATGCAGAAATCGGCGCGGCCATCATCGGCGAGCACGCGGGTGGCCTGCTGAAAATGGCGCGCACCATCGCCCTGACGCACCACGAGAAATGGGATGGCAGCGGCTATCCGCAAGGCTTGCAAGGCGAGGAAATCCCCCACGAAGGCCGCATCGTCGCCATCGCCGACGTCTTCGACGCGCTTACCAGCGAACGCCCCTACAAGCGCGCCTGGACGGTCGAAGAAGCCATCGCCACCATGCAGCGCGACAGCGGCACGCACTTCGATCCGACCCTGCTGGCGCTGTTCATCGAGCAACTGCCGGCCATGCTGGAGATCAAGGACAAGTGGCGCGAGCCGGTGTGATGCTGGGAGCACGCCAGCCCCCCCCCTGAGAATGTCGGCCAAACTGACGGAGACGGTGTCCGTAGAACTTCGAAGGTAGATAGCAAGGAAAATGCCTTCTTGCCTTCTTGCCTTCTTGCCATCTGCCTTTTTGCATCGTGCCTTTGAATTTCTCCGAAATCATACCGGGCACAATTACATTTCCTGCGCCAGTCGGCCCTACATGCCCCGGCAGGAGTGTCTTATCCATTAGAAAAAATTGGCAATCACTTAACTGACTGTTAAAGTGTTGCGTGCTTGCCCTATGTCGGACGCGGCAGGCCATTCCGCCAACGATATTGGCCGCTTGCACAAGGCACCTACGCCCGCATATGAGCTTTCCACTACCCTGCATGCGTGCCAGCGCCGGGTACCAGCAATGAGATGAAGGATAAGGCCAAAATGGAAAAGAAACAGCTTTCGGAACGCGACATCTGTAGCAAGTACATCACGCCGGCCATCATTGATGCAGGCTGGGATTTGCATAGCCAGATTCGCGAAGAAGTGTTTTTCACCAAAGGCCGCGTCATCGTGCGAGGCAAGCTGCACACCCGTGGCGAGCGCAAGTTCGCCGACTACGTGTTGTATTACAAGCCAAATATTGCGCTGGCGGTGATCGAAGCGAAGGAAAATGGCCACAGCGTCGGCGCCGGCATGCAGCAGGCATTGAACTATGCCGAATCACTGGGTGCGCCGTTTGTGTTCAGTTCCAACGGCGATGCTTTTTTGATGCACGACCGTACCGGGCTGCCTGGCAAAATCGAGCAAGAACTGGCGCTGGATGTTTTCCCGTCGCCAGATCAACTGTGGCAGCGTTATTGCCAGTGGAAAGGGCTGGAAACCGAGGCCGCGCGCCATGTCGTCGAGATGCCGTACTACGACGATGGCACCGGCCGCGCGCCGCGCTACTATCAGGCCAATGCGATCAATAACACGGTGGAGGCGGTTGCCAGGGGCCAGCAGCGTATCTTGCTGGTGATGGCGACAGGTACCGGCAAGACCTATACCGCGTTCCAGATTATCTGGCGTCTGTGGAAGTCTGGCGCCAAGAAGCGCATCCTGTTCCTGGCTGATCGAAATATTTTGGTGGACCAGACCAAGAACAACGATTTCAAGCCGTTCGGCGCGGCGATGACCAAGATCAGCAAGCGTCAGATCGACAAGAGCTACGAGATTTACCTGTCGCTGTATCAGGCGGTCACTGGTAGTGATGAAAGTCAGAACATCTACAAACAGTTCTCGCCTGACTTTTTTGACTTGATCGTGATCGATGAGTGTCATCGAGGTAGTGCTGCGGAAGACTCCGCATGGCGCGAAATTCTGGCCTATTTTTCTTCTGCCACGCATGTCGGCTTGACTGCCACGCCGAAGGAAACGAAGGATGTTTCCAGCATCTATTATTTTGGTGATCCGGTCTACACCTACACGCTCAGGCAAGGCATCGAGGACGGTTTCCTGGCGCCATACAAGGTCGTGCGCATCGACATCGACAAAGATGTGCAGGGCTGACATCAAGGCACGCAACTACAACCTCGACTGCAAGAATCCGCACATTGGTGAACAGGAAATCCATGATCCGGACCTGCTGCTGGCCCAGTACAGCGCGATGCAAGCGGACATCGCTGCGCTACGCGCCACATTGAAAGACGTGCTGGTCGAAGCACTGCAGCGCGGTGAGCCGGCATGAATCAGATCCAGCAGCTATTGACCGAGAACATCGGCTTGTGGACCGGCGCCGACACTGCCAAGAAAACGGGACGCGGTCGCGCTTCCGGCAGCGCCGGAGCCGTTTATGGCATCAAGAAACTGCGCGAACTGATACTGGAACTGGCCGTACGTGGCAAACTCGTGCCACAGGATGTCAACGACGAACCGGGCAGTGTATTACTGGAGCGCATACGGGCGGAAAAGGCCCGGCTGATTTTTGACGGCAAGATCAAGAAAGACAAGCCGCTGGCGGCGATAGCGGATGATGAAAAGCCGTTTGAGTTGCCGCAAGGATGGACGTGGGTAAGATTCGGCGATGCGTTAATTAGTCGTGATGCGGAGAGAATTCCTGTTTCATCAGATATCCGCCAATTTCAAAAAAAGGAATATGACTATTACGGAGCATCAGGTGTTATTGATCAAGTAGATGGCTATATTTTTGATAAGCCACTTCTTCTTATTGGTGAAGATGGTGCAAATTTGATTAATAGATCAACTCCAATCGCATTTATTGCAAGAGGGAAATATTGGGTTAATAATCATGCTCATGTTTTAGATGGTGTGTCAGAGAATTTTTTGCAGTATATTGAATTGTACGTAAATGCAATAGATTTGAAGCCGTATGTAACAGGTACTGCTCAGCCTAAAATGAATCAGGCTAAAATGAATAGTATCGTTTTAGGCTTGCCTCCGGAGAAAGAGGGAGCACATATCGTCACCAAGGTCAATGAACTGATGGCGCTGTGCGACCGACTGGAAGCCGGTCACGTCGATGCAGTCGATGCCCACGGAAAGCTCGTCAGCCACCTGCTGGCCACGCTGACCGCGTCACAAGACAGTGCTGATTTCAGCTCCGCCTGGCAGCGCATCGCCGTGTATTTCGACATGTTGTTCACGACCGAAGCCAGCATCGATACATTGAAGCAAACGTTGCTGCAACTGGCGGTGATGGGCAAGCTGGTGCCGCAAGACCCCAGCGAGGAACCGGCCAGCACATTGCTTGAGCGTATACAGGCCGAAAAGGCCAAGCTGGTTTTTGAAGGCCAGATCAAGAAGGATAAACTGCTGCCGGCGATAAGCGACGAGGAAAAACCGTTCGAGTTGCCGCAGGGATGGGAGTGGGTCAGGTTGGATCAACTTTCCCATGTCGGTACAGGAGCCACTCCTTTGCGAACAAACCCAGAGTATTTTGATCCGCCAGCCATTAATTGGGTGACGAGTGGGGAAACTTCAAGTTCGCATATATTCGAAACTGTACAATATGTTTCGCCTTTGGCAATTAAGGAAACAAATTTAACCGTATATCCAAGTGGAACACTTATTGTAGCAATGTATGGGCAAGGAAAAACACGAGGGCAAATTACAGAGCTAATGATTGACGCCTGTACCAATCAGGCTTGTGCTGCAATTAGCCTTTTTAATAGGGAAATTCATCATCGGAAATACGTGAAACTATTTTTTGTGAAAATATATGATGAGATTCGAGAATTAGCTGCGGGTGGGGCACAACCAAATTTAAATTTGAGTAAAATAAAAGAAACATTGCTTCCACTCCCACCTATTTCTGAGCAAGCCCGTATTGTCGCCAAGATCGATGAATTGATGGCGCTGTGCGATCAGATAAAAGAGCGTATATCTAACGCCGATGCCTTGCAGCGCAAGCTGGCTGATGTGATGGTGGCGCAAGCCGTCGCGTGACCGAAGAAGACGATGGCGATGAAAAAGGAATTGTCGTGGATGCGCCGCTTCCAGAAGCAATCCATCGAAACCGGCGTGACACTGGCGGACAAGGCATCGCTCGCCCTCGATGACACGAAAAGCGGGCTGAAGAAACTCGATGATAAGCACTCCTTCACCGGCAAACTGAAAAAAACGGGCGACACCATTGCCGCGCTGGCGCAACAAGTCGATAAGCGCCATGACATTTCCGGCAAGGCCGGCGTCGCCATGCAGGCGGTTACCGCCGCCACGCTGCAGACAAAGGAATCCACTCAGCGTATCGCGGAAGAGTCCGGTTTGAAGCGGCACCTGGGTACGCATCGGCGATGCAATCAAAACTCATTTGGAAGACCCTGCGGCGCAGTTGGTCAGGCAGCATGAGCTGGACAGGCATTTGCAATCAGTGGGCAAGTTGCTGGAACATGGCTACGGCGCGACCCGCAGTATCATCAAGCCGTATTTTGCTGCAGCCAATGTCGATGAGCTGCTGCGCAATACCAGGAACGAACTCAATCATATTTCCGCCTGCATCATGCAAATCAGCGCGGGCGAAGCGGAAAAGGCGGCAGGGCAGTTTGGCGCCGCCATCGCGTCGAAAATCACCGGCGTAGCGACGACGGGAGCCTTGCTGGCGCTGGTTGGCACGTTCGGTACGGCGGGCACCGGCACGGCGATCGCCAGCCTGTCGGGCGCGGCTGCGACCAATGCCACGCTGGCCTGGGTTGGCAGCCTGTTGGGTGGCGGCATGGCGGCAGGTGCGGTACTGACCGGCGGCCTGGGCATTATCGCCGGGCTTGGCGCCTACAAATTGCTCGGTTCCGAACGACGCGCCTTTGAGAGCTTGCCTGATGTCGAGCAGCGTATCGTGCAATCCTGCTGGTTCCTGATCGCCATGATCGATGATCTGTTGGCGGATGAAACGGGCCGAGTCGATGCCGATGTCGCAACCGGACTACTGAACAATACCTTGCTGCCCTTGCAAGTCCGGCTGACCGGGCATGCCGATGCGATTTGCGGCAATCTCGATGTCAAGCATGCCCTCGCGTTCAGGCAGCATGTGCTGGTCGACTTTCAGCGCGTGGTGATCGATGGTTTCAGTCAATTCATCGAGCCTGGCAGCTCGGCCAAATCGCGCTCCTGCGAATACGTGATCGGCGGCGTGTTCTATGCGCTGCTGACGCGCACAGCCGTCGATGACAGCGTCGAAAGCCAGTTGGTGCTCGATGCGCTGCGGCGCTCCAGCGCAAGCCTGGACGGTGCCTCAGAAGCCGAACTGAGCGATTATCTCGACGGCTATGATGCCGACCAGTTGAAAGGCATCGCCAACAATATCAAGGGCATCTATCATGAAGTGCTGTGGGTGCATCAGTACAACGAGACGCACACCGACACCTACGCCGCACTGTTTGGCGCGACCAATCATGCCGGCGCCGATATCGAGATAAAATTTTCCGGTACGGATGAAGTTGTCGATACCATTCAATTGAAGGCGACCGACAGCGTGGCTTATGTGAGGGAGCATTTGGAACGCTACCCGGATATCGACGTGCTGGTGACCAATGAAACCGCCGAACGCATGAGTGGAGTGCACTTCAGCGGGATAGACAATGCCGAGATTACAGGGCAGGTTAATCATGACCTTGAAGCAATCGCCGCCAACACTGTGGGTGACCGTGTGCTCAATTCTGCCGAGTTGTCAGCCGCGATCAGTACCGGATATGAGTTGATCTCTATGCTGAATGGTAAAAAGGACTTTCCGCAAGCGGTGAGCGATACTGTGAAAAAGATCGGTACTGCGAGCGCTGCCACGGCCATTACTGCGTATCTGTTCAGCTAATTCTCACGATGGCGCTGCTCGACAAACACGGTATCTTGGAATGAAGCGAAGATGCTGCGCTAAATTTCCGTCGACTTCCTGCCTGGAGCATCAAAATGCTTTTTGCCCGGTGAGGCATCCGCCGCGACGGGTAGCTAATCCGGCAACCGCAAAATCCGCCGTATCTCCAGGATTGCCTGCGGGCTTTCCTGCACGCTGTGCCAGGACGGAATGACTTTTTCCGACAGCGCGCCATCGAGGTGGGCGCTGGCGTAGGGCACCACGCCGTCGCTCGATTGCGCCAGCGGCAGGTCCGGCGTGTCGTTGCCCATGATGGAGTAGTAGCGCACTTTCGGGCTGATCGGCAAGTCCGCTACCAGGCGCACGAACGGGTCCTTGTCGCTGAGGTTATCGATGCTGTTGGGGATGCGCAGCGGCTCGCTGCTGCCCGTGTCGAGCTGCGCCAGGCTGCCAGCGGCGTCCGACAGCTGCTCGAGCATGTTGATGGGCAGGGTGACGAGGTTGGCGATCCAGCGCGCCACCTTGTGGTTGGCGAACGAGGTGCCGCGGTGCGGCGCGGCGATGAAGATGGCGCGGTTTACCTGCGGCATGGCCGTGAAATTGAGGTAGGGCGCCAGTCCGGCGCGTACTTTTTCCGCCTTCGTGCCCTTCAAATGATATTCTTCCGTGATGGCGTCGAGCAGGGTGTTGCTGGCATCCGATACGATCAGGCGCGCCAGCACGCCGCCCATGCTGTGGCCGATCAAGACCATGTCGTTCGCCGCGTCGGCCCTGGCTGACGGGTCGAAATGTGCCAGCGTCGCGCTCAGCGCCTGGCGGATAGCCACGTTGTTGGCCGCCAGCGGCGCATTGCTCGGGTAGTACACCTGCCAGATCTGGTAGCGGCGCCGCAGCTGCTCGTCGCCCATCAGTTCATTTGCCACGTTGATCCACGCTTCCGGACTGCTGGCCAGGCCGTGCAGCATGACGATGGTGCGCTTGTTCGGATCGTAGGGCTGCATCAGGTGCACCTGCGGGCGCGAAATGCCGTCGGCGCGGCCGAACAGGGTGCGCAGCGCCTGCACGCCGAAACCGGAACGGGCCAGCCACAGGCCATAGCCGGCCGTGAAGTTGGCCGCCACGGGCAATTCCTGGCCCGCCATGCGCGTTGAGTCGCTGCGCGTCGGGTCGACCAGCATCACCATCAACTGCTGCGTGGCCAATACCTCTTGCAGGCTGTTGCCGTCGAAGCGGATCAGCGCCGTGACGACGGGGAAGCGGGTTTCCTGGTAGGGCACATACGCGCCTGTCGATGCGCCTGGCCTGGGCATGACGGCGACCAGGTCGGCGCCGAAGCCGTCGCGCCGGTACACATTGCGCAGGCCGGAAAACGCCAGCGAGGTGGCCGGCAGCAGTTCTTCGGGCAGGGTGCCGTCTTCAGGCAGGCGCAGGGCCGACAATTCGCTGTCGATCTGCCAGCCGGCGACGCGGATCACCTGGCCGTCCGGGCGGTATTCGCCACGGTGGCGGAACAGGTTGCCGACGGCCTTTTGCACGGCGTAGTTATAGTAGTCGCGGATTTGCGTCTGGCGCTCTTCGAAGGCGCGCTGGCCCGGCGTGCGCGTCGTGTAGAACAGGTAGGCGTAGGCGTAGCGGGCCGATTCCAGCCAGGCGGCCAGCAATTCGGCGCTGGCATGGCCACCTTGCTTTTCTTCTGCCAGGGCGCTTTCCAGCCACAATTCGGACAGCGTCGCCAGGCGCTGCTCGTCGCTGAGCAGCTCGGAGCGGGCCAGGTCGGCACGGCAGCTGCCCGTATTGGTTTCGCAGGCGGCGATGTCGCTGCCGATGATGCGCAGCACTTCGCTGGCCGCGGCGCTCAATTTACCCGTGGTGAGGATGTCGCCGCGCCGCTGCTGCAGGTAGTCGGCCGGGGAAATCGCGCTGACGGTGACGGCGGCGCAGCCGCTCAGCAGCGCCGCGGCGCACAGCAGGGCGCCCAGGCACAGTCGCCGCGTCAGCGTGGCCGGCATCTCAGAACGAATAGACCAGGGTCAGCGACGTCTGCGTATCGGTGTTCTTCTTGTCGTCCGGTACGCGCGTGTCGTTGCGCGCGCTGAAGGCGGCCTTCATCTGCATGGTGCCGTTGATCTTCGTACTGAGGGAGGTTTCGGCGATGGAGTGGGTGTTCGAGGTGCCGCGTTCGACGCTGAGCGTCTGTGAAAACATCGCCGACTGGCTGATCTTCCACTTCATGGCGGCCGCGCCGCGCACCGTCAGGCCGTGCTCCGATTCGCCCGTGTCGTTGGTGCCGCTGAAATAGCCAGGACCGAATTCCACGTCGACGCTTTTGTCGCTCGACTGGTACCAGCGCGAGCCATGACCGACGGCCAGGGTCGAGTACTTGGTGTAGGCGCCGAACTTGTCGTTCACGTGCGAGGCCAGCACGAACAGTTTTTCATGGTCGGCCATCAGTTTGTAGGCGGCCTTGGCGGAAGCGGAAAAGCGTTCTGCCGAGCGTTCGCGCACCTTCTGTCCGTCGTCGGTGGTGATTTCGTCTTCCTTGAAGTAGCCGCTGAAGATGTACTGGTTGCTCCAGTCATCGAGTTCCTGGCGCGCGTCGATCTTGCCCGTCACCGAGGTGCCGACCGTATTGCCCGAGGTGGTGATGGCGCCCAGTTCGGCGGAAGTGCTCCAGCTGCCGATGGGAATTTCATCGAACAGCATGGTTTGTTTTACGTCTGCGGCGGCGGCGCTGCCGCAGGTGATGGCCATGGCCAGCGCCAGTGCGAGAGAGTGGGTCGATTTCATGGCTGTATTTGTCTATGGCGCGCGCCGGGCGTGCCTGCTGTTCGTTAGTGGCGGTGGTGGCGATGCAGGCCGCAGCAATCGGGGCGGCGCCGATAAAAAAACATGCGTACATGCGCGCGCGGGCGCGGCCAAACATTGTCGAGGCCGTATTGTACCCGACCCCGTCAGCGTTTGCCGCACGCGACGGGACTGGCAAGTGGCGCGCGCCTGGCGTATGCTGCAGCTTATTTGCTGCTTGATCTTTACAAGGAATCTCCCGTGCGCTGCCTGGTCATCGAAGACGAAGCCGAAACTTCCCGCTATATTTGTGCCGGCCTGCGCGAGGCTGGCCACGACGTCACTGCCTGCGACAATGGCATCGACGGCATGCGCCTGGCCTGCGGCGAAGACTGGGATGCGCTGGTGCTCGACCGCCTGCTGCCCGGCGAAATCGACGGCCTGGCCATCGTCGCGCGCTTGCGCGGCATGGGCCGCAACACGCCCGTGCTGGTGCTGTCGGCCCTGTCCAGCGTCGACGAGCGCGTGCGCGGCTTGCGCAGCGGCGGTGACGATTACCTGTCGAAACCGTTCGCCATCGCCGAACTGCTGGCCCGCATCGAAGCGCTGCTGCGCCGCGCCGCGCCCGTGCCCGAATCGACGCAGCTGCAGGTGGCCGATCTGGTGCTCGACATGCGCACCATGCGCGTGACGCGCGCCAACCGGCAAATCGCCCTGCAACCGCGCGAATTTCGCCTGCTGGAATACCTGATGCGCCACCAGGGCCAGTCCGTCACGCGCGCCATGCTGCTCGAAGCCGTGTGGGACTACCATTTCGACCCGCAGACGAACGTCATCGATGTGCAGGTGAGCCGCTTGCGCACCAAGGTGGACAAGGAATTTTCGCCGCCGCTGATCCACACGGTGCGCGGCGTTGGCTACACCCTGGGCGTGCTCGATAGTGCGTAACTTGCACCGCTCCATCGCGGCCCGCATGGCGCTCGGTTATGGGGTGCTGGTGGTCGTGTCGATCAGCATCGTCTGCGCCGTATTCTATTTCGGCACCATTGGCGTGCTCGATCGCAGCGTGGACCGCAAGCTGACCCTGCTCTCGGAGCGCCTCGCCGCACTGTACCAGCAGGGGGGCAGCAGCCGCACGACGGCGGAAATCGCCCATCTGCTCACCGACCGCACCGACAGCGACACGGAGATCTTCTTGCTGGTGGACGCCGATGGCCGCCGCGTGGCGGGCAATCTGTCGTCCTGGCCTGACGCGGCCAGTCCCGTGGGCCGCCTGCTGCACCGCGACGTCACGCGCGAGGGACGCAGGGTGCCCGCGCGCATGTTGATCCGCGACCTGGCGGGCGGCGCGCGCCTGTTCGTGGGGCGCGACATGGAAGAGGGCAAGTCCATCAGTACCCTGGTGCTGCGCTCGCTGGCCTATGGCGGCGGGGTGGCCATCTTGCTGGTGGTGGCGGGCGCGTGGCTGTTCCGGCGCCAGCTCGAGGCGCGCATCGGGCAAATCCGCCGCACGGCGGGAGAAATCGAGGCGGGCGACCTGAGCCGGCGCATTCCCGTCTCCAGCGAGGATGAATTCGGCTTGCTGAGCCGCGACATCAACCGCATGCTCGACCGCATCGAACACCTGATGGAAGGCGTGCGCCACGTTTCGAACGCCATTGCGCACGACCTGCGCACGCCGCTGGGCCGCATCCGCAACAAGCTCGATGGCGCCTTGCGCCAGCATCAGGGCGTGGCCGGCTACGCGAGCGCGGCGCAGGCGGCCATCGACGACATCGACGACCTGACGCGCGTGTTCGACAAGCTGCTGCAGATCGCGGCGGCCGAATCGGGCATGCGTCCCGAGAATTTCGACGACATCGACCTGCAGCTGATCGGCGCCGACATCGTGGAAATGTATGAGGCCACGGCCGACGAGCAGGGCGTGCTGCTGGTGCAGATGTATGGCGACAGCGTGCCGGCGCGCGGCGACCGCAACCTGCTGGGCAGCGCGCTGGCCAGCCTGGTCGACAACGCCATTAAGTATGCGGGTCCGGGCGCCACGGTGGAAGTGTCGGCCGGCAGCGATGCGCAGGGCAGCTGGCTGGCCGTGCGCGACAACGGCCCCGGCGTGCCCCGGGAAGAATTGCCGAAGCTGACGCAGCGTTTTTACCGGCTCGACAAGAGCCGCCATTTGCCCGGCAATGGCCTGGGCCTGTCCATCGTGGCGGCCATCGCGGCCCTGCATGGGGGCAGCCTGGATATCGAGGATGCGGCGCCGGGCCTGCGCCTGCGCCTGCGGCTGCTGCGCTAGCGTGGCTAAACTGCACATTACCAACTTGTAACCCCCTTCGTTATCACCTCCCCCTATCATCCGCTTTACCCGGCATAGAGTGGTTGCGCACGCGCAGCCGCTTTGCGCAGGGCTGCTTGCGGCCGTCGCCGCGTCCCGTTTATCCAGACCCGTCGTAGAGCCGTTCGCATGCATACTTTTACAGCCATTGGCGACAACGCCGCGCCGCAGCAGCCAGTACTGCGCCAGCATGGCCACCGCATCAAGGCCGCCTTGGGCGCGCTGGTCTTTCCCGTGCAGCGCGCGCGCTGGCAATCCTTCATCGCCGGCACGCCGGGCCTGGCGGCGCTGGCGCAAGCCCATCCCAGTCTGGTGTACAAAATCTACCGTCCCTACGCCAGCCGCCAGTTTGCTTGCGCGGCGAGGGTGGAGCTGTTGCACGGGCATTACCGCTTCCTGTGGCAGGCGGGCGCGCGGCCGCTGGTGGAATACGCTGCCCGGCGCGCGCTGGTGCTGGCCGCCATCGAGGGCAAGGATGGCGCCACCTACCGCTTGCAGCTGACGGCCATCCACGACAGCCACCGCGAAGGCGAGCTATGCCTGCGCCTGACGCGCGACGGCGTGTCGCTGTACCTGGCCAGTTTCCTGTTCCGGCCCCAGCCTGGCGGCGCCGTGATCCAGCTGGGCGCCTTGCAGGGCTTGCGCTCGCCCGCCGGCGCGCAGGCGGTGAAAGAGGCCACGCGGGCGCTGCACGGCTGCCGTCCGAAAAACCTGATGGTGGCCGCCTTGCGCGACCTGGGCGACTTTTTCGGCTGCGGTCATCTGGACCTGGTCAGCAACGCCAACCGCATCGCGCTGAACTGGCGCCGGCGCCGCCACATCTCGTGCGACTACGACCTGGCGTGGCAGGAACTGCATGCACTGCCCACCAGCGACGGCAACTACCGCCTGCCATGCGGCCCATGCCGGATGCCTGACCTGGAGCAGGTGCCGTCGAAAAAACGCGCGGACGCGCGCCGCCGCGGCGCCATGCTGCTGCAGCTGGCGGCGGACATGCGCTGGCAAGTGGCCGCCCTGTTGCACGCGCAATGACGACGCGGGGCCGTGTTTCTTGACCTGCGCAGCTTTTTTGCCGGGCGGCCCGGCGCAACCGGCGCGATGGGCGTATACTTGTTGGCGTTCTTAACCTGAAGCCAGTCATCCCATGCCAGCACACTACCCAACTTCGCGCATGCGCCGCCTGCGCGCAACCCCGCAACTGCGCGAGCTGTTCCGCGAGACCGAGATCAATCCGCGCGACCTGGTCCTGCCGATCTTCGTCGACGAAGGTTCCAGCGATTTCATCGACATCAAGTCCATGCCTGGCGTGCGCCGCATTCCCGAAGCGAAGCTGGCGCAGGAAGTCGAACGCTACGCGCGCGCCGGCCTGCGTTCCGTCATGACCTTCGGCATTTCGCACCACAAGGACAGCCACGGCACGGACACCCTGAATCCGGACGGCCTGGTGGCGCGCATGTCGCGCATCATCAAGGACGCCGTGCCGGAAATGGTGGTCATGTCCGACACCTGCTTCTGCGAATACACGGACCACGGCCATTGCGGCATCCTGCATGGCGACACGGTCGACAATGACAGTACGGTGCTGAACCTGGGCAAGCAGGCCGTCATCGCGGCACAGGCGGGCGCCGACATCATCGCCCCATCGGCGGCCATGGATGGCCAGGTGGCGGCCATCCGCGCGGCGCTCGACGCGGCCGGTTTCCACGACACGCCCGTGATGGCGTATTCGACCAAGTTCGCCTCCGGCCTGTACGGCCCGTTCCGCGACGCGGCCGGCAGCACCCTGAAGGGCGACCGCAAGACCTACCAGATGGATCCGATGAACCGCCGCGAAGCGATCCGCGAGTCGCTGATCGACGAAGCCGAAGGCGCCGACGCGCTGATGGTGAAACCGGCCGGTGCCTACCTGGACATCATCCGCGACCTGCGCGAAGTGACGCGCTTGCCGATCGGCGCCTACCAGGTCAGCGGCGAATACGCGATGATCAAGTTCGCCGCGCAGGCGGGCGCCATCGACGAGCGCCGCGTGGTGCAGGAAACCCTGGGCGCCATCAAGCGCGCGGGCGCGGACATGATCTTTACTTACTTCGCGATGGATGTGCTGAATAATCCGTATTAAGCATTCCCGGCGTTTTTCTCACCCCGCAAGCAAATTCCGGGGTCAGACCCGCCGGGACTCGGCGTCCCCGTCTGACCCCAGCATTCACGCCGTTGGTTTATTTAGCTTATTCATGCCCCTGAAAATCTCCCGCATCCTGCACGCCGGCTATGTCTTCGAATGCGAAGGCACGGTTATCGCCTTCGACCCCATCGTCGAAAATCCGTTCAGCCGCAACTGCCACGCGTTCCCGTCCGTGCGCTTCGACCTCGACGCCGTGCGCCGGCTGCGCTGGGATGCCGTCTTCATCTCGCACTTCCACGACGACCACTGCTCGCTCGACAGCCTCGATGCGCTCGACCGCGCCACGCCCATCTACCTGTACTGCGTCTTCGACGAACTGTTCGTCATGCTGCGTGCGCTGGGTTTTACGCACGTGGCGCGGCTGCACGTCGACGTGCCCGTGCGCGTGGGCGCCATCGAGGTGATCCCGCGCCGCGCGCTCGACGACGATGTCGACTCGCTGTTCCAGGTGCGCGCCGCCGGCCTGAATGTGCTTAACGTGGTCGATTCCTGGATCGGCCCCGAGACGCTCGAACAACTGGCGGCCTTCGCGCCGTGGGACATGGTGCTGTGGCCGTTCCAGACCATGCGCGAGATCGCCGTCATCGCGCCGTCGCAGGCAGTGCGGGGGGCAGTGGAGCTTCCCGACGACTGGATTGCCCAGCTGCGCGCACTGGCGCCACGCTACCTGGTGCCCAGCTCCTGCCAGTTCGTGCAGGAAGACTGGTCCTGGTACAACCACGCAATGTTCCCGATCACTTACCGCCGCTTTGCCGATGAAATCGGCGCCGCGCTGCCGGACGCGCACATTTTCCGCCTCGACCCGTCGACGTCGGTGCTGCTCGACGCGCACGGCCTGGCGCCGGCCGCGCCGCTGCCCTGGGTCATCCCCGTGGGGCCGCAGGACGTGGATTTCGACTACCGCCCCGATGCGCCGCCACCGGCCACGGCGGACATCGCGCGCCGTTTCGCGGCCTTGAATGCCGCTGACACGGCGCTGCTGCTGGACTTCTGCCACCAAGGCTTGCTTGAGCGCTACCGCGACATGGAGCTGCCCGAGGACAGCTACTTCCAGGCGCCACGCCTGTGGCGCTTGTCGCTGTACGGCCATGACGGCGCGGCCACCGTTCTGCATTACCGCACGCATGGCGACTTGATCGACCTGGTGCCCGCCACGGGCGAGGCGCCCAGCTGGACGACGGAAGTGCCGCTGGTGAAATGCCATGCGGCGCTGGTGCTGGGTGAATCGCTGACCTCGATGTACATGCGCATCAACGATGGCCCTTTCGACGCGGCCACGCGGGCCGGACTGGAAGAGGCCGACATCGTCGACGACCCCTTGATCCGTTGCCTGTTCAACGACGCCATCGGCGCCTACCAGGCGGCGCAGCTGAAACGCTTGCTGGCCCGCTGAAGAAAACCTCGCGACAGGGTAAGATAAGCGTCTCAGACCAAGGAATGAACAACATGACACAAAACAAGGAAACCGCGATCCTGGCCGGCGGCTGCTTTTGGGGCGTGCAAGACTTGCTGCGCCGCTATCCGGGGGTGCTTGCCACGCGCGTGGGCTACAGCGGCGGCGACGTGGCCAACGCCACCTACCGCAACCATGGCACGCATGCGGAAGCGATCGAGATCATCTTCGACCCGAACACCATCAGCTACCGCAAGATCCTGGAGTTTTTCTTCCAGATCCACGACCCCAGCACGCAAGACCGCCAGGGCAATGACCGCGGCACGAGCTACCGCTCGGCCATCTTTTATACCAGCGAAGAACAACGCCTGGTGGCCGAAGACACCATCGGCGACGTCGACGCCAGCGGCCTGTGGCCAGGCAAGGTGGTGACGCAAGTGGCGCCGGCCGGCCCGTTCTGGGAAGCGGAAGCGGAGCACCAGGATTATCTGCAGCGTTTGCCGCACGGCTACACTTGCCACTACATCCGGCCGGACTGGGTCTTGCCACAGCGTCAACAATAAGCGTCACGGGAGACGGCCATGCGCTATTGGCAGGTGGAGCGGCGGCAGGCGGAAGGCCAACTGGATATGGGGCGCGCCCTCGATCTGCTGGCCGCCATCGGCCATGCGGACGTCAACGCCATGGCCGGCGCCATCCTGAAAACGGCCGGCGCGGCCGCCTCCATCGCCCAGTGCACGATCTTTGCTTATGAATTCGGCAATCGGCCCCGCACGGTGGCCGTGGCGGACCGGCGCGGCGGGCGTTTCTTGCAGGATATCGCCGACAGCTACGCGCGCCATTACTATGCGCTCGACGGCAACCAGAGCGTCATCGCGCCCGCCGCCCGTCCGAAGCCAGACCCCGCCATCGTGCTGCACCAGCAGGCGAGCGACGAGATCCGCCACCCGGGCTACCGCGCCGTCTGCTATCAAAGACCGAATGTGTCGGACCGGCTGTCCCTGCTGGTGCAGCCGGCCGGCGATATCTGGCTGTCCGTCAATTTTTACCGCGACAGCAGCCAGGGCCAGTTCCAGCCCGGCGAAATCGCCGCCATCGAAACCCTGTCGCCGCTGTTCGCGTATGCGGCCAAACACCACTACAGCGTCAATGGCCAGAATACGCAGGGCGTCGCGCCCATGATGCTGGCCCGGTTGCGCCAGCATTGTCCCGCCCTGAGCAAGCGCGAACTCGACGTGCTGCGCGGCGTGCTGGAAGGGCTGACTGCCGTGGAAATAGCGGAGACCATGGGCGTGCAGCCATCGAGCGTCGTCACCTACCAGAAGCGCGCGTATAAACGCCTGGGCATTGCCAGCCAGCGTCAATTGTTTGCGCTATGTCTAGGCCCGCAAGCGGCCTAAATGCTAGCGCGCCCTGGATACCGGGCAGAGCACAAAAATGCTGGAATTCAAGGCAATAATGTGAGCATATTGATACGAAAATAAGGGCTATGCTGGTGGCAGAGTGTTGATGCGCTGAAGCGCCATCAGCAAGGCTGATAGCCAGTGCCTGTCGCCGCGCGCGATCTCCCTTTTCATGGCTCAGGAATCATTCCCCGAAGGAGTCCATTGTGTCCTCAACTGAATTGAATGCGGTAGAACACGTCTATCTGATCGCCGGCAATCTCGGCCTGCCCGGTGCACCTATCCTGAATCTGGCCCTGTTTTACAATCCCGACGACGGCAGCGTCAGCGGCGAAGCCCTGATCACGCAATCGATCGCGCCACCGCATGGCCGCGTGGTGATCCGTCCCGTCAGCGGTCCCGTGCATGGCCTGGGCCTGGGCAATGCCACGCGCGTCTTTAGCCTGAGCGGCGAATACGTGGTGTCCGTGCCGCCACCGGCCATCGGCAGCTACCTGGCCAAGTTTGAAGCGACCTTTGTGACGGACAATCACTGGAGCGGCCACGGTTCCTTCAGCTATGGCAACCAGAAGATCGACAACGTGCCCATCAAGAAACGCGGCTAGGCCCGCCGGCTAGTTCTTTAGGCCGATGGCTGTCCCCAAAATGGGGACAGCCATCGGCGTAGTCGTCTGCATACTGTGTTGCAAGCCGGAGCATCCGGCAACTCTCACCCAACAAAATCAACAAGGGGAGAGTGACACCTTATGGAGACAAGCATGACCATCACCAATGCGGCCACCCCCGCTACCCCGGCACCCGTTCCCGACGCGGCCGCCCATCAACTGGAGCAGCAGGTAATGCGCAAGGTATCGCGCCATTTGCTGGGATTTTTGTTCCTGCTGTTTGTATTTTCCTTTCTTGATCGCATCAACATCGGCTTCGCCGGCCTGACTATGATGCAAGACCTGGGCCTGTCCGGCACCCAGTTCGGCTTTGCCACCACCTTGTTTTACATCGCCTACATCGCCTGCAGTATCCCCAGCAACATCGTGCTGGCCCGCATCGGCGCGCGCAAGTGGATCGGCAGCATGATGATCGCCTGGGGCCTGGCCTCGACGGCGACCCTGTTCGCCAGCGGCCCGGCCAGCCTGTATGCGCTGCGCTTTTTAGTGGGCGTAACGGAAGCGGGCTTCCTGCCGGGCATGCTGCTGTACCTGACGTACTGGTTTCCCAGCGCCTACCGCGCGCGCGCCAATGCCCTGTTCATGATCGCCATGCCCGTCACGGCAGCCATCGGTTCGGCCCTGTCGGGCCTGATTCTGGGCCTGGACGGCCACTGGGGCTTGAAAGGCTGGCAATGGCTGTTCTTGCTCGAAGGCATGCCATCCGTGCTGCTGGGCCTGGCCGTGTACGGCTACCTCGACGATGCGCCCAACAAGGCGAACTGGCTGGGCAAGCTGGAACAGCAGGTGCTGGCGCGCATGCTGGCGGCCGAGCACAAGCCGGTGGCGCAGCAGCAGAAGACCTCCGTGCTGGCGGAAATGCTGTCGCCCACCGTGCTGAAATTCGGCCTCGCCTATTTTTGCCTGGTCAACACCCTGGCCATGGTGGCCGTGTGGACACCCTTGATCGTGAAAAGTTTTAATGGCAACGCCAGCAATACGCAAATCGGTCTGCTGGCAGCCATCCCGCAAGTGTGCACCGTCATCGGCATGGTCCTGTGGGGCCGCCGCTCGGACCGCCTGCAGGAACGCCGCTGGCACATCGTCTGGCCCATGCTGCTGTCGGCCTTTGGCTGGCTGCTGACCGCGTATGCGGGCAATCCCGTGCTGCAACTGCTGGGCGTGTGCATGGCCTCGACGGGCGCCTATACCGCCATGTCCGTGTTCTGGACCACGCCGGACCGGGCCCTGAGCCTGGGCGCGCGCGCTATCGGCATTGCCGTCATCAATGCCACGGGCAATATCGGTTCGGCCCTGAATCCCGTCGTGGTGGGCTGGCTGAAGGATGTCACGCACAGCTTTGCCACGGGCTTGCTGTACGCCAGTGTGCTGCTGGTGGTCGGCGCGGCCATCGTGCTGACCCTGCCCATCGCGCGCGGCGGCAACAAAAAACCATCTTGAAGAGGAACGCATCATGAGCGATACATTTCACCCTTATCCCCATGTGCCGAAGGTGTATCCACCCGGCAAACCTGCCGGTGCTGGCACGCAGCACGTGCCGGTGTTGATCGTCGGCGGCGGCCCCGTGGGGCTGGCCACGGCCCTGGGCCTGGCGCGCCACGGCGTGCGCTCGGTGCTGATCGAAGCGGACGATGGCGTCTGCACGGGCAGCCGTGCCATCTGCATCTCGCGGCGCAGCCTGGAAATCATCGCCCGCCTGGGCGCGCTCGACGGTTTTATGCGTAAAGGCTTGCCGTGGGCGGGCGGGCGCAGCTTTTACCGCGACGAGGAAGTACTGCACTTCACGATGCCGCAAGACGCGAACCAGCAGCTGCCGCCGATGGTCAACCTGGCGCAATACCATATCGAGCAATTCCTGCTCGATGCGGCCGAACGTCAGCCGGAGCTGATCGATATCCGCTGGCAAACGAAAGTCACGCACGTGCAGCAGCGCGCCGATGGCGCCACGGTCACCGTGGCCACGCCCGATGAAAGCTACACCATCGACACGGACTGGCTGGTAGCGGCCGATGGCGGGCGCAGCGTGGTGCGCGAGGCGCTGGGTCTCAAATTGCAAGGCACCAGCTATGAAGGGCGCTATGTGATCGTCGATATCCACCTGAAGAGCGATCGCCCCACGGAGCGCCTCGCGTATTTCGACCCGCCGTCGAATCCCGGTTCGACCGTGCTGGTGCACAAGCAGCCCGACGATATCTGGCGCATCGATTACCAGCTGCGCGACGACGAGGATGCGCAGGCGGCCGTGCTGCTGGAAAACGTGGCGCCCCGCGTGGACAGCCTGCTGGCCATGATGGGCGAAACGGCGCCATGGCATCCCGTGTGGATCACCATCTACAAAGCCAATGCCTTGACCCTGGACAAATACCGGCACGGCGCCGTGCTGTTCGCCGGTGATGCGGCCCACCTGGTGCCCATCTTCGGCGTGCGCGGGGCCAATTCCGGCATCGACGACGCGGACAACCTGGCCTGGAAGCTCGCGTATGTGGTCAAGGGCCAGGCGCCGCAGGCCTTGCTGGACAGCTATTCGGACGAGCGCGTATTCGCCGCCCATGAAAACCTGCGCCATGGCACCAAGAGCACGGAATTCATGGCGCCGCCCACCTTCGCCTTCGAGCTGATGCGCACGGCCGTGCTGGGCCTGGCGGGCAAGCATGCGCACGTGCGCTCGCTGATCAACCCGCGCCAGACCAGCGCCATCGCGTATGCGCAGTCGCCGTTGAACGCGCCTGAGGCGGACATGTTCACGGCTGGCCCCGCGCCGGGCACGGTCTTGCCCGAATGCCCGCTGGCGTTGCCGCACAACGGCGGACAAAAAGCGGGGTATATTACCGATCTGGTGAACCGCACTGATGGCAATTTCACGGGGCTGTACTTCAGCGAGGATGGCTGCGTGCCTGCGGAATTGCTGGCGCTGGGCGATACATTTCCGTTGACGACCGTGGCGATCGCCCGCAGTGGCGTGCAAGGGGGCGCCCGGGATCACACGGCGCAGGTATTCTCGCTGTTTGATGCGCAGCCCGGCACGTTTTACCTTGTGCGTCCGGACGGCCACGTGCTGGGCCGCTGGCGGCAGGTGCAGGCGGGGCAGGTGGCGCAGGCGCTGGCGGCGGCCGGCATTGCCCAATCTAAGTAACAAGGAGACAATATGAGCGACATCGAACTCGACAATCTTTACACCGAGCTGTGCCACACCATGGGCGGCCTGGGCGAACAGCGCTCGCCGCTGTTACTGGCCCGTTTCGCCTTGCTGGCCATGGGCGCCATCGGCCAGGCGGATGTGGTGCAGCGCTTGCTGCGCGACGCGGCCGACGGCCTGGCGGAGAGCGCATGACAGGCGCCGGCTACCAAAGCGGCTTCGGCAACGAATTTGCCACGCAAGCCATCGCGGGCGCCTTGCCGCAGGGGCAAAATTCGCCGCAGCAGGCGCCCCTGGGCCTGTATGCGGAACAATTGTCGGGCACGGCCTTCACGGCGCCGCGCGCACAAAACCGGCGCTCGTGGTTGTACCGCATCCGTCCCGCCAGCCAGCATCCGCCGTTCACCTTGCTGCAGAATAGCCGCATTGTCAGCGATTTCCACGCCATGCCCCCCACGCCGCCGAACCAGCTGCGCTGGGACCCGCTGCCGCTGCCCGACAGCAGTACGCCGGTGGACTTCATCGACGGCTGGCACACCATGGCTGGCAATGGCAGCGCCGAAGCGATGAGCGGCTGCGCCCTCCACGTGTATGCGGCCAACCGTTCCATGCAGCGCTTCTTTTACTCGGCCGATGGCGAATTGCTGGTCGTGCCGCAAGAGGGCAGGCTGGCGATCGCCACGGAACTGGGCTTGATCGAACTGGAGCCGCAGGAAATCGCCGTGATTCCCCGCGGCGTGCGTTTTCGTGTGACCCTGCCGGACGGCAAGGCGCGCGGCTATGTGTGCGAAAACTTCGGCACGGCTTTTCGTTTGCCCGACATGGGGCCCATCGGCTCGAACGGCCTGGCGAACGCCCGCGATTTCCTCACGCCGCACGCGGCCTACGAGGATAGCGATGGCGAGTGCGAACTGGTGGCCAAGTTCGGCGGCCATTTGTGGCGCACGACGCTGGACCATTCCCCGCTGGACGTGGTGGCCTGGCATGGCAATTACGCGCCATACAAATATGATCTGCGCCGCTTCAACACCATCGGCTCGATCAGCTACGACCACCCGGACCCGTCGATCTTCCTCGTGCTGCAGGCGCCCAGCGAAAATCCGCTCTTCGGCGCCATCGACTTTGCCATCTTCCCGCCCCGCTGGCTGGCCGCCGAACACACGTTCAGGCCGCCGTGGTTCCACCGCAACGTGGCCAGCGAATTCATGGGACTGATCCACGGCGTGTACGACGCCAAGGCGGCCGGTTTCGTGCCGGGCGGCGCCAGCTTGCACAACTGCATGTCCGGACACGGCCCCGATGCGCAAACGTTCGAACGCGCCTCGCACAGCGACACGTCCGCGCCCGCGAAGGTGGCCGACACCATGGCCTTCATGTTTGAGACGCGCACCATCCTCAAGCCCACGCCGTTCGCGCTGGACGGCGGCTTGCTGCAGAACGACTATTTCGAGTGCTGGCAAGGCTTGCGCAAGCATTTCGACCCGGACCCGCTGTGACCCCTTGGCTGCCTGGCAATAATCGTACGGCCCATATTGCCAGGCGTGCTCTACAATTACGGAATAAGAAACTGTCGGCGCACGTGCGCCGGCTTACTCCGTAGTTAAAGGGAAAAATAAGCCTGTGACTTCCAAGCCGATCAAGATTGCCGCCACCGTCGTCGTGGCACTCGCCGCTGGGGCCGGCATTTATACCTATACCCGTCCCGCCGCCACCGCCACGCCGGGTGCTCCCGCCTCGGGCAGCCCGGCCGCCGCGCCGCAGTCCGCCGTCGATACGGCCGCCGTGGCCAGCCAGTTCCGCGACTTGCTGGGCAATTTCCGCAAGATCATCGTGTTGCTGGCCGACGAGCAAAGCTTGCCGGAAGGCGCGCGCGACGAAGCGCGTAAAGTGGGGCAGGCGCTGTTCCATGAAAACCAGGAACGCATCGCCAAGCTCGATGCAGCGCTGGACCAGCTGACGGCGCCCACGAATCCGGGCCGCTTCGAAGCGCTCGACAGTCTGTTGACGTATATCGAATCGGACCCCGGTCTGTACGACGCGGACCGCCTGGCTTTCCGCGAACTGCTGCAAAGCATGCTGGCCGATGTGGCCAAGGATTCCTCCTTGCCGGCGATCAAGCTGCACAAGCGTATTTCCGAAGACCTCGATGCGTTGGGCGAGATCGAGCGCAATTACGAGAAGGAAATCCGGCAAATCTTCGGCAACCTGGGCCAGCGGTCCATCGAACTCAAGCGCGAACGCTGGGACGATTATGTGGCGCAGCTGAAAAAGCTCTACAGCCGCGAACAGATTCTCAAGGAAAACGGCATCGTCGTGCCGTATGCGGTACCGCCAGCAGGTTCCGTCCCGGAAGCCAAGCCGGTGCCAAAAAAAGATGAGGCGGAAATCTTCGGCCTGGGTTTACCGAAGAAAACCATCGTGCTGACCTTCGACGACGGCCCGCACCGCCGCTACACGGAAGAGATCAGCGCCATCCTGAAACAGTATGGCGTGCCGGCCGTGTTCTTCAACGTGGGGCGCAATCTGGGTTCGCTGGATGCGGAAGGCCACGCCAAGCTGGGTGCGGGCGCGGAAGTGAGCCGCAAGCTGATGAAAGAGGGTTATGCCGTGGGCAACCACAGTTTCAGCCACGCACAATTGTCGAAGCAGACGGGCGACAAGCTGAAGGGCGAAATCCTCGGCACCGACACTTTATTGAAAGCCATCAGCCCCGAGCGGGCCGCGCTGTTCCGTTTTCCGTATGGAGCGCGCAACAGCGAAGGCATGGCCGCGCTGGCCGATGCCCATTTGAAGTCCGTGATGTGGAATATCGATTCGCTGGACTGGGCCGACCCCGTGCCCAGCTCGATCACGAACCGGGTACTGGCCTCCGTCGACAAGGCGGGGCGCGGCATCGTCCTGTTCCACGACATCCACGAGCGCACGGTGAAAGCCTTGCCGGCCGTGCTAGACAAGCTGATCGCCGAAGGCTATCAATTCGCGGGCTGGGATGGCACCAGCTTCCAGGTGGCAAAAAGCACGGCCCCCGCACCCGAAAAAGTGCCCGTCACCACGGGCTACGCGAATTCCTGGGCCGTGGTAATCGGCATCGACGACTACGCCAAATGGCCGAAACTGCAATATGCGGTGCGCGATGCGCAAGGCATCCGCGAAACGCTGATCGAGAAATTCGCGTTTGCGCCCGAGCGCGTCGTGACCCTGAAGAACGGCGAAGCGACGCGCAACAACATCCTGGCCGCCTTCCACGACAAGCTGGCACATGGCGGCGTGCAAAAGAATGACCGCATTTTCGTCTTTTTCGCCGGCCACGGCGCCACGCGCAAGCTCAGCTCCGGGCGCGACCTGGGCTACATCGTGCCCGTCGATTCCGACCCGGCACAATTCGCCACGGATGCGATTCCGATGACGGAAATCCAGAATATCGCCGAATCGCTGACGGCCAAGCACGCGTTCTTCGTCATGGATGCCTGCTACAGCGGCCTGGGCCTGACCCGCGGCGCCGGTTCCAGCTCGTTTTTGCGTGACAATGCCAAGCGCATCGGCCGGCAAATGCTGACGGCCGGCGGCGGCGACCAGCTGGTGGCCGACGGCGGGCCGAACGGCCACTCCGTGTTCACCTGGACCCTGCTGCAAGGCCTGGCGGGCAAGGGCGACCTGAACGGCGACGGCCTGATTACGGCCACGGAACTGGCGGCGTATGTGGCGCCGGCCGTCTCCAGCGTCTCGAACCAGACGCCCGCGTTCGGCAGCTTGCCCGGTTCGGAAGGGGGCGATTTCGTCTTTGAATTGCCGGGCGAGACGGAATTCCTCAGCCCGAACACGACGCAGCTGTCGACGGAAGCGATCGCCCTGAATAGCAAGCTCGACGCCAAGCCGGCAGCGGCCAGCGTGACGGTGAAGGATTTGCAGGGCGGCGAACAGAAGATCGTCACGCCGGGCGCCGTGCCGACCTCCACGCGCCAGCTGGCACAGCGCGCCAACGATCGTGGCTTGCAGCTGTACAAGGAGAAACAGTACGCGGCGGCGGAAGCGCAATTTACGGAAGCGCTGAAATTGCGTCCCGACTTCGCGCTGGCCGCCAACAACCTGGGCTTTGTCTTCTACAAGCAGGAAAAATACCGCGAAGCGGCGCGCTGGTTTGAAAACACGGTCAGGATGGACCCGTCGCGCGCCATCGCTTATCTGAACCTCGGCGACGCGTATGCCAAGGCTGGCGATGCGGCCAAGGCCAAGGCCGCATACAAAACCTATCTGGAACTGGCGCCAACGGCCTCGACGGCGCCGGCCGTGCGGCAAAAGATGGAGAAGCTGTAGTTGGCCAATACTTTGCCCGTCGTCCACGTCTTCACCTGCAGCGGCCGCTTCGCCAGCTGGGAAGCGTTGCAGGCCTATCTGTCGCCCACGTACACGGAAGAGGGCGATGAAGTACCGTCGCCATTCTTCCTGGAAACGGGCCTGACGCAATACGCGCCCGCCTGCGTCGAGAGCGCCATGCTGGCGTCGCCCGCGCCGCTGGCGCAGTTGCTCGATGGCGTGTCGTACGGCGACAGCTGGCTGGCGCGGGCCTGTGCCGACGCGCAGGGCGTGCTGGCCGACACGAGCGTGTGCGTGTTTGCGCCGAATCAACTGGCGCACCCGCAGCGCAGTGTGCTGCATTACGTGGGCAGCTACGCCTGCGTCGGTGGCTGAGCGCCATCCTCGCGTCCCTCGTGCAATAGCTTGTTGATTGCCGCCAGCAAGCTGGTGCCCGAGGTGGTGATGAAGCGCGCGCCCGCCTCCTGCGCTTCCGTGCCGTAGCTGGCGACCGTATCCTTGCTGCAATACACGATGATGGGCAGCTCCGGCTGCACTTGCCGAACCTCGCGCACCGTGCGCACGCCCGCATCCTTGATCCTGCGGCCGTTTTCCACCCTGGCCATGTCCGTGATGAACAGCGCATAGCGCTTCTGTTGCAGCATGGCCAGCGCCTGCCGCGTCGACACGGCCTGGTTCACCTTGATGTTTTCCCGTTCCAGCTGTTCCACCAGCAAGGTATTGTTGCGCGGATGGTCGTCCAGCCACAGCACCAGGCTGGACGGCTTTTGCGCCGTCGGCACGCCGGCCAGGGCCGTGACGGCGGCGCCGCCATCGGGCGGATGGGCCAGCAGCAGCTGCGTCACGGCTTCCTGCATGTCGTCGAGCGACTTTTGCTGCAAACGGCTCAGCTCCGTCACTTCGATTTCCTTGCCGCTTTCCAGGCGCACGGATTCATTTTTGACGAGGCTGTCGGCGCGCTTGATCATGATGGACAGGTAAATGCGCGTGAGCAAGTAGCCGATCAGGAAACCGTGCACGGAAAAGAACAGCATGATGCCGCCCACCACCGCCATGGCCGTGGGCGCATCGACGGCCAGGCTGGGCGCGATGAAGGCGGCCATGCTGCGCGCGCTGCCGGGCAGGCTTTTGAGCTCGATCAAACCCACGCCGACGATGATTTTCGTCAGCCAGTCCGACACTTCCACCAGGTTGGAATTGATTTCCATGGGCGTGGGCGTGCCCAAAAACAGGGTATTGCTGGCCACCGCATCGGCCCCCGCAGCCGGTGGCTCGTCCGTGGGGCGGCCCTTGCCATTGGCCCGCTCGTCGGACGGCGCGGCGTTGACGGTGCCCGATGGCAGGCTGCGCGGGATGCCGAACAAAAAGCCCAGCAGCATGCCGCTGACGCAAAAGCCCAGGCTCCACAGCATGGCCGGCACGGCGTGGTAGTACGGCGGCAGCAGGGCGCCTGCCAGCACGGCCAGCAAGCCCGCCAGCAAGATGAACAGCAGGATATACGGCAGCACGTCGCGCTTGCGCACGGCCGCCGTGCCGTTTTTGCTCGCCTTGCCGCTGCTGTCGCTCAGGTCCACGGACGCTCCTTGAATATTGCTGAATCCAGGCAGCCTGCCTGCCGCGTATATATCCCGCAGGAGCCTGTACTGACATCATAAAAAGGGGAGACGCCATGCCATTGATAAAACGCAAACAGCTGACAGCTTGTGCGCTGGCGCTGCTGTCCGTGGCGTCCAGGGCGGTGGCCACGCCGCAGGCCGCAGCAACCACGGATGAGTCGCGCACCGTGCGCGTGACGGGCCACTACGACAACGCCGTCGGCACTTCGGACGCGGCCAGCCAGGGCGTCGCAGCAATGCGCTGGACAATGTGGTGTTGCCCAAGCTGTCGGTAAGCCTTGGCATGTGGAGCAGGACGGAGTTTTTCGTGAACTCTGCAAAGGGCTTCCATGGCAATGATGCCCGAGGTGCGACGCAGATGCGCTTGCCCGATGGCGTGGCTGCCACGTCCGTGACGCCATGGTGCCGGCTAGTGGCATTTAATTGCATTCCGTAGAAATTTCCATTCGGCGTTTGAGGAATATCATCTCTTCCTATTTTATTTTTATTGCCTAATTAATAGCGCTTGCTAACAATGCAATTCTGGATAAAGATAAATCGATGACAATCTTCAGGGGCTGAATTGATTTTAAATTCATAAATTTTATAACCAAAATTGAAAAGGATGTGCCATGAGCAACGATTGTGAAAAACTTATCCAGTTTGATACGACAATTATTCAAAATGATATTACATCAAGGTATTCTTTGTTCAGTTATATTAATCGTGATAATTATGATGAAATGAAGAAAAACTATTCTGCATCGATTCCTGAATACTTCACTGGTGACTACGATGAGTTCAAGCAAAAACGGAGCGTATTCACATCACTTTTTGTTTCCTCTGGACTCAGTGAACAGAGTCAAAGCTACTATCATCATGCCCTGTCACATGAAAGTTCGCAAAATTATGCGGCTTGCCTGGCCAAGGTTGGCTCCAAACCCATCAGCCTTTGGGTCGATTCTTTCGGTGAGGAGACGATAAATATTTCATTCAGGAGCGGCTTATTGGGCGCGGCCAAGCTGAACTACACTGTGACAGGCGCGGAAGCAGTTTTGGATGCCTCCGGGAAAAAACAGGAGTTTGGCGAGCTGGTCGGCGCTGGCAGCGAAACAGTTATGTTCAAGTATGATAAAACCAAGAAGTTTAGTATCGTGGTCAATGCAAAGACAGAAAATCAAGGCAAGGATTCCATGAGTCTTGAAGTTCCTGTCGTTAGAAACCTGGTGATCAAATCCGAATTCAGAGACATCGATATCACTCTGTGGTGCGCAGCGGGTGCTGATGGAAATACAGCGGGGCGGCCTACGTGGGCGGACGGAGAATTTGTTGCTCCCGCCGGTTTTGTTTTGCTGCCCGATACCATTTGCGAACTTTCACGAGAAATGAGCTGGCCAGGTATTGCTCATTTCCAAGTTTCAAAGACCCCCAATGCCGCAGCGCCGATCACGCGAGTACTCATGCATCCCTACGATTTTGAGGGAACCAACGGTGATACGCAGGGGAAGGTGACGTTGAGATACAGAATTACGGCAGAGCGAAAATATTTGGTCGATACATCCGAGACGGCCGCAGCGGCGGGTTAGCAATGTGCTTGGGGCGGCAGGTTTTCCTACCTGTCGCAGATCATGCCTGTCCTGGAAATGGCTATCCTGACAAAGCGTGTGCCAAAGAAACAGACGTCTCTTCAGGCGGTCAAGTCCGCCTGATATCGTTTTCGATGGCCAATCCCATGGCCAAAGCACTTCTTCCTGTTCGCTGTGGGCGCTCCTTAAACTAATTGCCTGGCTATATAGCGAGGGGTGGTGCATAAAAGATCTCGAATACTTTTGGCGCGGCAGCAAAAAGGCATTGCATGGGCGAAAGGCCACCAAGATTTTGTCATCCCAGGTCTTGTGCCTCCTCCGTGATCCATTCCACGAACGCATTCACCGCTGGCCTCTGCATGGCATCCGGCTTCGTCAACACATAGTAGGCAAATCGCGCAGGCCAGGGCTTGTCCAGAACCTGTACCAGACGCCCTGCAACGATTTCTGCTTGCGCATATTCGACCGGCACCAGCGCTATCCCCTGACCGGCTTCGGCTGCGCGTATCAACAGAAAGTCATCTTCAAACGCAGACCCGCGTTCGGCGCGCGGGTCTGCGGCAACCCCATGCGCCGCGAACCACAACGGCCAATCCGCGCGCTCACAGTCGTGCAGCAGCGGGTAATTCAGGCAATCTTCAGATTCCTGAAGTGCGGCGCCGGCGGCAACTAAGCCAGGACAAGCCACCGGGACCAGCACGGGCGCCATCAAGCGGGTAACGTTCAAGCCAGGATAGACACCCAGCCCATGCCGTAGCGCCACATCAATCCGATCCCGACGTATGTCCACCAGGGCTGACGTTGCCTCGACCCGTATCTCGATGTGCGGATGCCGCAGATTGAACCGCCCCAGGCGTGGAACTAGCCAGGAAGCGGCGAAAGTCGCGACGGTGCTGACCGTCAAGGTCTGCCTGCCTTTGATGTCTTCCAAGGTCTGCACGGTCCTTTCGATCTGCTCGAAAGCCTGGCGCAATGAGGGGTGAACGCTGGTTCCCGCCGCGGTCAAGCGCAGGCCATGCCGCTCCCGGGTAAAGAGCGCGACGCCAATCCGGTCTTCCAGCAACCGTATCTGCTGGCTGACCGCGCCGGATGTGACGTTTAGCGCTTCAGCTGCGGACTTGATACTACCCCGTTGTCCGACCTCGACGAAAGTGCGCAGGGCCAGCAGGGGGAGTGATGTCGTCATGGTATTTAGTTTTTCTAAATTGTAATGGAAAAAATTATCGTTTCCGATGGCAGATATTTATAGGCATCATACACGTTTAGTCGTTCAATATATTTAGATAAACTATATCAACCGAGGTGACCATATGAATGCTCCGCGCTGGCGGCTTTGCCTGATTTTGCTTTGCACGACTCAATTCGTCGCCTTGCTCGATTTCTCCATCACCATGATTCCCTTACCCCAGATACAGGACAGCCTGGGCTTCACGCCAGGCGCCTTGCAATGGGTTATCAATGCCTATGGCGTCGCTATCGCGGGATTCTTGTTGCTGGGCGGTCGCGCCGCCGATATGTTTGGCCGCCGACGCGTGTTCCTGACCGGACTAATGCTGTTTACCGCCGGATCATTGCTCGGAGGCTTCTCGCAGAGTCCTGCCATGCTGATCGCCACGCGGGCCGTACAGGGTTTTGGTGCTGCGCTGTTTTCCCCCGCAGCCTTTTCATTGTTGCTAACCGTGTTTCCCGAGCAAAAGGAGCGCAACCGAGCACTCGGTGCGTGGACTGCTGTGGCCGCTAGCGGTTTTGTCGGTGGTCTGATTCTGGGCGGCATTATCACTGACTTGATGGGCTGGCGCTGGGTATTGTGGATCAACGTGCCGGTCGGCGTACTGGTCATGGTTTCGGCCGGGCACTTGCCTCATGGCCGGCCCGATACCAAGACTGCGGCTCGACGCCTTGACGTATGGGGTGCACTGCTGGTGGCCGCGGGCGCCGCGATACTGGTCTTCGCTTTTGCCAATAGCGAGCATGTGGGCCTGTCTTCTCCCACCACATTCGCGTTGCTCGCCCTGGCCATCGGCCTGCTGGCCTTGTTTGTCTGGGTGGAAAGCATGGTGGAGTCACCGTTGGTGCCCATTCCGATCTTCTGGCGGCGCGTGACAGGTGGTGCCAACCTGGTCTCGCTGCTTGCCAATACGGCCCTGGGCCCAACCTTCGTCGTCGTGTCGCTGTATATGCAGGAAATCCTTGGTTTCTCTGCCACGCAGACAGGATGGGGGCTGTTGCCAATGGCTACGGCCTTCACGCTGTCCAGTGCCTGGCTGGGGCCGTTCCTGATTGCCAGGATAGGCACCAAACCAGTCATCCTGGGTGGCATGGCGCAGTTTGTCGTGGGACTGGCCGTGCTGGGAGTATCCCTGACGTCGGACGCCTCATGGGCCGCATCTATCCTGCCGGGCACCCTGATCGCCGGGATGGGGTACGGGGCAGCCTTTCCAGCATGGACCGTGGCTGGCATCGAGGGAGTCGATGCTGCCGATCATGGCCTGGCCGGTGGCATGCTCACGACGACCCAGGAAGTTGGCTCCGCAGTTGGCCTGGCTGCCGGTGTCGCCGTCAGCATCGCTGTAGTCGCTGGCGGAGGAAGCGCGGCGCAAGGCTTCAGCTACGCCATTTTGACTTCCACTTGTATGGTGGCGGCTGGGCTGGCATGTGCTGCGTTAATCCTGCCGGGAAAGGCGCCTGTCGTGGAGATCGCGTCATGATCCAGCTCCATACCGATAGTTCGCCCAATGGCTTCAAGATCACCATCGCATTGGAAGAACTGGGCCTGCCGTACACGCTGCGGCACGTACGGATCGATAAAGGCGAGAACCTGCAAGCAGGCTTCCTGCGCCTCAACCCACACGGACGCATTCCAGTGCTGGTGGACGACAGCACAGGCATCACGCTGTTTGAGTCCGCCGCCATTCTGCTCTATCTGGCGGAAAAGACCAATCGGCTTCTTCCGAACGTACCCGAGGCTCGGTGGCAGGCGATTCAATGGCTGGTGTTCCATGCGTCTAGCGTTGGGCCGCTCATTGGCCAACTCGTGCATTTCGAGCTTTTTTCCGCGAACAAGAATCTTGACGCCATCGAGCACTACCGTCGCCTGACGAAAGAGGCCTTCACCACTTTGGACAAGCGCCTGGCCGGGCATCCCTATCTGGCGGGCGATGACTATTCTATCGCCGATATTGCGCATTTTGGCTGGACTCACATCGCGCGCCTCATTGGCGTCGATTTCAGCGCACACCAACACATGAGCGCCTGGCACGAGCGCGTAGCGGCAAGGCCGGCAGTACAGCGTGGTATCGCTCTGCCGGCTCCCGCGACTGGCGCTTGATCCGGACACTTGATCGGGAACATCACAGGAGATGAAAGTGGAATATACAACACAGCACGCCTGCGGAGCATCGTCGGCAGCCTTCGCCTCTCACCCAGGCGAGATACTTCCGGCGTGCCCAGCTGGTGGCGGCCCGTGGGGGAAGCGTATTCGTTTGTCATGGATCCCCCTCAGATAACTAGCTTGCGTTCGGCCATCCACTGGACGATGGCCGTATCGCTGTGCGAAAAGAAGCTGTTGCCTGTTTCCAAGGGGCGATGACGTCGATCACGCTGGGTTCCTTCAGTCATAGACAGGAACTACTCTAAGCTGCAATCGACTCTGTGATAAGCCGCCGGAATCGGCATGGTCTTATTAGCTGAGCTAATGAATGCATGCGCTCATGCGCTGATGAGCTTGATATCGGCCAGCCGCTCCACCAGCCAGACGGCCGCCACCACGGCAATCGCCAGCGAACCGAGGGTCAGCACTTGCCGGTACAGCCAGGTCTTGCGCAGCAGCCAGGCGGAGGGCAAGAAGGCGGCGACGATGGCCAGCTGGCCGATTTCAACGCCAACGTTGAAGCCCAGCAGGCTGGCCAGCAAGGAGCCTTGCGGCAAGCCCAGGTCGCGCAGCACGCTGGCAAAGCCGAAACCGTGAATCAGGCCAAACGCAAAGGCGGCCACGGGGCGCTTGCCCCGGAACAGGGGCAGCAGGTTGTTCAGCGCGGCCAGGATCACGGACGCGGCAATGGCCGACTCCACCCAGCGCGAGGGCAGGGACACGAGCGACAGGCTGGCCAGGCTCAGGGTGATGGAATGGGCGAGCGTGAACGCGGTGACGACTTTCAACACGTCGATAAACGCGGCCTTCAAGCCGTGCTGCTGCTCGCGCAAGCCCGGCAGCAGCACGGCCGGCAGCAGCAGCGACAGTAAAAACAGGATGTGGTCGTAGCCGATCCAGATATGCCAGATGCCGTGCTTGACATACGCGCCGAACTGCGCCAGGCGGTCCGGTGCGGCTAGCGAAATCGTCTGGCGGGGGCTGTCCGGGTCGAAGATGGCCGTTTGCGTGGTGCCGCCGCTATTGATTTTTACTAGGCCCTTGTGCTGCGGGTCGAGGTCGGCGAACAGGGTGTAGCCGATGCTCACACTGGCTGGCGCGCCGCCGGGGCAGTCGGCGCGAAAGCGCAGCACGTTGTAAGCGCCGTCCGTGTGGTGCTCGATCAGCTGTTCGGTGGCATTCAAGTGGCACGTGCCCTGGTCGGTGGCCACCTGCAGGCGCTGCAGCGCGTAGGCGGCAATCGCGGCGTGGCGTGCGCGGATTTCATCCCAGGTCAGCTCGCCGTCGCCATTGCCATCGAGGCCGATGGCGAAATCGAGGTCGCGCAGGGCGATATCCCATAGGCCCTCGACCTGCTGGCCGTGTACGGCAAGGCTCAAATAGCTGTCGCTGGGCTTGTGCGCCTGCGCGGGATCGAACCACGCGCACAGCAGCAGGATGAACAGGCATCGCTTCACAGCACACCTGCTTTCTTTGCGGCACTCAGTTTCTGCCGATCCTGTGGCCCCAGCTGCCGGACGAGCCGTTGCAGCGCCACGTCTTCCACGCCATTGGCGGCGATCCAGGCCAGCACTGGCTGGGCTGCGCCGTCATTGCGCGCGGCCAGGGCCGCTTCCAGCAAGATGCGCATGTCGGGCACTTCCTTCTGGATGGCCCAGTTCTGCTGCGCCAGTTGCAGGGCAGCGGGGATATCGTGTTGCAGGAACAGGGCGAAACGCGCTTGTTCGCGCTGGTGCACGGTGTCTCCCCGTTGCATGGCGGCGTTGAAGCGGGCCGCCAGTTCCGCTTTGGCCGCCAGGAAGGCCGTTTGCTGGCCGGGCAGCGATTGCAGGGCCAGCGCGTAACGCAGCAGCAGGGCGTCGATGCGCTGCTGGTCTTTCAATAACTTGACGACGTCCTGCGGGCGCTGCCGGTCGAGCAGGAAATCCCCGTAGGCGCCCAGCAGATAGCTGTCGCGCGGCTGCCGCGCCAGCGCCGTCTTGTAGCGGGCTTCGGCCAGCGCCAACTCTCCGCGCCGCGTGGCCATTTCCGCCAGCAAGGTTGCGGCCCAGCTATCGAGTTCGCTCGCCGCGCCGGCGCTCCCTTGCAGGGTCAGGTCCAGCAGGCGCTCGCTGCTGGCGGCGCGGCCCGAGACGCTGGCCACGTTCGCGATGCAGGTGATGGTGACCAGCTGTGTGGCGAGCGCTGACAGGCGGGCGCAGGCCGCAGTCGCCTGGGCGTAGTCGCCCTGCACGGTCAGCACGGTGGCGCGCGTCAGCCAGGCCTGGGCGTTTTGCGGCTGCTGCGCGAGGACGGCGTCGAGATCCTGCAGGGCGAAGCCGAACTGGTGGGTGCTTTGCAGGATGGTGGCACGCAGCAAACGCACGGGCAAGGGCGGCGCCGTTTGCCGCCACCAGGGCGCCAGCGCCGCTTGCGCATAGCCCAGGTAGCGCGGGTCCGTTTCGCTGCGCGCCAGGGCGATGTAGCGCTGCGCCAGGCTTGCCGCCAGAGTCAGGTCTTGCGGCGTGGCATTCAATTGCTGGCGCAGGCCGCGCAGTTCACTCTGCGTGGCATCGGCGCGGCGCGGCAACTGTTCGATGACAGTGCTGCCATCTTTCGGCGTGTAGGGCGCGGCCAGGGCCAGTAAGGGCAGGCAGGCGCACAGCAGGGAAATCGGTGTTTTCATCATGGATGCCATCAACAGTCATTGATGCGGGCGCCGGAGAGCGGACTCCCCGGCGCCCGCAAGGGCCTTACAGCGGCACCGGTTCCGTGTCTTCCGGCGACGTCGCCATGATGGCGTCGATGGCCACGCCATCGTTGTCATCGCTGCTGGTCAGAATGACGTTGCTGACGGCCACAAAGAAGGCGTCGAGCAAGACGATGGGCGGCGGCGTGGTGCCGCCGTTGTCGTTATCGCCGCTGTGGCTGCTACCGCCGCCACCGCAGCCGGCCAGTAAGGCCGTGAGCGCCAGGGCGCTGCATGCATAGAGCTTTTTCATCGCGTTCTCCTGGTTACAGCTGTGGCGAACCGGCCACGGGGGTTTTCAGGTAAGGAAAACCTGCCGTGAAGAAAGTTTCGTCGAGGAAGGCACCGTCCGTGAAGTGCAGGGCGCCGGCGGGCGCGTCGGCCGGGGCACAGCCGATGTTCAAGGTGCACAGCTTGCCCATGGCCACGCGCAGCACCACGTCCACCACGTCGTCGCCGGGGCGGCGGCCGTTCGGGAAGCCCGCATTATCGCCATCGATCACGCCCAGGCGCTTTTGCGACCCCACGGCGGTGGGCGCGATGGAGGTATTCAGGCGCAGCATTTCAGAGGCGACGACCGTCGCTGGCTGGTTCACGCCCTTGATGCCCGTGAGGAAGGTGGCCACCAGGTCGTTGCGGGGGAAGTTAGTGGGCGCCTTGGCGCCTGCCGAGCCGAACAGCACTTCCACCAGCGCTGGCGCCGTCGGGTTGGTGACGTAGTCGGCAAATTGCGCGTCGCCCGACGGCTTGCTGGCGTTGAAGCGGTCCTTGTCCTTCAGGCCGATGACCAGTTCATTTACCAGGGGCATGCCCAGGCGCGACACTTGCACCCACGCGCCGCCTTCTTTCGACGCTGCGGTGCCGCCCGGCGCCGGGTTCAGCAAACGGCCCTGGCGCAGGCTGGCCGTGGTCCAGCCGCCGATGACGGGCTCCAGGCCGGCCGTCAGGCAGGCGGTCGGCACTTCCATCTCGATGGCCGTGACGTTTTTGCGGGCCAGGTCATCCTTGGCGGCCGACTCCGCATTCGCGGCGAATTCCGTGGCGGGCGCCTTGATGTTGATCAAATCGAACGTTTCGCCCAGGTTGACCACGAACGGGTCCTTGCGCTGGCCGACGAACAGGCGCGCCGGCGTGGCACAGCCGGGGATGTTGACCGTATAGACGTGCTGCGCGGCATACGCGGCGTAGTTGGGGATGGCCTTGTTGCCGATATTGTCGACGGGCTTGTCAAAGGTCGTGCCGCCACCCGTGGCATTGGTCACGCTGCTGCGCGTGCCGCTGCGGCGGTCGCCCCGCACCAGCGTCACGCTGTAGGTTTCGCGCACGTTCAGGCCAGCCGGGTTGACGCTATCGATGGCGCCGCCGTTGATGACCAGCGGAATCGAGACTTTCTTGCCGCCTACGGTGAACTGGCCATCCTTGATGGTGTTGGTAAAGCGGAACTGGAAGGTCAGGTCTTCCTTGCCGTCGCCATTGTTGTCGATGTGGATTTCGTACAGGGCGTTGGGGTCCATGGCGAAGTAGTTCGGCCCGCCGTAGGCATCTTGCAGGGGAATATAGTCGGCCACCAGGGTGGTATAGGCGCCGCGGCCCGTTTCATAGCTGCGGAACAGATAGAAGTCGGTGGCGTCGACTTTGGGGTTTTGCGTGATGAACGGCGCTTCGCGGTGGCTGGAAGCGTAGGCGGATGGCGCGATGGCCAAAGTGAAGGAAACGGCGAGAAGGTTGCCCAGGAGTGCGGCGCCCAGTGCGGTTTTCGAGTGTGACAAAGACATTTCGATTCTCCCGATTTTTGTTAGCGTTGACAGACAAGTCCAAGAAACTGCAGGCTGCCTGACTTATACGCACGGGAGAAGAAAACGGATTCACTGCTTCAAAATGGATGATATTGGCTTACCAGGCCAGCACTTTGGGACCAAGGGCCGCGCCGATGGCGGTCGGCACCAGCATGCCCAGCACGTACCAGAAACCGACGAAGCTGGCCGCCAGTTCGGGGCAATGCAGGCAATACACGAGCGCGGCCATGGCGCCCGCGGCAAAGCCGGCAGCCGCGCCCGCTAGCCGCAGGCGCGTGGGCGCCAACTGGCGCATCAGGCGCAGCACGGCGGCCAGGATGGGCAAGGAGAGGGTGGCGATCAGCAAGGGGCAGCTGCGCCAGGTCGCGCCCCAGAACAGTTCGGCCCGTTGTTCGGGGGGGGCTTCCTGCAAAATGATGGCGCCCAGCGCCCACATCAACAGCAGGGGCATGGCGAGCAGCAGGGGCAGGGCGCGCGTGCTGGCGCCCGGCATGCACAGGCGGCGGCTGACGTGCCACGCCGCCAGGCAGAGGCAAGCGACAAAGCCCACCTTGATCCAGAAGTCGGGCAGCAGGGCCAGCTGTTCCAGGTTGGGGCGCACGCCCAGCAGCATGGCCATCAGGGCCACGCTGGCCAGCAGGCCGCCGCCCACAGTGCCTGCGGCGCGCCAGTGTGTGCCGGGCGGCGCTGCGGCGGCCACGTCGGGGCCGCTGGCCAGCATGGCGATCAAGTCATCGGTTTTCATGGTGTGCTTCCTTCACTCCTTAAATTGGCCGCCAGCGCTTTCAAGCCGCGATGCACGGCCACCTTGACGCTGGCTTCCGAAATGTCCATGGCGGCGGCCGTGTCGCGCACGGACCAGCCGTCGAGCTTGGTATGCACGATGGCGTCGCGCTGCTGCGCCGGCAAGGTGGCCAGCAGCTTGCCCAGGTCACGGCTGGCCTCGGCCGCCTCGGCATCGGCGCTGGAAAACAGTTCCTGCGCGCTATCTTCTTCGTCATACGGCAAGTGCTGCGCTTCGCGCCGCCCATGCCGGCGCAGCCAGTCGATCAATTTGTAGCGCGCGATCGCATGAATCCACGACGTCAGCGGCACGCCCGTGTCATACGTCAGGCGCTGGTTGTGGATGGCCAGCAAACACTCCTGCACCAGGTCTTCCACCTCGTCCGGCCAGCGCTGCAGGCGGCGCCGGAAAAACGCGCGCAAATGGGCGCTGCTTGCCTGCAAGAAACTGCGATACGCCGTCGCATCGCCATCGAGTCCGCGCAGCATCAAGCCATGCAGCCGCAATTCCGTGCCGTGCAACTGCTCGCTTACAGGTATTCGTTGCATGCAGGCCTTTGGTGACAGGCGTTGAGAAAAATAAATCTTAAATTATTTGATGGTGGCTGTAACCAATCCGCATGCTGCGGCGAATTGACAGGCAAGCACGTTTCTTCATTCACTATAACGGGTAGTCATCATGCATATCAAGCACCGCCTTGCCGCCAGCCTCGTTCCGCTCTGTCTGTGGACCGCGACGGCACCTGCGTACGCGCAGATGGCAGCGGGCCAGCGCTGCGCCGTGCAAAGTGCTCCGCAGACGGCGGCGCTGGTGGAACTGTACAGCAGTGAAGGCTGCTCCAGTTGCCCGCCCGCCGACCAGCGCCTGAACGCCTTGCGCAAGGAAGCGGGCGCGTCCAGCCTGATCGTGCCGCTGGCCCTGCACGTCACCTACTGGGACCAGATCGGCTGGACGGACCCGCTGGCGCAAGCGCAATTCGATACGCGCCAGGCCGAGCTGCTGCGCCACCAGCCGCGCCATGTGGCTTACACGCCCCAGTTTTTCGTCGGCGGCACCGAGTTGCGCAGCTGGGATACGCAGCTGCCGGCCGCCATCCGCCGCATCAACGCGACCATCGCGCCCGTCGCGATCGGCCTGTCCGCCACGCCGGGACCTGATGGACAATTACGGCTGGAAGCCGATGCCAGCGCGCCGGACGCGCAGACGGGCGGCCAGCTGTATGTGGCCATCAGCGAAAGCGGCATCGTCTCGACCGTGCTGCGCGGCGAAAACCGCGGCGCCACCCTGCAGCACGATGCGGCCGTGCGCCTGTGGCTGGGGCCGGTTGCGCTGGCGCATGGGCGTGCCCGGCTGCGCCGCGACGTCAAGCTGCCCGCCAGCTGGCGCCCCGAGCAGCTGCAAGTGGTGGCCTTCGTGCAGCGGGCCGACAGCAGCGCCATCTTGCAAGCGGTCAGCACGGCATCGTGCGCGAAGGGAGTGATGTGATGAACGCCCATGCGAGCGTGATCCACCCAGCCTGGTTGCGCCTGACGCACTGGCTCAATGCCGTGGCCGTGGTGGTACTGGCCACCAGCGGCTGGCGCATCTACAACGCGGCGCCATTCTTCCCCTTTGAATTACCGCGCGCGCTGACCCTGGGCGGCTGGCTGGGCGGCGCCCTGCAATGGCATTTCGCCGCCATGTGGTTGCTGGTGGTCAATGGCTTGCTGTATCTGACGATTAACATTGCCTCGGGACGGCTGCGGCGCCAGTTCTTTCCCCTCTCGCCGCGCCTGCTGCTGGCCGATGTCGCCGCTGCGCTGAAGGGCAAGCTGGCCCATGCAGACCCACGCCGCTACAACATGGTGCAGCGCGCCGCCTATCTGTTCGTCATGCTCGACTGCATCGTGCTGGTGCTGTCCGGTCTGGTGCTGTGGAAATCCGTGCAGTTTCCCCTCTTGCGCGAGCTGCTGGGCGGCTACGAGAGTGCGCGCCGCGTGCATTTCATCGCCATGGCACTGCTGGTGGGCTTTGTCGGCGTGCATCTGCTGATGGTGGCGCTGGTGCCGCGCACCCTGGTCGCCATGCTGCGCGGACGTTAAAGGAGACCATCATGAAAAAAACCATCATCGTGCAAGAGCAGGGCCAGGCCATGCTGGCTGACGCCTTGCGTCAGATCAGCCAGCCATCGCGGCGCCTGTTCCTGCAGCGCAGCCTGACCCTGGGCGGTTTGTCATTGCTGACGGGCTGCAACGTCAGCGACCCATCCAGCATCGAAACGGCCTTGACGGCAGTGTCGCGCTTCAACGACCGGGTGCAGGGCTGGCTGTTCGACCCGAACAAACTGGCGCCGACTTATCCCGATTCCATGATTACGCGGCCGTTTCCCTTCAACGCGTATTACGGCGAGGATGAAGTGGAAGAGGTTGACGGCGACGCCTGGCGCCTGGAATTGAGCGGCTTGATCGCCGACAAGAAGCCGTGGACCCTGCCGCAGCTGCGCGCCCTGCCGCAGGAAACCCAGATCACGCGCCATATCTGCGTGGAAGGCTGGAGCGCCATCGGCAAGTGGGGCGGCGTGCCGTTTTCTCACTTCCTCAAGCGGGTGGGCGCCGACACGACGGCCAAATACATCGGCTTCCAGTGCGCCGACGATTATTTTACGAGCATCGACATGGCCACGGCCCTGCATCCGCAAACCATCATGGCCCTCACGTATGACGGCCAGGAATTGCCGCCGAAATACGGCTACCCGATGAAACTGCGCATGCCGACCAAGCTGGGCTACAAGAACCCCAAGCACATCCAGGCCATTTTTGTCACGAATACGTATCCGGGAGGGTATTGGGAGAATCAGGGCTACAACTGGTTTGGCGGCTCTTGAACACTTTTAGCAGCACCCTGTAGCAAACCCAAGTAGCAGTATTTTGCAGTGCCGGGCACTCGCCCATATAACCCAGAGACAAGGACTTATCATGAAAACCACGATCACCACCTTCGCCGCCATCCTCGCTTCCGCCATCTTCATGTCGGGCGCCGCGTTCGCCCAGGACGCCATGAAGAAAGACCCGATGGCCAAGGACGCTTCGGCCGACGCCATGCACAAGGATGCGATGGACAAGGACGGCATGCACAAGCCGATGGCCAAGAAACACATGAAAAAGGATCACATGGCCAAGGATGGCATGGCAAAAGATGCCATGGCGAAAGACGGCATGAAGAAGGATGAGATGAAAAAGGATGAAATGAAGAAAGATGCGATGGGCAAGTAAGGCAGGAGTAGCTCGGGGCGTGGCGACTGCCGGTCACCACGCTGCCGGATCGATCACGCCGATGGCCATCAATGCCGGCTTGCAAAATAGATATCCCTGCATCAAGTCGATGCCCATTTCCTTCAAGCAATCGCGTTCGGCGGCCGTTTCGATGCCCTCGGCCAGGACTTGAATGTTGAGGTCCTTGCAAATGGCGATGATGCCCCTGACGATCGCCTGTTTGGGCGCGCTGGCTTCGATGCCGCGCACCAGTTCCATGTCGATCTTGATGATGTGCGGCTGGTATTCCGCCAGCAAGGTCAGTCCCGCGTAGCCGGCGCCGAAATCGTCGATGGCCGTCTGGAAACCGAAGCGGCGATACTCATGAAAAATGTTGACGAGGTGGGGCCGGTCGCGCACTTCTTCGCCCTCGGTTACCTCGAAGATAATGCGGCGGATGGGGAAATTGTATTCGCGCGCCGCCGCTAAAGTGGCCTGTATGCACGCTTCAGGGCGGTACACGGCATTCGGCAGAAAATTGATGGACAAATATTCCTCGATACCCAGCCGGGCCGCGCCCTCGATGGCGCGCACGCGGCAGGCCTGATCGAACACATAGCGGTTTTCGTCATTGACCTGCGACAAGACCGAGTAAGCCGATTCTCCGTTGGGACCCCGCACCAGCGCTTCATGGCCAAAGATCGAGCGCGTGGACAGTTCGACGATCGGTTGATAGGCAAAGGTGAAGTCGAAGCCGAGTGGTCCGGCGTCCCGGCACTGGCTGCAGCCTGCCTTTTTCCCGGCCTGGCCCGGGGTGTCGCTGGAGGACGTCATGGTCGCGCTGGCCCCTGATGAAATGTGCAAGGTGTACATGGCCGTTATACCACGGCGCGGCGTCTGTGGCGCTATATTTATGGCGCGCCAAAACAGGGGATAAGGTTGCGTCAGGGGAAAATGAGACAGAAAATAATACAAATTGCATCATAGTAATAATTGACTGGCTAATCGCCGATAGCCGCTGTACTATTTCGACTAAGCAATTTACCAGTTCCGATGCGTCATGTTGTCACCGTGACCCGCCCATCGGAACAGCTGACCGCCCGCCGCCCATCCCCCTGCGGTACTTCCCCGCCTACCGGCCCTTACTCGCAGTCGTACTGGCTTGCCGCATTCGACGATATCGTTTCAGGTGTTTCACCTCTGCTGCCTGCTGCTTGTCGCGAAACGACCATTCATTCTCAAGTTGGCCATGATGGCCCGGGTTGCGCGGCGCGCTTTTCTTCGCCGTGCCTTCTGGAGCCGTTCCGGCATACGCACGTCACTCCATTCATGCGCAAGCTGCGCAAAAAGAAACCCATGAAATTGCCTCCATCGACACTGGCGCTGCTCGTCGCGCTGGCCTGCACTGCCGCGCAAGTCCACGCCGAAGGCGTGCCCCTGTTTGGCCAGTCGCTAGCCGACTCCTCCGTATTCGCGCTCACCTATGCGACCACCGGCGCGAACTCGACCGTCACGGGCGATATCGTCTCGGGCGATGTCGCCACCATGGGTGCCGCGTCGCGGCTCAGCGGCAATCTGTTGTCCCTGGGCGCGGCCACCATCGGCGCCAATGCCAGCGTGAGCGGCAACATGCTCAGTGGCGGCGCCGCCACCGTCGGCGCCAATGCCAGCGTGGCCGGCAAGGTGGCGGCGCTGGGCGCGGTCACCTTGTCCGCCAGCAGCACCACCCATGGTGCAGGCACGCTTTCCGCGCTGCCAACCAACGTGCAGAGCGATGCGCAGCAGATCGGCGCCGCCCAGGCCGCATTGAAGAACATGGGGCAGGGAACTTCCCTGGGCACGACCATGACGCTCGACACCACGCTGTATCCGGGCGTGTTTTCAGCGGCCAATCTGTCCACCACGGCCGGCATCACGCTGACCCTGGATGGACAGAACCGCTCCAATCAATCCTGGGTATTCAATATCGATGATTACCTGGTCACGGGCGCGGCCATGAAAATCGTCCTGATCAATGCCGATGCCAGCAACAGCGTCATCTGGAACAGTGGCGGCTACACGAGCCTGGGCGCCAGCGGGGAGTTCATCGGCACCATCCTGGCAAAGGATTACGTCAGCGTCGGCGCGGGCACCAGCGTGATGGGCGTGGGTAACGCCTGCGGCGGCATCTTTTCCGCCACATCGTATGTGTCGACGGGCGACAGCGCGCGCATCGGCGGCAATGGCTGCAGCGGCATAGGCAGCGGTTTCGATATCGTGGACGGCACCGCTGTTCGCAGCATCGACATACCGGCAGTGCCGGAACCGTCCACCTACGCCATGCTGGTGGCCGGTCTTGCCCTGCTTGGCCTGATGCGGCAGCGCAAGCAGGCGCGCCTGTAAGGGGACGCAAGGCGAGCAAGATGCTATTTGCAATTTGTAGTAAGCTGGTCGCCTCCTGATTTCCCGCATGCACAGTCATGACCGAACCGTCCGCCGCCGCGCTGTCCCACGAAGCACATCCCTCCGACAAATCGATCCGCCGCCGCTCGCTGTTCGCCGCCTGCAGCGCGCATGCCGTGCATGACGGCTTGACGGACGTGATCTATGTGCTGCTGCCCATCTGGCAGGCGCAGTTTGCCATCAGTTACGCCATGGTGGGCCTGCTGCGCGGTTCCTACTCGGGCATGATGGCCGGTTTCCAGCTGCTGGCCAGCCGCATGGCGAAACGCTGGGGACGCGAACGCCTGCTGGTGGGCGGCACGGCCCTTGCTGGCATCGCCTACCTGATCGCCGGGCAGGCGGGCGGCCTGGCCGCGCTGCTGGTGGCCTTGCTGCTGGGCGGCCTGGGCGCCAGCACCCAGCATCCGCTGGCCTCGTCCATCGTTACCGACACGCACGAGGCGGGCGGCGGCGTCAAAGAGGCGCTGTCGCACTACAACTTTGCCGGCGATATCGGCAAGACCCTGATTCCCGCCTTGGTGGGCTTGCTGTTGCTGGTGTGCAGCTGGCAAGCCAGCGTCTCGCTGCTGGGCTTGCTGGGCCTGGCGGCGGCCGGCTTGCTGTGGTGGCTATTGCCGAAACCGGCAGACATCCAGGCCAGCCAGAAGACAGCGGCCAAACCCGTCACTGGCAGCGGCTCCAAAGCGAGCTTTCGTGCCTTGCTGGCCACGGGCACGCTGGACAGCGCCGTGCGCATGGGATTTCTCACCTTCTTGCCATTCTTGCTGAAAAGTAAGGGTGCGGGCACGGCCGGCATCGGCGTGGCGTTATCGCTGCTGTTCGTGGGCGGCGCCTTCGGCAAGTTGCTGTGCGGCTACCTGGGGGCGCGCATCGGCATGATGAAAACCGTGTGGCTGACGGAATCGATGACGTCCGTGCTGATTGTTGCGGCCCTGTGGCTGCCGCTGGCCGGCGTCATGGCCATGCTGCCCTTGCTGGGGCTGGCGCTGAACGGCACTTCGTCCGTGCTGTATGGCGCGGTGCCGGAACTGGCCGAGCCCGGCAAGCGCGAGCACGCTTTTGCCCTGTTCTACACGGGCAGCATCGGCGGTGGGGCGCTGTCGCCCGTGCTGTTCGGCGCACTGGGCGACCATACCAGTGTGAACACAGCCTTGCTGGCGCTGGCGGCGTTGTTGCTGCTGACCTTGCCGCTGGCGTGGAAGGTGCAGCGGGGCTTGAAAAATTAATCATTTAATGCATTTCAAGAGCTAAACATGCCACAACTCGCTAACATCGGGGATGCCCAGGCTGATGCACTGGCCTGCGCGCATATACTTGCGCAAAAGAAATTGTTCTACAAGAATACGTTCTTTCTTGCAGGCGATGATTTGCTTTTCGGCCGTATTCTTGCTGCCTTGAACGGCAAACCGGTATTCGGCAACAGCGGCTTCGCGCCTGTCCTGTTGCTGCATTACTCGGAGCAGGTCGGATTGACGGAGTTTCGTGCCGGATCGTTTTGGACGCTCGGCGTTTCGCTGCACAGGGAGCGCATCCAGCGGCTCACGAATGTGCCAAATATGGGCGACATCAAGGCCGTGTATGCGATGCAGTACGCACAGGAGGTGGCGCATGCCAATGGCACCCGTTCGGGTGAATACGCAAGCTTTGCGTGCACCAGGCAGGCAGGCGCTGAAGAAGTGACCTTATTCCAGGACGTCGGTAGCGAATACTTTGTCTGCCTGCCGTTCTCCAAATGAGCCCTCGGGGCGATGGCAGCACAGCTTGTCCGCGGTCATCCCATCGTCTACACTCGCCGCATGAAAAATTTGGCTATGTCACCGTCAGATGTGGAAATGCTCCCAGCGTTGCTTTCAATAATGTTTCTGGTGAACGAATGCGCCCGGCGTCGAGGATCCAGCGCCATCCCAGGTAGTTCGGCAGGTAACGCGTCGCCACGCCGTGAAACGGCCTCAGCCAGTCCCGCAGGCGGCTGTGATAGGCATTGACGTTCTGCACATGGGCCGCGCCCCGCACGCGGATGCCGGCGCGCAAGTTGACGGCCTGATGGCTGATACCGGCCTCCCTGGCAAAGGCCCGGTAGGCGGCATGGCCATCGGTCACCAGCAAAACATCCTTGTCGATGACGGGCAACAAACAATGGTGTAACTGCGCCTTCGTCAACGCCCCGTTGCCCGTGACAAAATCGAGGGTCTGCCCGGTGCGGTCGCGCGCCACCAGGATACAGACCTGTTCATTGGAAATGCCACGTCGGCGCGCATGGCCGCCCCGGCGGCGCGCCGGACGCGTCATCTTTCTGGATCCCTTTTCCGATTCCAGCAAATATAACTCGTCGGCCTCGGCGATGCCATGCAGGCCATGCGGCCGGTCCGTCCTGGCGATCGTTAAAAAACGGTGGCGCCAGCGAAAGGTGGTGTTGCGGTGCACACCCAGCTGCTGAGCGGCCTGGCGCACTGAGTCGGAGGCGAGCAGACAAGCGGCATACTCGATCCATAGCGATTTGTGGCGCAAGCGGGCCAGCGGCGTGCCCGTCAAGGCATTAAAGGTACGCCCGCACGGCACGCAGCGGTAGCGCTGCAAGCCGTGCGCATGGCCATGCCGGTGCAACTGAAGCGAGTGGCAGGCGGGACAGGCCAAGCGCGGCTGGGCCACACTTTCCAGCAGTGCGACGGTCGCGGTGTGTGGAGCATTGCCACGCAGCAGGGCCATTCCTGCCTGCCGCTGACGTCGGTTCAACTGCGCAAACTGGGCGATAAAGCTGATCCATTCGGCTGCCTGCATGATCTGTTCCCTGTCAGGTGAGTATGCAGAGTCAGACAGCACTGTCAAAGGAAGATTCCCGCATTTGCCCTACTTACCGATGACAGAGCCAAAAATTTTGCAAAGCGGCGCGACCGCTACGACTTGTTCCGGGCGTTTGACAATCCCCTCGTCAACATCAACTTTCAGCTCGACGTGCCGGACTTCCGGCCCTGGTGCAAGCAAGGGAACATTCCTGTATTTCACTTTTTCCTGTTTTGCCTGCTCAATACGGTCAAGGGCATCGACAATTTCATGTACCGCATTTGCCAGGGCGAGGTGATCCGGATCGACGATTTCCCCGCCACCTACACCGTCATCAACGGCGACGAGAACCTCAATTACACGCGTTTCACGATGACGGACCAGCTTGCCCTGTTCATCGAACGCAGCCTGGAAGCCAAGCGCCTTGCCGAAGCGAGTTCCGTACTGATCAATACGGGCGAGGGAGAGAGCGAGCGTGAACAGCGCAACAATATCTTCATCACCTGCCTGCCATGGCTGGAGCTGGCGGCCATCGAACACCCGATCCACCGCCACCGCGACGCCGACATCCCGACCTTTACCTGGGGTAAGTTCGGCCCCGCGCAGCCGGACGGCCGCATGCGGATACCGTTTTCCGCCCAGGCGCACCATGGCTTTGTCGATGGCTACCATGTGCAAAAACTGGCGCAGGCGCTGGGCCAGCGCATCGCCGCCATCATTTCTTAACCTAAATAATCGCTGGGCGCCTGGCCCAGCACGCGGCGGAAGGCGGCCGTGAAGGCGCTGGGGCTGGCATAACCGAGGTCGAGTGCGACGCGGGTAACGGCTTGCCCCTCGGCCAGGCGCGTGATGGCTGCCAGCAGGCACGCTTGCTGGCGCCATTGGGCAAAGGCCAGGCCAGTCTGGACGCGGAACTGGCGCGTAAAGGTGCGCCGGCTCATGCCCGCCTGCGCCGCCATCGCGTCCAGGCTGCTGTCCAGGCTTGGTTGCTGCAGCAATGCCATGCACAGCCGCGCCAGCCGGGGTTCCTGCGGCAGGGGCGCGCTCAGGGGCAGGGGCGCCATGGCGGCGATTTCATCGAGCAGCAAGGCCATCAATCGCCCGGCGCGCGATGCTTCCGCATACAAGGCTTCCACGCTCACGGCCTCGGCCAGCAACTGGCGCAGCAGGGGCGAAGCCTCCAGCACCTGGCAGTGGGACGGCAAGCCGGCTGCGGCGATGGCGTCGATAAAAACGTTGTGCATGCTCACGGCGCCATGCATGCGCATGCCGTGGACGAGTCCGGCCGGGACCCAGCACGCGCGTTGCGGCGGCACCAGCCAGTTGCCTTGCGGCGTGTGCACGCTGATGACGCCGCGCGCCGCATAGGCGAATTGCCCGCGCGCATGGCTGTGGCTGGGGAATATTTCGCCGGGGGCATGCTCGCGCGCCGTGGCGATCAAGGGACGCGGCACTTCCGTATAAAAATCATTCATGGCCCATACTCTACAGTATTTGGCCTGTCATCGAAGGCGGGCCGCTTGCTGGGCGCCTACCATGCACTCTTTTTCAGGAGTCTGCATGCACAATACCTATCATCGCGTGGGCCATGGCCCCCACGCCGTCATCATCCTGCACGGCTGGTTTGGCGACGCGCACGCATTTGCACCGATGGAAATGGCCCTCGATGGCGACGCTTTCAGCTATGTGTTCATGGACAATCGCGGCTATGGCGGCATGCGCGGCGCGGCGGGCGCGTATTCGATGGACGAAGTGGCTCGCGACGCGCTGGCGCTGGCCGATGCGTTGGGCTTTGCCGCCTTCAGCGTGGTCGGTCACTCGATGGGCGGCATGGCGCTGGAACGGCTGGCCTTGCTGGCGCCCTGGCGCTTGCGCAAACTGGTGGCCGTGGCGCCCGTGCCCAGTTGCGGCGTGAGCATGAATGCGGCGGCGCGCGCGCTGTTTCTCGACGCCAGCGGCAACAAGCAGGCGCGGCGCGCCATCATCGATCGCAGCACGGGCGGGCGCTTGCCTGCAAGCTGGCTGGACTGGAAGGCGCAATACTCGTGGGAAAGTTCTGATGCTACGGCCTTTGCCGCTTATTTCCTGGCCTGGAGCGCAACGGACTTCAGCGGCGAGGTGATGCGGGCGGCGCCGACACTGCCCTTGCTGGCGCTGGTGGGCGAGCACGACCCCCGTTTCGATGCGGCCCTGATGCGCCGCACGTATCTGGCGTGGTACCCGCAAGCCCGGCTGGAGGTGCTGGGCAATGCGGGACACTATCCGATGAATGAAACGCCGCTGGCCCTGGCGGCCAGCATCGAAGCGTTTTTATCGGCGCAGTGACGTTATGCCGTCTTGGCGCGCAGGCGCAGCAGGCTCAGGCCCAGCAACACGAAGGCGCCGCCCGAGATGCGGTTGAACAGCTTGGCGCGGCCCGGCGTGGCCAGCTGGGTTTTCAGCAGGCGCGCCAGGTTAGCGTAGAACAAGTGGGCCAGCATGGCGCAGGCCACAAACGAGGTCGTCAGCACGGTGAACTGGATGGCCACCGGTTCGCCCGGCGTGATGAATTGCGGAAACAGGGCCGAAAAGAACAGGATGGCCTTGGGATTGGTCAGCGCCACCGTCAAGCCCTGGCGAAAGAGTTTCCAGAATGAATTTGGATTCGCCGCGCCCTGTACCACGGGCGCATTGGCCACGATGCTGGTCTTGCTGCGCCATTGCTTGATGCCCAGGTACACCAGGTACAGGGCGCCAGCCAGTTTCAGCAGCATGAAGGCCGTGGCCGAGGTGGCCAGCACGACGCCCATGCCGGCCATGGCCACGCCGGAAATGATGAACAAACCAAAGCCATTGCCCATGCTGCTGATCATCGCGCGGCGCGGGCCGACGGCGATGGCATTCGAGATGGCCAGCAAGACGGCCGGGCCGGGAGAAAACGTGACGAGCAGGGCGACGCTGCAAAAAAGCAGCCAGTTCGAGAGATGCATGGTTGTTCCTGAGTGGGGCCGGGGCCGGATTGAGAGTCAAAACACGCTTATTGTACGAAGTTTTCGACGCCCGCGTCAGCGGCCCCATCCATTTTAGGCAAACACGCTGGCGACCACATGGTTGATGGCGGCGCCACCGGCGATCAGCCAGCAGAACAGCAGGCCGGCCAGCAGCAGAGGCTTGATGCCGGCGCGGCGGATGGCCGACATGTGCGTCGTCAAGCCCAGGGCCGCCATGGCCATGGCCAGCAGGGCCGTGTCGACGTCGGTGACGGTGGCTACCGTGCTTGCTGGCAGCAGGCCCAGCGAATTGAATGCCACCACGGCAATAAAAATGAAGGCGAACCAGGGAATGGCCAGCTTGGCGGCCTTGTCGTGGCCGCCGTTAGCACCTTGGGCCTTGCCGCGCGCCAGCACCGCCGACAGGATGACGAGAAACGGCGCCAGCATCATCACGCGCACCATCTTGGCGATCACGGCCGCATTCGCCGCTTCCTGCCCGATCGACTTGCCAGCGGCCACCACTTGCGCCACTTCGTGCACGGTCGAGCCGATGTAGACGCCAAACGCCGTGGGCGTGGCGCCCAGCACCTGCCAGCCTTGATTCAGCTGGTACAGCACGGGGTACAAAAAGATGGCGATGGTGCCGAACACCACGACGGTGGAGACGGCCACGGTGACATCCTCGCTGCGCCCCTTGACGACGGGTTCGGTCGCCATCACGGCCGCCGCGCCACAGATCGAGCTGCCCGCGCCGATCAGAATGGCGCTGTTGCGCTCCAGCTTGAACACCTTGGTGCCGAGGAGCATCGCCAGGCCGAACGTGGACGCCAGCACCAGCGCGTCGATGGCGATGCCGGCCAGGCCCACTTGCCCGATATCCTGGAAGGTCAGGCGGAAGCCGTAGAGGATGATGCCGAGTCGCAGTAATGTCTGCTTGGAAAAGGTTACGCCCGCGCCGCAGCTGGGAGCCAGGCGGCCATACACGCTGTTGCCCAGCGCAATGCCCAGCATGATGGCCAGGGTCAGCGCGCTCATGCCGTGGCTTTGCATCCATTCCAGCTTGCCCAGCGCGATGGCGCCCCAGGCGATGGCGCCGCTCAGCATCAGGCCGGGCAGCAAGCGGCCGTAGCGGTCGCTGAAACTTGTTGTCGTTGTGGTGGATAAGGAAGACATGCTGTACTCCATGTTTTTATGCGTATGGCATGACTGTACAGTTCGTCGATTAAATGGTAAAACGGATTGTTTTTGTATCTTTAACCTATTAGATGGGTAGATTAGATGGCTTTGACCTTGCGGCAACTACAGATTTTCCTCGCCGTGGCGGACACGGGCAGTACCAGCGCGGCCGGCGAACAGATTGCGTTGTCGCAATCGGCCACCAGCGCGTCCCTGAATGAACTGGAAACCTTGCTGGGCGCACAACTGTTCGACCGGGTGGGCAAGCGATTGCTGCTCAACGACAATGGCCGCCTGCTGTTGCCGCAGGCGCGGCAGATGCGCGACGGGGCCGCCAGCATCGAGCGCCAGTTCGCGGGCGCCGACCCATCCGTGCCCGTCAGCCTGCAAATCGGCGCCAGCACGACGATAGGCATCTATCTGCTGCCGCAGATCCTGGCGCAGGCAGCGCAGCAGTACGGGCGCAGCATTCCGCAGGTGACGATTGCCAACACGGCCGACATCGCCGCCGCCGTGGCGGAATTCCGTGTCGATATCGGCCTGATTGAAGGGCCGTGCCATGAAGCGGGCTTGCTGGTGGAACCGTGGCTGACGGACCAGATGCTGATCGTGGCCGCGCCCACACATCCGCTGGCGCAACTGCATCATCTGCTCAGCTTTGCGGAGCTGAACCAGGCGGGCTGGCTGCTGCGCGAAGCGGGCTCGGGCACGCGCGAAGCGGTGGAGCAAGCCCTGGTGCCGTATCTGCACTATCTGCGCGCCGCGGGCGAATTCAGCAACTCGGAAGCGATCAAGTATGGCGCGGCGGCCGGGCTCGGCATCGCCTGCCTGTCGCGGGTGGTGGTGGCCGATCTGCTGGCCAGCGGGCAATTGGTGGAACTGGACACCATGCTGCCGCCCCTGGAGCGCAACTTTTATCTGATTCGCCAGTCCAAGAAGATCCTGTCGCCCCGTTTGAGCGGTTTCCTGGAACTGTGCCGCCACGCTACACGCATGGCGGGGTAGAGGGGGACGGCTTGACTGTTTTCCATATAAGGGATAAATTCCCATATATGGAAAATTTAGATAGCACAGAGAATGATACGGAACAACGTCTGGCCGCGCGCCTGAAACAGTTGCGCATGGAGCGGGGCTGGTCGCTGGACCAGCTGGCCAGTGCCAGCCAGGTCAGCCGCGCGACCCTGTCGCGCCTGGAAAATGGCGAGGTCAGCCCGACGACGGTCGTGCTGGGCAAGCTGTGCGCCGCGTATGGCCTGGCCATGTCGCGCCTGCTGCGCATGGTGGAAGACGATTTTTCGCCCCTGCTGCGGCGGGCCGAGCAGAGCGTGTGGACGGACCCGGACAGCGGTTTTATCCGCCGTTCCGTCTCGCCGCCGTCGCGCGCGCTGACCGGCGAAGCGCTCGAATGCGAGCTGGGCGCGGGCGTGACGATCAGCTACGCGGCCTCGCCCCGGCCCGGCATGGAACACCATCTGTTGTTGCAGGAAGGCCAACTGAACGTAACCGTCGACGGCCGCTCGCACGATTTAATGCCTGGCGATTGCCTGCGCTACCAGTTGCAGGGCGCCAGCGCGTTTGCGACGCCGCCAGACAGCGGCGCCCGCTACTTGCTCTTTCTTGTCTGAGGTCATCATGTCCGCATCGCTACGCCATTTTTCGCCCACCGATATGCTCGAAAGCTTGCCGGAACTGGGCGCGTTGCTGCAAGCGTGCGTACACGACGGCGCCAGCATCGGTTTTATTCTGCCCTTCGACGTGGTGGCCAGCCAGGCGTTCTGGACGGACAATGTGCTGCCCGCCGTGGCGCGCGGCGTGCGCCTGCTGCTGGTGGCCGAAGTCGATGGCAAGGTGGCCGGTGCCGTGCAGCTGGACTGGGACACCAATCCCAACCAGGCGCACCGGGCCGAAGTGCGCAAGCTGCTGGTCGCGCCCGCTTACCGCCGGCACGGCATCGCCCGCTTGCTGATGCAGGCGCTGGAAGAACAGGCGCGCCAGTTGCCGCGCAGCTTGCTGACCCTGGACACGCGCAGCGGCGACCATGCCGAACCGCTGTATTTGTCGCTCGGTTACGTGGTGGCTGGCAGCATCCCCGCCTATGCGCTGGCGCCGGCCGGCGACCGGCTGGACGCCACCACCATCATGTACAAGCAGCTATAGCGGGCAACGCAGGCGGGGAACTCAGGCTTTTAGGCGCGCTCTAACGGCAGGGGCGCGTGAGCGTGCGCGTGCGTGTGCCAGGGCGGGGGACGCCTTGTCATGCGTCGTGACTTGCGCCGCGACAAGGCTGATGGCCGGCGCTGCGTGCGGGGGCGCCACCTCATTGCCCAAGGTGAAGATGCCCACCGTGCCCGATAGCTGCTGGGCGCGCTGCTGCATGCTGGCCGCCGCCGTTGACGCCTGTTCCACCAGCGCGGCATTTTGTTGCGTCACATGCTCCATCTGCACGATGGCGGCATTGACTTGCTCGATGCCGGACAATTGTTCTCCGCTGGCCATGCTGATTTCGCCCATGATGTCCGTCACGCGGTGCACGCTGGCCACGATGTCGCGCATCGTGGCGCCCGCCGTATCGACCAGGCGCGCGCCCGCGTCGACCCGCTCGACGGAGTCGCCGATCAGCTGCTTGATTTCCCGCGCCGCGCCGGCCGATCGCTGGGCCAGGGTGCGCACTTCGGCTGCCACGACGGCAAAGCCGCGTCCCTGTTCGCCTGCGCGCGCCGCTTCCACGGCCGCATTCAGGGCCAGGATATTCGTCTGGAAGGCGATGGCGTCGATGACGCCGATGATATCGACGATCTTTTTCGACGACGCATTGATCGAACTCATGGTATCGACTACTTCTGCCACCACCTTGCCCCCTTTGCCGGCCACATCGGCGGCCGATTGCGCCAACTGGTTGGCTTGCCGCGCATTGTCCGCATTTTGCTTGACGGTGCCGGTCAGCGCTTCCATCGAGGCGGCCGTCTGCTCCAGCGCACTGGCTTGCGCCTGCGTGCGCTGCGACAAGTCCAGGTTGCCTGCGGCAATCTCGCCTGACGCGCCAGCGATGTCCAGCGTGCCGCCGCGCACGTCGCCCACGATATGGATCAAGCTGGCATTCATGTCTTTCAGCGCCTGCAGCAACTGGCCCACCTCATCGCCGGATTCGACGCGGATATTGCCGCTCAGGTCGCCGCCAGCCACCTTGCGCGCCACCTTAACGGCGTGCCGCAGGGGGCGCACGATGCCGCTGCTGATGAACCAGGCAGTGACCAGGCTCAGCACACCGCCGATCAGGCCCAGCGCGATGATCAGCACGCTGGCATTGTGCGCGCGGGCCATGGCAGCCTCGGCCGCCGTACGCATTTGCGCCGATTGCGTGGCGATCTGCTGGTCGATATCGCGCAGTGTGGCTTGTTCCTGCGTGCGCTTGCGCGTGGCCTGCAATTGCTCGATGCGCGCATAACGCTGGTGTACGCTGCTGTCGATTTCCCCGCTCACCGTGGCCAGCTGCCACGTGCTGATGCCGACGACCACGGCCAGCAATAGCGATGCCAGCAAAAAACCCGTTGTCAGGCGTACACCAATGCGTATGTTTGAAATATTCATGTCCCCTCAGCTGTTGTCCCATGGTGGCCGCCCCCCATGCGGGCGGCACGGCGTGGCGCTGTTGCCCCTGATGTTGCTGGGGTGAAATGAGTGTAGCAGTGCAATACTAAGTAATCTATAAATATTTCCATATTGGAATTTGTCACTGCTTGTTTAGCAACAACGGGCAACTATTGTCGAAATTATTGCCAGATAAAATCACCCGCCGTATTACAGACTCGTCCTACCTCGAACCCCGGCATCGTCCGACTGGCATATGCCGGTGCTGCGCCTACACTGATCTTTGCACAGACCCGGCGGCGGGTCCTATCTTCTTACAGGAGGCTGAGATGGCGAATATCCAGGCAGGATCGGACGGTGCGGCAAACGAGGAAATGACGGCAAAGCGCCTGAACGTGGTCGACTGGATCTCCATGATCCTGCTGATCGTGGGCGGCTTGAACTGGGCGCTGGTGGGCTTGTTCGACATCGATATCGTGGCCCGCATCCTCGGCGCCATGACGACGGCGTCGCGCGGCGTGTATGTGCTGGTGGGGCTGGCGGCGCTGTATTCCATTTACCTGTGCGTGCGAAAGTTGCCGGCCAAGTCCTAGGGGAAGCCCCTGGCGCGTCAGCGCCAGACTTGTCCATCGCTGGCAGTTGTCAGGGTGTTGATGGGGCGGTGCCGCTTGCATGTACGCGCATGTGGGGGCGGGCAGGCCTGTGCGTGGTCGCCTTGCCGGATGGCGCAAGCATCGGTGCATGCGTCGGTAGTGCGTGCTTTGCTGCCTGTGCTAATTGCAGGTGCTTACTGTGTGCGCAGGTAGGCCAGCAAGTCGGCCACTTGCTGCGCATTGCCGATGCCCCAGAAGCGCATATTGTTTCCAGGAATGAAATCGCTGGGGGCTTTCAGGAAGCCGGCCAAGTTTTGCTCGGTCCAGACGATATTCGCGTTTTTCATGGCTGCCGAATACTTGTAATCGGTGGTGGCACCGGCTTTGCGGCCAATCACGCCCGTCAGCTTGGGGCCGAAGCCGCCGCGCGCTGAGGGTCCCACCTGGTGGCAAGAGGCGCACTTGCGAAACGCGGCTTTGCCCGCTTCGGCATTGCCCGTGAGGGGGGCGGGAGCGGCTGCCTGTGCGGCGGCGACTGGCGCCAGCAGCAAGGCTGCAGCGACGAGAGGGGAGGGCCAGCGAAAAAGAAATGGGTATGTCATCGGTGAGGCGGAAAGGCACGATATGGCAAGCAATGACGCATTTTACAGGGGGGCATCCAAACCTGCCCGTCTGTTGCGCAGCCATGCCAAGAAACCGTGCCGGATGACTGACACCGCTAGCGCTTGCCGCCCTGGGCGCCCAAGGCCGCCATCGCCGACGCGAACACGATGCAGGCGATGGCCAGCCACTGGGTCGGGCTCAGCAGTTCTCCCAGCACGGCCATGGCGGCCAGCGCGCTGACGGCGGGCGCCGCGCTGCTGAACATGCCGAACACGCCTTGCGGCAAACGGCGCAGTGCAAAGATTTCCAGCGAGTATGGCAGGGCGCTGGACAGCATGGCGATTGCCAGGCCCATCAGCGCAATCGATGGCGCCAACATGGCCGTACCCGAATACGCGACGCCGATGGGCACCGTCACCATGGCCGCCACCGTCATGCCCCAGGCCACGGCTTGCCCGCCCTGCAAGGTCGAGGCGCGCTTGCCGAAGATGATATACAGCGCCCAGCACAGTGCAGCCCCCAGCGCGTAGGCCACGCCGACAGGGTCCAGGCTGCCCGGGCTGCCTTGCAGCGGCAGCAGCAGATACAGGCCGAACACGGCGCACGCCACAGCCAGCAAATCGCGCGGCCGGCGCGACGACAGCATGGCCACCGCCAGCGGCCCCGTCACCTCGATGGCCACGGCAATACCGATCGGTATCAGTGCAAATGCGCGATAAATCAGCAAGTTCATCAATCCCAGCACGGAACCGTAGACCAGCAAGTTCAGCACATCCTTGCGCGTCAGCCTGAAACGCCAGGGCCGGAAGATGGCCAGCAGGATCAGCGCCGAAAACCCCACGCGGTACGCCGTAATCCCTTCCACGCCGATGACGGGAAACAGATTCTTCGCAATCGCGGCCCCCAGATTGACGGAAATCTGCCCTCCCAATACGGCCAGGGAAGGGAGCAAAATGCTGTCGGGGAGAGGGGAGGTCGAGGCGGGGGAGGTCATGGGGCGCCATTTTAATACGCAACAGGCCGCCAGTAGCTGGCAGATCTGCAAGGAACGGCAATTTATCGCTGGCGCTGGCGTGCGCAGTGACAAGATGCGGACACTGTTGTAACAGTGCAAGTATTTTCTGATAATGCTATTCTGCCTGCACGCTCGGAATCGCCGGGCGCCACCCCGATTCTTCATCTTGATGGAGCCGCCCATGAATTGCAGAAGCATGGCAGTGACCGTTGTTTTGTTGTTCTCCGCCGGCATGGCCGGTGCCCAGGCCTTGCCGCCGCAGGCGCAACTGCCGACCTGGGCAACGCAACAGCTCGATAGCCTGGCCAAACGTGAAGCGATCGAAGTCAACGCGCGCATGAATCCCTTCGTCTTGCGCGGCGATTTCGATGGTGACGGAAAAGGTGACCTGGCGGTCCTCATCAAAAATAAAGATAGCAAGAAAGAGGGCATCGTCTTCCTGTTCCGGCAGAACACTGCGCCTGTCATCGTGGGGGCCGGACATGCACTGTCCAACGGCGGCGACGATTTCGCCTGGCTGGAAGTCTGGCAGGTGGAAGACAAGGGATCGTTGCAGCACAGCTATCATGAAAAATCCCTCAGGCTGAAAACGGACGGGATCGTGGTGGCGAAAGAGGGCTCTGCCAGTGCCTTGATCTATATCAAGGGTGGCAAGGCGGTTTGGCAACAGCAGGGCGATTGAGGAATTGCCAGCGCAGGTCTGCTGGCCGAGGCGGCGTGATGGCGGATGCCAGCGGTCTGTCGGGGGCAATGGATTCACGTGTCAATCAGGAGTAGCAGGGCAATGAATGTTTTCAGTATCGGCGACACCAATTTTGAAGTGGATGTCGCGAAATCCCGGGTCAGCCTGGTGGCACATGCCAATGGCATGCAAGAAATCAATATCAGGATCGAAGCGGACGACGAGGTGTTCATGCGGCTGACGGAAGACGACGACGCTCCGTGGTCTTGGGCGCTGTATCCGCCGTCATTCTCTTTGCACGGTTTGCTCGTGGCGGGAACGGATACCGCGCCCCTGCACGGGCTGGTCGTCGATGCCGGCAGTACGGACTGTGAATGCAGTCTCTACATGATGGAATACCGCGATGTGGCGGACCTGTGCCTGGTGGAACTATCGGCGCAACGGCTGACGCTGACGGGCAAGGTGGATTTTTTCGGCGAAAGCCTGCCCTTCGCTATCGATCTGCCGCGCACGGCGTAGCGCCTGTCTTTCGCGCGGCGGCAAGGGCGGCCGGTGCGGGCCGCCCCCGTGTCACTAGTCCAGCTTCAACGCCTTCGCCACATCCCCCCACGCCACATACTTGAAGTTCTGCGGTCCGTCCGGCAAGCGCTTGTAGCCGTCCTGGATCACCAGCATGCCTTGCGCATACGCGCCGCCCAGGTTGGCGGAGGTGACGTCGAGGCCATCCGTTTCCGAGGTGCCGTCTATGCCGGCGGGCAAGTTGAATCCCACCTTGAAGCGGCCGCGCACTGTATATGGCGCTTGCGCGTCGAGCACCACGTAGCTGCTGTCGCCCTGGCTGGAGACGATCAGGTAGCCAGAGTCAGCCTTGCCGCCCGGCTGGCGGTAGATGGCCAGGCCTTCCACGTCGGCCGTCAATTGTGCGCCGACGGGCAGGACCATGGTCAGGGCATCGGGCTTGGCGGCGTCGGCCGAGGTGGTCCAGATGCCGCGCGTTTCCTCGCCCAGGAACAGTCTGGCGTTGGCGTCGTCGGCCACGCAGCCTTCCGGTTGCGTGGCGACCTTGAAGCTGCGCAACAGAGTCGCGCTGAACTGCTTGCCGCTCATGCCGATGCTGTATTGCTGGAAAGTGCCATCCTTGTCGTTGATGAACGCTTGCACGCCACCGCTGGCCGGCTGGTACAAGCACATGCCGTAGATGCTTTTCAGGCCCGTAGGAAAACGGCCCGCTTCCGCCACGACTCCATCGGGATTGATGGTAAACAGCATCATGCTGTTGTCGTCGCGCTGGGTGGCAACGGCCAGGTCGACCTTGCTGCCGCCCAACTGGATATTCTGCCGCACGTCGACGTTGTTCAAACGGCCCACTTCCAGCAGCTGGGTTTGCTTGCCTTGCAGGTCGTAGACGAGCAGTCCCTGCTTCTTGTTGGTGCCGAGGATGCGCGCATTGGCAGGATCGCTGGCCAGCCAGATGGCCGGATCGTCGGCCGCGTCGCCCTGGCGCGCCATCGGTTCTGTCTGCGCTTGCGGGGCGATGATGGCGACCGAAGCCACCGTTTCCGCCTTGCCACTCCATTTCAAGGGGCGCGCTTGCCAACCGTTCTTGCCGCGCAACATCAACGAATTCCCGTCGAGCGCCAACTGGCTGTCGCCCTTGCGCACGTTCAAGGTGACTGCTTGGGCTGGCTGCGCCGTCCATTTTCCGGTTTCATGCGCAAACAGGTGCAGCTTTTCCGCCTTGCCGTCGAGCACGGCCACGCCACCGGGCAGCACGGCCAGCGCGCCGGCGCCGCCGTCCAGCTGGCCGTACGGCTTGCGCAGCGCCACCACTTCGCGCTTGCCCATGCCTTCGGACTCGGCGTCATACGCCCACACGCCCATGTTCGCCTCGCTCACCAGCAGGCGCTGGGCGCCGTCGTCGACCCGGCAATGCTTCGCGTGCGGCGGCAAAGCCAGTTTGCGCACCAGGCTGCGTTGTTCGCCCTGCATCACCCACTGTTCTGCTAGCCCATCCTTGCCGATCAGGAACAGATGATCGAGCTGCTGCGCGTCGCGGTACAAACACGATGCTTCCACGGAAAACGTCGGCACGGGAAACGGCGCCAGCTTGACCAGCTTGCCGGCTTGCACATCGACCATCACGGGCAGCGGGCGCTGCGTATCCGCTTCGAGGAACACGGCCAGCACGCGATTGCCATCGATGCGCGTGTCGAGTTGCTTGGCGCGCACGGCGATGCGGTCCCGCTCCTGGCCGGCCGCGTTGAACAAACGCAAGCCGTGTTTGTCCAGGGTCAACCAGCCGCCGCCGGGCAGGCGCGCCAGTTCTTCCGCTTCCTGCATTAATGAGGGTAAAGCATTGGCGGGGACAGCCAGCGCCAGACTGCTGAAAGAAAAAGCAGCCAGCAAAGCGCTGCAGAGTATGGTTTTTTTCATGGTAGGTAAAATCATCATCAGAAGGCGCTGGCTTTCAGGCTCACTTTGAAAGTGCGGCCGTATTGTTCGTTCTGCACGTTGTATTGCTTCGTGCCCTGGTAGACATAGTATTTCTCGTTGTTCAGGTTGGCCGCTTCAAAGACCACCTGGAACTGCTTGTTGATCTGGTAGGACAGCGAGAAATCGAGTTGTTTCTGGCTGGCGACGATATGGTCCTGGCCTTGGTCGAGGATGTCGTTGCCCATTTCCAGCAGATAAGGCGACTTGTAGTTGAGGGCCAGGCGGGCGCTCACCGGCCCCGTTTCATAGCCCAGCATCAAATTCATGACCTGGTTCGACTGGCCTGGCAGGCGGATGTCGCGGGTGAGCTGCTGCTTGCTGGCCTTGTCGTAGCGGCCGATTTGCGCGCTCGAGGTGCTCAGGGTGCCGTTCACGCCGACGAGGAACTTGTTGAACGGCGCCGGCAGCATGCGCAGCGGCTGCATATAGGCCAGTTCGATGCCTTTGACCTTGGCAGAGTCGCCGTTCGCATACGAGGTGGCCGAGGTGTAATTGGCCCACTGACCCGTGCCGGCCAGGTTCGTCGTGTAGGTGAAATTCTTGATGTCCTTGTAGAAACCGTAAGCGGACATCACGCCGTCGTTGCCCAGCACTCTTTCGATACCGAGGTCCAGGTTGTTTGCTTTCAGCGGTTTCAAGTCCGGGTTGCCGATCACGGCTTCCGTGTTGCTGGCCAGGCTGATGCCCGGCGCCAGCTGGCTGAAGTTGGCGCGCACGACGGCTTGCGTCCAGGCGGCCCGCACGCTGGTCTTTTGATCGACGTCATAACGGGCTTGCAGGTTCGGCAGCCAGTTGGTATACGAACGTTCGCGCGTCAATGCCGTGGCCAACCCGGTACTGTCCACCTGCGAGCCGGCCGCTTCAAAGCTGGTGCGCTCAAGACGCACCCCGCCCAGGATGTGCCAGGCGTCGACGTCATAGCTGTTTTGCACATACATGGCGTTGATGTCTTCATGCATGCGGTAATCGTTGATGATGGACTCTGTGGCCAGGCGCGCCTTGTCGCGGTTCAGTCCCGCCACGCGGGCGCGGATGAGAAGCGGGTCCAGCGCCACGCCGATGTTGCCCAGGTCATAATCGAGGGTGTGGCCCTGCACGAAGTTGCTCATCGAGGTCGCGCCGGCGCCCCAGTAATTGCCGCTGCTGGCCTTGCTGCTGTTATACGCCCATTGATCCGTGTCATTGGTTTTTTCGCGGCGGCTGACTTTCGCGCCGAATTTCAGGGTGGCGATGTCGAACTTGCGCGCCAGGTCGATGCGTGCATGGTGTTCATTGTCCTTCGAGTAGCGCTTTTGCAGGGTGATGGCGTTGAGCGCATAGCTGGCCGGATCGTACAGCGAGGCGGGGCCGCTCAAGACAGGTTCTTGCGTGCCATTGAAACTGATGCCGGCAACATTGCTGGTGCTGCGGAAACGGCCGTCGTTCAAGGATTCCGGCGTGTCTTCCGTGGCGCGGCTCAGGCCGCCTTTCACGTCCAGGGTCCAGTCGCCCGATTTCTGCTGCGTGCCCAGCACCAGCGAGCGCACTTGCTGCGTGTACTTGCGCTGGCGGATGCGGCGCTCGGCGCGCGCGCTGGCTGTTGCTCCTTCGGCCAGGCTGCCGCCCGCGATATTGCTGATGGTCAGGCGGTCGCGCACTTCATCGTCGGAAAATTCGCTGACGAACGAGCGCAAAAACCAGCTGTTGCCCGCTTCCGGGCGGTAATCGAGGTTGACGGCCAGGGCGCCGCGCTTGCGCACGGGCAGGTAGTCGCGCAATTCCAGGCTGGATAATTTACCCTTGCTCCAGGCGCCGCCCGTTTCCACGTCATCGGAGCCGAACGAGCGCTTTTCCGCGCTCAGGCCGGCCGCCACGCCCAGCTTGCCATCGAGGAAGCGCTGGGCCCACAGGGCGCCGCCGCTGGGGCTGGTCTTGCCCGTCTTTTCATCATGGCTGGCGCCCACGTTGGCCGACAGCAGCTTGCCCGGCAAGTCGAAGGCGGACAGCGATTTGACTTCGATGGTCGCACCCAGCGAATTTGCGTCCATTTCCGGTAATAAAGTCTTCGAGACTTCCAGGGTACGGATCAGGCCGGCAGGCAGGATGTCGAGCGCCACGGCACGGCGGCCCGCTTCCGGCGACGGCACCAGCGCGCCGTTGATGGTGACGGCATTCAAGTCTGGCCCCAGGCCGCGCACCGTGATGTAGCGGCCTTCGCCCTGGTCGCGCTGTACCGATACGCCCGGCAAGCGGGCCAGCGCCTCGGCTGCGTTTTTATCGGGCAAGCCGCCGATATCGTCGCTGCTGATGACGCTGATGATGTTGTCGGCTTTCTCTTGCGCGGCGATGGCGTTGCGCAGGCTGGCGCGCTGGCCGCTGACGACGACAGTGGCGGCCGGCAAGCCATCGGCCGCTTGCACTTGTGCATGGCTTGGACCGCTGAAGACGGCCATGATGCCGAGGGCCAGGGCCGTCAGGCGCAGCGGGGAGGGGGGCGAAGTGTGCATGGTTTTCATGAAGAGCTCGGTTAGGGATGAGGGAACCGGGCGGATTCTAGGCAGCAAATATGACGGTTGCGTGACAGGGGCGGGCTTGCCACCCTGAAAACAAGGGCTCGTGAACGCTTTCCGGCTGGAAATGAAGCGTGGTGAGCTGAAATGACCTGCCAGCGCAGGGCGCACGGGCAATGGCTTGCCGGATTTGTATCAATTGCGTTGCTCATGTTGAGCCGTTTGCACCTGCCGCACGGGCGTGGCGTATGTCATCGTGCCGTCATGGGCGGGCGCTATCGTTGCGACAGCACCACTTTTAAAGGTTTCCCACATGCTGCCGTTGCACCGTAACAGTCTGATTGCCGCCGCGCTGGCATTACCCCTGTTCTTTTTCCTGTACGCCACACTAGGCCACCTTAAACCGTTTGCCATCTGGAAGTGGATGGATATCGTCTGCGAAGGCGGCACGGCCGTCATGGCGGGCATCTGGTTTTTGTTTACCCTCAGCAGCCGTCCACGGGGACGGGTGACGAGCCTGATCGCCGGCGGCCTGTGCGCCATCATGCTGGGGTCATGGGCCGATTGCCTGGACGAATTCTTTGCCGTCGACAAGAGCGCCGTGTGGGATAACTGGCTGGAAGCGCTGATTCCGTTTGGCATGCTGGTGCTGACGATCGGCATGTATTACTGGCGCCAGGAACAGTTCCGCCTGAACGAACATCTGCAAAAGCGCGAGCGCCTGTTCCGCGACCACCGCGCCTTCGACCGCATCACGCAACTGGCCGACGCCAGCTATCTGCGCACGCAGATGCGCCTGGAACAGGAACGCCGGCCCGGCCTCGATTGCGCGCTGGTCTTGCTCGACATCGACAGTTTTCACCTGATTAACCGCGAATACGGCCACCGCGAAGGCGACCGCGTGCTGCAAGCCGTGGGTCACATGCTGTTGCTGAACTTGCGCAATGACGATTTGCTGTGCCGCTATGCGGGCGACCGCTTTGCCGTGCTGATGCCGGGCGTGTCGCGCGAGGATGCGGCCGTGAAGGCGCGCCACCTGTGCGCCATGGTGGGGCAGATGCGCCACCATGCCAACGACAACCGTGAAATCCGCTTGAGCCTGCGCCATGCCTGCTCGCTCACCGATGGCGTGCCGGAAGTGGTATTGGCCGAGCTGAGCCGTGCCGTGGAAACGCCGCGCTCCGCTGCCGGGATCAGTTCCGCTGCGCCTGCCTGATGCCGCTGAACCAGCAAGGCGACCCCAGCATCGCGGCCCATCACCAGCCGGCGCTGGTGCTCGACTACGCGCGCAGCCGCGAGCTGGCCACGGCGCCGCTGCTCAAGGGCACGGGCCTCGACGGTGGCGCGTTGCCGTGTGCGGAAAGCCAGGTCAGCGCCGCGCAATACCTGCAATTGCTGGCCAACGTGGCACGCGGCCTGGACAGCGCCGACACCAGCTTCATGCTGGGCCAGCAAATGCTGCCCGGCCATTACGGCGCCGTCAGCCATGCCTTGCTGCAGGCGCAGAATTTGCGCCAGGCCTTGAGCATCCTGTGCGATTTTCATACCTTGCTGTGTCCGCTGCTGCAGCCGCGCTTGCGCGAGGCGGGCGAGCTGCACGTGCTGTACTGGGTCGTTGCATTCGGCGCGCCCAGCCAGTTGCCTTTTCTGGTGGAAATGCACATGACGGCGCTGGCGGCCATGTGCCGCTGGCTGGCCGGCGAGGCGTTGCCGTGGCGCTTCTGCTTCAACCGCGCGCGGCCCCGTCACGTGGAGCAGCATGAAGTGCACCTGGGCCAGGCGCTGCGTTTCGATTGCCAGGTCGACGCCATGCTCATCGATTCCAGCTGGCTGGATAAACCCTGGCCGCGCGGCAATGCCACGGCGGCCGCGCTGGCCTTGCGGGCGGCGGCCCTGGCGCCCGTGCCGGCGGCGAGCCTGCTCGGCGCGCTGTACGACTACCTGCTGGCCAATATCCGCTGCGCGCCCACGCTGGAACGCACGGCGCAGGAATTCGGCGTCAGTCCCGCCACCCTGAAACGCCACCTGGCGCGTCATGGCACGCATTTCCAGGCCGAGCTGGACCAGGTACGCGCACACAAGGCGATTTATCTGTTCCAGGCGCATGGCTACGACAACGATGCCGTGGCCGCCTACCTCGGCTTTCATGATGCCACCAACTTCCGCCGCTCGTTCAAGCGCTGGACGGGGCAAACGCCGCAGCTGTTGCGTCATGCGCTGGCCCTGTTTGTTGCTGGTTAAAGACGTTCTGCGGGCGGCGTTGCGCGCCAGCGCCATGATGGGTCGTTCCAGAGGGAACAATTGCCCGTTCTGCTACATCCATAGTACACTCGACCAGAGAGCGAACAGACGCGCTTTGAGGCGCACCGGTATGGCGGCGGCGACCGCTGTACCGTGCCTTAACCCAGCCTGGAAACTGGTGCGCCCAGCGTGGTGCGCCGGCAGCCGGGCAACTTGATAATGCTTAATCGTGTATTCACAATCGCAGATCGATCCAGTCGTCAGTTTCCGTAACACCCAGGGTGAGGCGGTGCGCGGCACGATTTTCAACTTGCAGCGCAATTCGCTGGTCATGGAAATCTACAATCCTTACTCGATTGTGCAGGTCAGCGAGGTGCTCAATGACGTGACGGTGCGCATGGGGGCGAAGAACGCTTATGTCGGCAAGGCCGTCGTCATCAGCAGCGTCAACACGGGCCTGACCGCCATCGTTTCCGTCACCCTGATCGACGAGTGGCGCGAGCTGAGCGACGTGGTGGTGGTCAAGGGCGCCGTGGCGAAAGAGTCCAGCGCCTTTGTCGCGGGCTGGGGCGAGCGCTTCCGCATCCGTCGCGATTACCAGATCGTCGTCAACGAAATGCGCGCCTTTTTGTCGGAAGTGGCGCGCTGGGTCGAGCAGGTCGACTTGTCGGACTCGCTACCGAAGGAAAATGGCCGCCTGCGCGCCGATATCTTCGACGAGCTGGCCTTGCCGCTGATGGAGCAAACCCAGCTGTACTTGCGCCAGCTCGAGGTGGAAGCCTCGCTGGTCGAGGAAGAACGGGCGCCAGCCCACCGCGCGTTCGCCCAGGCGGCGCTGCACCCGCTGATCCTGCGCGCGCCGTTCGTCTTCCGCACGTTTACCAAACCGCTCGGCTATGCGGGCGATTACCAGATGGTCAACCAGCTGCTCGACGATCCGCGCCAGGGTCCGAGCACGTATTTTCAGATTGTCAATGCGGCCTTTTTGCAGGCGGCTGTCGCCACGGCACACCGCAACCGTATCGATATCCTGACGGAATTTTTGGCGCACAAGGCGGCCGAGGCGCGTGTTGCCGGGCGCGTGTATAAAGTGCTCAACGTGGGCTGCGGCCCCGCCATCGAGGTGCAGCGTTTCCTGGAATCGTGCCCCGATGCGCAGTGGCTGGCCTTCGAGCTGGTCGACTTCAGCAGCGAGACCCTGGACTGGACGCGCGCGCGCCTGACCACCATCATGCAGCGCACGGGAAGAGTGGTGGAAATCGATTATGTGCACGACTCCGTGCACAACCTGCTCAAGCGCCGCCACGGTTCGGGCATCACGGGCTTGCCCGGCAGTTTCGACGCCGTGTATTGCGCCGGCCTGTTCGACTACCTGTCCGACAAGGTGTGCGCGCGCCTGCTGCTGCATTTCGCCTCGCGCGTGGGGCCGGGCGGACGCCTGCTGGTGACAAATGTGCACGCCGACAATCCGGGCAAGTTCGGCATGGAGCATTTGCTGGAGTGGCATTTGATCTATCGCAATGAAGCGGGCTTGTCGGCCTTGCTGCCCGAGCATGCGACGGCGCCGAAAATCTATGTCGACGTCACGGGCGTGAATGTGTTCGCGGAAGTGAGCATTCCTTGATGGATACTCCAGGCCTGCACGCCGGCTACACCGCTGTTTTGCGCGACTTCCGCCTGGAATTTAGCCGTGGCGGCGCTTACACGGGCATCGTGCTGATCCTGCTGGGCATGGGTCTCGATTCGGCCCTGTATCCGGACAAGCAGTCGGCGTTTACCAGCGCGCGCATCGTCGTGTCGGCGCTGATCTTTTGCGTCGTGCTGGCCATGCGCACGCGCTGGGCGCAAGACCGCATCCAGGGACTGACCTTCGTCTGGCTGATTCTGCCGCAAATCATGATCGCCTGGATGATCGCCGTGACCGAAGGCGCCACCTCGATCTATTACGTGGGCATGACCCTGGCCATCTATTCCTCGGGCATCGTGCTGGCCTTCGGCCTGTGGCAAAACATGGTCTTCGGCGCCATCTCCTGCCTGCTGTACGTGGCTGCCTGCGCCTGGCATGCGGGCGGCTTCGACTTGCCGGCCACGTTTGTCGTCAACTGCCTGTTCCTGATCATGTCGGCCAGCATCAGCGCCGTGTTTACCTATTTCAATGAGCGCGCCCGCTTCATGCTGTTCCAGCTGAAGGCGGAAGTGGCGCAAAAGAACACCCAGCTGGAAGAAACGAATAAAAGCCTGGCCGATATCAAGGGGCAGATGCTGCAGCAGGAGAAGATGGCCGCCATCGGCACCCTGGCTGCCGGCATGCTGCATGAAGTCAACAACCCCGTGAATTTCTGCATGATGGCTATCGAGGTGGCGATTGAAGACCCGGTCGCCAAGCAAAGCGCGCTGGTGAGCGAATGCCTGGCCGACGCCAAGCAAGGCATGCTGCGCGTGCAGCACATCGTGTCCGATTTAAAAACTTTTGCCTACCGCAAGAGCGGCAATCAGCTGGAAACGGGCCATTTCCAGTTCCGCAGTGCGCTCGACGCGGCCATCCGCCTGGTGGGGCATGAAACGAAGAATGTCAGCATCAGCCACGACTTGCCGGTCGACACCCTGGTGCGCGGCGACGAGGCCGCCATCGTGGGCGTGCTGATCAATTTGCTGGGCAATGCCGTGCTGTCCATGCGCAAGGGCAATGCGCCGCCGTTCGAGATCCGCATCACGGCCCGCTGGGACGACAACCGCCTGCGCATCAGCGTGCGCGACAACGGCCCCGGCATCGCCCCGGAAAACCTGGCGCGCGTGTTCGAACCGTTCTTCACCACGCGCGAAGTGGGGCAGGGGCTGGGCCTGGGCCTGAGCATCAGCTATGGCGTGATCGAGCGCCACGGCGGCACCCTCTGCGCCGAAAGCGAGCTCGGTGTATGGGCCAGCATGAATTTCGACTTGCAGCGCTCCGACTGGGAGGGCCGTTAATGGACAACGATAGCCGCGCCAGCGTGCTGTACGTGGACGATGAAGCGCTCGCCTGCAAGTACTTCGCGCGCGCCATCGGTGGGCGCTACCGCGTGCTGACGGCGCACAGCGTCGATGCGGCGCTGGCCTTGCTGAAAGATGAGGCCGCCAACATAGACGTGCTCGTCACCGATTACCGCATGCCGGACCGCCTGGGCAGCGAGCTGCTGCAGGAAGTGGCGCAGCGCTATCCGCACATTGTCTGCATGCTGGTCACCGCGTATGCGGACAAGGACGTGCTGCTGGAACTGATCAACGGCGGCTCGCTGTTCCGCCTGCTGGAAAAGCCGCTCGACCTGGCCGCCATGCAAACGGCGCTGCAGCTGGCCGTGCAGACGGGACGCGAGCGCGCCGCGCGCCGCCAGGGCCTGGTGGCGATGGAGGAATCGCTGGCCTTCCTGGCGCACGAATTGAACACGCCGCTGGCGGCCATCGCCAATTTTGCGCGCGGCATCGCGCGCCGCGCGCAGGCGGACGCCGCACCGCAGGCCGAGATCGGCGAAGCGGCCGCCTTGATGCACGACAATGCGCGCTATTGTTTATCCGTGCTGGCCAGCTTTGTCGACACGGTGCGCCTGGCCAGCGCCGGGCCGGGCATGCAGGGCGGACGCAGCGCCGGCAGCGCGCGCCAGTTGCTGGCCGCCTTGCTCGACAGCTATCCCTTGAGCACGGCCCAGCGCGCTTCCATCACGGTGGAGCAGGGCGAGGATTTCGCCATTGCCGAGTCGCCCAATTGCGTTGCGCTGATTTTATCGTCCGTGCTGGCGAACGCCTTGCGCTCGGCCGGTGAGCAAGACCATCCTGAGATCGGCATCCGCATCGATGCGGGCCGCATCACGGTGCGCGACAATGGCGCCGGCATCGCCCCCGAGATCGTGGCGCAGCTGTTGCTCGACCCCGTGAGTGCCAGCGGCAACGAAGGCAAGGGCTGGGGCATGGTGTTTTGCCACCGCATGATGCAATCGTTCGGCGGCAACCTCGATATCGCCACCGAATTTGGCAGTGCCACCACGGTTACCCTGAATTTTCCAGTACATATAAGGAACGAGCATGATTGACGCCAATCTGCGTTTGCCGGCTCAGCTTGAGCCGGCGCAAGGCTTGCCGACGATACTCTATGTCGATGACGAGGCCAACGCCCTCAAATATTTCCAGCGCGCCATCGCGCCGCTGGCCAACGTGCTGACGGCCACCTCGGTCGAGGAGGGCAAGCGCATCCTCGACGCGCAAGCCGAGCGCATCGCCGTGCTGGTGTCGGACCAGCGCATGCCGGGTGCCTATGGCAACGAGCTGCTATCGTATTGCTGGGACCGCCATCCGCACATCGTGCGCATTTTGACCACCGCGTATTCCGAGCTGGAGCACACGGTGGAAGCCGTCAACCAGGGGCAGATCCACCGCTACATCCAGAAGCCGTGGGATATCGCGGCGCTGCGCATGGAACTCAAGCAGGCTTTGGAACTGGCGCGGCTGCGCAATGAACACGCTCAGCTGCTGCGCGAAAAGCTGATGGTGCGCCAGCGGCAAGCCGTCGCCAACCGCATCGGCACCCTGTACGCCTTGTGCGCCAGCCTGGCCGGTCCGGAACAGCAGCTGCCCGTGGAAGCGTATCTGTCGGCGGCCCTGACGGCCGGCGTCACGCCGCCCGAGCCGGACTGGCTGCTGATGGATTATGCCGACCTGGTCAGTTCGGAAGCCTTCCGCGGCACGGCCTTTGCCGCCGCCGTGCGCCAGCAGCTCGACACGCTCGAGCGCGAGCATCCGGGACGCGGCGTGGAGCAGGCGATCGACATGCTGTTGCCCGTGTTTGGCGCGGCGCTGCAAAACCAGGGCGGCACGGCGCTGTTCCTCGATGGACGCCTGCTGACGGAATTCCTGGAAACACCGACCACCACGCCCGTCTCATCCATCCACGCATTCTGGCTGGCCAGCTTGCTGTGGCTGGCGCGGCGCGGCTGGTCTTTGCAGCTGAGCAAGACGGAGCTGGGCTTGCAGGGCAAGGTGGTGCAGGCTGAACCGGCGCTCACGCCGGACCACCTGGCGGCCTGGATCGAGCAGTTCTGAGCAGGGCGGCCCTCAAGGGGCCGGCGCCAAAGAAAACAGGGCCGCGCGGGCCCTGTTTCTGTTGGTGGTGAGGGGGCTTAGCGCTCCGCCGCCGCCTTCAGATTGTTCAAGCCTTTGTCGAAATCCTTGCCGATCATGGTATCCATGCTGACGAACACCGTCATGACCTTGCTGACGTAAGGGCTGGGGCCTGTCATGGTCCAGTTCACCTTGGTGCTGTCGCCCTCGGGTGTCATGGTGAACGTGGTGGTGTTATGGCTTTCGAACGGTTTCAGGAAGTCCAGCTTGATGACGGTGCGCTCGGGCTGGGCCGCTTCCGTGATTTCCATGCGGCCGGCGCCCACCTTGTCATTGCCTTGCCACGCGTATTGCGCGCCCAGGCCATTGGCCGGGCCCGCAAAGGTGCGGCGCATGGCGGGATCGAGCTTTTCCCACGGCGACCAGGCGGCCCAGTAATGGAAGTCCGTGATCAGGCCGGCGATTTTCTCGGGCGGGGCCTTGATGGTGATTTCGCGCTGGACACTGAAGGTGTCGGGTTTGGTGGTGGCATAGCCGAGGATGGCGGCGGCGACGACGACGATCAGCAGCAGGGTTTTTTTGATCATATGCTCTCCGGATCTTGAATGGTCGATGCGAACGAATCAAGGCAATCTTAGCAGATATGAATGGCTGTGCGCAGCCGCTTGGCCTTTATTTGCGCCAGCTCTGCGCAGGGGCGCCTGCACGCTCGTTCGCCGCCGCGCACACCCGCGCACGCCAGATGTGTGCAGGTTGGTGGTGAGGGCCGGCGTCCGCTAGAATGCTGGCCTGCAAAGATTTCAGAGGGAAACATGATTCAACGATCGATCGCCAGGCTGACCCTGGCGTGCGGCTTGCTGGCGTCCGCCTTTGCCGCGAACCTGGCGCATGCCGATGCCTGTCCCGCCCATTACGTCGATGGCCGCAAGCCGGAAATCACCAACCCCAAGCTGGACGTGGCAACCAAGGAGTTGTGCTACAACGTGTTTGGCGTGATGCACTCGGGGATCACGCGCACGCCCCTGTGGTCGGCTGAACACCTGACGGCGAACAACCTGGAAGCGGCGCAGGACTTGTCGCGCGAAAATTCCTTCCATGCCGAACGCAAGCTGCCCGCCGCCCAGCGCGCGGAACTGGCCGATTATGCGCGCAGCGGCTTTGATCGTGGCCACATGGCGCCCAACGGCGACATGCCGGACCGCCAGAGCCAGCGCGACAGCTTTACCCTGGCCAATATGGTGCCGCAGGATGCGCGCAACAACCGCTATGTGTGGGCCGGCATCGAAGGCGCCGTGCGCAAGATGGCGAAGAAAGAGGGCGATTTGTACGTGATCACGGGACCGGCGTTCATTGGCGGCAACCTGCGCAAGGTGGGAAGAGTGATCGTGCCCAGCCACCTGTACAAGGCCGTGTACAGCCCGCGCCAGCGCGCCGGCGCCGCCTACTTCATAGAAAACGTCGATACCAAGGCGTATGAAGTGATGAGCATTGCGCAACTGGAAGACAGGATAGGCATCGATCTGTTACCGTCGCTGACGCGGCAGCAAAAGCTGCGCATGCTGAATTTGCCCAAGATTAATAGCAAGTCCCAAAAAACATCCCCTTGAGAGGAAATCCCATGTGCGCAAAGAAATTCGTCCCCTACGCCAATGAAAGCGACGTGCTGGAGATCGGCGGCCTGAGCGTCGAAAACCGCATCGACCGCATCAGCATCAGCGGCGACATCGACCTGACCCTGGACAAGCCGGGCCTGGCCCTGGCCAAGCAGTTGCAAAAGCTGCTGGCCGACGTGGTGGCGCAGCTGGAAAAGCAGGCATTGCCCGACCAGTTGCCGCCACCCGAAGTGACGTCGGTGGCTAATCCCTTCGAGTGAGTTGGCAAACGCGGGCGCGCTTGATTGTCCGCCGGTCTTACAGTTGGCGCGGCCCCTGCGGCGTGTTGATGTGGGCCACCAGGCGGGGGCCGCGTTCCCCTGTCGACGGGTGCACAGCCACCTGGCTATCAAGGCCCAGCGATAGCAGCAAGCGCGCAATGCGTTCCGGTTCGGGATGAAACAGGTCAAGCTTGATGAGGGACAGTCCATGGTCCTGCAGCCTGGCCGCCGGGTGCGCTGCCGCTTGCCACTCGATGAGTGCCGGGGCAACGCCATGCAGGCGCAACGCGCCATCATCGGGAATGGTGATCAGCCAATTCAGGGCACCTCGGCTCATGGCTTCGATATTACCAAGTGGCTCCGAACAAGCCGCAACGCTTGCCTCGATATCGGTAGTGCGGGCTATCCAGGTGGCGAGTGCCGGCGCCGCATTGGCGGCCAGGGTGTCAAGCGCGAACCAGCGGGGCCTGGATGGTAGCGGCGCCGTGGGGTCGGGCGCGATCACTTCCAGGTAGACAGAATCGCCAAGCCGCAGCAGAAGGTTATGCGTCCCCATGCGGGCATGCGCTCCGCCAGCCTGAGGTTCCACCCCTAGCGCCAGCCGCACCAGCTCGGCACCCGCTTCCAGCGTTGGCGCCGTGATGGCGATATGGTCAATGTGGCAGCATGTCACTGCAGACCCTTCACCGTAGCATCGTTGATGTGTTCAAGCCTGCTCATTCTCGGAGGCAACCCCATCCGACGGCCAGCATCGGATGGGGCTGACACAGCGCCTGCTTACTTGGCGAACGCCTGCGCCGCCGGCGTCACGGTGACGGCTGCCGGCTGGATGTTCAGCTTCATCGCGCCGATGACCTTGTCTTCATCGAGCAGCGCTTGCGGCTTGTTGCCGTCGTACTTGATGGGAGAAAACGCGTCGCTGACGAGCTTATCCTTCAAGCCGGCCGCATCCTTGGCGACAATCACCACGGACAGGTTCTTCGCCGACAGATGCTGTTTGATGGCGCGGTTGACGTCTTGCACCGTCAATTTCGCCAGGCCATCACGCATCAGCTTGGTAAATTCCGGCGTGCCATACCATTGCGAGTCGAGCGCATAACCGAGTTGCTGGTCTTGCGTCGAGGTCATGACGAAGACGTTTTTCATCAGGTAGTCGCGCGTGGTGGCGAAATCGTCCTGCGTCAGGCCGTTGTCGATGAGCTTGCCCAATTCCGTCAGCGCCACGCGCAGGGCGAAGTGGGCGTTGTCCGGCGCCACGGGGCGGATCCAGATTTCGAACAGCTGCGCCTTGCGGCCCAGGTTCGGATTCGGGAAGAACTGAACCATGCCGCGCGGGAAGGCTTCAATGTAGGCGTAATCGCCATAGTTCATGCCGCGGATTTCACGGATGCGCTGGTACAGATAGGAATTCGAGGCGCGGTGCTCGCCCAGCCAGGTCTTCGCCAGCCACAGGGCGGGGAAGTCCGGGTGCGTGCGCGTCACTTCCAAAGGCAGGCCGAAGGAAATGGCCGTGGCGCGCGTGTTTTTCTCGATGATTTCCACTTCCAGCCCGTTCGCCATGCGGCCTGCGGGTTTGACCGTGGCCGGCAAGCCTGGGCCGGCCGGCAAGCTTGCCAGCGCCTGCGTCAGTGTAGCCGTCATGGCGTCGGACACGTCGCCGGAAATGCCCACCTTGACGGCGCCTTGCGCATACGCGTTCTTCCAGAACTGTTTCACGTCGTCCAGGGTGATGGCGTCGATGCCGGCAACCGTGCCCAGCACCGGGTGGCCATACGGCGTGCCTGCATACACATTCGTTTGCAGGCGCTCCTTGGCGAATTCCTCTTCGTTATTGTCCTTCAGGTCCAGCAGCAGCGCGTTCTTTTGCGCATCCTTCAGGCGGCGGAAGTCGTCTTCGCGAAAACCGGGCGAGAGCAGCAGGGGCAGGGCGATGGCGTTGAACTGGGTCCAGTTATCCCGGTGGATGGACCCCGTAAACGTCGTCATTTCCTTGTCCGTCTGCTGGCTGAAACTGCCGGCCAGCGGGAACAGGGCCTGGTTCACTTCGTCTATCTTGCGTTCGGACGAGCCACCGGACGCCACCATGGCGGCCGTCAGCGCGGCCAGGCCTTCCTTGCCTTGCGGGTCTTGCGCGGAACCGGCCGTAAACAGCAGCTTGTAGCGGATTTGCGGCAGCGCGGACTTTTGCACCAAGACGTCAAATTTTGCGTTCGAGGCGGCCGGCAGCAGGCTGGCCAGCTTCGGCGTGGTGGCGATGGCGGCGGCCATCGGCTGATTTGACAGGGTGGTCACCACCAGGCCGTCGTCCGTCAGGTATTTGCGCGCGGCCGCCTGCAGGTCGGCCGGCGTGAGCGTGTCGATCAGGCGGTAGTACTGGTTGATGGTGGCGTAGGAACGGTCGAAATGCACGAAGGACGCCAGGGTGCCGGCGATCTGCTCCGTGTTGTCGAGCGAGCGGATCAAGCCGTATTTTTCGGCCGACTTGGCGTCCGCCAGGTCTTTTTCGCTCACTGGCGTGTCGCGCAACTGCGCCACGGTGGCCAATATCGCGTCGCGCACGTAGACGGCGTCGTCGATGTTCTTCACGCGCGCGCCCAGCACGACCAGGGTTGGGTCAACGCGGTCCGGCGTCATCTCGAACAACTGGTCGACCTTTTGCTCGTTTTGCACCAGGCGTTTATACAGCGGCGACGTGCGGCCGAAGGACAGCGACAGCAACGTTGCCAGCGCGGCCTGGTCCTTGTCCTTCACGGAAAACGCGGGCGCATGAAAGCCCACGGCCACCCAGGGCAGGGTCGGCGTGGGCCAGGCCACGTGCTTGTAGACGGGGCCATGCGGCTTTGGCTCCACGGGCACGGCCGCCTGCTGCTTGCCGCGTTGCCAGCTGCTCCAGTATTTTTCCACCAGCGCGATGGCTTGCTGCGGTTCCACGTCGCCGGCGATGATGATGGTGGTGCGCTCGGGACGGTACCAGCGGTCGAAGAAAATCTTCGAATACGCGTACTGGTTCGGCATGTCTTCGATGTCCTGGATAAAACCCATCGTCGTGTGCTTGTAGGTATGCGTGGTGTAGGCGCTGTCGCGCATCACTTCGAACAGTTTCGAGACGGGATTGGCGCTGTTCTTGTTGTATTCGCCCAGCACGGCCCGCGATTCCGTCTTGAATGCATCTTCCGCGTAATCGAGGTGCTGGAAGCGGTCTGCTTCCACCTTCAGCACGGTTTCCAGGTCCTGCTTGGCAAACGTCGTGTGGTAATTGGTCAGGTCGTCGCTGGTATACGCGTTCTGGCGCGCGCCGGCACGGGTGATGACTTCCTGGTATTTCTCGGGCGGATACGCCTTGGTGCCGCGAAACATCATGTGCTCGAAGAAGTGGGCAAAGCCGGACTTGCCCGGCTCGACTTCATTGCGCGAGCCCGTCTGCACGGGAATCTGCAGCGAGACCAGGTTCGGGAAGCCGGTCGGCACGATGATGATTTTCAAGCCATTGGCCAGGGTTTTTTCCGTGGCCTTGAACGGCAGCAGATCGGCCTTGCTGGCAGTGGCGCTGTGGGCGGCGGCCGGTTTGACGGGCGCGGCGCCCAGGTTCGACGAGGCCAAGGCCGACAGCGCCAGGGCGAAAGCGGGTATTAAAGCGGGCATGATTCTTGACACGGGGGCTCCTTCTTTTTTGGATGTTATGAAAGTGCAACGCCGCAGCATAGAATATTCATGCAGCCGTGCATAGGGGCGAGATTAAAAGTCGGGCCGCAGGATGCGTGCCGTCAGATGGCTGAGGAAGTCGCGCCGGGTCGGCAGGAACATGCGGATGTACACAATGCCGTGCGCGCGGTCATGCTGGTACACGACGCGGATGTCGTGGCACAGGCGCTGCCGCACGTCCAGGCCGAGGTCGCGGGCTTCTTCGGTGGGCGCGCCGCTGTCGGGATAGGTCTTCAGATCGGCAAAGAGTTGCCGAAAGTCCGAGGTGAACTGCGCGCATTGCGCTGCCGCATGGCGCATCTGGAAGTCGCTGCGCAATTCCCTGAAATCGGCTGCGGCGCTTTTCAGCACGACGAGGCGCGCCATCTCAAGCCTGGTCGAGGCTGGACAGGAAGTCTTCTTCGGACACCACGTCGCCGCGCGCGATGTCCTGGTTGCCCATGGCGATCAGCTTCATGAACGCGTGCTGTTCCTGCATCTGCTGCGCCTGCCGCTTGCCTTCCTGGTAGGCGTGCATCGACAGCACGACCATCTTCGCTTCACCATTTTGCGTGATGATGATGGGCTCGTCCTGGCCCGCGTCAAAGCTGTTGACGATCTCGGTCGTATTGGCCTTGAGGTAGGAAATCGGCTTGATGCGTTCCTTGAGGTTCATGGCGGCTCCAAATGCGAAAAAAACTGCGACAGGACCAAATATACACCAAATTTAGTCTTGTTTCCTTGTTGCTTACGTGAGTGTCGTTTCCGGCAGGCTGATGCGGTTGCGGCCCAGGCGCTTGGCGCGGTACAGGGCGCAATCGGCCGTGTGGATCAGCTGCCCCGCTTGCGTGCCGGGGCCGGGCAGGGCCGTGGCGGCGCCGATGCTGACGGTGACGCAGGCGCCATCGGAGCGCTTGCGCGGCAGTTGCAGCCGCTCCACGCGCTGGCGGATGCGTTCGGCCACGATGGCTGCGCCCTTGAGCGACTGGTTCGGCAGGATGACGGCAAATTCTTCGCCGCCATAGCGGGCCACCATGTCGTTCGCGCGCATTTCGCTGGCCACGGCGCCGGCCACCTTGCGCAGGCACAGGTCGCCGCCCTGGTGGCCGTGGCTGTCGTTGTATTCCTTGAAATTATCGACATCGACCATCAGCAGCGACAGGGGCTGGCCCTGCCGCTGGGCGCGCTGCCATTCGGCCAGGATGGTGTCGTCGAAGCAGCGCCGGTTCGCCAGCCCCGTCAAGCCATCGCGCGTGGCCAGGCGTTGCAGTTCCACCTGCGCGCGCTTTTCATCGGTCATGTCGCGCAGGGTTTCGACCACGGCGATCAGGTCGTCGCCATTGCCATAGATGGGGCTGGCATCGACGGCCAGGTAGCGCCGGCGCCCCGTGCGCGGCATGTCGCACCAGTTTTCCGCACACAGATTGCTGCCCGTGCTGCTGCGGTATTGCTGCTGGGCGTGCAGTGCGCGCATGTCGCCGCCGCGTCCGGCCAGCAGCAGGTCGGCCAGGGTGGGGCGCTCGTCATTGTAAAAACAGCGGCCCGGCTCGCACGTGCCCAGTACTTCGGCCGCCGGCACGCCAGTCAGCTGCTCGCAGGCGCGGTTCCAGATCATCACCCGCCCATGCGCATCGAGGACAAAGGTGGGCACCACCAGCAATTCCATCATCTTGACGGCGAAACCCTGGGTTGCATCGCGGGGCGATGCGCTGGCATGTGCATGGCTATCCGGCATGTAAGCATCCTTCTCGGCGTGAATGGGGCTGGCTCGCTGGCCATGATGCAGCGCAGCGAGGCGGAGGGTGTTGATATTGAGCAATATTTTCAGCGGTGGAGCAGCGCCTCGTCGTGGCAGCCTGGCAGGGGCAGCGACAGGTGCAAGGTGGTGCCGGCGCCGCTGCGGCTGTCGATGTGCAGGCTGCCGCCGGCGGCAGCCACGCGCTCATGCATGCCGGACAGGCCGCAACCGAGGCGCGGCGGCGAGCCCGTCAGTCCGACGCCGTCGTCGCTGATGCGGCAGGCGAGGGTGGCGCCCGTTTGTTGCAGGCACAGCTGGACATGCGTGGCGCGCGCATGGCGGGCGATATTGGCCAGCGCTTCCTGCAGCACGTGGTATAGCAGGGGGCCGTGCGCGCTGCTGGCGGTGGCGTCGAGCCGGTAATCGCAGCGGCAATCGATGCCCGTGCTGCGCTGTAAGTCCGCCAGCAAGCCATCGCACGCCGCTTGCAGGCCGGCATCGAGGGCGGGCGGGCGCAGGTCGTGGATGACGCGGCGCAGCGCCGCGATGCTGAGGTCGACATTGCGCGCCATCACGGCAAGTTGCCGCGCCAGTTGGGGCGTCGCGCCATGCGTGCTGGCCTGCAGCATGGACAGGTCGATTTTCAGGGTCAGCAAATACTGGCCCAGGTCGTCGTGGATATCGCGCCCGATGCGCAGGCGCTCCTGTTCGCGCGCCTTGCGCTGTCCGCTGGCCAGGCGCGTCTGCTCGGCGTCGGCGCGCAACTGTTCCAGCGCCTCCATGCGCAGCGCCAGGCGGTGCTGGCGCCACAGCAACAGGGTCAGCGCGCCCAGCAGGATGTCACATGCCGCCATCAAGGTGGCGGGTGTGTCTGCCGGCAGCATCGGCACGGTGTGCACGGTAGTGATTGCGCCGGCCGCCAGGCAGGCCAGGATGCTCAGGCGGTACGGCGGCCGTAGCCAGCGTTGCAGCATGTCCTTGCTCCATAAATATTTTCCATAAGGCAATGTTTTTACAGAAAATACATTGGCTTGCAGATATTTATATTGTCTAAACGCAAAAGCTGCGCAGTTATGCCTGCCAGTGCCGCTTTCTTGTCCCGTTGGCACCGCGGCGCCAGGTGGCGGCCACGGCATTTGCACGGAAAGTGTTGCGGCGGCATATAATAGAGGGTTGTCAATCGGCTTTTGCGGTGACGGCGCGGCGCGCCGGCCTCGATGCGTTCGCCTTGCGCGACGACGCCAGCCAGCTCTTAGGAAATACAGTGACTTATAGCATCAAAGAGATTTTTTACACCCTGCAGGGCGAAGGTGCGCACGCGGGCCGTCCGGCCGTGTTTTGCCGCTTTTCCGGCTGCAACCTGTGGACGGGCCGCGAAAGCGACCGCGCCACGGCCGTGTGCCAGTTCTGCGATACGGATTTCGTCGGTACCGATGGCGAACGGGGCGGCAAGTTCAAGACGCCCGAGGAACTGGCCGCGCTGATCGACAGCCTGTGGCCGGCCAGTTACGCACCGAGCAAATACGTGGTGTTTACGGGCGGCGAGCCGTTGCTGCAACTGGACGCGGCCCTGATAGCCGCCATGCATGCGGTGGGCTTTACCATCGCCATTGAAACCAACGGCACCTTGCCCGTGCCGTCCGGCGTGGACTGGATCTGCGTCAGCCCGAAGATGGGTTCGACACTGGTCGTACACAAAGGCAATGAAATCAAGGTGGTCATTCCCCAGTTCCAGCAAGACCTGGCCGCCTACGAACAACTGGACTTCGAGAACTTCTTCGTGCAGGCGATGGACGGCCCCCTGGCCGCGCACAACCTGCAACTGGCCATCGAGACGTGCAAAAGCAACCCGAAGTGGAAGCTGAGCCTGCAAACCCATAAACTCCTGCAAATACCTTAACAAAACAATATGCTGACTATCACACGCAAGCTCGAATTCGACGCGGGCCACCGCATTCCCGACCACAAAAGCCAGTGCCGCAACCTGCACGGCCACCGCTACACGGTGGAAATCACGCTGGTCGGCAAGGTCATCGAAGCGGAAGGCAATTCCGACAACGGCATGATCATGGACTTTTCCGACGTGAAAACCCTGGCCAAGCAGCACCTGGTCGATGTCTGGGACCACGCCTTCCTCGTGTATGAAAAAGACACGGCCGTGCGCGACTTCCTGGCCAGCCTGCCCGACCATAAAACCGTCGTCATCGACCGCATCCCGACCGTGGAAAACCTGGCGCGCATCGCCTTCGAGATCCTGAAAGCGGCGTTTACCGACCATTTCGGCACCGGCTTGCACCTGCATAAACTGGTGTTGCATGAAACGCCGAATTGCTGGGCAGAAGTGACCGATGACTGAAACGCACGCTAGCGCGCAGGACGCGCGCTACATGCAGCTGGCCCTGGAGCAGGCCCAGCACGCGTGGGACCTGGGCGAAGTGCCCGTGGGCGCCGTCGTCGTCAAGGATGGTGTAGTCATCGCCATGGGCTACAACCAGCCCATCGGCCGCCACGACCCGACGGCGCACGCGGAAGTGATGGCCTTGCGCGCCGCCGCCGAAAAGCTGGGCAACTACCGGCTACCCGGCTGCGAACTGTACGTGACCCTGGAACCGTGCGTGATGTGCTCGGGCGCCATGCTGCATGCGCGCCTGGCGCGCGTGGTGTATGGTGCGGGCGACCCGAAGACGGGCGCCTGCGGTTCCGTGCTGAATCTGTTCGAGCAGCCGGCGCTGAATCACCAGACGGCGATCGTCGGCGGCGTGCTGGCCGACGAGTGCGGCGCCTTCCTCAAGCGTTTCTTTGTCGAGCGCCGCCGCGCGCAGTCGGCAGCGCGTAAACTGGCCCATCCGCCGGCCTGTTAGCCATGCCTTGCCAGCCATCCCGGCTGGCATTTTTGCAACTGTTGCGAAATAACATCTGTCTAGACTACTTTGCCATTCTCAAATGAGAATGATTCGTGTTACAGTGTTGTTTTCGCCAGCAAACTTCCCTTGCGCATCGTTATCGATCCGGGTTCAAGAGCCAGCCTCCACTCTTAAACCGGATCATCATGACTACTGTGCTTCTGCAGCGCTTCGCTGCGCCCGTCGTATCTCCCGTTCCTGCCCGCCGCCACAACCTGGTGTTGCGCGCCGCCTTGCTGGGCCTGTTCGCCGCGCCGCTGCTGCCGGTTTGCGCGCAAAATGCCGCCATCAACGCGGGCACGGCGGCGCAGGAGCCGGCCAGGCTGCCTGTCTTCCCGGAAATTGTTGTCAATGCCAAGCAGGATTACGAGCGCCGCGCGGGTACCAGGACGGTTGTCACGGCGGACGACCTGGAGCGCCGCAATGTCACGGAAATGGGCGGCATCGTACGCTACCTGCCTTTGATTACCGCGCCAGCGGCGGCCTCGGGCAGCGGCAGCGTGTGGGATGGTTCGGGCAACACCGGTTACAACATCCGCGGCCTGGAAGGCAACCGGGTCAGCCTCGAGCTCGATGGCATTGCGCTGCCGGATGCGGCGCCCAAGCCGGACGGCAACACCCTCAACGCCTTCGCCACGGGCCGTGATTATTTTGACCCTGAAACCTTCCGCGAAGTGCGCATCGATTCGGGCACGACGGCCGCCAGCGGCGCCAATCCCGGCCTGGGCGGCGGCGTGGCCTTCATCACCAAGTCGCCCGAGGATTACCTGGGCCAGGGACAGGATCATTATGTCGCCTATAAATACGGCCGCGCCACGGCCGACCGCAGCAATGCGCATACGCTGACGGGCGCCGCCAAGCTCGGCACCACGCTGCAGGGCCTGGCTGTCTACGTGCACCGCGACGGCGAGCAGACGGACAGCCGCGGCACCACGCCCGTCAACCCGGACGAATGGCATTCGAACGCCTTGCTGTCCAAGCTGGTGTGGGCCTTGCCTGGCGAACAAAAGCTCGACTTGACGGTCGACATGTTCGAACGCAAGAACAAGCGCGATCTGCGCAGCAAGGTCAGCACGTATTATCCGACGGGCGTGCAGCAGGATTCCACCACCAAACGCACGCGTGTCAGCCTTGGCCACGATGTGGCGCTCAAGGACTTCGCCCTGTTCGACCGCCTGACGTCGAAAGTGTATCTGCAAAATGCGAATACCGATGACAAGACGCAAGGCCGCTACACATACATGACGCCGGCGCAGCGTTCCATCGAAACGAGCTTCAAGAATGACAGCATCGGCGTCACGTCCGAAGCGTTCAAGCAGCTCAATGCGAACAACGCGCTGCTGTATGGCGTGCAGCTGGAACAGCTGAAAACGCGCCGGCCTTGGCGTGAAGACCGTCTCATTGTCGCCACGGGCCAGCATCAGATCACCGACAAGAACCGCATGGCCGACATGGACACGACCAGGCTGGCCCTGTATGCGCGCGATGACCTCAGCTTTGATCTGGCTGGCAAGAAAGCCGTGCTGACACCGGGCTTGCGTGCCGATTACCGCAAGGACGCGCCGAAAAACCTGCAAGGCTACGCCATCGGCGTGCCGGGCGCAGCCAAGGAAGTGCGCAAGCAGAGCGACACGTATTTCACGCCCAGCCTGAGCCTGTCCGTGGAAGTCTTGCCGCAAATGAATGCCTACGCCACCGTGACGCGCGGCACGCGCCTGCCGACGGCGGCCGAACGCACGGGCACCTATGATTCCATCAGCTATACGGGCACGGGCAAGGGGTATGCCGTGCTGGGCAATGCGAATTTGCGCAAGGAAACCAGCCAGGCCTATGAACTGGGCTTGAAGGGCGACGTCGCCAAGGGCTTGAGCATGCACGCCTCCGTCTACCAGACGGAATACAAAAACATGATCGAGTATGTGATGCAGGAAGATGACCCGGTGAACTATCCCACCATCACCCAGGGCCTGTTCCGTCCGGAAAACATCGGCGATGCGCGCACCTGGGGCGCCGAGCTGACCCTGCGCGCGGAGCTGGGCGCCTGGGCGCCAGCCATGCAGGGTTACCACGTCGACCTGGCCGCGGGCGTGGCCAAGGGCCGCTCCTTCAATACCCTGACGGGCGACAGCGGCGGCCTGGCCTCGGTGGCGCCCGCCAAGTCGGCCTTGACCTTCGGCTACGACCATGCGAACGAGCTGTTTGGCCTGGCCCTGACGGCCGTGCATGCGGGCGCAAAGCAGGCACCGAATGACTTGCTGACGGGCACGACCGCGCCGCGTTTCACCGTGCCGTCGTACACCCTCTTTGACCTGTCGACCTACTGGAACGTGCACAAGAACGCGAAGATTGTCGTCGGCGTGTACAACTTGACGGACCGCAAGTACTGGGACTACGCCGCTGCGCGCAGCCTGTCCGCCGGCACCACGGCGGCTACCCGCGCCGAGATCGAGCGCTACGCCAAGCCGGGCCGCAACCTGGCAGCCAGCCTCAGCATCAACTATTGATTTTTACCGGGGAGGGGTGCTTGCCCCTCTTTTTTTTCCATGTTTGATTGAATGGTCTCTCTATGAAGTTATCCAAACTCGTTCTATCCCTGCTAGGCAGCCTGCTGATTGCAAACGCATCTGCGGCCCCAGCCACCCTGGCGGAACGCTGGTCCACCTTGCGCACCGAGCAGCCGAAGCTGCAGATCCGCGACGCGGCGCGCGCGCTGGGTGTGTCGGAAGCGCAATTGCTGGCAACCAACATCGGCAAGGGCGTGACGCGATTGCAGGCCGATGGCAACGGGCCGCGCGAAATCATGCGCGCCGCGCTGGACCTGGGCCTCGTGCAAGCGATCACGCGCAATGAAAACGGCGTCATCGAAACGACGGGCGTCGCCAGCAAGTTCAAGCAGGCGGGCGACAAGTCGGAACAGGCCGACGCCAAGCAGGACCCGGAAACGGAAGCGCGCCAGCGCAATATCGCCGGCGGCTACCTGGGCGGCCAGATCGACCTGCGTTTCCACTTTGAAAACTGGAAATACGCATTTGCCGTGGAACAAGCGGGCCGCGACGGCAAGCCGACGCGCAGCCTGCAGTTTTTTGACGCCAACGGCACGGCCGTGCACAAGATTTATGTGCGCAGCGATGCGGGCGTGGCCGCCTACGATAAATTGGTGGCGACCTTCCGCATGCCACAGCAAAGCGGGGAATTGAACGTGCTGGCCGTGGCGCCGAAAGCGGCGGAAAAGCCGGATGCCGAGATCGACGTCAAGGAATTCCAGCTGGCCTGGAAAGACATGACGGACGTGCACCAGTTTGCGCAAATCATGCGCGAATTCCATCTGACGCGCGAACAGGCGCTGCGCCTGGCACCGGCCGGCGTGGTCGAGCGCGTGACGCCGCAAGCGCTGCGCACCCTGCTGGAAAACGCGGCGAAGGACAAGGTCGCCATCATGGTGTTCCTGGGGAATGACGGTTTGACGCAGATTTACAGCGGCAAGATCGAAAAAACCATGGCCGCCGGCGGTTTCTTCAACGTGCTGGACCCGGATTTCAACCTGCACATCCGCGACACGGCCCTGCGCAGCGGCTGGGTTGTCAAACGGGGAGGCGTTACTTCCGTCGAATTCTTCGACAACGATGGCACGCAAGTGGTCTCCTTCTTCGGCGTGCGCGAGCGCGGCAAGCCGCAGCCGCAAAGCTGGGTGGATCTGGCCGATTCCTTGCCAAAGGCTAAGTAAGTTGCAGTAATGTTGCCGCGCGCCGTACCGGCGCGGCAACACTTCAGATAGAGTGCCGCGTGCCGGTCTCATGTCTGAAGCACAATAGTGGTATGCTGAGTCCAAGGCCGCAGCGATCGTGCCTGCGTGCTGGTTCCTGAAGAGAGGCAATCATGGCAACCATCATGGCGAACGGCCTCAGCATAGCTTATGAAAGTCACGGCAAGCCCAACGATCCGTGCGTGTTGCTGGTCATGGGCCTGGGCATGCAACTGATCGCCTGGCCGGCGGACTTCGTCGAAGGCATCGTTGAGCAAGGTTTTCGGGTTGTGCGTTTTGACAACCGCGACAGCGGCCTGTCGAGCAAGATGGCGCTGGCGGGTAAACCGTATCTGCCGCTGGCCTATGTAAAAAACCTCATCGGCTGGCCCCTGAAAACTTCCTACACCCTCAATGATATGGCGGACGATGCGCTGGGCTTGCTGACGGCCCTGCGTATTGCTCAGGCGCATGTGATCGGTGTGTCGATGGGCGGCATGATCGCGCAACTGATGGCGGCGCGCGCGCCGCAGCAGGTGCTCAGCCTGACTTCCATCATGTCGAGCAGCGGCCGGCGCGGTTTGCCCGGCCCCACGCGGGCGGCGCGCAACGCCTTGTTGCAACGTCCGAAACGCAATGCCAGTCGCGCTGAACTGATGGCGCACATGGCGGCCACCGTGCGCGTCATCGGCAGCCCCGCCTATCCCGTCTCGGAAAAACTGCTGTACCAGCGCATCGAAGCGACGTTGCAGCGGGGCAGCTGCCCCGAAGGCGTGGCGCGGCAAATGGTGGCCATTGCCGCCTCGGGCGAACGCACGGCCTTGCTGCCAAGTATCCGCTGTCCGGCGCTGGTGATCCATGGCGCGGCCGACCCCTTGATACCCGTCGCTTGCGGCATCGATACGGCGGCGCTGATTCCGGGCGCCCGGCTGGAAGTGATCGAAGGCATGGGGCACGACATGCCGCCCCAGCTGATCGAGCGCCTGCTCGCCTTGATCGATGTGCATCTGCAAGGTAAGATGGCGCCCCAGATGCGCTCCCAGCCAGCTTATAAGTAAATGGCGCGCCCAACACTTGACTAGTCAGGCATATTTTGAAGACACCTGAGATTGGCATCGCCATCGTGGCGCCGGGCGGTTGCGCGCCCGATGACGCGGCCGTGGCGCGCGGCATTGCCCGCTTGCAGGCGCAAGGCGCCACCGTCCACAATTACTACGATCCCGAGCACACCTTCCAGCGCTTCGGCGGCACGGATGCGGGCCGCCTGGCGCAGCTGAACGCGGCGGCAAGCGACCCGGACGTGCAGGTGGTGCTCGCCTTGCGCGGCAGCTACGGCCTCAGCCGCATCCTGCCCGACATCGATTTCGACCGCATGGCAGCCAGTGGCAAACTGTTTGTCGGCTACAGCGATTTTACGGCCTTCCACATGGGATTGCTGGCGAAAACGGGCCGCGCCAGCTTTGCCGGCCCCATGGTCTGCGACGATTTTACGCGCGACGAGCCCGAGCAGTTTACGCTCGATCAGCTGTGGTCCTGCCTGGCCGGTCCCACGCATCAGGTAGAGGGCAGGGCAGCGGGCAATCCGCAGGTCGAGCTGACGGGCACCTTGTGGGGCGGCAACCTGGCCATGCTGGTGCATCTGCTGGGTACGCCATATTTCCCCCAGGTCGACGGCGGCATTTTGTTTCTGGAAGACGTCAACGAACACCCTTACCGCGTCGAGCGCATGCTGCTGCAATTGCTGCACGCGGGCGTGCTCCAGCGCCAGAACGCGATCGTGCTCGGTGATTTTTCCGGCTATAAACTGAGTCCCATGGACAAGGGCTACGATTTTGACGCCATGCTGGCGTATGTGCGCCAGCGCTTGCCCGTGCCCGTGCTGACGGGGCTGGAGTTCGGCCACATCCGCCGCCGTGTCACCTTGCCGTTCGGCGGCCAGGCGCGCCTGCAATCGGATGCGTCCGGCTTCAGCCTGCAGGTGAGCGATTACCCGACCCTGGCGCGCCCCTGAACTCCATGAGAGTCAAACCTGGCAGGCTGCTGCAGCTCGATGTGCTGCGCGGCATCGCCGTGTTTGGCATCTTGCTGGTGAATATCTGGGGCTTTGCCTGGGGCACGCTTTCCTTGCGTTACGGCACCTTGCCCGCGCAGCCGCCCGTGCTGGACCAGCTTGTCATTTTTTTGGTCGCGGCGCTGGCGCAATTCAAGTTCTATCCCATCTTCGCCTTTCTGTTTGGGGCCGGCTTTGCCTTGCAGACACGCTCCCTGCAACGCCAGCTGGGCGGCTGGGAAGCGGCGCAAGCGGCTTATAAACGCCGTTTGCGCTGGCTGCTGGTGTTTGGCCTGTTGCACGGTTTTTGCATCTGGAGCGGCGACGTGCTGACCTCGTATGCCGTCGCCGGCATGCTGATCCTGCCGCTGGCGTCCGCCAGGCTCAGCCGTGTGCGCAACCGCGCCTGGCTGGTGGCTGCCGGTTTTCTATTATTCATGTGCCTCTTGATTCCCGTGGGCCAGCAGGGCGGCGCGCCGGACATCGCGCGCGACCTGCAAGACTTTGCGCAGCGCTACGCGATCTACACGCAAGGCGGCGCGTGGGCCGTGGCCAGGCTGCGCGCCAACGATTTTCTCGTCTCGCTGCTGTATGCCGCCGTCATGCTGCCGCATATCATCGTGCTGTTCTTGCTGGGCATCTTGGCCGTGCGTTGCGGTTGGCTGACGCAGCCGCAGCGCCACCAGCGGCTGTGGCGCGGGGTCCTTGGCGTGGGGCTGGGCGTGGGCTTGCCGTTCAATTTGCTGGCGGCGGGGGCCGTCGCGTGGCAGGTGGCCGATCCGTATCAGCATGTGTTCGATACGGCCCTGTTCGAAGTGGGCTTGTTCGCCGGCGGTCCCGTGCTGGCGGCCGGCTATGTGGCTGCGCTGATGCTGGCCGGCCCCTGCATGCTGCGCTGGCTGGGCGCTTGGCTGGCGCCCGTGGGACGCATGGCGCTGAGCAATTATCTGCTGCAATCGCTGATCGGCACCTGGCTGCTGCAGGGGCCGGGCCTGGGCTGGGGCGCAACCCTGCGTCCCATCGAGATGCTGGGCCTGACGCTAGTGATCATGGCGGGGCAGGTGCTGCTGAGCCGCTACTGGCTGCGCCATTTCAGGCAAGGGCCCATGGAGGCGCTGTGGCGCCGCCTGGCGCGGCTGCCTTAATCCGTTCCCCAGTCAAACGCACCTTGCGCCGCAGGCGGCGAGGCTGCCTTGGGTTTGGCGGAGGGCACGAGCGGGTTGTCGACGGCATGCCATGCGAACAGTTCCACCTCTAACATGCAGCTGCGCGCCAGGTGCAGCGCTTGCTCTGGCAATAACGCGGGGTCCAGCCAGCGCTGCGCGTCTTCCAGGCTGACGGCCACGGGGCGGCGGTCGTGGATGTCGACCATGCCACCGAGGCTGTCTGCTGTCACCAGCACGAAGCCCGCTTCCTCGCGGTTGTGCTTCCAGGGGCCGAAATGGGCCAGCGCCAGCAGGAACAGGGGCGCGCGGTCGCGGCGGTGGATATGCCACGGCTGCTTCGTGCCTTTTTCACCCGTCCATTCATACCAGCCCGACACGCAGACGATGCCGCGCCCGGCGCGCAGCAAGGGTTTCCAGTAGGCGCCAGCGAGTTTTTCCAGCCGTGCATTGATGGCGATGGGGATTTTTTTCTTGCCGGGCGCGGGCACGGCCTGTGCGGCCCAGGCAGGGCGATAACCCCAGAACACGTCGTCGACCCGGCGCACGCCATCGTCGATATGCAGCACGGGCCGGTAGGTGCCGGGCGAGACGTTCAGGTGCGGCTCGGCCTCGCTGTCGAACACCGCGTCGGTCCAGCCGAAAGACGACGCCAGCACGCGCGCCGTGTCATTTTGATCGTATCGTCCACACATGGCGAAATCATACCTGATCGCCATGCTGCGCGCGGGCACGCATGCGTGGATGTGGGCCAACGTACAGACTTAGGCGGGCGCAAGGCGCACAGTGGAAGTCAGTCAGGTGGCTGACGAATCTTTCATCGGAGGAATTATGTCGTTTGAAAATCCCACCATCCACAAAGGTTTCACCATCAGCGCCACGGCTTGTCAGCGCCGCGATGGCCGGTGGGTCGGCTCGTATGTCAGCCAGAACCAGGCGCGCGGCGCGTATGCGGATACCTGCGACTACGACGATTGCAGCAATGAAAAAGAGGCGCAGCAACTGGCGCTGTCCGTCGGCTGGCGCCTGGCCGATGGCATGCAGGCACGTTAAGCTGCGCGCTGCGTCAGCGTTGGCGCCGCAAGGCCAGCAGCAGGCCTGCGAACGGGAACAGCAGGGCCGTGCCCAGACGTACGGAGGTCAGCGACGCGGCCTGTGCGCCCAGCACATGCGGCAAGGCCAGCAGTAACAGGGGCGCCGGCACGGCGATGGCAAAGAAAAACAGGTACCACGAGTAGCCATTCTTCTTGGCCAGCAAGGCAATCAGCGCGCAGCCGATCAGGAAGACCAGCGGTAAATTCACAAATTCCATGATGACGCACTCTTAGCAAGGGGAACGCGATTATACGCGCCCTTCCATGCGCCTCCTTGCCGCGTCAATTGCCGACCAGGTCAGGCGGCTGTGGCGCCTGCTTGTCGCCAGCCGGCGCAGCGGCAGGCAGCAGCGCGGTGATGGCGCCACTATAGATAAGTTCCTGGCCGTACGCCGATGCCTCGATCAAGGCCGCATGCGCGGACTTGAAGCTGCTGGGCGTGTCTATCAGTACGGGTGTGGCATACACCTGCTGCGTATCGCCGCGCGTGCTGATCAAAATCATGCCCCGGTAGCGCCCGTCCTTCTCCAGCGCCCCCGCCACATGAAATTCATAGCCCCGGATGTGGTGCTTTTGTTGCTGATCCATGTCCCTCACCTCCAATCCCATTGTCACGGCACTGGGCCATCAACTCGATAGGAACAGCAGAGTGTTTGATCTGAATCAATACGTTCCTTGAAAGCATTCAACTAGCGTAGCGAGCGGCGGTGATGTGTGGCTAAGAAGCGCAACCGTACATAAGTACGGTGAGCATCGCTGGCCGCAAAGCCCCTTGCGCAGTAGCTTGCGGCAAGCGTCATCACCCCGCGCGAATGGCGCGGATCTGCTGGGCCGTTTCTTCGATCTCCCGATATGCTTCCTGGACATAGCCATTGATCGGGTGGCCGTCCATCCACTCGAAATAGGCGCGCTCGTCATGCTTGATGGCAAAGGGGACATGGTGGTCGCGTATCGACACGGCCGTTTCGCGCACCAGCGCGGCAAAAAGCAGCTCCAGAGTTTCCATGATGGTCACCTTGCGAGACAGGAATGCAGAGTAATGAATGTAGCACAAAGCGCGCCGCCAGCCATGCCGGCGCCTGTGGCGTGCGCGCCCGTTGGTCGGCTGATCGTCAGGCCGGATGGCCGATATGCTCGTACAAGATCACGCAGCCGATGATGATCAGCACCAGGCCGCCCACCAGTTCGGCGCGCCGGCCCGCCACCGTGCCCAGCACGCGGCCCAGCATCACGCCCAGGGTCACCATGACGAAGGTGGAGAAGCCGATGGCGGCGGCCGTGACGACGATGTTGGCGCCCAGCAAGGCCAGGCCCGCGCCCACCACCATGGCGTCGATGCTGGTGGCCAGGCCCGTGACGGCCAGCACCCAGAACGAGTGCGACTGGGCCGGCGCTTCGTCCTCGTCGGCGTCGGAGAGGGCATTGCGTATCATTAACAGGCCGATGATGCCCAGCAGGCTGAAGGCGATCCAGTGGTCCCACGCTTCCACGTAGGGCGCGGCCACGCTGCCCAGGGCCCAGCCGATGATGGGCGTGATGGCTTCGATGACGCCAAAGATCAGGCCCGTGCGCAGCGCCTCGCGCCATTGCGGCTTGTGCAGGGCGGCGCCCTTGCCCACGGCAGCCGCGAAGGCATCGGTGGACATGGCAAGGGATAGGGCGGCGGTGGCGGCGAAATTCATCGTTGGCTTTCAGTAAAACCTGGCTGGGATGGTTAGTTGCAAACTATAAACCCGGCGATTTTACCCTACGTACAGCACCACCATGGAAGCGGCCAGGCAATACGCGCCAAAGAAATGCCAGCGGCCCTGTTCCAGCCAGCGCGACAGCCAGCGCAGCGCCAGCAAGCCGGCCAGGAACGATAGCAGCATGCCCAGCAGGCTGGGTCCCAGCAGGTGCAGCAGGCTGTTGCCGTGTTCCAGATGGTCCAGGCTGCCATTTGCCACGGCCTGGTAAAAGCGCCAGCCTTCCTTGACCAGCACGGCCGGCGTCAGCACGACGGCCAGGGCAAAGCTGAATTCCTCGGCCCGGCGCTGCGGCACGCCCATGGCGATGCCGGCCGAAATGGTGGCGCCCGAGCGGGAAAAGCCCCGGAAGGGCAGGCACAGGCCTTGCACGGCGCCGATCACCATCGCCTTGCCGATGGACAAGGTGCCATGCTGGCGTGCTTGCAGGCGCGACGACACGATGATCAGCACGCCAGCGGCGGCCAGTGCGGCAGCCATCAGTTTTGCGTTGCCGAACAGGTGTTCGATTTCAAAGCCGGGCGCATTCTTGCTCATGAAATGGGTTATGCCCTTGAGCAAGCCGAAGCCGACGATGCCCGTCAGGGCCGTGGCGGCCGCGAGCAGCAGCACATTGCTGCGGAAGGCGGCGCCTGAACTGAAATAGGTGGTGCGCCAGGATGCCCAGAAATACACGATGACGGCGAACATGGTGCCCGTGTGCAGCATCACCAGCAGCATGGTCAGCTCCGGCGAGGTGGGGTCCAGGCCCATCAGCTTTTCCGCCATGATGACGTGGGCGGAGCTGGACACGGGCAGCAGTTCGGCGAAGCCCTGGACGATGGAAAGAATAAATAGTTGCAAAAAGCTCATGGGGACGGGACTCGGGCGGGGGAAGATGAGCCGCCGATTTTACCCGCCCGATACGGCGGGCGCGTCCCGCAACAGATTACAGTTTGTCCATGTTTTATTGACTGACCGGCAACTGCGGCTTGAACACGGCCCGGAACGCCTTCAAGGCAGCCGGGTGATAGATCGTGCCATGTGTTTCTTCCGGCATCTTTTCCTGGTGCCATTGCAAGCCCGGCGGCGCCTGTTTTTGCAGCACCTGGGCCAGGCGCTGCACTTCGACGGCGATGCCCGCTTCGCTGCTGGACGCCAGGTACAGGCTGTGCTTGCCCGGCTTGCCCTTGGCCAGCAGGGCTGCCGCCTGGCGCGGCAGGGCGCCATGGTTCCACCACAGGCTGGGGTCGAAGGCCAGGTAATGGTCGAACAGCTGCGGTTCCAGCAAGTACGTTTCCACCACGAACAGGCCCGCCAGCGATTCGCCGACGATGGCCGTTTCGCCCGTCGTGCGGTAGCGCCGTTTGACTTCCGGCATCAGTTCATCGCGGATGAAGGACCGGTAGGCTGGCGCGCCACCCACCACGGGAGCGATCTTGCGGTCTTCCGCATTGTCCGTCGGCCCCGTCAGGTCGCGCCGGCGCTGCGTGTTTTGCATGCCGACCAGCATGAAGGGGCGCATCGTGCCATTCGCCACCGACACTTGCAGCAAGCCTGCCACGTGCAAAAAATCTTCCGTCACGCCGCCATCCGGCATGTACAGCACGGGCAAGGGCGCATCGGGCGGCGTATCCCAGGCGCGCGCCATATACACATTGATGTGGCGCTTTTCCTGCAGCACCTGCGAATCGATGACAAAGCTTTCCCCGATGACGAGCGGGGTGGCCGCGCTGGCTGCAGCGGCCGGTTCGGCATGGGCGAGGTGGAAGGGGCTGGACAGCAGCAGGGCGGCGGTGAGGTGCAGTGCAAGGCAAGAGCGGCGCATGTTTTTCCGTGATAAGTGGTTGGATAGATGGCATGTACGCGTACAGACATGCCATCGGGCAATTCTATCTTATCCTTGATGCAGTATTACTTGATCGTCAAGAGTTGCCGTTCGCGCACGATGCCGGCCTTGTCGAGCGTGTAGGCGACCAGCAGGGCGCCATCGTCGGCGCAGGCATGGCAGCTCTTCAGGGGGGTGGAAAACAGCAGGCGCTGGCCGCCATCGTCCGTGGCCGTGCTGCCGACAAAATCGGCGGGGGCAAACGGCACGGCGTCCGGGTGGGCGGCGGCAAACGCGCGCCAGGCCGCTGTGGCGCGGTCTTCCTCGCGCACGGCGTCTTCGTCGACGTCGATGGCGGCGCCATCGCTGTCGATCAGCAAGCTACCTTCATTCGTGTTGGCGCGAAACGGATAGGTGACGGTGGCCAGGGCCGCCTTGCCCAGCGGGCGCCAGGCGGAGATGAAACCCGCCTTGTTCGCCTTGACCAGCATCCTGGCAGCGTTGATGGCTTGCGGGCGCGCGCCGTAGCGCTGCATGGTGCGCAGCAGGCAGACGTCGGGCGCGGTGGGCGATTGCCCGCTGCGGCAAGCCGACAGCGAGCGTTCCTGCCACACGGCGCGCGCATCGATGCGGCCTGTCTCGAGGGCATGGGCCGCCTGCATGCTGGCCAGAGTGGAGAAAGCAAGTACGGCGCAGCCGGCTACATGGCGGCAAAAACGTGTGGGCATGAGGAGTCCTTTCAGTGCGGGAAACAAGGTATCGTCACCGATTATAGAAGGAAGGCCGTGCCCGCCCGCGCACCGCAGACCCGGTCAACGCTTTTTTGCCGCCGCCTGGCGCAAGGCCTTCGCTTCCTGCTTGTTGGGCAGGTGCGGGCGCGTGGCCAGCTCCGCCTTGACGGCGGCGATGGCGGCGCCGAACAGCTGTTCCGCCTGCTCGACGCTGGCGCCCGCATAGTGCTGCTGGTTGGACTGGGCGGCGCGCAGCCGGCGCAGCAGCGCCAGCAATTGCCTGCCGTGCAGAGCAGGCAAGTCTTGCGCCAGCGCTTGCTTGATCACCGCGCCTTCCACATGGTCGGGGGCGAGCAGGCGCAGCAAGGCCAGGCCCGCAGGCTGTGGCATCAGGGTATCCATCGGCCCATTCTCAACGGCGCCAGGATTACAGGTAATCCCAGATTTCATCGAAAGTTTCGCGCGCGAAATCGTTGCGCCAGGCTTCCGTATTCTTTTCGCGGCTGACGGAAAACACGGCGCGCCAGGTCTGCTTCGGCGAGCTGGTATAGGTGGCGGCGATCTTTTGCAGGCCAGCCTTGCATTGCTCGACCTTGCAGCCGCTCTTCGCCAGTTGCTGGGCGGCAGCGGCCCATGCCACGGGCACCTTGACGACCTGGCATTCGAAGCTGACGGCGGCCGTCTGCATGCCGTTGTCCACCGTCACCGGGTCCGCCTTGGTGGCCTGGCACGCGGCGCCATTCTTGGCGGCGATGACATTCGCGGCCAGCAGTTCGGCGGCCGGCGTCACGGCCGCGCGCATGGGTGCGGGGAACAGGTCGGCGATCAGCTTGCCCGTTTCCGTCGGGAACTTGGCATCCGCTTCCTTCAAGCCGCTGTACGACGCGTATTCGGCGCTTTGCTGGCCCGCCAGGCGGGTGGGGCGCAAATAGGCGTTGAGTTTGGCGACGCTGGCTTCATCCTGGTTGATGATGGTCTTGATGTACAGGTTGGCGACGGCTAGCGGTGCGAGTTCCACGGTGGTTTCCGCGGCGATGGCGGGCTGCGCCAGCGCCACGGCGGCGGCAAAGGCGGTTGCCAGCAGGACAGCGCGCGATGTTGCTTGTGTTTGATGCATGTATTTTCTCCACGATTCGATGTCAGGCGCCAAAAAATGCTTTATAGCAATTATGGCGCCCGCATTATAAATGGTGAAAGTCATAACGTTGCGCACTTTAGGCGTCGGTCTTGCTCGCCGCTTCCAGCAAGGCCAGCAGCAGCTCCTTGCGCCGTCCGTCCGCCTTGCGCGCCAGGGTGGCGAGTTTTTCCAGCTTGCCCCAGACCGGATACAGCATGTGCTCGACCAGATAGCCTTCCAGCCCTTGCAGTTGCTGGCAGAACAGTTCCAGCTTCTCCACCTCTTCCAGTTCTGCCTGGATTTTCACCTTGGCGTTATCCGTGCACGCGCGCAGGCACGCCGCCAGTACGGGCACGGAGTCGCGCGTCACGCCATGCTTTTCAGCAAAGGCGGCCGTGAACTGGTCCTGCACGCACTGGTGTTCCGCGTCGACGTTGGCCATGTAGTGCTGTACCAAGGGGAAATAGCGCGCGTCGAGTAAGCCCAGGCCGAACGTGGCGTAGCTGCCGGGCATGCAATTCTTTTCCCCTTCCGTGTCGGCATAGAATGCAAATTCTTCGATGGCGGCGCGCGCATAGGCTTCCAGTTGCGGCTGCAGGGATGCATGGGCGAGGGCGTTGGCAAAGAAGCGGTGCGTGTCGGATTTCGCCAGTCCCTTGATGGGCAGATATTGCTTGACCTTAGCCTTGAGCTTGATCTGGTAGTTTTTCGGAAAACCGTTCTGCAGCAAATGCGTGACGAACGCCAGCGCCTGCGCATACGCGTCTGGCTCTTCCCGGGCAATCGTGATGCTGATCGTGGCAAACACATCGTTGGCGCGGCATTCCAGCAGCGCATTTTTCAGGTGGATGGCGGCATCAGGGAAGGTGCCGCTGCCTTCCTGCAGCATGCGCACGGCCCGATCGCTGCCCAGTTCGCACGCGATTTCCAGGAATTTCAAGCCCTTGGATTTGGCGTAGCTGGCGTCATGGCGCAAGATCATCACGGCGCCATACAGCAGCAGGTCAATCGGCTGCAGTGTCTGTGCATCGGGCGCCGCGCCCGCTTTCAGGGTGTATTCGGTGGCGCGGTAGGCAGACAGCGCGCGGTCATAAAATTGCGGCAGGAAAACGTTTTCCGCCCATTGCGTGATGGCGTGGATGATGTCGGCGCGGTGCTTGGCCAAGGCGTCCGGCTGGGTCTTGTTCAAGGCCTGGATGCGTTCGTATTGGGTGATGCTCCAGGCCACGTCGAGCTGCGGGAACAGCTGCGGGTCGAGCAGGTGGCGTGCCAGGAAGAACGTTTCCAGCGGTTTCGTCGGATGCTTGCCCTGCGTGAGTTGTTGCCCGATGTACGCGTGTATGTTTTCCAGCAAGGCCTGGCGTTTATCTTCGTTGACGTATTCCAGCAACGTCAGGTGCAGCTTGCCCTGCGCCGTCTGGAACTTGCCGCGGCAGGTGAAGCGGTAGTCGATCATCGGCGTGTCCACCAGCGGCGCCAGGCGGGCCTGTACCACGGCCGTCAGTTGTGGCACGACAGCCTCGCGCATTTGCGCATCGTCAAGGCGCGCCGGTGTACTGGGGCGCGCGTCGTCGTCGAAGCCCAGGTCGAGATCGTCGGCGATCGCGCGCCCGGGCTTGTAGTCGAGCAGCAAGTCATTGAAGATGCCCGCTTGCAAGGTCGTACGCCGGACGGATTGCTCCAGGTCTGTGCGCTGCAGGCGCTCATCGAACCAGGCGTGGATCGCCTGCGTCATTTCCTGGGTTATCAGCTCTGCAAGAGTACTCATCAGTGTCGTCGTCTTTCCTTGCGCGTGACAGCGCCACCGGCTGCCGTCACGGTCATGTTTAATATAAAGCACTATTTTAGGTGGCCGGGCCTGGCCGCGACAAGGGCCGCACGGGCATCAGGAGGGGGCAGTGAGAAAGCGCGCGTCGATGTCCTCGGATTGCGGGCCCACGGTAATCGTGGTGTGCCAGCCGGACGGCTTATCGTTGCCGTCAAACAAGGCGATGCGTGTGTGGATGAACAGCACCGAATACACGCCCGATTTCATGTCGCGGTTCAAGTCCCAGTGCATCAGTTCGATGGCTTCGCCCATGCGCGGCAGATGGGCACCCGATGGCAGCAGGATATTCTGGTTGATGAATTCCCGGCTCGGGCCCGGTTCCTTGTGGCGCGGATCGATGTAGCGGAACGAAACGCTGGTAACGATGTTTTGCATCTGGGGCACCTGCTTGGGTTATGTGTCTGATGACAATAGCACAGGGAGAGGGCCGATGCGTGCACGTAATTAAGTGTGTGTACGGTAGCAGACGGTGTTTGACAGGTCACCACGCTAGGCTTGCTTATTACTAATTATTGAGACTGCCGGAAATGTCATGATACGTTTATTTCTAGCGGAGAATCGCGCCGAGCTGGAGCGCCGTTGCCGCGACAAGGTCGCCAGGCGGCCCCTGCGTTTTTCGACTGCAATACAGTCCTGCCCCGCCGACGGCGGTGCGTCGAGCGTGGACAACATGCCTGGCCATGGCTGCGTCTCTATCATCGACTTGCCACGGCATGCTGCTGCTGCGGCCACCTTTGCCACATGAACGGGGGCGGCGGCCATGCCTTATGACATCCTGCGCGACAGTATCGCCCTCGAAGCGGCGGGCGACGCCATCCGCTTCCATCTGACCGTCTTCGGCGTGGAAAAGACTTGCCGCATCAGCGTAACGGCATTGCGCAGCCTGAACCAGGGCCAGGGCGGCGACTGGCTGGTTATTTTCGACACCCACCGCCTGCGCATCGGCCAGCGTGCCTTCGCTTATCTGAGCCGCGATCTGCTGGTCAGCAGCGTGGTCTTGCGGGCACTTGATTTTTAGTTACTATTTCTTGTGCCCGTACCCGTGCTCAGGCCAGATATGGTATTTCCGCACAGATCCGTCAAGTAAATGCAGGTATGGCTGGACGGAAATGTTACATCTGGGTATTCTGCGCATCTGATACTTATTTCTATACAGAAAAAAGTAAGAGGGCGGTTCGTGCCAGCGGCAACGCGGCACGCACGGTCAGGCAAGGTCAGGCATGCAAAGGTGAAGTCGTCCGCTTGCTGAGCGAAACGGTCGTATTTCGGCTCGCACCGGGCAGGGAAACAGTGCTGTCATCTTTAAAATAGTAGGAGAGGTTGCTCATGGATGCAGAAAAGGATGTTGTGTACGGTACAGAAGATTTGTTGATGAGTTTGTGCAACTCGGTGGTTCGGGTGCTCAACGTTGCAACGCAAAGCAGGGTCAATTACTCAGGCATGGTGCAGCGCATCACGAAGACCGGCCTGAAGCCGGACATCGGTTGCTTCGTGATGTTCGATGGTGGTTTCACGGGCCTGGTGGTGCTCAATTTTGCCGCCGATACGGCGATGGAAATCTACGAGCGCTACATGTTGCACATGGGTATGCCGAAGTCGGAACTGGCCAATTTCTACACGTCGGATGAAGTGTCGAACATCATGGGCGAACTGATGAACCAGATCGTGGGCGACTTCACGGGCAAGGTGCGACGCGAACTGCAAACGAATATCACCCAGAGCCAGCCGAAGATGTTGGTGCTGAACAAGCAGGTGATGCTCAGTGTCGATACGCCGCTGGACCGCCCGGAAATGCGCCGCGTCACCTTCTACACGGAAAAGAACAACATTTTCTATCTGGAACTGGCGATCGACCGTACCGAGTTCATCAAGTTGCACGATTTCGATTCGCGCGAAGTCGATGCCGACTCGCTGATGGATACGGAATACGCAAACCGCGAACGCGGCGTCGCCCCGGCGCCTGCAGTGGAACCGGAAGACGACGACAACGCCGACCTGCTCAAGTCGCTGGGCATGTAAGCAACTGTGTCTGAACGTGGCCGGCGGCATGTTTTGCGCCGGCCACTGCCGTTTACAGCCGACAAGGCTTTGCTCCGGGCTCGTCCTTGCAAGATAACTTCCCCTGTTGTTGTGGCAACGTCAATGTTTCCATGCGGCGCATGCCGGCCATGCCGCTTTGCCGCCTGTCATCGAGCGACCAGTATTCAAGCGCATACACATAACTGCCATCGATGATGGTCAGCGTTTCCTTCTGGCGCCCGTTGGGCGCCTTGTAATACAGGCGCCGCGCGGGCCTGCCGTCCACCGTCTGATTGAATGACTGCGGTGAAATCGTGACGCGCTTGCCCGTCTTGCCCGCCATCGACATCGCCGTGATCGTCACATAGGCCTTGTCCGGACAGCGCGCCAGCAGGTGCGCGCCGCTCAGCACGGTGGGCTGCGCCCGATCCAGCGGGAAGCCATACGCTTGCACGCCGACGATATCCAGGCATTCCATCTGCTGCGCCAGGGCCGTCAGCGCGGCCGGGTCGAGCGCGCTGCTGTAGTGTTTTTCTTCGGCCTGCGCCTGGCCCAGCGCCAGGCGGCGCTCCAGTTCGGCCAGCGAAATATCGCTGGGCACGGGCAGCGGCGCGGGGGCCTCGGGATCGGCGGCGCCGGACGTTTCCGCCTGCATGCGCGAGGCGACAGAGTGGCTGCTCCCGGCTGTGCCGTCAAGGGTGCGGGCGAACGACGTGGTGCTGGCAATGGTCATTGCCAGCAATAAAACCGTGTGTTTCGGCATGAAATCTCCTGCAATCTGAGTCAAAATGATCACGCATTGTGTCCCGGATTGCTTGCGCATGCGCGCACATTGCTAGCGTGCGGCCATCGCCGACGCAATCTCGATCGAACTCAGTTTCCAGCCCCATACGCCGTGGCGCTGCAAAACCAGCGCGCCTTGCTGCGCATTGCCATCCCTGGCGCGCACGACGAAGGTGTTCAGGCCGGCATAGCTGGCCGAATAGCTTGCCTTTTTCTGCGTGCCATCGACCGGGGCATCCGCACTTGCATCGGCTCCCGCTTGCGGGCTGACGGCGCTCTTGTTGACCAGCGCCACGACGCCGGCGGGCGAGACCATGGTGTCGACCATCTTGCCCAGCATGGCGCTGGCGATCGATTGGCCCAGGGCGGCCAGCGGGTTGCCGCTGCCGGCAGTCGCCTCGATGCTGCGCGCCATGCTGGCCTCCAGCTGCGTCTTGACGCTGGCGCGCAGGGCGGGGAAGTCCACGTGCCCGGCCAGCGCATCGGCATTGTGCTCGGCCAGGGCGGTCTTGATCTGGTGCAAAGCGTAGTACGGCGAAGCGTAGGCGGTGACGGCGACGCCGATGATGGCCAAGGCGGCGGCGATGGTGATTTTTTTCAAGGGATGCCTGCGAGGTAAAGAGTGGAAAACGGATGCCACGCAGGGTAGCCGCTAAATGAAATGGCGGCAATCATATTTTCTTGCCATTATTTCTCCGCATGTACTCCGGTCGCCCTCGGCGCGCCACTATAGAGTGATGAGGGTGGGTGCTGTATAATGGGAGGAAAGTACTTAACTAGCTGTTTTAACTGAATAAAGACCCAATATCACATGCTATCTACAGCAAATATTACGATGCAGTTTGGCGCCAAGCCATTGTTTGAGAATATCTCCGTCAAGTTCGGCGACGGCAACCGCTATGGCTTGATCGGTGCCAACGGCTGCGGCAAGTCGACGTTCATGAAGATCCTGGGCGGCGACCTGGATCCGTCGGGCGGCAACGTCATGCTCGATACCAACGAGCGCCTGGGCAAGCTGCGCCAGGACCAGTTCGCGTTTGAAGACATGCGCGTGCTCGACGTGGTCATGATGGGCCACACGGAAATGTGGGCCGCCATCCAGCAACGCGACGCCATCTACGCGAACCCGGAAGCGACCGACGACGACTACATGCAGGCGGCCGAACTGGAAGGCAAGGTATCCGAATACGACGGCTACACGGCCGAGTCACGCGCGGGCGAACTGCTGCTGGGCGCCGGTGTCGCCATCGAGCTGCATCAAGGCCCGATGAGCAATGTCTCGCCAGGCTGGAAGCTGCGCGTGCTGCTGGCGCAGGCGCTGTTCTCGAATCCGGACATCCTGCTGCTCGACGAGCCGACGAATAACCTGGACATCAACACGATTCGCTGGCTGGAAGACGTGCTCAACGAGCGCAACTCCACCATGATCATCATTTCCCATGATCGCCACTTCCTGAACCAGGTCTGCACCCACGTGGCCGACATGGACTACGGCACCCTGAAGATTTACCCGGGTAACTACGACGAATACATGTTCGCCTCGACCCAGGCGCGCAACCAGCAACTGGCCAACAACGCGAAAGCGAAAGACAAGGTTGCCGAGCTGCAGGAGTTCGTACGCCGCTTCGCCGCCAACAAATCGAAGGCCCGCCAGGCGACATCGCGCGCCAAGCAGATCGAAAAGATCAAGGTCGACGACATCAAGCCATCGTCGCGCGCCTATCCGTTCGTGCGTTTCGACGGCGAAAAGAAATTGCACCGCCTGGCCGTGGAAGTCGAGAACATCTCGAAAGGCTTTGACCGCCAGCTGTTCAAGAATTTCAGCATCATGGTCGAAGCGGGCGAGCGCATCGCCATCATCGGCGCCAACGGCGCCGGCAAGACCACCATGCTGCGTTGCATTGCGGGCGACATCGCCGGCCTGCAGCCGGACCAGGGCCGCGTGAAGTGGGCGGAAAACGCCAACGTGGGCTACATGCCGCAAGACCCGACGGAAGATTTTGCCAAGGACACGAACCTGACCGACTGGATCGGCCAGTGGACGAAAGAGGGCGACGACGACCAGGCCGTGCGTTCCATCCTGGGCCGCTTGCTGTTCGGCGGTGACGATGTCAAAAAAGCCGTCAAGGTACTGTCCGGTGGTGAAAAGGGCCGCATGATGTACGGTAAGCTGATGCTGGGCCGTCACAACGTGCTGATGCTCGATGAGCCGACCAACCACATGGACATGGAATCGATCGAATCCTTGAACATTGCGCTGGAAAAGTACGCTGGCACCCTGATCTTCGTCTCGCATGACCGCGAATTCGTGTCTTCGCTGGCGAATCGCATCATCGAGATCAAGGAAGACGGCATTGTCGATTACAACGGCAATTACGAAGATTACTTGAAGAGCCAGGGTATCGATTAATTTATAGGCTAACGTTGCGTCGGATTACGCGCTGTGCGCTAATCCGACCTACGTCAGGGTGAGTTGCCCGGGTTGCTTGCGTAGGTCGCGTAGGTCGGATTAGCGGGGCCGCCGAGGCGCAGCGTAATCCGACAATTCCGGCCAGCGAGGCCACCCAGCCCGACACCGACGCGCCGCGGTCCTTTCGTTCCGGCGCACCAGCTTCATTGCGTTCGTGCCGGTCTATCCCGTTTTTGTTTGACACAGCCATGCAAACTTTAGCCATCAAATCCGTCGAGTATGAACATCCACAAGACGGAGCCAGCTGCACTGCCCACGCCTGGGCACGCACGCCAGCGACGCCATCCCCGGCTGAAAAAGCCGAACTGATCACGCGCATCAAGCGCCTGCTGATCGAGCGCGAAGCCGTGCTCGTTGCCCACTACTACGTTGATGCCGACCTGCAAGACCTGGCCGAAGCCACGGGCGGCTGCGTTTCCGATTCCCTGGAAATGGCCCGTTTCGGGCGCGACCATCCGGCCAAGACCCTGGTCGTGGCCGGCGTGCGCTTCATGGGCGAAACGGCGAAGATCCTCAGTCCCGAGAAAACCGTATTAATGCCCGACCTCGACGCGACCTGTTCGCTCGACCTCGGTTGCCCGGTGGACGAATTCACGGCCTTCTGCGACGCCCATCCGGACCGCACGGTCGTCGTCTACGCCAACACCAGTGCGGCCGTCAAGGCGCGCGCCGACTGGATGGTGACGTCGTCCATCGGCCTCGACATCGTTGCCCACCTGCATGCGCAGGGCAAGAAAATCCTCTGGGCGCCCGACAAGCACCTGGGCTCGTATATCCAGAAGGAAACGGGCGCCGACATGCTGCTGTGGCAGGGTAGTTGCCTGGTGCACGACGAATTCAAGGGCATCGAACTCGATCTGCTCAAGGAAGAGTATCCGCAAGCCAAGGTACTCGTGCATCCGGAGTCGCCGGCCAACGTGGTGGCGCTGGCCGATATGGTCGGTTCCACGTCGCAAATGATTGCGGCAGCGCAAACCATGGATACGGACACTTTTATTGTCGCCACCGACAACGGCATCCTGCACAAGATGCGCGCGGCCGCGCCAGGAAAACGCTTCATCGAAGCGCCCACGGCCGGCAACAGCGCCACCTGCAAGAGCTGCGCGCACTGCCCGTGGATGGCCATGAACGGCTTGCTGAACCTGGCGCAAACGCTGGAAAACATGCACAACGAAATCCACGTCGATCCCGCCGTCGGCCAGCTGGCCGTGCGCTCGATCAATCGCATGCTCGACTTCGCCGCCGCCAGGAAGGCGGGCTTGCAGCCGGGTGCGGACCTGGCAAAAGAAACCACATTGTTCCAAGGAATCGGTCCAGCATGAGTACCCTCGTCAATTCTTTCGCCCCTTTTGACCCCGCCCTGGCGCGCGCGTTTGAAGGCAATCTGCTGGCCGCCTTGCTGGAAGACGTGGGTCAGTGCGACCTGACGGGCGAGCTGGTGCCGCCCGACCATATCGTCACGGCGCGTGTCATCGTGCGCGAAGCGGCCGTGCTGTGCGGCGCGCCGTGGTTCGAAGGCATCATGAAAAGCCTGGACCGCAGCATCGACATCGTTTGGCATTATGCCGAAGGCGACATGATGACGGCCGACAGCGTCGTGTGCACCATCGAAGCGCCGGCGCGCGCCTTGCTCACGGCCGAGCGCAGCGCCCTCAATTTCCTGCAACTGCTGTCGGCCGTGGCCACGGCCACGCGCCGGTATGTCGATGTGGTCGCCGGCACCAGGGCGTCCATTTTAGATACGCGCAAGACCTTGCCGGGCCTGCGTCTGGCGCAAAAGTATGCGGTACGCGTGGGCGGCGGCAAGAACCAGCGCCTGGCCCTGTACGATGGCATCCTGATCAAGGAAAACCATATCGCGGCGGCCGGTGGCGTCAGCCAGGCCCTGGAAAACGCGCGCAACCTCGACGCGGGCGTGCCCGTGCAGATCGAGGTGGAAACCCTGGCGCAATTGCGCGAAGCGCTCGATGCGGGCGCCGTCTCTGTGCTGCTGGATAACTTCAGCAACGACATGCTGCGCGACGCCGTGGCAGTGACGAATGGCCGCGCCTTGCTGGAAGCGTCGGGCGGCATCCATGCCGATACCGTGCGGGCGATTGCCGAAACGGGCGTGGACCGCATCTCGATCGGCAGCCTGACCAAGGATGTGCGGGCCACCGATTACTCCTTGCGCATCGTCGGCTGATGAAAGGAGCAGGGCGGCGCCTGCTGGCCCTGGCGCTGCTGTGGCCGGCGTTTGCCGTGCCCTTGCCGGTGCAGGCGCGCGAGCTGCTGGCCGTGGGCGCACAGTTCGAGCGCGTGTTCGAATACCAGGACGGTGGCGAGTATGGCGGACTGGGCGCCGAACTGCTGCGCCTGATGGCGGCGCGCACGGGTAACACCGTGCGTTTTCGCATGGTGCCGTGGGCGCGCGCGCAAGCCATGTTGGTGCAGGGCCAGGCCGATATCCTGATCGGTCCCTACAAGACGCCCGAGCGCATCGCCAGCATGGGGTTTTCCGACAAGCCGTTTTACCAGGACCAGATGGTCTTTTATACGCGCCAGGACGCCAGCTTTGGCTGGGATGGCGACTATAACGTGCTGAAGAGCCGCAGGGTGGTGCTGCTCAACGGCTGGGCGTATGGCGCGGACTGGGAGCGCATGCGGCCCGGCTTGCAGGTCAGCGTGGCCAACAATGTGGAAAATGGCTTGAAGATGCTGGTGCATAACCACGTCGACGTGTTCGTCAGCAACCGCCGCAATACCGACCCCGTGATCACCCGCCTGGGCTATGCTCGCCAGGTGAAACCTTTGCCTAAAGTCATAGAAGTACAAAACGGCTATTTCGCCTTCCCCCGCTCGCCCGCCTTCGACAAGCTGCGCCTGCAGTTCGACCAGGAACTGAATAACCTGATCGAGACGGGCGAACTGAAACGATTGGGCAAGCGCTACGACGTCGGCGTGCCCTGAGCGCATGCCGCCAGACCAGGCGGCATGCTGCCTTTGCCTGCATTACAGTTGACGCGCCTCAAACGTATTGCACTGGGAAATCTGGCCGCTTTCGATGCCCTTGCTGAACCAGCGCACGCGCTGCTCCGAGGTGCCGTGCGTAAACGAGTCGGGCACGACATGGCCTTGCGACTGGCGCTGCAGGGCGTCATCGCCGATGGCCGTGGCGGCCTTGAGCGCCGCTTCCACGTCGCCCTGTTCCAGGATCTTGCGGTCCTGATTCGCGTGGTAGGCCCACACGCCGGCAAAGCAGTCGGCCTGCAACTCCAGGCGCACGGACATGGCGTTGGCCTGGCGCTCCGATTGCGTGCGGCGCGCCTTGTCGACCTTCTCGGACAAGCCCAGCAGGTTTTGCACGTGGTGGCCCACTTCATGCGCGATCACATACGCTTCCGCAAATTCGCCCGAGACCTTGAAGCGCTGCTGCATCAGCTTGAAGAAATCGAGGTCCAGGTAGACTTTCTGGTCGCCGGGGCAATAAAAGGGGCCGCTGGCGCTCTGGCCCGTGCCGCAAGCTGTGGGGATGCTGCCCGAAAACAGCGCCAGCTTGGGGCGCACATAGGTGCCGCCTTCGGCCTTGAACAGGGCGCCCCAGGTGTCTTCCGTATCGGCCAGCACGGTTCTTACGAAGCGCGCCATCTCGTCCGATTCGGGCGGCTGGCGCGCGGGTGCCTGGCTTTGCTGGGTACTGACCTGGCCGCCACCGCCGCTGAGCAGATTCAGCAAAGTCAAGGGATTGACGCCCAGCACATACGACCCTACGAGGGCGATGACGATGGTGCCGATGCCGATCGAGCGCCCGCCAAAGCCAAAACCTCCCCCGCCGCCGCCGCCGCCGCCGTCGCCGCCGTCACCACGGTGGTCTTCCACATTGTCGCTTTCGCGATTGCCTTGCCATTTCATGATCTTTACTCCTGCTGCGATTGATTGTGACGCCTCAACATGCGGCTTGAGGCGAATCTTGTTATTATCGCAGTAAACCGCGCCGCGATAGGGGCGACAATGTTACGCTTTGCAACTTTCCAACTACATCACAATAGGTGCGCGCATGGCGTTTGCCAACGATACACACATTTCGCCCACGGCGGTGGTTCAGGCCCAATTGGACGCCTACAACGAACACGACGTGCCCGCCTTGCTGGCCATCTACGCCAATAATGCACAGCAATTCCAGCACCCGGACACCTTGCTGGCCCAAGGCAGCACGCAGATCGGCCCCCGTTTCATGGCCCGGTTCGCCGCCAGCCGGCCACAGGCGCAGTTGCTCAACCGCATCGCCTGCGGCAAGCTGGTGATCGACCATGAAATCGTCCATGGCGACACGCCGGACGGTGTTTCCGCGCAGGAGTTGGTGGCGACGTACGAGGTGGAGCGGGGCCGCATCAGCCGCGCCTGGTTCAGCTTTGGCGCCCTGACCAGCCTGCGCGTGGCGCTGCCGGCCGATGTGCCCGTCATGAATGCACTGATTGCCCGTTCCGGCGTGGCACTGAGCGCGGGTTTTTATACGCAGGAACAGGCCGAGGCCGTGACGCGCCACGTGTTTGGCGTCGATACGCTGCTCGTTGCCGACCGGACGTATTTCGTCATCGAGCGCGACGGCGCCATGCTGGCCTGCGGCGGCTGGAGCCAGCGTGCCACCCTGTACGGCGCCGACCGCGCGAAGAGCGGGCCGGACCCGCTGCTCGACCCGGCCAGCCAGCCGGGCCGCATCCGCGCCTTTTTTGTCGAGCCTAGCGCCGCGCGCCAGGGCCTGGGCAGCATGCTGATGCGCCATTGCGAACGCCAGGCGCTGGCCGCCGGTTTTACGGCACTGGAACTGGCGGCCACCTTGCCCGGCGTGCCGCTGTACCGGGCCAGTGGTTTTTCCGTCACGGAAGATTTTTACCTGGACTTGCCCGATGACATCAAACTGCCGCTGGCGCGCATGCACAAGCGGCTGTAAATCAGTGTTTTACCAGGGCAGCGGCGCCTGCTCCCCGTTGGCATGCTCGCCGTAATACAGCGACGGTAGAAAGCGCGACAGATAGGTAAATTCGCTGTAGCAATGGCGCAGCAAATTGAGTCCCAGCACATCGGGTACGTCGCGCACGGGATCGAGGCTGTTGCGGCCCAGCAAGAAGCGGCTGCGCAGCACGCAGCCCGTGGGCGTGTCGCGCGTCAGGTGCAGCATTTCGCCGTCGAGCGGGTCGCCCTGTGGGTCCAGTTGCACGTGCTCGCCAAAGCCGATGCGCGCGCAGATGGCGGCCGACAGGGCGCCGCTGTCCTTGGCCAGTTGCAGTTGCGCCGGAGCAAAGACTTCCTTCGGATCATGGAACTTCAGCTTGGCTTTTACGGGCGCAATGTCGCCCAGCGATTCCACCGCCTCGATCGAGGCGCCGTAATAACTTTCTCCCTTTTTCCAAGCGCTGTTCCAGCCGTGATGGGCCACGTGGTCGTGCGGATGCCACCACTTGATATGCTGCGTCGTCTCGAAAAATGTAAACCACCAGTCCAGCATACGCCCGCTGCAGCCGTGCAGCTCCGTGCGCGCCGCCACCAGCAGGCAACCATCTTCCAGGCGCGTGATGCCCGTTTCCAGGTGCAGGGGAAACGGGTCAAGCAAGTCGCCCGTGTTGGTGATGCTCCATGGGAATTCAATATGCTTGTCGTGCGTCATTTCGTTCTCCTTTGTTGGGGTGAGACAATTATATATTAAAGAAACGAATGCCGTTTCCAAAATATGTTTCAGTGTAGAATTGCCTATCGATCAAGCTTGGAGCTGGCATGCAGGAAGAAGAGAGCAAGACATTACGTGGACGGGGCCGTCCGGCGCGCCCGCCCCAGGAAGCGCGCGAGGCGGCCGTGCAGGCGGCTACCTGGTTGCTGCTGCACGAAGGCTATGCGGCCACGACCATGGAAGCGGTGGCGCGCCACGCGGGTATGGCCAAGAAGTCGCTGTATCAATATGCGGCCAACCGCGAGGAACTGGTCGCCCTGGTGGTGCGCGGCTGGACGGATGCCTTTTTGCCAGCCATGGCGCACGATGCGGCCGCGCCCGGCGAAGTGCTGCCATTATTGAAAGAGATCTTGCAGACGATGGCGGCGCGCGTGCTGACGGCGGACGCCGTCGGGCTGTTTCGCCTGCTGTGCACGGAGTTTCCCGCCCGCGCGGATTTACTGGCTGTATATCAACGCAACGGCATCGAGCGGGGCACGGCCTTGCTGGCCGAGTGGCTGGGACGCCAGGCGGTGCGTGGCCACGTGGCCCTCGGCAATGCATCGGAACTGGCCGGATTGCTGCTGGCCATGGTGATCGCCGAGCCGTTGCGGCAGATGGCGCTGGGTTTGCTGGCGCCCGTGCCGGCATGGGATGCGGCACCGCGTATCGATGCGGCGCTGCGATTGCTGGACGGTCAGGCGTTCAGGGTTGCCGGTGTTTCAGCGCTTCGCGGTAGCTGAGCGGCGATAGGTGCTGCCGGTGCTCCGTAACAAAAGCTAGCACCTCTGCCGGCGCATGGCGCGCGTAATCGCGCAGGGCCCAGCCGATGGCCTTGCGGATGAAAAATTCGTCTTCGGGGGCCAGCGCCAGCGCCGCGCCGAACAGCCAGGCGGCATCCGTGTCGGCGCGCCAGCCCAGCTGGTGCAGCATGGCGATGCGGCGCAGCCAGAAATCCTCATGGCGCAAGGCGTCAGCCATGTGCGCATGGCCGTCGCCGCCGTGCCGCAGTTCCGCCTGCAGCACGTCGCCGACGATGCCCGCCATGCCGTCGACGCTGTCCCACCATGCGCGCTGGCGCGCCAGGGCGAGCAGGGCGGGGAGGTGAGCGATGTTCAGCTGGCGCCGGTGCATGTCCAGCATGTCGAGCGCCACGTGCTGGTATTCGCGCTGCCGCTGCTGCCACAGCCGCTGCGCATGTTCCAGCAGCACATCGGCCCCTACGCCTTTCAAGCCCGCCAGCAAGTCCCTGGCGGCCAGCCGCCGCAGCGGTGCCGCCACGCCCAGGAAAATGAACTGGTCGCGCATATAGGCTTGCATGGGCGCCGCACGGGTGGGGTCGGCAGCCGCTTCGAGTGCGATTCTTAATTCTTCATGTAGATTCATGGTATCTCCAGGCGTAAAAAAGGCGCTCCGTGGAGCGCCTTTTCATCTTCATCCGGTATTACTGGATTTTTGCCTTCTTCATCAACTCATCGCGGTAGGCGGCGAGTTTTTTCTGTTGCAGCGATTCAGCCACTTGACCCTTGACTTCTTCCAGTGCCGGCAGCTTCGTCGGACGGGTTTCTTCCAGCTTGATCACGTGGAAGCCGAATTGCGATTGCACGGGCGTTTGCGTGACCTGGCCTGGTTTCAGGGCCACCATGGCGTCGGAGAATGGCTTCACGTACGAAGCTGGGCTAGCCCAGTCCAGGTCGCCGCCATTGGCTGCGGAACCGTCTTTCGATACTTTCGCCAGTTCTTCGAACTTGGCGCCGCCTTTCAGCTTGGCGATGATGTCTTTCGCTTCCGCTTCGGTGGCCACCAGGATGTGGCGTGCATGGTATTCCTTGTCGCCCGCTTGTGCCTTGAACTTGTCGTACTCGGCCTTGATTTCAGCGTCCTTGACAGGGTTTTTCTTGACGTAGTCGGCCAGCAGGGCATTGATGATGATGCTTTGACGGGCATTGTCGATCTGCGACTTGATTTCCGGACGCGTGCCATAGCCTTGCTTGTCGGCTTCCTGGATCAGCACTTCACGGCCGATCAGGTCTTTCTTGATGGCTTCGCGCAATTGCGGCGAATCGGCTTGCTTGCCTTGGGCGACGACTTGCTTGACGACCTGGTCAACGCGCGACGATGGGATGGCCTTGCCATTCACGGTGGCGACGTTTTGCGCGAACGCAGGGATCGCGACGACGGCGACCAGGGCTAAGATCAGGCGGGCTGGCTTCAAAATCATGTTCATTCCTAATAGATATACAAAAAGTTTGCGTCTGCCGTGCAGTGCGCATTCAGGCGCAGAATACACGACCGGCGCCGAAAAGGGCGCCGGGGAGGTCAGTTCTTACTGAACTTTTGCTTTTTTGATCATTTCTTCTTGATACGCTTGCAGTTTCTTTTGCTGCAGCGCTTCGGCGATCTGTGGCTTGACTTCTTCCAGGGTCGGCAGCTTGGCCGCGCGGGTGTCGTCCAGCTTGATCACGTGGAAACCGTTAGGCGTTTGCACCGGAGTGTCGGTGACTTGGCCTTTTTGCAGTTTCACGAAAGCGTCGGAGAACACTTTCGGGAATGACGATGGGGCTGCCCAGTCCAGGTCGCCGCCATTGTCGGCCGAACCGGCATCTTTCGATTGCTTGGCCAGGTCTTCGAACTTGGCGCCGCCTTTCAGCTTGGCGATGATGTCTTTCGCTTCGGCTTCGGTGGCCACCAGGATGTGGCGTACATGGTATTCCTTGTCGCCCGTCTGCGCTACGAAGCGATCGTACTCGGCCTTGATTTCAGCGTCGTTGACGGGGTTCTTTTTCAGGTAGTCGCCGACCAGGGCGTTGATGACGATGGCCTGGCGTGCGTTCTCGATTTGCTGCTTGACAGCTGCATCTTTACCGAAACCTTTGTTTTCCGCTTCTTGCATCAGCACTTCACGGCCGATCAAGTCCTTCTTGATCATTTCGCGCAATTGCGGCGAATCCGGTTGCTGGCCTTGGGCGACGACTTGCTTGACGACTGCATCAACGCGCGACGATGGGATAGGCTTGCCATTAACAACGGCAACATTTTGCGCAAAAACAGGTACCGCGACAACGGCGAGTAGTGCGATCAGCAAGCGGGCTGGCTTAAAAGTCATTATTAAATCCTGTTAGGGAAAGTTTCGTAAAAAACGCATGGAAAGAAATTGATAACATGGCTCGGGTACGCCAAGACGCCATCCTTACACTACTTCGGACGGCGCCAGGGCTACAATCGCCAATGCATGTATCTCATTATGCATCATATCGTGCACGGAATCATACACCAGTCGATGGCGCATGACGAGCCTGAGCCCCTCAAATTGACTAGAAATAATGCGTAGATTGTAATGTCCTCCGCCCGAGGCGGCGCCCGCATGGCCCCGGTGGCGCGCCGAGTCGTCTTCCAGCACGCATTCCAGAGGGGAAAGTGCCGTTTCCAGGCGGGTACGAATGCGCTGCATGCGCGTTGTCGCGTCGTTCGTCATCATGCTTCTTCCTTGATATGTTTGGCCAGGAACAGGGTTTGCGCCACGATGAAGGCAAAGAAGATGCCCGTCGCGCCAAATGCTTTAAAACTGACCCAGGCGGCCATGTCACCCTTGTACAGCACGAAGGCGACGAACAGATTCAGCGCGCCGATGGCGCCAAAGAAGATGATCCAGGCGGCCAGCAACTGGTTCCAGACGGCTTCCGGCAATTGCACTTGCGCTTCCATGGTCTTGCGGATCAGGTTTTTCTTGAAGCCCACATGGGCGATCAGCAGGGCCAGGCCGGACAGCCAGTAGATCAGGGTCGGCTTCCATTTCAGGAAGAAATCGTCATGCAGGTAAATGCTGGCGCCGCCGAACACGACAAAGATGAACAGCGACAGCCACAGCATGCCGTCGACCTTGCGCCCGCGCGCCAGCAGATAGCTGACCTGGCAGGCGGTGGCGACGATGCCGACCAGGGTGGCGAGTATCCATGGCGCCTGGTCGGCCTTGATCAGGCCGCCAGACACGAAGCCGGACAAATATTGCTGCACGAAATCGTGCGTAGCCGCTTCATACATGCCGCCCAGTTTAAAGGCGGCGAAGAAGGCGATCAGGGGGAATAGGTCGAATAGAAATTTCATGGCGAGACTTTACTATGATCGTGGTGTAAACATCTTAGGAATGACTTAGGAGCAACATTCGTGTTCCATGCTCATTCCTGGGGCATCAAGGCTGCGGATCGAAACGCAACGAGGCCGAATTGATGCAATAGCGCAAGCCGGTCGGCGGCGGGCCGTCCGGGAAGACGTGGCCCAGATGGGCGTCGCAGACGGCGCAGACGATTTCCGTGCGCAGCATGCCGTGGCTACGGTCGACAATCTCCGTCACGTTGGCCGGATCGAGCGCCTGGAAATAGCTGGGCCAGCCGCAGCCCGAGTCGAACTTCGTGTCCGAGGCAAATAACGGCGTGTTGCAACAGACGCAAGTGTAGATGCCGTGTGCATGGTGGTCCCAGAACTTGCCCGTGAAGGCCCGTTCCGTGGCCGCATGGCGCGTGACTTCGTATTGCATGGAATCGAGCATGGCGCGCCATTCGGCATCGGTTTTCTTGACTTTATTCGTGGTCATGGTAGTACCTCAGGATGAGCAACTGACTTCAAGGTGGCTGGCCCAGTCGGGTGGCAGGGCCGCATAGTGCTGGTGTTCGGGCTGTTCGTCAAATGGCTTTTGCAATATTTCCAGCAATTTCGCCACTTCCGTGTAGTCCTGCTGCTGGGCTTTTTCGATGGCCACTTGCGCCAGATAGTTGCGCAGCACGTATTTCGGGTTGACCTGATTCATGGCCGCTTGCCGTTCGGCATCGACGCTGTGCTCCTGCAACAGGCGCGCGCGGTACACCGCTGCCCACGCATCGAAGGCGGGGCGGTCGATGAACAGGTCGCGCAGTGCCGTGTCGTGCTCGGGCGCGGCCACCTGCAGTGTCGCCAAGGTACGGAAGAAGTTGCTGAAATCCACGTGATTGGCTTGCATCAGCGCGAACATGCTGTCGAACAGCGCGGTATCGTCGTCCTGGCTGGTCTGCAAGCCCAGCTTGGCGCGCAGCAAGGCATTCATCTTCTCCGCAAAGGCGCTCTGATACGTGTCCAGCGCCGCCTGCGCCAGTTCAACTTCGCCGATCAGCGGCAGCAGGGCCTGGCCCAGTGCATAGCAATTCCAGTGGCCCACCTGCGGCTGGTTGGCGTAGGAATAGCGGCCCTGCTGGTCCGTATGGTTGCAGATGTGCTCGGCGTCAAACGCTTCCATGAAGCCGAACGGGCCGTAATCGAGCGTCAGGCCCAGGATCGACATATTGTCTGTGTTCATCACGCCATGCATGAAGCCCACGGCTTGCCACTGCGCAATCATGTGCGCCGTGCGCACGCATACCTCGGCCAGCAAGGCCTGGTATGGATTTGATGCGGCGCGCAAATGGGGGTAAAAACCGTCGATGACGTAATCGGCGAGGATTTTCAGCTCGTCCGGCTTCTTGCGGTAAAACCAGTGTTCGAACGAGCCGAAGCGGACAAAACTGGGCGCCATGCGCGTGACGACGGCCGCCGTTTCCACCGTTTCGCGCATGATGCCTTGCTGCGAACCCATGATGGACAGCGCGCGCGAAGTGGGAATGCCCAGCGCCGCCATGGCTTCCGAGCAGAGAAATTCGCGGATGGAGGAGCGCAGCACGGCGCGTCCGTCGCCCATGCGCGAATACGGCGTGGCGCCTGCGCCTTTCAGCTGCAGCTCCATCGGACCGTGTTCGGTGGCGATATCACCGAGCAAGATGGCGCGGCCATCGCCCAGTTGGCCGGCCCAGACGCCGAACTGGTGGCCCGAATACACGGCCGATAGGGGCAGCGAACGCTCGGCCACGGTATTGCCGATCAGCAGCTCCACAAAATCGGCTTGCGCCAGGCGCGCGGCATCGAGGCCGATCAGGCTGGCTGCCGGTGCGCTGGCGGCGACAAAGTAGGGCGCGGGCAGGGGCGTGGGCATCAGCCGCGTATAGAACGCGGGTGGCAAGGCCGCAAAGGCATTGTCCAGTGGTAAGGTATGAGCGGTGATGGCGATTCCATTCAAGTAGATGCGCCGGCAAGGTGCGCCAGGCTGGAACACGATTTTACCGCACGGCGCGAAGGTCCGTACCGGACGCCAGCATTGCAAAAAACGGAATCAAAAATTCCATGCTGCAATGCAATATCGAAATGCGTTGACGATTTCCGCACGACCGTACGAAACTAGGGAAAATCTTTAAATTCCTACAATAACCGAGTAGCCACCCCAGGAGACACGATGTCGGCATTTCCCTTGAGTCCAGTGATGGGCCAGATGATGAATCAGCCCCTGCTGATTTCCAGCATTATCGCGTTTGCAGCGCGTCATTATGCAGGCAGTGAAATCATTTCGCGGCGGGTGGAGGGCGATATGCACCGCTACACCTACCGCGATTGTCACCAGCGCGCGCGCCGCCTGGCCAATGCCCTGCATGGCCTGGGTGTCGGCATGGGCGACCGGGTTGCCACCCTGGCCTGGAATGGCTACCGCCACCTGGAAGCCTACTATGCCGTGTCCGGCTCGGGAGCCGTGCTGCACACCATCAATCCGCGCCTGTTTCCCGACCAGATCGCGTATATCTCGAACCATGCCGAAGACCAGGTACTGCTGTTTGACCTGACCTTTTTGCCCGTGGTGGAGAAAATCGCCGCCGACTGCACTTTTGTGCGTCATTTCGTCCTGATGTGCGACCGCGAGCGCATGCCCGCCAGCAGCAGCATCCCCGACCTGCTGTGCTATGAAGACTTGATCGCCACGCATTCCGACGATTACACCTGGCCCCTGTTCGACGAGAATGCGGCCGCCACCCTGTGCTATACGTCCGGCACGACGGGCAATCCCAAGGGCGCCCTGTATTCGCACCGTTCGACCGTGCTGCACGCGTATGCCTCGGCCATGCCCAGCGGCCTGAACGTGCGCGCTTCCGACACGGTGCTGCCCGTCGTGCCCATGTTTCACGTGAATGCCTGGGGCTTGCCGTATTCCGTGCCCCTGTCCGGCGCGCGCATGGTCTTTCCCGGCGCGGCGCTCGATGGCAAGTCGCTGTATGAATTGTTCGAGGCAGAAAAAGTGACGTTCTCGGCCGGCGTGCCCACCGTCTGGCTGGGCTTGCTGAACCATGCGCTGCAGAATGGCTTGAAATTTTCCAGCTTCCGCCGCACGGTGATCGGCGGCGCCGCTTGCCCGCCAGCCATGATGGATACCCTGATCGACAAGTTCGACGTCGAAGTCATCCACGCCTGGGGCATGACGGAAATGTCGCCGCTGGGCACGGCGGGCGGCTTGCAGACCAAGCACCTGGACTTGCCGAAGGACGAACAGCGCAAGATCCTGCAAAAGCAGGGCCATGCGATCTACGGCGTGGACATGAAGATCGTCGACGACGACGGCAAGGAATTGCCGTGGGATGGCATCAGTTACGGCCACTTGCTGGTGAAAGGGCCGTGGATCATTTCGTCGTACTACAAGAACGAGGGCGGCGACGTGTTGCAGGATGGCTGGTTCCCCACGGGCGACGTGGCCACCATCGACGCTGACGGCTACATGCAGATCACCGACCGCAGCAAGGACGTGATCAAGTCGGGCGGCGAGTGGATCGGCACCATCGACCTGGAAAACCTGGCCATGGCGCACCCGGCCGTGCTGCAAGCGGCCTGCATCGGCGTGTTCCACCCGAAATGGGATGAGCGCCCCGTGCTGGTGGTGGTGCTGCGTCCCGGCATGACGGTCACGCGCGAGGTGTTGTTGCAGTTCTTCGAGGGCAAGATCGCCAAGTGGTGGACGCCGGACGACGTGCTGTTCATCGACGCCTTGCCCATGGGCGCCACGGGCAAGATCCAGAAGAACAAGCTGCGCGAGCAGTTCAAGGGACACCAGCTGCCCGGCATGTAATCGAGGCGGCGCGCAAGGAGGGAGCGCTGTTGTACCATGATGGCCGACACCGGCACCGTCACTGCGCGCCGCGACAAAAATAATACGAGCGTTCTTTTATGCGGTATAGTGAAGCTTCATCCCTTACAACCACCTCATCGCTGAGCAAAAATCAATAAGGAAGAGACATGAGTGCTGAATATCAAGTGAACGGCGCCGTTGCCGTCATTACCCTCGCCAATCCGCCCGTCAATGGCCTGGGCCTGGCAACGCGCACGGCCGCCGTGGCGGGCATCCGCCAGGCGCTGGCGGACGAGACCGTCAAGGCCATCGTCATCACGGGCGCCGGCAAGGCCTTTTCGGGCGGCGCCGATATCAAGGAATTCAATTCGCCCAAGGCGCTCACGGAACCGACCCTGCACACCCTGATCAATGTCGTCGAGCAATCCACCAAGCCGGTGGTGGCGGCCATCCACAGCGTCTGCATGGGTGGCGGCCTGGAGCTGGCGCTGGGCTGCAACTACCGCGTGGCCGCGCCTGGCGCGCAGATGGCTTTGCCTGAAGTCAAACTCGGCATCTTGCCAGGCGCGGGCGGCACGCAGCGCCTGCCGCGCGTGCTGGGCCTGGAAATGGCCCTCAACATGATCGTCTCGGGCACCCCCGTGGCATCCGAGAAACTGGCCGGCACGGCCCTGTTTGACGAAGTCATCTCGCCCGGCGCCGACTTGTTGCAAGCCGCCGTGGCCTTCGCCACGAAAGTGGCCGATGTGCGCCCGCTGCCGAAAGTGCGCGAGCGCAAGGTCGATTACCCGAACCACGAAGCGTTCCTGCAGTTTTCGCGCAATACGGTCAAAACCATGTCAGGCCCGTTCCCTGCACCGCTGAAATGCGTCGATGCCGTGGCGGCCGCCGTGACGATGAAGTTCGACGATGGCTTGAAGTACGAGCGTGAACTGTTCATGCAACTGGTGCAGTCGCCTGAATCGAAAGCCTTGCGCCACGCCTTCTTTGCCGAGCGCATCGCCAGCAAGGTGCCCGACGTGCCGTCCGACACGCCCGTGCGCAGCATCGCCAGCGCGGCCATCGTGGGCGCCGGCACCATGGGCGGCGGCATCGCCATGAATTTCGCCAACGCGGGCATTCCCGTGATGCTGCTGGAAACCAAACAGGAAGCGCTGGACAAGGGCCTGGCCACCATCCGCAAGAATTACGAGAACACGGTGAAGAAGGGCAAGCTCACGCAAGAGAAGGCCGAGCAGCGCATCGCGCTGGTCAGCGGCACGCTGGCATATGCCGACGTCGCCCAGGCCGACATCGTCATCGAAGCCGTCTTCGAAGAGCTGGGCGTGAAGGAAACCGTCTTCAAACAGCTTGACGCCGTGATGAAGCCAGGCGCCATCCTGGCCTCGAACACGTCCACATTGGACCTGGACAAGATCGCCGCGTTTACCCAGCGCCCGCAAGACGTGGTCGGCACGCATTTCTTCAGCCCGGCCAACGTCATGAAGCTGCTGGAAATCGTCCGCGGCAAGGAAACGGGCAAGGACGTGCTGGCCACGGCGCTGGCGCTATCGAAAAAGCTGAAAAAAACGGGTGTCGTCTCGGGCGTGTGCGACGGCTTCATCGGCAACCGCATGATCGAGCAATACAGCCGGCAAGCCGGTTTCCTGCTGGAAGAAGGTTGCTTGCCGGAACAGGTCGACAAGGCGGTGGAGAAATTCGGCTTCGCCATGGGCCCGTTCCGCATGGGCGACCTGGCCGGCAATGACATCGGCTGGGCCATCCGCAAGCGCCGCTACGTGGAAAAGCCGGAAGTGACGTATTCGAAGACGGCCGATTTGCTGTGCGAATTGGGTCGCTACGGCCAGAAGACGGGCGCCGGCTGGTATGACTACAAGCCGGGCGACCGCAAGGCGTATGCGTCCGAGCAGGTCAACGCCATGATAGTGCAGCACTCCGCCGACATCGGCGTGGCACGGCGCAAGATCAGCGACCAGGAAATCGTCGAACGCCTCGTGTATGCGCTGGTCAATGAAGGCGCGCGCATCCTGGACGAGGGCATCGCCCTGCGCGCCTCGGATATCGACATGGTGTATCTGACGGGCTACGGCTTCCCCCTGTTCCGCGGCGGCCCCATGTTCTATGCCGATACGGTCGGCTTGCCGAACGTCCTCGACACCATCAATGGCTACGCGAAAGGCCGCCACGGCGACGCGTGGACGCCGGCGCCCCTGCTGGTGAAACTGGCGGGCGAGGGCAAGGGTTTTAATAGCTAAGCCGACGCCAACAATATTGTCGGATTACGCGCGGCTTTGCCGTGCTAATCCGACCTACGCCTCTGCGAGGGCTCAAAAGCCGGGTAGGTCGGATTAGCGGCGGTACGCCGCGTAATCCGACGCCACTACTTCTTCTTCGCCACCATCTTGACCGCCTCGTTGACGATGACGGGATTGTCTTTCTGGATGTAGTAGCCGGCGCCCGTGATGCGCTCGATGGCTGGCGCGCCGGACAGGCGCTGCCAATCCTTTTCCTGGGCCCGCACCACGTTTTCAAACGAGCCCATTTCCTCGATGCTGAACTTGTCGCGCACCAGCAGCATGGCGGGCACGCGCAGGGGGCTGCTCATGTCGACGTGCTGCAGGCACTGCGTCTGGGCATCGAATTCGGCCGATTCCGTACTGTTGAACATGAGTTTGCGCCGTGTCTTCACGAGCATGGCGTAGGTAGACGCGTCCGTCTGCAAGCGGCTCCATTGCTGCGGATGCGTGGGGTCGAGCAAGACCAGGCCGGCCACGTCCTGCGGGTACAGCCTGGCATACACATACTGGTACAGCCCGCCCAAACCGTGGCCGACCAGTATGTACGGCGGCTTGAGGCCCGCTTGCGCCAGCAAGGCACGCTGCTGGGCGGCAATGGTGCACGGGTCGCGCGGCGTGGTGGTTTTGCGGCTGTCGCCGTAACCGGGACGGTCGTAGACGAGCACGCGATGCTGCTTCGCCACTTCGGGCACCACCTTGGCCCACACATCCTTGCCGTCGCCCATGGCTGACTGGAACACCACGGGCAAGCCGCCCTGGCCGCTCAAGGCATAGGCGATGCTGGCGTCGGGCAGGGCGGCGGTGGCCGGCACGCCTGGCGTGGCCGGCGACGATGGCAGCAGGGAGCAGCCGGAAAAACAGCCAGCCAGCAGCAAGCCGGCGCTGGAGAGGAACATGGTGCGCGCGGGGCGGCCGACGAATAGATGATGCATGAATTTCCTTCTTGGTGCAGAGACCGGGGGCCGGTATGGCGTGCCAGCCATTATAGGCAAATCACAGGGAAGTGGAAACGCCGAACAGAGGCCGATTTCCCGTGCTGTCAGCCGGCGTCGGCGCGATGGCAGACGGCTTCGATGCGGTTGCCGTCAGGATCGAACAAAAAAGCCGCGTAATAGCTGGCGTGATAGTGGCGCAGGCCGGGCGCGCCCAGGTCGATGCCGCCGTGCGCCAGGCCCGCATGCCAGAACGCTTCCACGGCCGCGCGCGACGGCGCCTTGAAGCAGCAGTGGCGGCGTGGCGCGTCGTCCGGCCTGGGGCCCAGGCGTACGGAAAAATAGCTGCGTTCGGGGTGCTCGGCATCGCTGCGCTCGCCGTAGCCTATCCAGGCATGGGCGTGGTCGCTGCCCACCTTGGGCACGCCCAGCGCAGCGAAGATGGCGTCGTAGAAGCGCTCGGCGCGTTCCAGGTCGGCAACGGTAAGGGAAACGTGATCGAGCATGGGCATTCCACTGTAAAAACCAGGACGGCCATAGCATAGCCCGGATCAGGACGGCCGTGGGCGAGAGTAACCGAGTGACACCGGCGGTGACTAACTACCGGTTAAGGCCGGTTGGCGAGCCGCGCCACGATACTGCGGCTCATCAGCTGCACGCGGGGCGCGAACAGCATCACGGCGCAGAAGGCCACGGGCCAGGCGGCAAAGAAGGCATGGCGCCAGCGGGGCAGGAAGTCCGCCTGCAGGCCGATATTGAGCCAGGTGACCCAGGCGCTCATCAGCAGGGTCATCACCAGCGACATCAGGAAGGCGAACGTGCAGCGCAGGCGCAGGGCATCGGACATGGCGTGCTTTCAAAATAGTGGAAAGAGGCCAGCGTAACGACTTGCAGCAATCTATACTAGAGCCATATTTTTAATTTCAAATTCCATAAATGCAATCATGCTCGACGAATCATGCTCGATGATCTAGCCCTGTTTGTCGCCATCGTCGAGGCGGGCAGCCTGCATGCGGCCGCCGTCAAGGAAGACTTGCCCGCCGCCACCGTCACGCGCCGGCTGCAAAAGCTGGAAAGCCAGCTGGGCTACCGCTTGCTCAACCGCAGCGCGCGGCGCCTGCAGCCGACGGCGGAAGGCTGGCAATACTACGAGCAGTGCCGCCCCCTGGTGCACGCGCTGCGGCAAGCGACGCAGCAGCTCGACGCCAGCCTGTCGGCCGTCTCGGGCAGCATCCGCGTGCTGGCGCCAGTCAACTTCGCCAGTGGTTTGCTGACGCCCGCCTGGGTCAGCTTCATGCAGCAGTACCCGGATATCCGCCTGGAGCTGGAACTGTCGAACCTGCTGCAAGACCTGGTGGGCAGCGGCGCCGACCTGGCCATCCGCGTGAGCGCGCTCGACGATTCCTCGCTGATGCAGCGTCGCCTGGGCAGCGCCGCGCTGGTGATGGTGGCGGCGCCCGCCTACCTGGCGCGCGCCGGCGTGCCGCGCGACTTGCAGGAACTGGCGCGGCATGAATTGATCGTCGCCGAACCGCTGCGCAGCTGGCGCTTGCGGCGGCCTGGCGACGGCGCCGAGATGGTGATCGAACCGCAGGCGCGCCTGCGTGTCAATGAAATGCGCCTGGCCGTGGAGATGGCCGACGCGGGCATCGGCATCCTGCTGTGCCCGCTTTTGCAGTGCCGCGACGAAGTGGCGCGTGGTTCGCTGGTGCGCGTGCTGCCCGACTGGATGCCGCAGCCACGCCATGTGTACGCCGTCTGGACGCAGCGGCGCTACCTGCCGGCCCGCGTGCGCGTGCTGCTGGAACACCTGGCGGCGTTTGCGGAAGGCAATCCGCTACTGAACGACGCGTTGGACGGGCAGGACGCCTTGCCCTGATTCTTGCCACTAATACCGAGCGCTTGTACTTTCCGTCAGGATCGCGTTAAGATAAAGCTTGCTCGCTTATCCAGTGGGCAATCCGGTGTTTTTACGCGCAATTTCGTCCCTATCCATGAGAGTAGCAATGAAATATCTGATCGTTCCCTTCTTGCTGGCCATGACTGGCTGTGAAGTCTTGTATGACGCGAACCGGGACAAGATCGGTGAGTATTGCAACAGCCTCAATAATTTTGACGACCGCAATGCCTGCCGCAAGCGTAACCAGACCAGCTACCAGGAATACGTGCAGCAGCGCGACCAGGTGAAACAGGGCACTAAGTAAGCTCGCCGCCTACGCCGCATATCCCGTATAAAAAACAAACGCCGCTGATCAGTCAGCGGCGTTTTGTATTGCGGGCCCCGGCCTTGCGGCCGGGGATTGCCTTAGATTAATCGTCGGCGTAGATATTGTTATCCTTGGTTTCCTTGACGAACAAGGTGCCGATGACCACCGTCGCCAGGGCGATGACGATCGGGTACCACAGGCCGTAATAGATGTCGCCCTTGAAGGCCACCAGCGCGAAGGCCGTGGTCGGCAGCAAGCCGCCGAACCAGCCGTTACCGATATGGTAGGGCAGGGACATCGAGGTGTAACGTATACGCGTCGGGAACATTTCCACCAGCATGGCGGCGATCGGGCCATACACCATGGTCACATACAGCACCAGGATGAACAGCAGCAAGACCACCATCGGCTTGTTGATCTGGTCAGGGTCGGCCTTGGCCGGGTAGCCCGCTTCCTTGACGCCGGCGCCGATTTCTTTCTTGAATGCCGCTTCCTTGGCTTTGCTGTCCGCGTCGAAATTCAAGCCGTCGGCCGTCATGACGGCGTTAAACGAGGTCAATTCCTTGGCGCCGATGCGTACCTTGGCCACGCTGCCGGCCGGTGCGTCTTCCTTGGTGTAGTTCACCGAGCTGTTCGACAGGAAAGCCGTGGCGATGTCGCACGAGGACGGGAATTTCTTCTGGCCCGTCAGGTTGAACTGGAAGTGGCACGATGCGGGATCGGCCACCACCACCACTGGCGAGTTCTTCAGTGCCGCTTCCAGCTGCGGATTGGCGAAGTGGGTCAGGCCGCTGAAAATGGGGAAGTAAGTCAGGGCGGCGATCAGGCAGCCGCCCAGAATGATGTACTTGCGGCCGATGCGGTCCGACAGGCTGCCGAAGAACAGGAAGAACGGCGTGGCCAGCAGCAGGGCGATGGCGACCAGCACGTTGGCCGTTGCCAGGTCCACTTTCAGGGTCTGGATCATGAAGAACAGGGCGTAGAACTGGCCCGTATACCAGACGACGGCCTGGCCGGCGGTCAGGCCGATCAGGGCCAGGATGACGATCTTCAGGTTCTTCCACTTGCCGAACGCTTCCGTCAGCGGCGCTTTCGAGGTCTTGCCCTCGGCCTTCATCTTGGAAAACGCCGGCGATTCATTCATGGCCAGGCGGATCCACACGGAAATACCCAGCAGGATGACGGAGACGAGGAAAGGCACGCGCCAGCCCCAGGCTTCGAACTCTTTTTCACCCGTGGCCAGGCGGGTGCCCAGGATGACCATCAGCGACAGGAAGAAGCCCAGCGTTGCCGTCGTCTGTATCCACGCCGTAAATGCGCCGCGCTTGCCTTCAGGTGCGTGCTCGGCCACGTAAGTGGCTGCGCCGCCGTATTCGCCGCCCAGCGCCAGGCCTTGCAGGATGCGCAGGATGACGAGGATGATCGGTGCGGCGATGCCGATGGAAGCATGGCCCGGCAGCAAGCCGACGATGAAGGTGGAGCCGCCCATGATCAAAATCGTGATCAGGAAGGTGTACTTGCGGCCGATCATGTCGCCCAGGCGGCCGAAGACCAGCGCGCCGAACGGACGCACGATAAATCCCGCGGCAAAGGCCAGCAGTGCAAAGATGAACGTGGTGGTGGGGTCGCCGATGAAGAATTGCTTGGCGATGATGGATGCGAGCGAACCGTACAGATAAAAATCGTACCATTCAAAGACGGTGCCGAGCGAGGATGCAAAGATGACCTTGCGTTCCTCGGGGGTAATCGGCGTTCCTTTGGTGGAAAATTTCCGTACGTCGGCCGAGCCGGATGGTGATGCCATGGTTTGTCTCCCTATGTTTTATAGTGAACTGGTGCCGAGGTCTTTTTGACCATTCTTGCAACAGCTTGGGGCGAGTGTGTTCTTCGAACCTTACGTCATGCTTGCTTGAAACTTACACGGGGCTTACAAATTGGCGCACACCAGAACTTTACGAACGACCGTACTTAAATGTGCTATTCTGATTCCGCAGATACCCCACCTATAATATTTCCCACAAGGAGACACAGCATGAATGAAGCCGTCATCGTATCGACCGCCCGCACGGGCCTGGCCAAGTCCTGGAAGGGCGCGTTCAACATGACGCACGGCGCCACCCTGGGCGGCCACGTGCTGGCGGCTGCCGTCGAGCGCGCGCGCATCGAGGCGGAGGAAGTGGAAGACGTGCTGGTCGGTTGCGCCTTTCCCGAAGGTGCCACCGGTGGCAACATCGCGCGCCAGGTCGCCTTGCGCGGCGGCTGCCCCGTCACGACGGCCGGCATGACCGTCAACCGCTTTTGTTCCTCGGGCTTGCAGGCCATCGCCCTGGCGGCGCAGCGCATCATCGCGGGCGAAGGCGATATCTATGCGGCGGGCGGCGTGGAATCGATTTCCTGCGTGCAAAATGAAATGAATACGCATATGTATCGCGACGTCTGGCTGCAGCAGCACAAGCCGGAAGTGTACTGGCCCATGCTGCAGACGGCGGAAACCGTGGCCAAGCGCTACCAGATTTCGCGCGAGCGCCAGGATGTGTATGGCGCGCAAAGCCAGCAGCGCGCAGCAAGCGCCCAGGCGGCCGGCCTGTTTGACGCGGAAATCGTGCCGATGACCACCATCATGGGCGTGGCCGACAAGACCAGCGGCATGCTGGTGTCGCGCGAAGTGACGATCTCCCGCGATGAAGGCATCCGCTTTGATACCACCTACGAAGGCGTAGCCAAGATCCGTTCCGCCATGCCAGGCGGCGTCATCAGCGCCGGCAATGCCAGCCAGTTTTCCGACGGCGCCTCGATGGCCATCGTGATGAATGCGAAAGTGGCCGAAGCGAAAGGCTTGCAGCCGCTGGGCATCTTCCGCGGCTTTGCCGTGGCCGGCTGCGAACCCGATGAAATGGGCATCGGCCCCGTCTACGCGATTCCGAAACTGCTGAAAAAGGCGGGCTTGACGGTGGCCGACATCGGCCTGTGGGAACTCAATGAAGCATTTGCCGTGCAAGTGCTGTATTGCGCCGACACCCTGGGCATCCCCATGGAGCGCCTGAACGTCAACGGCGGGGCGATTGCCGTGGGCCACCCGTACGGCGTGTCAGGCGCGCGCCTGACGGGCCACGCCTTGATCGAAGGCAAGCGCCGCGGCGTCAAATACGTGGTGGTGACCATGTGCATCGGCGGCGGCCAGGGCGCGGCCGGCCTGTTCGAAGTGCTTTAATCTGTATCACTCCCCTCTGCGGGCGGCTTCCAGGGCCGCCCGTTTGCATTCCATTGCTGCACTCTGCAAAATGCGCCGATAGCGGGTACAGTAATGCTTCATTCATAAACAAGCAGCCTGCCACCATGATCAAGCACATCGTTTTCTGGAAACTCAAAGACCACGCCGAAGGCGCCGACCGCGCCACGAATGCCTTGAAACTGAAAGCCCTGCTCGATTCCTGTTCGGACCTGGTGCCCGGCATCCTGACATTCGAGGCAGCCGTGGCCCAGCCTGGCCTGGAAGCGACCTACGACATCGTCCTGTACAGCGAGTTCGCCAGCCGCGCAGCGCTCGACGCCTACCAGAACCATCCCGAGCACGTGAAAATCAAGCCGTTTTTTGGAGCCGTGCGGGAAGCAAGGCAATGCATGGACTACGAAGTGTAGTGACACCGAACCAAACCTACTACGCGTCGGTATAGGTGGCCTGCGATGCTCACCGTACTACAGTACGGTTGCGCTTCTCGGCCACCTCTCCCTTCCGCTCGCTACGGTTTTGTTCGGTGTCGTGAATATCAATGTTAGCTATCAACTTTATTGACAGGAGTATCATGACCACCTACCAACGCATCGTCCTCGCCTCGCGCCCCACGGCCGAAGTGCAGGCAGATAACTTCCGCCTGGAAACGGCTGAGATCCCCGCCATCACGGATGGACAATTGCTGGTACGTAACCAGTACCTGTCGCTCGATCCCTACATGCGCGGGCGCATGAGCGCCAATAAAAGCTATGCGGCGCCGCAAGCACTCGATGAAACCATGATCGGCGGCACGGTGGGCGTGGTGCTGGAATCGAAGCATCCGAAGTTCGCCGTGGGCGACACCGTCGTGGGGACCCTGGGCTGGACGGAAGTGGCTGTATCGGACGGCACGATGCTGCGCAAGGTCGACACGACGCATATTCCCGCCTCCGCCTACCTGGGTGCCGTCGGCATGCCGGGCATGACGGCCTGGTATGGCTTGAACCAGATCATGGCACCGAAAGCGGGCGAAACCGTGGTCGTGTCGGCCGCCAGCGGCGCCGTGGGCAGCGTGGTGGGGCAGTTGGCGAAATTGAAAGGTTGCCGCGTGGTCGGCATCGCCGGCGGGGCGGAAAAATGCGCGTATGTCGTCGAGGAGCTGGGTTTTGACGCCTGCGTCGACTACAAGGCGGGCAAGCTGGACGCCGACCTGGAAGCGGCCACGCCGGACGGCATCGACGCCATCTTTGAAAACGTAGGCGGCGCCGTGTTCGATGCGGCCCTGGCGCGCACCAACGCGTTTGGCCGCGTGGCCGTGTGCGGCTGGATCGCCGGCTACAACGGCGAACCGACGCCGCTCGATAATGCGCGCCTGATCCTCACCAACCGCCTCACCGTGCGCGGCTTCATCGTTTCGGAGCAACCGGAATTCTGGCCGCAGGGACTGGCGGAACTGGGTACCCTGGTGGCGACGGGCAAGCTGAAATTTCGCGAATCCGTGGCCGACGGCCTGGCCAGCGCACCGGAAGCGTTTATCGGCCTGTTAAAAGGCCGCAACTTCGGCAAGCAGCTGGTCAAGCTCGGCTGATCTTTCTGTGGAAAGGCGGGCCGTGCGACAATCACGGCCTGTCTCTTTCTACATTACATCATGACCAAGCACACCATCCGCCTCGGCGACTGGGCCACCCTGGCCCCTGACGCCACCGCCATCCGTTTTGAAGTTTTCGTCGATGAACAGAAAGTGCCGGCCGAGATCGAACTCGACGACATGGATGCCGTCTGCCTGCACGCCGTCGCCTATGACGAGGCCGGCAAGGCCATCGGTACGGGCCGGTTATTGCCCGATGGCCACATTGGCCGCATGGCCGTGCGCCAGCCGGGCCGCGGCACGGGCGTGGGCGGCGCCATCTTGACCTTGCTGATGGACAAGGCGCGCGCACGCGGCGATGTGGCCGTGGTGCTGAACGCGCAAACCGTGGCCGCGCCATTCTATGCGCGCCACGGTTTCGTGCAGCTGGGGGAGGTATTTGAAGAGGCGGGGATTGCGCATGTGGAGATGCGGCTGGCGTTTTAAACGGTGCTTCGGTGTTGTCGGATTACGGCCCTTCGGTCCTAATCCGACCTACGCCGGCCATGGTAGGTCGGGTTAGCGCGCAGCGCGTAACCCGACACCACCAGCACCATCAGTTCTGCGCGTGCGACTGGCGCCATTTATCCAGAATCACGGCCAGCACGATCACGACACCCTTGGCCACATACTGCCAGAATGACGACAGTCCCAGGATCGTCAAGCCATTGTTCATCACGCCGATGATCAGGGCGCCGATGACGGTGCCCCAGACGGAGCCCACGCCGCCCATCAGGCTGGTGCCGCCCAGCACGACGGCTGCGATGGCGTCCAGTTCATAACCGGTACCCCAGTTGCCGTTGGCCGCATACAGGCGGCTGGCCGACATGGCGCCGCCCAGGCCTGCAAACAGGCCGCTGATCGTGTAGACAAACATCAGGACGAGGCCGACCTTGATGCCCGTCAAACGGGCTGCCTGGATATTGCCGCCGACGGCGTAGATATGCAGACCCAAGGTCGTCTTGCGCAAAATAAACCACGTCAGCACGACGACGGCGGCGGCCAGCCAGATCAGCCAGGGGATGGCCAAAAAGCTGCCGTTGCCCATCCATTCGAAGCTGGGGATTTCCGTGTTCAGTACGCTGGTGCCGTCCGCCAGCAAATAGGCGGCGCCGCGCAGGGCCGTCATGGTGCCCAGGGTCACGACAAACGGGTTCAGGCCGACGAGGGCCACCAGCACGCCGTTCAGCGCGCCCAGCAGCAGGCCGACGATGAGGAAGGTGGGAATCGAAAAGCCGGCGAACTGTGCCGACAGCGACATCAGCATGCCTGCTACGGCCGAGACGGCCAGTACGGAACCGACCGACAAATCGATGCCGCTGGTCAAAATGACGAAAGTCATGCCCGAGGCCAGCACGATGTTGATCGACACCTGGCGGAAGATGTTCATGGTGTTATTGCTGGTCATGAAGGTGGACGTGCCGTCGGCCGAGAAATACACGGTCAGGCCGTACATGGCCAGGTACAGCACCACCAGCACGGGCAGCATGCCCAGGCGGCGCATCAGGTTCGAGGCATTGAAGGGTTCGCCGGCGCGCGCGGCGCCGCGGGTGGTAGTTGTCATGATTTGCTATCTCCTGTTGATTATTCTTATGCCGCTTCCAGCTGGGTGGCATAGGCGAGAATGTTTTCCTGCGTGATGTCGTCGCCCGTCACTTCGCCCGTCAAACGTCCTTCGCACATCACCATCACGCGGTCGCAGATGCCGACCAGCTCGGCCAGCTCGCTGGAAATGCACAGCACGGCCGTGCCCGCATCGGCCAACTGGTGGATGATCTTGTAGATTTCGCTCTTCGCGCCCACGTCCACGCCCCGTGTCGGTTCGTCGAGGATCAGCACTTTCGGCGCGATGGCCAGCCAGCGCGCCAGCAAGACTTTCTGCTGGTTGCCGCCAGACAATCCTCCCACGATGCCGTCCGGACCCGATACTTTCACGTTGAGGTTGGCAATCGCCTCGCGCGTGAGCTGGGTCAGGGCGCCACGGTTGACCACGCCCGCCGTGGAATGCCTGGACAGGATATTCATCGACATGTTTTCCATGGCCGACAATTGCATGAACAAGCCCAGGCTCTTGCGGTCTTCCGGCAGGTAGCCGATGCCGTGACGGATGGCCGCCAGCGGTTGCTTGATGTGCACTTCCTGGCCGTCGAGCCACACTTGCCCAGATTGCTTCTTGTCCGCGCCAAAGATCAGGCGCGCCAGTTCCGTGCGGCCCGCGCCGACCAGGCCAGCGAGGCCCGTCACTTCGCCCGCATGCACGGCGAACGAGGCGGGCTTGACCTTGCCGCCGCCCACGTTTTCCACGCGCAGGCGCTCGGCGCCCCGCGTCGTGCGCCGCTGGTGCGCATAAAAGTCGTCGGCGGGGCGGCCCACCATCATTTGCACGACTTTCTTTTGATCCAGTTCATCCTTGCCCAGTTCGCCCACATAGGCGCCGTCGCGCAGCACCGTGATGCGGCGCGCCAGGCGTTCCACCTCGGCCATGCGGTGGCTGATGTACAGCACGGCCAGGCCCTTGTCGCGCTGTTCTTCGATAATGCGGAACAATTGTTCGGTTTCCCGGTCGGACAGGGCGGCAGTGGGCTCGTCCATGATCAGGATGCGGCTTTCGTGCACGAGGGCGCGCGCGATTTCCACCTGCTGCTGCTCGGCGATCGACAGGGTCGAAACCATGGTGTCGGCGTCGAAGCGGGAACCGAGGTCGGCCAGGATGGCGTTGGTGCGCGCGCGCATTTCGCCGCCCTTGACGGTCCAGAACGGTCCCTGCGGTTCGCTGCCCATGAAGACGTTTTGCGCCACCGTCATGTTCTTGGCCACGCTGAGTTCCTGGTAAATCAGGTTGATGCCCAGCGCGCGGGCCTCGCCCGGGTTGCGGATACGGATCGGCTTGCCGTCGAGGATGATTTCGCCCGCGTCCGGCGTGTACACGCCCGAGAGGATTTTCATCAGGGTGCTCTTGCCGGCGCCGTTCTCGCCCATCACGGCATGGATTTCGCCGCTGCGCACCGTCAGGTGCACGCCGCGCAACGCGCGCGTGGCGCCAAAGCGCTTCTCGATGCCGCGCATTTCAAAAATAATATCGTCGCTCATGACTGTCCTTCCTTGCTGGTGAAACTGGCGCCGCCCGCGAATTGGCAGGCGGCGCCACGTGGTTCAGGTCAGGCAGATCAGTTCTTTACCCAGCCCGTGTAGGTGGCGACGTTTTCCTTGGTGATGGCCGGGGTCGGCAACAGCACCATGGTCTGTTTCGGCGTGCGGCCATTCATGATGTCGTAGCCCATCTGCACGGCGTCGGTGGCCATGCGGTACGGGTTTTGCGCCGAGGTGGCGGCAAACAGGCCGGCCTTGTTTTTCAGGGCATTCTGGCCATCGGGCGCGCCATCGACGGCCGTGATCAGTTTCACATCCGTGCGCTTCGATTGCTTGATCGCCAGTTCGGCGCCGATGCCCGTCGGGTCATTGATGGCGAACACGGCGTCGATCTTCGGATAGGCCGTCAGCAAGTTCGACATCACGGTCATGCCACCGTCGCGGCTGCCGCCCGCGTTCTGGTTGTCGGACAGGATCTTGATATCCTTGAACGCGGCCAGGGTTTTCTTGCAGCCGTTGACGCGGTCAATCACGGACGTGACCGGCGGGCCGTTGAGGATCACCACATTGCCCTTGCCGCCGATCTGCTTGGCCAGGTAGGCGCACGACACGTCGCCGGCCATGGTGTTGTCGGACATCACGGTGGCCGAGGCTCCCACGGCGCCCACGTCGACGGCGATCACGACCACGCCCGCATTGCGCGCTTTCTTGATGGCCGGTGCGATGCCCTTGGAATCGACGGCGTTCAGGATGATGATGTCGGTTTTGTTGGCGATGAAGTTTTCGATCTGGTCCACCTGGGTGTTCAGGTCATACTTGCTCGACACCGTGGTGACTTTCACGCCAGGGCCGCCCAGCTTTTTCGCGCTTTCTTCCGCGCCGCGGCCAATCGCCACGAAAAACGGGTTGGCCAGGTCGCCCACGCTCACGCCGATCGATTTCAATGGCTTGTCGGCAGCAAAGGCGCCGCAGGCGGCGGACAGCAGCAGGGTGGCGGTAATGACTTTTTTCATGAGGATCTCCAAGGGTTTTTATTGTAAAAACAAACGGTGCTACGGGTGAAAACTTAGTGAGTACGTAATTTCTCGATCATGGCGTCCAGCTTGCCCGCATCGACGGCAAAGCCGCGGATGCCTTCGGCCAGTTTCTCTGTCGCCATCGCATCGTCGTTCAAGGCGTAGCGGAAGGCCGCCTCGTCATACGTGATGGCCGGTTGCGCCGCGCCCAGGTCGCCGCCCAGCGCGCGCTCGAATGGCGCATCGGAGGCTTCGAGTTTCGCCAGCAAGTCCGGGCTGATGGTCAGCAAGTCGCAGCCGGACAGGGCCGTGATCTGTCCCACGTTGCGGAAGCTGGCGCCCATCACTTGCGTGGCGATGCCATGTTGCTTGTAGTAATTAAAGATGCGCGTGACCGATTGCACGCCTGGATCGTTGGACAGGCTGCGCGCCGCTTCGTCCCATGCCGCGCCCAGCGATTTTTTATGCCAGTCGTAGATGCGGCCCACAAATGGCGAAATCAGCCGCACTTTGGCGTCGGCGCAGGCGACGGCCTGGCAAAACGCGAACAGCAGGGTCAGGTTGCAAAAGATGCCATCGGCTTCCAGTTCGCGCGCTGCCTGGATGCCTTCCCAGGTGGCGGCGATCTTGATCAGCACGCGCTCGCGTTTTACTCCAGCCTGCTCGTACAGGGCGATCAGCCGGCGCGCACGGGCCACGGTGGCGGCGCGGTCAAAGCTCAAGCGGGCATCGACTTCCGTCGAGACGCGGCCCGGCACGACTTTCAAAATTTCCAGGCCGAAGCGCACCAGCACTGCATCGACGATGTCGTCCAGCGAGGCGGCTGTATGCGCGGCAACTGTGCTTTCCAGCAAGGGCGCGTAATCGGGCTGCAGCACGGCTTTTAAAATCAGCGACGGGTTGGTGGTGGCGTCTTGCGGCGCGAAACGGGCCAGTTGCAAAAAGTCGCCCGTGTCGGCGACAACGGTGCTGGTCTGTTTTAATTGTTGCAGCTGATTCATTACTATTCCTTATCACTGAGTTGGTGCAAGGCTTGCACGGCGGGAAACAGGCTACGGTAGCGGCCGTAGCGGATGCTCAAGGCTGCGCTGTGCGCGGCATCGGGCAGGAAAGTGTTTTTGATGGGCAAACCCTGCGTCAGCAGGCTGGCGTCGCCGATGGCGGCAAAGCCCAGCTTGGCCGCGCCCAGGCTGGCCGACAGTTCGCTGTTGTGCAGGGTGCGCATCTCGCGCCCCAGCACATTGGCCAGCAGCTGCGCCCAGTACTGGCTGCGCGCGCCGCCGCCCACCAGCATGCAATGGGGCACCACGGCGCCCGTCGAGGTGACTGCCGCCATGGCGTCGCGCAAGGCAAAGGCCACGCCTTCGAGCACGGCATAACCGAGCTGCGCCGGCGTGCTGTCATGGCCCAGTTGCAAAAAGGCGCCGCGCACCTGCGGGTCGTTATGCGGCGTGCGCTCGCCCGACAGGTAGGGCAGGAACAGCGGTGCGGATGGGGCGACGGGGGCATCGAGCGGCAGGGCGCTTTCCACCAGCGCCAGCAGGGCTGCCTCGTCGGGTTGGCCCAGCACGTTGGTGGCCCAGCGCAAACAGCTCGCGCCGGATAAAATTGCGCCCATCGCATACCAGCGGCCGGGCAGGGCGTGGCAAAAGCTGTGCACGCCGCCGGCCGGGTTGCCCAGCGGTTCTTCGGTGACGGACACGATGGCGGCGCTGGTGCCCAGCGAGATAAAACTGTCGCCGCCATTGACGGCGCCGATGCCCACGGCCGAGACGGGGTTGTCGCCACCGCCGCCGGCCACCACCACGCCCATGGGCAAGCCCAACTGGTCGGCGATGGCGGCCAGCACGGTGCCCGTGGCGGCGTCGCCTTCGGCCAGCGCCGGCATCTGTTCCGGCACCAGGCCGCAGGCGGCCAGCATGGGGGCGAACCAGGCGCGGTTGGCCTCGTCCAGCCACAGGGTGCCGGCCGCGTCGGACATGTCCGTCAGTTTGATGCCCGTCAAGCGCAGGCGCAGATAGTCTTTCGGCGACAGCAAACAGGCGATGGCGGCAAAAGCGTCAGGCTCGTGCGTTTGCAGCCACAGCAGTTTGGGCGCCGTCAGGCCCGCCATGGGCAGGCTGCCCGTCACGTCCGCATACGCGGGATAATCGCGCGCCAGTGCGGCCGCTTGCGCTTCGGCGCGCGCATCGTTCCACAGGATGGCGGGACGGATCACGTGGTCGTTACTATCGAGCAGCACGGCGCCATGCATCTGGCCAGACAGGCCGATGCAAACGATGCGCGCGTAGTCCTGCGGCCAGCCGGCGCGCAGCTGGGCCAGGGCGCTGACGCAGGCGGACCACCAGTCTTGCGGCGTTTGTTCGGACCAGCCTGGCTGCGGGCGGCTGGTGTCGATGCGCACGGACGCCTGGCCGCGCACGGCGCCAGTGCTGTCCATCAACACGGTTTTCAGTTCGGAGGTACCGAGGTCGATACCGAGGGAAATCGCTGGGTGCATAGTGGATGACGGTAAAAGGTCAGGAGCAGCCGCAGGAATTGCGCACGCGCAAGGTCGGCGACAAGCGTTGCACGTGCTGGACACGGCCCGGATTGGCGATACGTTCGATCAAGAGGTCGACGGCCATGGCGCCCAGCTCTTCGAGCGGCTGCGCCATCACGGTCAGGCGGGGGCTGAAGTAATCGGCCCAGTCGAAATCATCGAAGCCGGCCAGCGCCACGTCTTGCGGAACCGCAATATGCGCGTCGCGCAAGGCATGCATGGTGCCGATGGTCATCAGGTTATTGCCGGCCACGATGGCCGTCGGGCGCTGCCCAGATGGCAGGGCCAGCAATTCGCGCGTCGCCGCGCCGCTGCGCTCCAGGTTGGAGTCGCCCGAGCGCAGCAGTGCGGGGTCAAAGACGATGTCGGCGCGCTGCAAGGCCAGGCGGTAGCCGTCGATACGCTCGTCGGTCGTGGACAGGCCGGGCGCGCCCGCGATGAAGCCGATGCGCCGGTGGCCGTGGGCCGCGATCAGATGGCTGACCAGTTCGGCCGTCGCCTCGGTGTTTTCCACGCCCACCTGGTCGAACGCTTGCGGCAACATGCGGTCGACCAGCACGGAAGCGATCTTGTTGCTGGTCAAATAGTCGAGCGTGCGGTTGTGCGGATCGCCGGACGGCGCCAGCACGATGCCGTCGACGCGGCGCTGGTGCAAGTTTTGCACCACTTTGAGTTCCTGTGCGGGATCGTCATGCGTATCGGAAAACAGCATCATCAAGCCGTGGCGCGTGCAAGCCGCCTCGATGGCGCGCACGGTTTCGCTGAAGTAATGATTGGTGAAGGCGGAAATGGCCACGCCGATGGTGCCCGAGGACGAGCCGGCAAGCGCGCGGGCCAGCATGTTCGGCACATAGCCGATCTGCTGCATGGCCGCGTTGACGGCGGCGACGGTTTTTGGGCTGACCTTGCGGGTGCCGTTGAGTACGTGCGAAACGGTCGACAGCGATACGTCCGCCGCCCGCGCTACATCTTCCATGGTGGCCATGGTGTCTCCTGATGGTTTTTTTTCTTGTGTGCCGCGATAGTGTGCGGCTGTGTCGCCGCGTTTGAATCTATCGTAAACAAAAGAAAGCGCTTGCGCAAGCGCTTTCTTTTTTGTGCGGACGCATGCCCAGTGGCTTTTCGATGAAGAGAGGGGAAGCGTACGTAGGTCGGATTAGCGCGCCAGAGGCGCGCGTAATCCGACATTATCGTTAGCGTTACAGGTGCGCAAGGTGCAAGGTAGCGTTATTGAATCACCAGCTCATGCAATTCGCCGGGCGAGTCCGGGAACAATTTGACGACGGTGGACGTGCGCGTGCCGTAGCCCGGCGTCTCGATGCAGACGGCCGACAGCACGCGCTCGAGGTCGAGCGGCACGCCCGTGTCCGGCAAGCGGAAGTCGGGTGCGCGCGTGGTGTCGGCCAGCATGTCGAAATACGCGTCGTCGGGCGCGCCCTGGCACAGCAGGCTGGCGAACTGGGCCTTGGTTTTCAGGACTTTCGGCCACGGTGCGTCCAGCAGGGCGTTCGACAAGCCGTAGATGCCCGGTTCCAGAGGCTGGCCATTGCGCGCATCGCCATCGCCGCGGTTGGAAAACCAGATCAGCGTCTGCGCGTCGCCCAGCACCAGATTAAAACCGTTGTAGGCTTTGCAGCCGGGGCGGATTTGCGCGATATAGTCTTGCGGCGACATATTGCCGGCCAGATAGTCGGCTACCAGGGCGCCGCGCGAGGGGGCGTCCGGGTTGCGGTCTTGCGGGCTGCGGATGTTGGTGATGGCGGCAAAGCGCGAACTGCCGCTGCCGGCCTGGGTGATGCCCATCCAGCTGCCGCCCGCCTGCAGGTCGCGGCCCGCATACACTTGCGGGTGCTCGGGCCAGGCGCCGGCGGGGGCGCTGGCGCGTTCATAGAATTCGTCGCGGTTGGCGGCGGCAATCAGCGGGATGTGCGGATTGACTTTCCAGGCAAAAACGATCAGGCACATGGAGGCAAATCCATGAACACTTCCGTATGCCGCGCGCCGGCCGTCAATGACAGCAGGCCCGCCTCGTCGGCGGCAGCGGCCAGCAGTTCGGCAAAACCTTCGCCGACGACAGGATAGATTTCCATCCATGTCTGCAAGCCATCCTTGGCCTCGGGGCGGCGCTTCAGTTGCGGCGCCACGCCGGAGGCGGCCGCCAGTTTCGCTTGCAAGGCACGCACGCGCGCTTCCAGCGCCTGGGCGTGCTCTTCCTTAACCTGATAGTAAATGTATAAATCTTTCATGGCATTCTCACAAGTCGAGTGCGTCGAGCACATAAGGCATGGGCAGGAAATGCACGGCGGCGCCCTGGGCTGAACTGTAGCGCACGGCGCCAGTGGCGCTTGAACCTTCCGCTATCGCCCCCAGCTTCATTTCAACGAGGGCGTCGACGCCGCCCACGCCGTTGGGCGCGGCGTTGACGAGCATGCCGCAAGGCTGCTCGGGGTCGCTGACGGTGTACAGTTCGCCACCGGCCACTGCCGCTGCATCATCGATGCTGACGAGGGTGGTGCGGCGCTTGAGCTTGCCCAGATACTGGCTGCGCGCGACGATTTCCTGGCCCGGGTAGCAGCCTTTCTTGAAATTGACGCCGCCCAGCAGCTCGAAGTTGACCATTTGCGGCACGAATTGCTCTTGCGTGGCGGCCGTGATTTGCGGGATGCCCGCGTGGATCTCTGACAACTGCCAGGCATCCGTTCCGCCTTGCGCCAGCTGTTGCGCCAGTTGCGGCCACACGTCGCGCGCCGTGGCGGCCGACGTCAGCCATTCATAGCGGGCGCTGCCAAAGGCATCGGCCACGCGCAGCAGCGTGCCCAGTGCATGCTCGACCTTGCTGAACGGCGTGGCGGGCAGGGTGGGGACCCAGGCGGACAGGGCCGCGCTGGCTTGCTTGCCGCCGAGTCCCAGGACGACCTGGTTGGCTACATCAAAGGACGCATCGTGCAGCTTGGCCTTGGCGCGCAGCACGAACATTTGCAAACGCTTCTGGATGGCCGGCTGTATGGCGCGCGGCAATTGCAGATAAATGGTGGTGGCGTTGCGCCACATCAGGAAACTGGCCAGCAAGCGGCCTTTCGGCGTGCAGTAGCCGGCCAGGCGCACTTGCTCCTGCTCCAGGTGTTCCACATCGTTGGTCAGCTGGCCGTGCAGGAAACTGGCTGCCTCGTCGCCGTTCAAGCCGATCAAGCCCTGGTCCGTGATGGCCGCGACAAAACCTTCTTGCAGCTGGGACACTGTCAGGGACTGGCCAAAATCGTGGATAGGAACGGCGGCAATAGGGATGGTGCTGTCAGGCGCGCCATCGATGGCAGCGGGGCGGGCGCCTTGTGCAGTTAAAAATTGATTCCAGTTATTCATAATTTCCATTAGATCAGCGATTAAGCATTATCATTACGGGTTCATTATAGTGATGTCGCGCAGATCGCGTCGGCAGCGGCAAAATTGCCAGTGTTGGCGCCGCTTTGCACGCACTTGCTTCACAAATGAACGATCATAACAAGCGCGCGCTGCCCGCCAGCGAGCGCATCACAAGAATCGGAACAATGGCTTTCTTTAAAAAACTTGTAGTCAGTTCGGTCATCGCCGCCATCGGCGTCGGTGGTACTTTTGTGTATTGGGCGCAGCAACCCATCACCACGGAAGGTGACGCGATCCCGTTTACGATCACGCCGGGCAGCGGCGCGCATGCGGCCGGCCAGCAGATCGCGGACGCGGGCGTGCCCATCGTGCCCATCCTGTTCAACCTGCTGGCGCGCGTCGAAGGCAAGACGTCGAAGATCAAGGCCGGTTCCTACGAGCTGAAACCGGGCACGACGCCGCAGCGCCTGATCACGCAGTTGGCACGCGGTGAGTTCGCGCAAGAGTCGCTGACCATCATCGAAGGCTGGACTTTCAAGCAGATGCGCATGGCCATGGCCAGCCATCCGGGCCTCAAGCACGATACCGTGGGTCTGTCCGACAAGGAGCTGATGGCGAAAATCAGCCCCGAATTTGTGCTGCCGGAAGGCCTGTTCTTCCCGGATACGTATCTGTTCGCCAAGGGCGCCAGCGAAATGCAGATTTTCAAGCAGGCGCACACGGCCATGATCGGTCGCCTGTCCGAAGCGTGGTTCAAGCGCGATCCGGCCTTGCCGTATAAAAACCCGTACGAGGCGCTGATCATGGCGTCCATCGTGGAAAAGGAAACAGGGCAAAAGTCCGAACGGGCCATGATCGCCGGCGTGTTCGTCAACCGCCTGAAAACAGGCATGCTGCTGCAGACGGACCCGACCGTGATCTATGGCATGGGCGACAACTACCAGGGCAAGATCCGCAAACGCGACCTGGAAGCGGACACCCCGTACAATACCTACACGCGCGGCGGCTTGCCGCCCACGCCGATCGCCCTCGCTGGCGCGCAATCGCTGACGGCGGCGCTGGCGCCGGCCCGCACGCAAGCGCTGTATTTCGTCGCGCGCGGCGACGGCACCAGCCAGTTCTCGGCCAACTTGCCTGACCATAACCGCGCCGTGAACCAGTACCAGCGCTAATTTCACCTGCTAATTAAGTAAGAAGTTTCATGACACAACACTATCAACCCCGTTTCATCACCTTCGAAGGCATCGATGGCGCGGGCAAGTCGACGCATATCGGCTTTGTCGCCGACTACCTGCAGCAGCGGGGCGTGCGCCTCGTGTCGTCGCGCGAACCGGGCGGTACCAGCCTGGGCGAAAAGCTGCGCGAACTGCTGCTGCATGAAAAGATGCACCTGGAAACGGAAGCCTTGCTGATGTTCGCCAGCCGCCGCGAACACATCGCGCAAGTCATCGCCCCCGCTTTGGCGCGGGGCGAGTGGGTCATTTCGGACCGCTTTACCGATGCCAGCTTCGCCTACCAGGGCGGCGGGCGGGGCATGGATTTGCGCAAGATGGAAGCGCTGGAAGCGTGGGTGCATCCGCACCTGCAGCCGGACCTGACGTTCCTGTTCGACGTGCCGCTGGCCGTGGCCAGAGCCCGCCTGGACGCCACGCGCGCGCTCGACAAGTTCGAGCAGGAGCGAGCGGACTTCTTTGCCGCCACGCGCAACGAGTATCTGCGCCGCGCCGCCCAGTTCCCGGCGCGCTTCCGCATCATCGATGCCACGCAAAGCATTGCCGATATTCAAGTTCAGCTTGCGCAACTGCTTGATGTTTTGCTTGAGCAAAGCGTCGCAACCTTATGATTTTATAGAAATAAAGAATGATCAGTTCTCTCTATTCCTGGCAGCAGGACGCCTGGCAGCAATTGCAAGCCTTGCGCCCGCGCATGCCGCACGCCATTTTGTTCCATGGCGCGCAAGGCATCGGCAAGGCCGACTTCATCGAGCATTTCGCGCAAGCCTTGCTGTGCGAGGACGTGCGCGCCGACGGCCACGCCTGCGGCGCGTGCGCCTCGTGCGGCTGGTTTAGCCAGGGCAACCATCCCGATTACCGCCGGGTCCGTCCGGAAGCGCTGGAAGATGACGTGGCGGACGATGGCGAAGAGGGCGAGGGCGCGAAGAAAAGCGCCAAGACCAAGACGCCGTCGAAAGACATCAAGATCGAGCAGATCCGCAACCTGGCCGACTTCATGAACATTTCCACGCACCGCCAGGGCTTGCGCGTGGTGGTGCTGTACCCGGCCGAGGCGCTCAACACGCCCGCCTCGAACGCCTTGCTGAAAACCCTGGAAGAACCGCCGCCGGGCACCGTGTTCCTGCTGGCATCGAACAGCCTGGACCGCTTGCTGCCGACGATCTTGTCGCGTTGCCGCAAGTTTGCACTGCCCATGCCCAGCCACGAGCAGGCCTTGACGTGGCTCAAGGCCCAGGGCTTGAACGATGCGGACAGCTGGCTGCGCGAGCAGGGCGGCGCGCCGTTGGCCGCGCTGGCCCAGTCCGAATCGGGCGGCCGCGAAGAAACGGAACAGTTGCTGCAAGTGCTGGCCAATCCCGGCGTGGAAGCGGCGTTGAAGGCGGCCGACAAATTGCAGAAGGCGCCGCTGGCACCGCTGGTGGCATCCTTGCAGCGCTGGCTGTACGACGTGTTTTCCGTGAAATTGTCGGGCACCATCCGTTACTACCCGCGCCACCGGCGCGAGCTGGAAGCCTTGGCAGGACGCATCAACGTCAGTCGTTTGATGGGCGCCATCAAGGCCGCCAACGAGCGCCGGGCGATTGCCGAGCATCCTTTGTCGCCCAAGCTGTTCCTGGAAGACATGCTGCTCGACTACGCGTCAAGCTGCCAATAAAATCAAGCACTTGCATTGCCAAGTTCATCCAGATTGTTTGGTGCTTGGCGCGCTTGGAACTTAGAGCCTATCCCAGTAGGGAGCGTCTTCTGCTGGCAGTTCATCAGGAGCGCGGACAAGGCGTGAGAAGGACGCGTGGCGAGCCACGCGACGACGATCAACGCCGTCCCCGCTTCTGAGGGGCGCCAGCAGGGGATGTATTCATCTACTGGGATAGGCTCTTAGTCGCAGGCGCGCGTGCAACTGCGGTAGCGCACTTCGCACGCTTGCTGGCGTTCGGCGCGCCGGGCGCGGAAGGCCTGGGCTTCGGTCGGGCGCAGCTGCTCCGCTTGCGCACCCGCATCCCTGCCGGCGGCAACGTAGGGATTGCTGCTGGGCTTCATCGACAAGATGGGGCTGGTGTCGTTTTCCGTCGCGCCTTGCGCTTGCGCGCGGCAATCCTGGCGTGCCGATGCGCACACGGGTGCGCACAAGCCCGCCTCGGGGATGGCCTTGGGGGCGTCGCGCTTGTCTTGTGCAGGCGCAGGCGCTGTCAGGGCCAGGCAGGCCAGCAGTATCAAAGGGCTGGCAACTTTCAGCATGAACACTCTCCACGTTTCCGCGCGCAACCCCATGGCTGCGCACCGGCCGCTCACTATACATCTTGATAACTTTTTTGCCTAGCGCCCATGTCCGTTTGCCACGTTCTGAACCCGGTGTTACATTCAAGGCACTGGACAGCAACGGAGGCGGGCATGAAACGGGTCACTGGCATCGGCGGCATCTTTTTCCAAGCGCAAGACCCGGCCGCGCTGCGCGCCTGGTACCAGCGTCACCTGGGCCTGGACGTGCAGCTGTGGGGCGGGGCCGCCTTCAGCTGGACGGATGCCGAAGGCCAGCCCACGGGCGGCAGCACCATCTGGTCCGTGGCATCAGCGGACAGCGGGCAGTTCGCGCCCGGCAAGGCTGCCTTCATGATCAATTACCGGGTCGACGACCTCGACGCGTTGCTGCAAGCCTTGCGTGACGAAGGCTGCACGGTGCTGGACAAGGCGCCCGACTCGGAATACGGCCAGTTCGGCTGGGTCATCGATCCCGAGGGCAACAAGGTGGAGCTGTGGCAGCCGCCCGAGGGGCAATAGGCCAGTCAGGTGCGGGATCAGCGATAATATCGGCTTTGCCAACCATTCTATTTATTTATGCGCGACATTATTGCTGGATTTCTACGCTTCCAAAAAGAGGTTTTTCCCGCGCGCCGCGAATTGTTCAAGACCCTGGCCACGGGACAAACCCCGAAGGCCCTGTTCATTTCCTGTTCGGACAGCCGCATGGTGCCGGAACTGGTGACGCAGCGCGAGCCAGGCGAACTCTTCGTGATACGCAACGCGGGCAACATCGTGCCCTCGTATGGCCCGGAACCGGGCGGCGTGAGCGCCACGGTGGAATTTGCCGTGTCGGCCCTGAACGTGAGCGATATCGTCATCTGCGGCCATTCCGACTGCGGCGCGATGAAGGCGATCGCCACCTGCGCTTGCCTGGACCACATGCCGGCCGTGCGCAGCTGGCTGCACCATGCCGACGCGGCGCGCATGATCAACGAGTCGATCGCGCATCCGACGGAGCAGTCGCGCATCGACGGCATGGTGCGCGCCAACGTGGTGGCGCAACTGAATAATCTGCGTACCCATCCCTCGGTGGCGCTGGCCATGGCGCAGAACCGGCTGACCCTGCACGGCTGGGTGTACGACATCGAGAACGGTTCCCTCGACGCGCTCGACGAGTCGACCGGCAACTTCGTTCCGCTGGCGGAACATCCGGCCTCGCAGCTGTAATCGGCGGCAAGCATCCGCACCGCCGCGGCAGGGGGGGCTGCGCCCAGCGCTTCCCCTGCCAGTTTTTGCTCGCTCCGGTACAATCCCGCCTTATGTATATCGATTCCCATTGCCATATCAATTTCCCCGAGCTGGCTGCTCGCATGCCCGAGATCCTCGCCAAGATGGCCGAGAACAAGGTGACGCACGCGCTGTGCGTGTCCGTCGACTTGCCGGACTTCCCGCAGGTGCTGGCCCTGGCCGAACAGTATCCGCATATTTTCGCTTCTGTCGGCGTGCACCCCGACTACGAGGACACGCCTGAACCGTCCGTGGAAGACCTGGTGCGTCTGGCCGACCACCCGAAGATCATCGCCATCGGCGAAACGGGCCTCGATTATTTCCGCCTGACGGGCGACCTCGAATGGCAGCGCGAGCGTTTTCGCACCCACATCAAAGCGTCAAGAATCACGCGCAAGCCCTTGATTATTCACACACGGGCAGCTAGCGAAGACACGATACGCATCATGCGCGAAGAGGGCGCAGGCGTAGCCGACGGCGGCGTGGCCGGCGTCATGCATTGCTTTACGGAATCCCTGGAAGTGGCGCGCGCCGCCATCGAGATGGGTTTCTATATTTCCTTTTCCGGCATCGTCACGTTCAAGAGCGCCAAGGATTTGCAAGCCGTGGCGCTGGAAGTGCCGCTTGAGCGCATCCTGATCGAGACGGATTCGCCGTATCTGGCGCCCGTACCGTTCCGCGGCCGCATGAACGAACCCGGCTACGTGGCCCACGTGGCGGAATACCTGTCGACCCTGAAAGGCATCCCGCTGGCCCAGGTGGCGCAGCAGACGACGGAAAATTTCTTCAAGCTATTCAATCAGTTGCCATAACTTCTTAAGGTTAACCATGATGAAAAAACTCGCGCTGGCGATGCTGCTGTGCTGCGCTGGCAGCAGCTACGCGGCGCCGGATCCGGACAGCTTCTTCCGCGCCGTGTCCGTCAACAACGCCAGCGGCGTGCGCAGCATGCTGGCGGACGGCATGAATCCGAACCAACCTGATACGCAGCGCGGCGACATTCCCCTCGTGCTGGCCCTGCGCGACGATGCGGATAACGTGTTCAAGCTGCTGCTCGAGGCGCCCGGCATCGACATTGAAGCGCGCTCGGCCAATGGCAACACGGCGCTGATGATGGCGGCCTACAAGCACAAGCAGGACGCGGTCAACGCCTTGCTGGCCAAGGGTGCCAAGGTCAACCAGAGCGGCTGGACGGCGCTGCACTATGCGGCCTCGGCCGGCGACTTGCCCATCATGAAGATTTTTCTGGAGCGCGACGCCGTGGTCGATGCGCGCGCGCCCGCCAACGTCACGCCGCTGATGTTCGCCGCCCGCGAAGGGCAGGAAGGCGCCGTCAAGCTGCTGCTGTCCTGGGGTGCGGACGCCAGCCTGAAAAGCGACCATGGCTGGACGGCCGCGCAGTTCGCCCAGGCCGGCGACAAGCCCGGCGTGGTGGCCATCATCGAAGCGGCACAAAAGGCGCGCGCCGCCCGTAAATAATCTTTCTGGCAATATTTTCCATGCCAGCGCTGAAACTGGCATGGAATTGCCTCTCACCTCAGCCCTTTGTTCTCCCTGCCGATTAACGATAATGAGCGTGTCGCATTAATCAGGAGATCGTCGCATGGGCCATCACACCACCGTCAGGCGCCGGCTGTATTGTCGCCGCCCCGCGCGCAGCCCCTGCGATATCACTGCTTTCTGGAATGACAAAACCGATCGGCCATCGGAGCCAGACTCCAAGAGGACAGACATGCTGAATGAACGAGAAATCGAGAGTTGTTACCTGGGGCAATTTATCCCCGTCCATTACCACCACAATATGTTGATGGACCAGAACCGCATGCACGGCTTCAAGTCGGCGATCGATTACGCGGTGAAACCCGGCATGAAGGTGCTGGAACTGGGCGGCGGCACGGGCGTGCTGTCGTGGTTTGCGGCTGCGCGCGCCGACAAGGTGTGGTGCGTGGAGTTCAATCCGGATATGGTGAAGGAAGCGCGCAAGATGCTGGCGCTCAATCCCAACGGCGAAAAAGTCGAAGTCGTGCATGCGGACGCCTTTGAATTCCTGCCGCCCGAGCCTGTCGATGTGGTCATTTGCGAAATGATCCATGTGGGCATGCTGCGCGAAAAGCAGGTGGAAGTGATCGAATCGTTCAAGCGCCGCTATCTGGCCCGTTTCGGCGGTCCGCTGCCCATCTTCCTGCCCGAAGCCGTCATCATGGCCGTGCAGCCGATGCAGCAGGAATACGACTTCGAGGGCTTTCATGCGCCCATCGTGCAATTCCAGGAAACCGCGGCCATTCACCCTGGCGTGCAGGAACTGGCGCCGCCGTCCGTCTACAGCATCATCGACTTCAGCCAGCCGACGGACAGCGTGTTCGGTTTCGACGGCAAGTTCGTCGTCGAGCGCAGCGGCACCCTGAACGCCTTGCGTTTCGTCACCAAGAACATCCTGGCCGTGGTGCCCGAGCGTTCGACCACCATCGACTGGCTGAACCACTACATGTGTCTGCCGCTGGCCGCGCCGGTGGCGGTGCAGGCGGGCGACGTGCTGCAAGTGAGCTTCCAGTACCGTGCAGGCGGCTCGATCCCCTCGCTGGAAGCGTCGATCCGCGCGCAGGTGATTTACGATGTCAACTTGCAACCGGTAGTACAAAACGCCGTCTACGCCTAAGTATCATTAATGTAAAGGCAACGCCGCGGGCATTTCGTCCTGCGGCGTTTGTCCATTCAGGGTATATTTCGTCTTTTATCCACTGGACAGCTTTATTATCATGGAACAGATCGATCAGCGTTATCTCGTGCAACAGAACAAAATCAGCGATGGCGAGACCAAGCCGCCCGTGTTTGCCAAGGTAATGCGCAGCAAGGAAGGCGTGTTTGAAGGCGTATCCTTCATCAAGTCGAAGGAAAAGGCCAGCATCCTGACCATCGAAGAGGCCAACCAGGCCATCAAGTGGGCCACCAGCAAGAAGCCGAACGCGCATGAGTACGTCACGAAAGTGATTTGCGTCGGCCAGTAAGCGGCACGCCAACTACCGCTCATCCCCGTTTTTACCCAGTCCATCCCCGCATTGTGCAGTTCATCGCATGGCCGTTGCCGGCCCGGCGGCGCTTTACTATAGTGCTGTCACGGTAGCGGGGCAAGCACGGCTTGCTCCGCACATTTTATTCGAGGGGAACGCGATGCTGGGATTTGTGCTGTGGCTGCTGCTCTTGCTGGTGTGCTGGCCCCTGGCCTTGTTGGCGCTGGTGCTGTATCCGCTGGCCTGGCTGCTGTTGTTGCCATTGCGCCTGATCGGCATCGGCGTGGAAGGCGTGTTCGAACTGCTGCGCGCCATCGTCATGCTGCCGGCGCGCGTGCTGGGCGGCGGGCGGCGTTGAGACTTGCTTTCCAGTAATAAAAAAATGGCGCCATAGGCGCCATTTTCGTTTCTGTCACTGTGCTGCTTACAGGTCGACCATGAAACCGGCGCCGATCGATTTCTGCGAATAGTTGTAGTCGATCAAGCTCTGGCCATAGCCGGAGAACAGTTGCAGATAGCCTTTCAGGTTGGCTTTCAAGGGGAAAGCCCAGCTGGCCTGCATGGAGCCGTGTTTTTTGCTGAAATTGCGGCGGGCCGTCACGGCATACTCGTGCCCCTTGTCGCGATAGCTCACGCGCAAGTCGCCATGTCCCATGTAATCGGTGATGTCGATATTGTCGTTGTCGGTCTTGCCATTGTCGAGGCGGTGCCAGACGCGCGTCGTGACGGCCAGGTTGTCTTTTTCCATGCCCAGCTCCGCATACACGCGGTTCCAGCTGCGCGACAGGGTCGAGGTCTGGCCATTCGACTGGTGCACCAGGCCGAAATTCAGGTAATTGAATTCCACGCCGGCAAAGTTTTTGTTGATCGGCAAGATCAGCATCAGTTCCGGCTGGTAGTTGGTCTCGCGGAAGGGGCTCGATGCCTTGCGGTTATACGCCTGCCAGAAACTTTGCTGCGTGTAGCCGAACCACATGTCGATGGGTGTGCCGGCGATGTCTTCCAGTAGCTTCATCTTGAAGCTCAGCTGGAACGTCAATTCCACATGCTGGCTCTTGATACCGGCTGGCGTGAAATCCTGGAACGGCTCGTCGTTCGAGGCGTCGCTGTAGTTGGCCAGCAGCAGATAGGTGTCGCGGTGCGGGCGGAAGTTGAACAGGCCGCGCTTCGATGCATCGTTGAGTTCCCACGATTGTTGCGTGCGCGAAATCGGCGCTTCCGGCGGCGCCGCGCCAGCCTGCGCGATGGCGGGAATGGCGGCGTTGACGGCGTCCGGCGTGGCCACGCCAGGCGGGCTGACAAACGTGAGCGGGGCGACCTCGGCTGCTGCTGCCAGGGTGATGGCCGCGGTGGCGGAATCGCCGCCGGCGGCAATGGTGGCCTTTTCCGCCGCCTTGGCCAGGGTGTCGAAGCAACCCAGACGGGCGCTGGCGTCACCGAGCACGGCGCAACGCTGCATTTGCTGTTCCAGTTCGCCGGCCATGGCCAGCGCTGGCGACGCCAGCAGGGAGGAGAGGATTATTTTTCTTAGTCGGATAGTCATAGGCTGAGTGGGGCATGTCATTCGGTGCGCACCTGGGCTGGCATGCCGGCGGCGTCGCCTTGCACGATAATTTACGGTGCGTGTTGATTTTGATTAATCTTTACTGGATTAATAAAGTTGAAAGTATAGCGGAATCTCTTGTTTGTCCTGTGCAACGCGCGTGCGCGCTAATGTCAGTGTTGTACGCATGGTAAAAAATGGTTATGGGCCGCCCGCAAAATCGATGTCTGCTACACTGGAAAACCGGGCACCGGGGCTAGCCATGGAGATTGTGATGACCCGCAAAACACCTATCGAGCGCTACCGCAACATCGGCATCAGCGCCCATATCGACGCCGGCAAGACCACCACCACCGAGCGCATCCTGTTCTATACGGGGGTCAATCACAAGATCGGCGAAGTGCACAATGGCGCCGCCACCATGGACTGGATGGAGCAGGAGCAGGAACGGGGCATCACCATCACCTCGGCCGCCACCACGGCCTTCTGGAAAGGCATGGCCGGCAACTTCCCCGAACACCGCATCAACATCATCGATACGCCCGGCCACGTGGATTTCACGATCGAGGTGGAGCGCTCGATGCGCGTGCTCGACGGCGCCGTGATGGTCTACGATGCCGTCGGTGGCGTGCAGCCCCAGTCCGAGACGGTCTGGCGGCAAGCCAATAAATACCACGTGCCGCGCATCGCCTTCATCAACAAGATGGACCGGGTGGGCGCGGATTTCTTGCGCGTGCGCAAGCAGATCGGCGAGCGCCTGAAAGGCGTGGCCGTGCCCATCCAGCTGCCCATCGGCGCCGAAGAGCATTTCACGGGCGTCATCGACCTGCTGAAAATGCGCGCCATCACCTGGGACGACGCCAGCCAGGGCGTGCAGTTCAGCTATGGCGAGATTCCCGCCGAACTGCGGCAACAGGCGCAGGAATGGCACGAGCACATGGTCGAGCACGCGGCAGAGGCCACGCTTGACATGACGGAACGCTACCTGAATGGCGACACGTTCACGGAAGCGGAACTCAAGCAAGCCTTGCGCGCGCGCACCATCCGCAATGAAATCGTGCCCATGCTGTGCGGCAGCGCCTTCAAGAACAAGGGCGTGCAGGCGATGCTGGACGCCGTCATCGAATACCTGCCGTCACCGATGGAAGTGCCACCCATCATGGGACACGACGAGCACGACAACGCGGTGGAGCGCCATCCGACGGACGAGGAACACTTTGCCGCGCTGGCCTTCAAGATCATGACGGACCCTTTCGTGGGGCAACTGACCTTCTTCCGCGTGTATTCGGGCGTGGTGAACTCGGGCGACATGGTCTACAACCCCACCAAGAGCGCGCGCGAGCGGCTGGGGCGCATCCTGCAGATGCATGCAAACGAGCGCAAGGAAATCAAGGAAGTGTATGCGGGCGACATCGCCGCCGCCGTGGGCCTGAAAGCCGTGACCACGGGCGACACCCTGTGCGCCATCGACCACATCATCGTGCTGGAAAAGATGATTTTCCCGGAACCCGTGATTTCCCAGGCGGTCGAACCAAAGACCAAGCCTGACCAGGAAAAGATGGGCATCGCCTTGAACCGGCTGGCGCAGGAAGACCCGTCGTTCAGGGTCCACACGGACGAGGAATCGGGCCAGACCATCATGTCGGGCATGGGCGAATTGCACCTGGAAATTCTGGTCGACCGCATGCGGCGTGAATTCGGCGTGGAAGCGAACGTGGGCAAGCCGCAAGTGGCGTATCGCGAAACCATCACGCGCACGGTGGACGATATCGAGGGCAAGTTCGTCAAGCAGTCGGGCGGCAGGGGCCAGTACGGCCATGTGGTGCTGAAACTGGAACCCTTGCCGCCAGGCACGGGCTACCAGTTCGTCGACGCCATCAAGGGCGGTGTGGTGCCGCGCGAATTCATTCCCGCCGTCGACAAGGGCATCATCGAAACCTTGAAGGCGGGCGTGCTGGCCGGCTACCCCGTGGTGGACGTCAAGGCGACGCTCACTTTCGGCTCCTACCACGACGTCGATTCGAATGAAAACGCGTTCCGCATGGCCGGCTCCATCGCCTTCAAGGACGGCATGCGCAAAGCGTCGCCCGTGCTGCTGGAACCGATGATGCAGGTGGAGGCGGAAACGCCGGAAGAGTTCATGGGCAACGTCATGGGCGACTTGACGGCGCGCCGCGGCATGGTGCAAGGCGTCGACGACATCCCCGGCGGCGCGGGGCGCATCGTCAAGGCCCTGGTGCCGCTGGCCGAAATGTTCGGCTATTCCACCACCCTGCGCTCGCTGACCCAGGGCCGCGCCACCTACACGATGGAATTCAAGCACTATGCGGCCGTGCCCAAGCATATCCTGGATCAGGTGGCATCTGCCGGCAAGGCCAGGTAGGTCGGATTAGCGGGGCAGCGCCCCGCGTAATCCGACGCCACCAACGGCCGTGCCAACAATGTTGTCGGGTTACGCGCGTTGCGCTAACCCGACCTACGCATCAATTCAGAAGGTTTTGCGCAATGATGGCATCGGCCATCTTTTCCGCCTCCTCTACCGGCTGGCTCAGTGCCCTGGTCGTGTAGACGGTGGACGCCACCATCGGCTGGTCCAGGGTCGCCCCTTCGCCGTGGCTGGTGTCGACCGTCACCGTGGTCGACAGGCCGATGCGCAGCGGGTGGGCGGCCAGTTCCTTCGGGTCCAGGGTGATGCGCACCGGTACGCGCTGCACCACCTTGATCCAGTTGCCTGTGGCGTTTTGCGCCGGCAGCAGCGAAAACGCGCTGCCCGTGCCGGCCGACATGCCCAGCACCTTGCCGTGATACACCACCTTGCTGCCATACAAGTCCGTTTCGATGGTTGCCGCCTGGCCCACGCGGATATGGCGCAATTCGGATTCCTTGAAGTTCGCGTCGACCCATAACTGGTCCAGCGGCACGATGGACATCAAGGGCGTGCCCGGCGTCACATGCGAGCCCAGCTGCACGCTGCGCTTGGCCACATAGCCAGAGACGGGCGCGACCACGGCGTTGCGGCGCACGGCCAGCCACGCCTGCAGTACGTCGCCCCTGGCCGACAGCACGGCCGGATGGCTGGCCAGGTTCACGCCGGCCACTCCCGATTTGGCGGACTCGGCCTGGCGCTGCGCCACCGTCAACGCCGCTTTCGCGTCGTCGACGGCCTGTTTCGCATGGGCCAGGTCTTCGCCGGAAATCGTGTGATCCGCCGCCAGCGGTGCGCGGCGCGCCAGATTGCCCTGCGCCGTGGCCAGTGCCAGGCGGCGCTGCGCGATGACGGCGTCGTACTGCGCCACGCTGGCATAGCGCTCGCGTTCCTGGCGCACGACGTTGCCCAACCGTGCCTGGGCCTGGCTCAGGGCCAGGTCCGCATCGATGGCGTTCAGCATGATCAGGGGCGCGCCCGCCGTCACCATTTGCGTCTCGTCGGCGCGGATGGCGTCGACATTGCCCGTCACTTGCGCGGACAGGGTGACCAGGTTGCCGCCCACGTAGGCGTTGTCCGTGACTTCTTCCCTGGACAGCACCAGCTGGTAATAAACGGCCCAGGCGGCGCCGGCCACGACAAAGGCGGCCGTGATGGCGATCAGGACGGCCTTGCGCTTGCCCGGCTGTTCCGTTTGGGGGGTAGTAGGAGTGGTATCGCTGCTCATGATGTGTTCCGTAATCGATGGTTATTGTTTGGTCGGCGCGCTGGCAAAGTCGCTGCTGCCCCGGTAGCCGCCGCCCAGCGCCACGCTCAGCTTGATTTCCGCGTCCTGGCGCTGGTTTTGCAGCTGCATGCCCAGGTCCACCTGGCCGCGCATGGTCATTTCCGCATTCAGCTGCGTGGCGCGGTCGGCCAGTCCCTGCTTGAGTCGCGCATTCGCGTTGCGCAGCTGCGCTTCGCTGGCGCGCAGGTTTTCCTGCTGCAGGCGCAGCTGGTTTTCCACGCCCTGCACCCTGGCACCGGCCTGCGCCACGTCGCGCACGACATTGAAGACGTTCTGGTTGTAGTCGGCAATGAGTTCGTTGCGTTCGCTGCGCGCGCCACCGAGCTGCGCCTGCAGGCGGCCGCTGTCGAACAGGGGCAACGACAAGGCCGGGCCGATGAACAGGGTGCGACTGCCGGACTGCAGCAGCTCGCCCAGTTTTACTGCGTCCAGGCCGAACGAAGCCCCCAGGTCGATATCGGGGTAGAACGATGCCTGCGCCGCCTCGATCTTGCTCATGGCCGCCTGGACTCTCCAGCGGGCCGCCTGCAAGTCGGGCCGGCGCGCCAGCAATTCCATGCCCAGCTTGCCGGGCAGCGCGTGCGGCAGCGCCTGGGCCTGTTTCGGCTGCAGGCTGGCAAGGGCTGAAGCATCCGCACCCAAGAGCGCGCGCAAGGCTTCCCGTTCCGTGACGATCTGCGTTTCCAGCATGGCGATCTGCTGTTGCAGCAAGCTCAAACGCGTTTGCGCGGAGAGATGGTCGTCGCTGACACCGAGGCCGTAGGCGATGCGCTTTTCCTTGTCCAGCACCAGTTGCTGCTGCAGGGCCACCAGCGCATGCAGGTTGTCCATGCGGGCCCAGCCGCTCTGCATGCTGAAATAGTGACGGGCGATCTCGGCCGCCAGCATCTGTTCCGCCATCGCGTATTCGGCGCGCCGTGCATTGACTTCGCCCAGGCTGGCGGCGATCTGCGCCTTGTGCTTGCCCCACCAGTCCAGGTCGTAATGGGCTTGCACGCCCACGGTGATTTCATTGTAGACATTGCCACCGATGGGGGCGGGCATCAGGCCATTGCCCGAATAGCGCTGGCGGTTGGCGTTGGCGCCCAGGTCGACCCTGGGACCGCGCTGCGCATGCTGGGCATCGAATGCGGACAGGGCCGAGCCGATGCGGGCATTCGCCACGTCCAGGTTCGGGCTGGCGGACAGTGCCTGGTCAATCAACTGGTTCAGCTGATCGTCCTGGAACTGGCGCCACCACTGGGCACCTGGCCAGCCTTCGCTGGCCAGGTGGATGTCAGCCGCCAGCTGGACGGTGGCCAGGTCTTGCTGCGGCAACTGTTGCGTGTCGGGCGGAATACTGGCGCAGCCGGCCAGGGCCAGCGATACGCTGAGCGCCAATACGTTCAGGGAGAGTTTCATATATATATGCATGAGGCTTATTCCATGGCCGCGTGGTCGATCACGACAGGCGCATTCTTTTGTGGGGGTTTGATCAGGAGCAAGAGCGGCAGCACGAGGATGGTCAGCCACATCATCAGCCAGAAGTCGTCGAGATAGGCGATCATCGACGCCTGCCGCGTGATTTCGCCATTCAGCGCCGCCATGCCCGTGCTGCTGCCCAGGTCGAACACCTGGGCGATACCGGGATCGTGCAGGGCCGGGTTGGCGATAGTGATGTGTTCCGTCAGCGAGGCATGGGCGATCTGCGTATTGCGCACCAACAAGGTTTGCACGAGCGCGATGCCGATGCTGCTGCCGATATTGCGCATCAGGCTGTAAATCGCCGTGCCTTCCGCCCGCATATGGTGCGACAGGGTGGCAAACGTGGCCGCGCTCAGGGGTACGAACACCAGGCCCAGGCCGATGCCCTGGATGATGCCGTTCCATACGACCGTTTTCGGCACCAGGTCCAGGGTGAAATTGGCCATTTGCCACAGCGAAAACGCGGTAATCGAAAAGCCCACGCCCAGCAATATGCGCGTATCGATCTTGCCCGTCAGCCTGCCGACGATCAGCATGGCCAGCATCGTGCCCAGGCCGCTGGGCGCCGTGACCAGTCCGGCGATGGCCGCCGGGTAATTCATCAAGCCTTGCAGCATCGATGGCGTCAGCGCGCGGGTGGCGAACAGCACCATGCCGACGATGAAGATGAACAGCAAGCCGCTCACATAGTTCGAGTTTTTCAGCAGGCGATAGTCGAGGAAAGACTTGCCGGCCGGACGCAAGGCCGTGTGGGCGATGAAATAGCACAAGCTCATGGCCAGCACGATGGCTTCGATCCACGTTTCCGTGGAGGAAAACCAGTCGTTCTGTTCGCCCCGGTCCAGCAGCATCTGCAGTGCGCCGATGGACAGGCTCAGGGTGGCAAAGCCGAACATGTCGAAATTCATGCGCCGGTTCGGCGGGTCCTTGCGGATGTAGCGCCAGATGCCGTAAAAGGCCATGGCGCCGATGGGGATGTTGATGAAGAAGACCCAGCGCCAGCTGTAGCTGTCCGTCAGCCAGCCGCCCAGGGTGGGACCGAGGATGGGGCCGATCATCACGCCCATGCCCCAGATGGCCATGGCCGAGCCGTGCTTTTCGCGTGGATTGATGTCGAGCAAGACCGCCTGCGATAGCGGCACCAGCGCCGCGCCGAACACGCCCTGCAGCAGGCGCGCGGCGACGATCTCGGACAGGGTGCCGGACAGGCCGCACAGCACGGAGGCGAGCGTAAAGCCGGCAACCGACACGAGAAAGGTGTTCTTCTGGCCGAAGCGGTCGCACAGCCAGCCCGTGAGGGGCGTGGCGATGGCGGCGGCGACGATGAAGGAAGTCAGCACCCAGGTGATCTGGTCTTGCGAGGCGGACAAGCTGCCCTGCATGTGGGGCAGGGCGACGTTGGCGATGGTGCCGTCGAGCGCCTGGATGATGGTGGCGAGCATGATCGAAATCGTGATCATGCGCCGGTTCAGGGTCGGATCTTGTGAAGCGGGCAGCGCCGGTGCGGCGCTGGCTGTGGCCGAACTCATGCGGATTTCTCCGTGGCTGCCTGTAAAGCTTCCAGCAGTTCGGTGGCGGCCCGCAGCTGATCGGGAGCGATGCCCTGCAGCAGCTCCTTGCGGAAACCATCCGCTTCCTTGCGCACCGTGTCATACACTTGCATGCCCGCTTCGGTCAGCACCACCAGTTTCACGCGACGGTCCGTTTCGGACGGCTGGCGCTGCACGAAGCCCGATTTCACGAGCCGGTCCAGCATCGACACCATGGTGGGGTTTTCCACGCCCAGCTGGTGCGCCAGCTCGCTTTGCGAGGGCGGCTGCGACGATTTGGCAATCATCGCAATGGCCATCCAGCTCGCTTGCCCCAGGTCCAGGTCCTTCAGGCGCCGGTCGATCGCATGGCGCCAGCCGCGCGCCGTCTTGTGGAGCGCGGCGGAAAAGCGCTCTTCGATAGAATTCATAAGGTGAGTCGTCTAATGGTTAGGTGTCTAACTAATATTCTAGCATGCCGGTTTCGCAGGCGTACAGGCCTTCCCCATTTTCGGCACCGCTGGTACATTAGTGCCAGTCCATCACCCTCAGGAGACAGCCATGACCACCGCAGAACAGAAGCAGGACGGCCAGCACCGCGACAGCAGCGACTTTGTCATCACGCACACCTTCGACGCGCCGCGCGAACTGGTGTTCCAGTCGTGGGTGGAGCCGGAGCGGCTGGCCCAGTGGTGGGGCCCCGTGGGCTTTGAATTGAGCGTGCTGGCGCTGGACTTGCAGCCGGGCGGCATTTTCCACTACGGCATGCGCGCCGACAATGGCTACGAAATGTGGGGCAAGTTCACCTACCAGCAGATCGAAGCGCCGGAAAAGATCGTCTCGATCCTGTCGTTTGCCGACAAACAGGGCAACCCCGTGCAGCACCCCGTCAGCGCCACCTGGCCGCTGGAATCGTTCAATACCATGACCCTCACCGAGGAAAACGGCAAGACGATGATGACCTTGCGCTCCACGCCGCACAAGGCGACGGATGAGCAGCATGAGACGTTCAAGCAGGGGTTTGAGTCGATGAAGCAGGGGTTCAAGGCGACCTTCGGCCAGCTGGCACAGTACCTTGCCCGTGTTCAGTAGGTTTTTGGTGGAGTTGGCGGAGTTGGCTATTTAAGAAAGGCGGGCCAGAGCTGCGAGCCTGAGAAAATGCCCATGGCTGCGTTGCTTGGGCTCGCCGTACATGCGACTGTCTTCGCCCGCGCGCCTTGCCCTGGCCATTTTTAAGGCCCGCTGGGCCCGGGGAACCTTGGTTTGAGGGGCGGGCCTGTTCTTGCTATCGTTGCCAGTTGGCGGTTGAGGGACGTCTGCTTCCGCCCCATAGCGGACTTTGCAATATCAAAATGATCGCCTGAACATTATTCGAGCTTTGAATCTCGGCCGCAAGCGTATTTAGGGTGCTGCGCTGGAGTGAGGAAAGTATCGATGGCGGATACAATTTTGGCCTTCAATTGTTCACTACCAGCATCTTGCATATCCTTGTGGCGCGAGCCTTTGATGTGGACCACGCATGTACCGTAGTGGCCGCGCTCTTTCTTATTCGGCAGTACACCGGGGTCGGCAGTGGTGTCACTGGCACGAATTGTCAGGACGTGGATACCAGCTGAGCGGGGCAACGCGACCCGACGGCTGTCGAGGCTGATAAAGCCGGATACGCTGCTCGGGTTGTCAGCGGCAAACTGTGCCGAACTGTCGCCACCAAGGGAGTGCCCGACGAGAAGCAAGTGTCGCCAATCGAACTGAGGATAGCGTACTGCGGTCCCGTCGATCACGCTGGAGATCGACCGTGAAGCTACGCGGGCCATCGCCTGTAGTTGCTTCGCAATCGGCGCGTCGCGATCTAACGCTATGCCGCTAGAGCTATCTTGCAACGCAACAACCAAGTAACCCATTCGGTTGAGATTTTGTGTGACGAATGAGTAGTCTGCACCGGAAAGCCCATATCCTGGGCTAAGGATTGCAACTGGACATGGCTGCGCACGAGTGCACGCTTGCATATTAGGTGGAAGGTGAATATTCACTGGTACGGCAGCAAAGGCCATAGGTGTGCAAAACATCAGGGGAATTAAGGTGATGAGACGGCGCATTGAATCCTTTCTTGCTACGTTTTTGTTCAGTGTCCGCTTCTGGCAGTTGCCGTCCCTGGCTGATTCTGCCCTGAAGCGTATTGATACGCTATCGAGCGAAGTGAGGTTTGAACTTAATTCTTTTTTGATGGCCAGATAAAAGCTATGGTTGCGCAAAATATACCGACAAAGGCAGCACGTCCCCAATCGAACTCATGAGCTTCGCCAAGGAAGCGAGTGTAAAGCAAGGTTCCAGTAGCAACTCCCAAACCAAGACTGACGAACTGTGGAAATATTTTTTTCATATGTACCCTAAATGATGCGATCTGAATCGCCACTATTTCAATACACACTGCTGCCGCAGGTGTACTACTCCAAGTGCAAGAATTTGGCAACGACCTCGTTTGGCCGGTAGTTGCCGACAACTGCCATGAATATTCCGAATTACCCGGCGACAAAAGTCATGATTCATCGCGCTCGGCATCGCGCTCGCGGCAGCTCAGGGACGCATAGTGCGCCTTGGGAACCTTGTTCTTGATCGCCACTTCGCGCAGTGCATGTGCAAAATCAATATGGTCGGTCAGGGTGCAGCGGCTGGCGCGGGCGAACTGTTGCAGCCTTTTGATGCTGCCATGGACTTTCAGCGTGATCCCGACGCCGGGGCTGACGCAGCAGCCTATGTATCTGTCGATGTATTCCTCCTCGATCAGCGCCAGTTCGTGGCCCATGAAAGGCACTGGCTTGTCCAGCAGGTAGTAGTCGGTGTAGTCGAAGCGCTGGCGGGGCGTCTTGCTGACCAGGCCCGCGTGCTGGTAAGCGCGGATGGCCTGGCCGGACGTGCCCGTGCGTTCGGTGCTGCCCTTTTTGAGCTGCATGGCATGGCGCAAGCCGCTTTCGAGTGACACGGTATCGGCGGCGAACGCCATGGCCGAGCAGGCGGCAAGCAGCGTGAAGGCGATGGCGCGTTTCATTTCGCCTCCATTGCCAGCATCTGTTTGATCACCGGCAAGATCATCCGCCACGCATTCGACGTCGCTGCAATCTCGTCATAATGGCTGGCCCCAGGCAAGATCAGCACTTCCGCATGGTCGCCGGCTTTGATTGCCTTGGCCGCATAGTCGTGCGCCACGCGGGGAGGGGAGATGGTGTCGAGCTCGCCCGTGGCCAGCACGGTGCGGCTGCCGTTGGGCATCAGGTCGGCCGCGTTGGTATCGCTGTAGATGTCGGGGCGCTCATTGCTGGCGCTGCCTGCCAGTTGCGCGATGTCGCGCTCGCAGCTGCTCTTGATCAACTCCTGTTCATGGCGCAGGTCGGCCAGGCCGCCCAGACTGAGAATGTTTTTTATTGGCAGATACTTGTCGCGGTACAGGGGGCTGGTGTTTGGCAGTTTTTCCCGGCCGGCGATCCATTGCACCAGCTGGCCGCCGGCCGAATGGCCCATGGCGACGATGCGGCTGGTGTCGAGCTGGTACTGGGGCGCGTGCTGCTGCAGGCTGTCCAGCGCCGCGTGCATGTCTTCATATGTGCCGGGATAACCGCCGCCCGGCTCGTCGACGCGGCGGTACTCGACATTCCATACGGCGATGCCTTGCGCCACGAGGGCGCCGGCCACGTTGCGCATCTGCCCGATGCCGCCAAAGGCCACCGTCCAGCAGCCGCCATGCACCAGCACGACGACAGGGAAAGGTCCGCTGCCTTCGGGCCGGAACAGCTGCGCGTATTGCGACGGCGCAGAGCCATACGCGATCTGCGCCGTGGGGACGGGGCCGTTCAGGGGCAGGTAGTCGTCCAGGCTCATGGGGGCGGCGACGGTGCCGTGGACGCAGGCGAGCAGGGCGGTGGCGATCAGGGAGGATGGCAGGGACGTGGGCATCGTTGGTTTCGCTTGAGAATAGAGCAACACTGTAGCATAGGCTTAACGTGCAGAAAACAGCCCGTGGCCCCAGGCGCGCGCCATGTCCGCCACGATCTGCCGCAGGGCAGTCTCGTGCATATCGAACTCGACCTGCAAGCCGTGCCGCTCGACGTGGTGGCGTGCTATCTCAGCCATCGCCACCTGGCCGCCAAGACGCGCGCCTTGCTGGCGCTGCTGCAACAGACGCTGGCACAGGCATAAAACAGTGTTCTGTTTTCCTCCTGCAAGAGGGGTGCCCCATGGTATATTTCGGGCATCAGTTTCCCCCTCCTTATAGACACGGTGCACGCAAACAACATTCTTTCCTTGCTGGACGCCGAGCATAGTGCGCTGGGCAGTATCGCGGCAGGCGCCGACCTGGCCCATGCATTGGAACATTTGTTGCTGGCGTTGCAAGACCTGGCCGATGGCGGCGCCCATGCCTGCCTGCTGCTCATCGACGAGGCTGACCGCTTTTGCGGCCTGTCCGCGCCCAGCCTGCCGCAAGACCTGTGCCTGGCTCTGCGCCATGGCGGCGAACAGCCTTCGCCGTTCGGCACGGCCGCCTTTTCCGGCGCGCCCGTGTATTGCGGCGACATCACGCGCGACGTGCACTGGAGCGCGGGCCGCAAGGAAGCCATGCTGCACGGCTACCGCGCCTGCTGGGTCGCCCCCGTGTTCGGCGCCAAGGGGCATATCCTGGGCGTGCTGGGCCTGTTCTTCCCCGCGTCATGCCATCCCACGCAACCGGAAATCGAACTGCTGGCGCTGGCCGCGCGCGTGGCCGCGCATGTCATCGAGCGGGGGCAGCTGGAACGAGCGCTGCACGACAGCTGCGAACACTTTCATTACGCCATAGAACTGAACACGCAAGTGCTGTGGACGGCCGACATCGACGGCAAGCTCGACTATGTGGCCCAGCGCTGGCGCGAATGGACGGGCGGCAATGGCCTGGGTACCAGCTGGCTGGACGCCATCCACCCCGAGGACGTGCCCCGTACCGTGGCGGCCTGGAGCGAAGCGGTGGGCAGCGGCCAGCCGCTGGACCAGGAAATGCGCGTGCGCCGCCAGGACGGCCGCTACCGCTGGGTGCACTCGCGCGCGTATTGCCGGCGCGACGAGCGGGGCCAGCCCGTGAAATGGTATGGCTCGTGCGAAGACATCGACGAGCACTGGCAGGCGCGCAATGCCTTGCTCGACAGCGAGGCACAGTTCCGTTCGCTCGCCTCGACCATGCCCAACCAGGCCTGGCTGGCGCATGGCAGCGGCGCCACCTACTGGGTCAATGAGCAGGTGTGCGAATACACGGGGCAATCGCTGAAGTCGCTGGTCACCAGCGGTTTTCGCCACTGCGTGCATCCGGACGACGTGCAAGCCACGCAAAAAAGCTGGGAACGGGCCGTCGCCACGGCCGGCGCTTACGAACACGAGTTCCGCATGCGCCGCGCCAGCGACGGCGCCTACCGCTGGTTCCTGGCACGCGCCTTGCCCCTGTTCGACGAGACGGGCAAAGTCCTGCGCTGGGTGGGTACGAATACGGACGTGCAGGAACAGAAGAACGTGCTGGAAAAGATGGCCTACCTGAATTCCTCGCTGGAAGTGGAAATGGCCAACCGCACGGCCGACCGCGACCGCATGTGGCGGCTGTCGACCGACATCATGCTGGTGGCGGACCTGGCCGGCATGATCATCGCCGTCAATCCCGCCTGGAGCCAGATCCTGGAGCGTCCTGAAATCGAATCGCTGGGCATGGATTTCATCAGCCTCGTGCATCCGGACGACCGCATGGCGGCCTTGAAGGATTTGTCGCGCCTGGCCCATGGCGCACCCACCTTGCGCATGGAAAACCGCTACCGGCGCCGCGATGGTGGCTACCGCTGGATTTCCTGGACGGCCGTGCCGGCGCAAAAGCTGATCCACGCCATCGGCCGCGACGTCACCGATGAAAAAGAGGCGCGGCTGGCGCTGGTGCGCAGCGAGCAAGCGTTATTGCAGGCGCAAAAGCTGGAATCGATCGGCAAGCTGACGGGCGGCGTGGCCCACGATTTCAATAACGTGCTGCAAATCATTTCCGGCAATTTGCAGTTGCTGAAACTGACGGTGGCCGATAATCCGCAGGCGGCCAGGCGCCTCGATTCGGCCGCCTCGGCCGTCGAGCGGGGCGCCAAGCTGTCGTCGCAACTGCTGGCCTTTGCGCGGCGCCAGCCGTTGAAGCCGCTGGTGACGGACCTGGGACGCCTGCTGCGCCGCATGCATGAGCTGATCCGCCGCGCCCTGGGCGAGGCGGTCACCGAGGAAACTTTTATTAGTGACGGCTTGTGGCATACCCTGGTCGACCCGAACCAGATGGAAAACGTACTGCTGAACATGGCCATCAATGCGCGCGACGCGATGGAAGGGGGCGGACGCCTGACGTTCACCTTGAGCAATGTCACGCTCGATGCCGCCTACGCCAGCCTGCATGCCGATGTGCTGGAGGGGCAATATGTGCTGCTGACCATCACCGACACGGGCCATGGCATGGAGCGCGACGTGATCGATCAGATTTTCGAACCGTTCTTCACCACCAAGCGCGAAGGCGAGGGGACGGGCCTGGGCCTGTCCATGGCCTATGGCTTCATCCGCCAGAGCGCGGGCCACATCAAGGTGCGCAGCGCGCCCGGCGCCGGCACGACGTTTAAAATTTACCTGCCCCGTTCGCTGGAAAAACTGGCCGAGCCGCCAGCGGGCCTGACGGGCCCCGTGCTGGGCGGCGGCGAGACCATCCTCGTGGTGGAAGACGATGCGCCCGTGCAGCATACGGTGGTCGACATGCTGCGCGGCCTGGGCTACGACGTGCTGCATGCGGACGACGGCGCCTCGGCGCTGGCCCTGCTGGGCACGGGCGTGGCCATCGACCTGCTGTTTACGGACGTGGTCATGCCCGGTCCCGTCAGCAGCAAGGAGCTGGCGCAGCAGGCCCGGCTGCTGCTGCCGGAGCTGGCCGTGTTGTTTACCTCGGGCTATACGCACAACGCCATCATGCAGGGTGGACGGCTGGACCCGGGCGTGGAGCTATTGAGCAAGCCTTACCAGCGCGAAGACCTGGCGCGGCGCCTCCGCCATGTACTGGCCGACCGCCGCCTGGTGGGTGCGCCCGACCCGTCGGGGCGGCGCATCCTGCTGGTGGAAGACAATGACGATGCGCGCGAAATGACCAAGGAAATGCTCAATATGCTGGGGCACACCGTGTACGGCGTGGCCAGCGCGGAGGAAGCCTTGCCCCTGCTGGCCATGCCGGGCCTGGACGTGCTGGTGACGGACATCAGCCTGCCCACCATGTCCGGCCTGGAACTGGCGCGCCATGCGCGCGCGCACTGGCCACAGCTGGAGGTGGTGTTTGCCTCGGGGCACGATTGGGGCGCCAGCCTGATGCAGGACGCCAGCGCGCGCTTCCTGCGCAAACCGTTTGGCCTGGAAGAACTGGCCGGCGCACTGAAGGCACGCCGGCAGGACGTCTACTAAACTGGCGGCAGCAAGGCGTGCTGCAATTGCTCGATGGTAAATGGTTTGACCAGGAAGCGTGCGGCCGGGTCCAGCACGCCGGAATTGGCGGGTGCATGGCCCGTGGAAAATACCACTTCCAGCTGTGGATAGTCGCGCGCCGCCAGCTCGGCCAGCTCGGCGCCCGACATATGCGGCAGGCTGATATCGGTCAGCAGCAGTTCCAGTCCCGGCGTGCCCAGCAGGGGCAAGGCTGCCTCGGCCGTGCCCACGGCCTGCACCGTGTGTCCCAGCATGGCCAGCAGTTCGCCCGTCATGGCGCGCGCATCCGCATTGTCTTCCACCAGGAGGATATGGCGTCCTGCCGGCAGTACCGGCGCGGGCGGCTGCGGCGCCAGCTGCGCGCGGTACTGGTGCAGCGCCGTCACGTGGCGGCCGTTGGCCAGCAGGTGGCGGATGCGCCGCGCCAGGTCTGCGCGCCGGTACGGCTTGCTCAACAACTCGACGCCGGGCTCCAGGCGGCCGCCCTGCATGATGGCATCCTGCGTGTAGCCCGAGGTAAACAATACGGCCAGCTGGGGCAGCAGCAGCCGGGCCTGGCGCGCCAGTGCCGTGCTGGCGACCTTGCCCGGCATCACCACATCCGTAAACAGCAGGTCGATGGGGACGCCGCTGGCGACGATGGCCAGCGCGCTTTCGCCATCGCTGGCGCGCAGCACGCCGTAGCCGAGGCCGCGCAACATGTCCACCACCGTCGTCTGCACCTGCACGTCGTCTTCCACGACGAGGATGGTTTCCTTGCCACCCAGCACGGGGCCTCCCAGTTGCAGCGGCAATTCCGTTTCCGCTTCGAGCGAGCGCGGCAGGTAGATGCGGAAGGTGCTGCCACGGCCGGGCACGCTGTCCACCGTCAGGTGGCCGCCGCTCTGGCGCAGGAAGCCGTACGCCATGGACAGGCCCAGGCCCGTGCCTTCGCCTTCCTTCTTTGTCGTGAAGAATGGTTCGAAAATCTTGTCCAGCAAGTCGGCGGGAATGCCCGAGCCCGTATCCGAGACGGCCAACTGCACGTAGTCGCCGGGCGCCGCGTCCGCATGGCGCGCCGCATAGTCGCTGTCCAGCACGCTGTTGCCCAGTTCGATGGTCAGCTGGCCCTGGCCATCCATGGCGTCGCGCGCGTTGATGGCCAGGTTGAGGATGACGTTTTCCAGCTGGTGCGGGTCGACCAGGGCGCGCCAGCAATCGTCGGCCAGCAGCAAACGCGTTTCGATGCTTTCGCCCGTGGCGCGTCGCAGCAGCTCCTCCGTCGAACGCAGCAGTTGCGCCAGGTCCGTCACCAGCGGCTTCAATGGTTGACGCCGCGCAAAAGCCAGCAGCTGGGCCGACAGCTTGGCGCCCCGTTCCACGGCGGCCGAGGCGCTGGCGATGCGTTTGGCGGCCAGCGGGTCGTCGTCCAGGGTCAGCTGCAGCAGTTGCAGATTGCCCGAGATAATTTGCAGCACGTTGTTGAAATCATGGGCCACGCCGCCCGTCAGCTTGCCCAGCGCCTCGAGTTTTTGCGATTGCAGCAGGGCCATCTCGCTGTGGCGCAACGATTCCTGCATGCTGCGCAAGGTGCTTTGCGCTTCCTTTTCCAGCGTGACATGGCGTCCGGTGGCAAACACCAGGTCGCCTTCTGGCGCGGCTACCCACGACAACCAGCGGTGACCGCCATCGCGATGCTGGTAGCGGTTTTCAAAGCTGGGCATGGCTTCCTGCGTCACGTGCGCCAGCGCCAGGCGCGTGGCGGCGGCATCTTCGGGCAGCACGAAGTCGAACAGGCTGCGGCCCAGCATTTCCTCGGGCAGCCAGCCCAGGATGGCTGACGAAGCCGGGTTGACGGCGACAAAGCAGCCGTCGGCATCGATGGCCACCATCAGGTCTTGCGCGCTGCGCCACAGCCGCTCGCGCTCGCAGTTGCGCGCGGCCAGCTCCGCTTCCAGCTTCTTTTCCACGGTGATGTCGCGCGCGCTGCAATACACCTTTTCGCCCTCGGGCACGGCCACCCACGACAGCCAGTGCCAGCCGCCCAGCTTGTGGCGGTAGCGGTTTTCGAAGCGCAGCGCCGGCTGGCCCTGGTTGGCGGCGTCCCAGGCCGCGTGGGTGCGCGGCAAGTCGTCGGGATGCACCAGTTCCAGGAAGCGCGTCGTGCGGATTTCCTCCATCGACCAGCCCAGGGTGGCTTGCCAGGCGGGGTTCGAGTGCTCGAAATAGCCGTCGAGGTTGAGCACGCCCAGCAAATCGGGGCTGACGTTCCAGGTGCGGCCGAACTCGCGCGTGCGCTCGGCGACCTGCATTTCCATGCTGGCACTGAGGGCGCGCAAACGCGATTCCGCCTGGGCCCGCAAAATGGTCGACCAGACCCGTTCCGACACCTGCACGGCCAGTTCGATCTCGTCCGCATGCCACAGGCGCGCCGCGCTGCTGTGCACGACGAACAGGGCCGCCAATCGGCCCTCCTTGGCGATGGGAATGTTCAGGAAGGCACGGATGCCCAGGCGCGCAAACGTGGCCAGCGCGGCCGGCATGGCCGTGCGCGGGTCGCTGGCCACATCGCTGACGGCCAGCGCCTGGCCCGCGGCCAGCGCATCGGCCAGGCGGGCCGCATAATCGCCGAGAAAATATTCGCCGGCGGCAGCGGGCGCCAGGCCATCGCTCCACGCATGCTGCAGGGTGGGGCATTGCAGGGTCTGGTCGATATCGAAACAGGCCACTTGCTGGGCGCCCAGGCGCTGGCCCAGCAGCTGCGCCGACAGCGAGAGGATGTCGCCCGTGTCTTGCAGCAGCCGCAGCCGGCGTTCCAGTTGCAGCAAAAAGGCCACGCCGCTGGCGCCGGCCTGGCTGCGGGGGGGCGGTGTACTGCTCATGCCGGCCTCAACTGCCAGCCAGCGGCAGGGTGACGCTGAACAGGGCGCCATTGCCGGGCTGGCTTTGCAGGGTGATGGCGCCGCCATGCGCATCGACCAGTTGCTTGGTGATGAACAGGCCCAGGCCCAGGCCACCCGTGCGGTCCTGGTGCATGACGCGCTCGAAAGCGTCGAAGATGCGTTCCTGGTCGCGCGCATTGATGCCGATGCCATGGTCGCGCACTTCGATGACGGCGCTGTTCTGCGTGTGCGCCAGGCTGATTTCCACGGGCTGGCCCTGGCCGTAGCGCACGGCATTGCTGATCAGGTTGACAACGATCTGCTCGACGCGGAAGGCATCCCAGTAACCCTGAATCGGCTCGAAGGCCATCACTTCCAGCATGCTGCCCGTCGTGGCCGCATACGGCGCCAGGTCGTCCGCCACCCGGCGCACCAGGCTGGTCAGGTCGACGGCTTCGCGGCGAATCGACAGCTTGCCGCTGGTGATGCGCGATACATCGAGCATGTCGTCGATCAGGCGCACCATGCTGCGGATTTGGCGCCCGTCGCGCGCCACCATCTTGTTCAGCTTGTCCGGTTCGAAGGCGGCCAGGTTGCCCCGTTCCAGGTTGACGGTGCGCATCTGCGTTTCCAGGAACAGTGTATTTAATGGCGTGCGCAGTTCGTGCGCCACCATGGACATGAATTCGTCGCGCAGGCGCAGCGAACGCTGCAGCTCAGCCTGCGTGGCGCGTAATTCTTTCAATAAGGCTTCCTGCTGCTGGCGGCTGTGTTCGAGCGCCTGCACCTGGCGCCGCGTCTCGCTGCGCTGCTGGTGCAGGGCGACGAAGACGTTGACCTTGCTTTGCACGGCATTGATGTCGAGCGGCTTGTGCAGGAAGTCGACGGCGCCGCTTTCATAGCCCTGGAAGGCGAAATTCATTTCCTTGCCGGCCGCCGTGACGAAGACGATGGGGATGTGGCGCGTTTTTTCCGTACCGCGCATCAATTGCGCCAGTTCAAAACCATCCATTTCCGGCATTTGCACGTCGAGGATGGCCAGCGCGAAATCGTGCTCCAGCAGCAGGGCCAGCGCTTCTTCGCCCGACGACGCCTGATAGACGCTGCGGTCGCTCTCGCGGATCAGCGCATTGAGTGCGCGCAAGTTTTCCGGCAAATCGTCGACGATCAGCAGTTTGGTGCTTGTTTCATTCATCATGTTTCATTCCTGGCATGTGCCGTCCAGCGTAATGGGAAGCGGCGTGCGACGGCGCACGCTTGCGGTAGAGCTTTTCGGGACCCGGCAATGGCTCGAAGGCGGCGGCAAAGCGCGTGAAGTGCGTGCTTTCCTTGCTGCCCAGGCCCAGGAAGCCCCGGTGGCACAGCGAGTCGTGGAACAGGCCCAGGGCCCGTTCCTGCAAGGTTTTATTGAAGTAAATCAGTACGTTACGGCACAAAATCAATTGCGTTTCAATAAAGACGCTGTCCGTGGACAGGCTGTGGTCGGCAAAGTTGATCCTGTCGAGCAGGCGTTGCTGGAAATGCGCGCTGGCATGCTCGACCGTGTAGTACTCGGCCAGCTGGCCCAGGCCGCCCGCGGCCAGGTAGTTGTCGCCGTAGTCGGCCATGCGGTGCTGCGGATACACGCCGCGCGCGGCCGTGGCCAGCGCTTGCGGGTTGATATCCGTGGCGTAAATCGTGCTGCGTTCAAGCAAGCCTTCCTCGTGCAGCACGATGGCCAGCGACAGCGCCTCTTCGCCCGTGCAGCAGCCGGCCACCCAGATCGTCGGCGACGGGTAGGTTTTCAGCATGGGCACCACGTGTTCGCGCAAGGCGCGGAAAAACGCCGGGTCGCGGAACATTTGCGTGACGGGCACGGTCAAAATCTGCAGCAGCTTGCCAAAGGCGGCCGCGTCGTCCAGCACCAGTTGCTGCAGGGCGGGCAAGTCGGCGCAATGGAGGCGCTCGAGCGCCTGATTCAGGCGCCGCCGCTGCGAGGGCAGGGAGTAGTCGCGAAAATCATAGCTGTAGCGCTGATACAGCGCTTCCATCAGCGCATGCAGTTGCGCGTCCGTGGTGCGCAGGGACATCACATGCGTTCCATCTTCGGCATCCACACGCGCAGCAGCGAATACAAACGGTCCAGGTCGATAGGCTTGGCCAGGTAATCGGACGCGCCCGCCTGCAGGCATTCTTCCTGGTCATTTTTCATGGCCTTGGCGGTAATGGCGATGATGGGCAGCTTGTTGTAGCGGCCATCGGCGCGGATCAAGCGTGTCGCTTCCAGGCCATCCATGCCCGGCATCATGACGTCCATCAACACCAGGTCGATATCGTCCACGCTGTTGAGCTTGCTGATGGCTTCGAAGCCGTTGCGGCCGATTTCCACCACCACGCCTTTCTGTTCCAGCGCATTCGTCAGCGCAAAGATATTGCGCACGTCGTCGTCCACCAGCAAAATCTTGCGCCCTTCAAACACGCGTTCGCGGCTGCGCACCTGCTGCAGCATGCCCTGGCGCTCGCTCGACAGCTCCGACTCCACCTTGTGCAGGAACAAGGTCACTTCGTCGAGCAGGCGTTCGGGCGAACGGGCGCCCTTGATGATGATCGAGTGCGAGTATTTCATCAGTTCCGCCTCTTCCTCGCGGCTCAGGTTGCGGCCCGTATAGACGATGACGGGCGGGAACGAGCACAGTTCCTCATGCTCCATGCGTTCGAGTAATTCGTTGCCCTGGATGTCGGGCAGCTTCAAGTCGATGATCATGCAGTCGAAAATCTGCGTCTTGAGCAACTCCAGCGCCTGCTCGCCCAGCGCCACGGCGGTGATTTCCACGTCGTCGTCGCTGATCAGGTGCACCACGCTTTCGCGCTGGCGTTCGTCATCTTCAACCAGCAGGATGCGCTTCATCTTTTGCGTGAATTTCGATTCGAGCTTGCGGAACACTTCCTTCAGCTGGTCGCGCGTGCGCGGCTTGGTGGCATAGCCGATGGCGCCCAGCTGCATGGCTTCCTGCATCTGGTCATTGCCGGACACGATGTGTACGGGAATGTGGCGCGTCAGCGGGTTTTCCTTCAATTGCTGCAAGACCAGCAAGCCCGGGCGGTCCGGCAAGCCCATGTCGAGCAGGATGGCGTCGGGCAAGAACTCTTGTGCCAGGCGCAAACCCTCGTCGGCGCCGTGCGCCACCAGGCAGCGGTATTGCATTTCATGTGCGAGCTCGAACAGGATGCCGGCAAACGCGGGCTCATCCTCGATCACCAGCACGGAGCGCTGGCCCGTCTTGCCTGCGGGCGCGCTGTTCCGGTCATCCTGGAAGGTGGGCAGCGGCACGGGTTTGGCGGCCGGCGCCGCCTTGGGCGCGGCGGCGACTTTTGCGGGCGCTTGTGGCGCCGCTGCCGGCACTGTCGCCGCTTCCACGGCGCGTTCCGGCATGACGGCCGGCAGCACCAATGTAAACGTGCTGCCCTGGCCTGGCGTGCTGGCCAGCTCGATGCTGCCGCCCAGCAAGGCGGCCAGGTCGCGTGAAATCGACAGGCCCAGGCCCGTGCCGCCATAGCGGCGGCTGGTGGTGCCGTCGGCCTGGTGGAAGGCGTCGAACACCTTTTGCTGCTGCTCGTCGGCGATGCCGATGCCGGAATCCTGCACCTGGAAGCGCAGCTGACCGGCCGCATCGGTGCTCACGTGCAGGGAAACCGTGCCCGTATCGGTGAATTTGATGGCGTTCGACAGCAGGTTTTTCAGGATTTGCTCCAGGCGCTGGCGGTCGCTGACGAGCGACGGCGGTGCGTCCGGCGCCACGCTGATATTCAACGCCAGTTTCTTTTGCTGCGCCTGGGCGCCGAACAGCATCTTCATGCTGCTGAGCAGCTCGTCGAAGGGCACAGCTTCCGGCGTCAATTCCAGCTTGCCCGCCTCGACCTTGGAAATGTCGAGGATATCGTTGATGAGGGTCAATAAGTCGTTGCCGGCCGAATAAATGGTTTGCGCAAACGTCACTTGCTCCGGCGTCAAGTTGCCGCTGCCGTTGTCCGACAACAGCTTGGACAGAATCAGCGAGCTGTTCAACGGCGTGCGCAGCTCGTGCGACATATTCGCCAGGAATTCGGATTTGTAGCGGCTGGCCCGCTGCAGCTCTTCCGCGCGGGCTTCCAGCTGGGCGTGCGCCTGGCTGATCGCCATGTTCTTCTGGTCCAGCGACAGTGCCTGCACGGCCAGTTGCTCGTTCGACTGTTCCAGCGCCGCCTTTTGCTCTTCCAGGTGCGCCTGCGACTGTTCCAGCACGCGCGACTGTTCGCCCAGCTCTTCATTGGCCGTGCGCAATTCCTCCTGTTGTACTTCCAGCTCTTCATTCAGTTGCTGGGTTTCTTCCAGCACATTTTGCAGGCGCTGGCGGTACAGGGCCGCTTCCAGCGACGTGCCGACGTTGGCCGCAATCAGGTTCAGCCATTGCTTGGTGCGGGCGCTGACGGGATGCGTAAAGCCCAGTTCGATGACGCCGTTGACGACGCCTTCATTGTTGACGGGCGTTAAAACCAGTTCCAGCGGCGCGCCGTGGCCCAGGCTTGAGGTCACGGTCAGATAATTGTCGGGGACCTGCTGCACATGCTTGAGCTTTTTCTCACGCGCGGTCTCGCCCACCAGGCCTTCGCCCAGCTTGAAGACCTGTTTTTCCTTCACACCCTGTTCATTGAAGCCGTACACGGCCGTGCGGCGCAGGCTGCCATCCTCGTCGACGACGTACAGGGTGGCGACGGCCACTTCCAGCCTGTGGGCGAGGAAATCGAGCACGTGCCGTCCCAGTTGCGGCAAGCCCAGCTGGCCGCTGGTATGGGCCGCCAGCTCCGTCTGCCCCGTGCGCAGCCAGGCTTGCTCCTGCAGCACCTCGTTATCCTTGCCGCGCTGTTCCAGCGCATCGTTATAGATGTCGGACAGGCGCAGCAGTTCGCGCCGGCCCAGGTAGGCCAGCAAGCCGGACATGCCCAGGCTGAGGATGAGGAACACCACCACGGCCAGTATGGTGCGGCTCTCGGCCGTATCGGCCCGTTCCTGGCGCAGTCGTTGTTCCATGGACAGGAAGGCGAGGAATTCGCGGCGGATTTCATCGAATTCCAGCTTGCCTTCACCCTGGCGCACGCGCGCGAGGAATTCCTGGTTGCTGCGGCGCTGGGCGATCACGCCTTCCGCATACTCCATCCACTGGTTTTGCAGCGCGCGGATGCGGCGCAGGCGGTCCGTCTGGATGGGACTGTCGGATACGAGATCGAGCAGGGTCGTCATTTCCACGGCGATCTTGGCCTTGCCCGATTTATACGGCGCCAAAAACGTTTCGTCGCCCGTCAGCAAGTAGCCGCGCATGCCCGTTTCCAGATCGACCGACAGCTTCATGACTTCGTTCGCATTGCCGATCACCCGTTCCGAATGCTCGACCGAGCGCAGGGCTGAAAGCAGGTAGGCGATCAGGCCGACAAACACGAGGGCAGTGGCGACCCCGATGAGCAGCGGCAAGGTCACATTGCGGGCGAGGATGCGGCGAAAGCTGAAGGAATCGATCGGGGTCTTGGTATTCATCATGTCCGTGGTAGGCTGTCGCGAAAAAACAATTTTAATTGAAATGCAAGCTTTTTGGAGGTCAAGCATAGCGTGCGCTAGCATAACAGCCTTGCGATAGATTGCCGACGCGCAAGGTCATGCAATGCGCGCCAGCGCACAGATAAAAGTAGCGAAAAAACAAGGTTGCCACGATTGAGGCAGATCAACGAGATTGGTGCTTCGCATCCAAAGATGCAGGTGGTGGTGGCGTCCTGTAAACGTCGCCATGTGCAAGGCAGCCCATGCAGGAGGACAAGCAGAATGGCGTGCTGCTGCTGGACTTGCCGAAGAAGGAGGGCACGGGCGGGCGGAAACTGGCGATACAGTGAGTCGGGCCGTGCGTAGGTTAGATTAGCGCAGCGTAATCTGACAATCTTCGTGACGGCTCCTGTCGGCTTACGCCCTGCGGGCTAAGCCGACCTACGAAAAAACGCCGGACGATGCCGGCGTTTCTTGGGGTGTTCCGGGTGGCAGCGCGCTACCACCGGATTGCCTATATATCAGTCGCGTATTTCCAGTGCGCGGTTCAGGCTCAGGGCCGCCAGCGAGGCGACGGCGCCCGACAGCAGGTAGAAGCTGACATAAGCCAGGCCGAAGTTGGCCGACAGGCCCAGCGCTACCAGCGGGGCGAAGCCGGCACCCACCAGCCAGGCCAGGTCGGACGTCAGGGCCGCGCCCGTGTAGCGGAAGCGGGCAGGGAAGTTGGCCGTCACGGCACCCGCTGCCTGGCCGTAGGACAGGCCCAGCAGGCTGAAGCCCACGAGGATGAACACGTCCTGGCCCGTATTGCCGCCACCCATCAGGCTGGGCACGAAGGCACTGAAGATGGCGATCAGCACGGCCAGCACGCCCAGGGTGGTGCGGCGGCCCACTTTGTCGGCCAGCAAGCCGGAAATCACCACGCCGATGGCGGCCAGCACGGCGCCGACCATCTGCACTTGCAGGAAGTCCGGGGCGGAACGCGTCTGGTAGACGGAAATCCAGGACAGCGGGAACACGGTGACCAGATGGAACAGGGCGTAGCTGGCCAGCGCGGCGAGGGCGCCGATCAGCACGTTGCGGCCCTGGCCGCGGCTCATTTCAAACACGCTGACCGGCTGCAGTTCGCGTTCGTCCAGCAGGCGCGCATATTCATTCGTCGACACCAGGCGCAGACGGGCAAACAGGGCCACCACGTTGATGGCGAAGGCGACATAGAAAGGATAGCGCCAGCCCCAGTCGAGGAAGTCTTCATCTGTCAGGCTGGTCAGCATGAACCAGAACAGGCCGGCGGCAAGCAGGAAGCCGAAGGGCGCGCCCAGCTGGCCCAGCATGGCGTACCATCCCCGCTTGTTTTTCGGCGCGTTCAGGGCCAGCAGCGATGGCAGGCCATCCCACGAACCGCCCAGCGCCACGCCCTGGCCAATGCGCAGCACGGACAGCCAGATGATGGCGGCAAAGCCCAGGTGGGCGTAGGTCGGCAGGAAGGCGATGCCGGCCGTCGATACGCCCAGCAGGAAGAGGGCGATCGTCAGCTTGGCGCTGCGCCCCATGCGGCGCTGGATCTCCATGAAGATGACGGTGCCGAACGGACGGGCGATGAAGGCAAACGAGAAAATCAGGAACGCATACAATGTGCCCTCCAGGCGTTCTTCGAACGGGAAGAAGACGCGCGGAAACACCAGCACCGAGGCGATGGCGTAGACAAAGAAGTCAAAGTATTCGGAAGCGCGGCCGATGATCACGCCGACGGCGATTTCACCGGGGTCGATATGCGCTTCGACCGTGCCGGCCCCGCTTGCGTCGCGCAGGGAATGGGGGGAAAAGTCGGCGGGTACATCCCCGCTGTGTGTGCGCGTGCTGGACATGATGATCGTCTCCAATATAGTTTCGAGTTCGGCCAACGCGTAACATACTCCGGGTGTCTCACGCCCGGAGCAGGACTATTCATCAGGTAGTCGTAGGAAAGCTCCGCGCCTACGCAGTGAAAGTCCGAGCAAGGGGTAGGACAAAACGTCCAATTGCCAACGCGCTCCAGTGAGAATACAGTACCATATCTTCATCCCCTGTACTGGACTTTCCTGTATGTTTTCATTAAAAGTTCGTCGCGGACTGCTACTCTTACCTCTCGCATTGTTGGCTGGTTGCAATACGGTAGTACTGAATGCGTCCGGTGACATCGCAGTTCAGCAAGGCAATCTGATTGTCATCTCGACATTGCTGATGCTGTTGATTATCGTTCCGGTAATCGCCCTGACCCTGCTGTTTGCATGGCGCTATAGAAAAAACAATACCGCGGCCAAATACGAGCCGGACTGGGACCACTCGACTCGCCTCGAGCTGATCATCTGGGGCGCGCCCCTGCTGATCATCATCGTGCTGGGCCTGCTGACCTGGATCAGCACCCACACCCTCGATCCATACCGCCCATTGAGCCGTATCGACGCCAACCGCCCGATTCCTGCCAGCCACAAGCCGATGATCGTCGAAGTCGTGGCGCTGGACTGGAAATGGCTGTTCATCTACCCGGAGCAAGGCATCGCTTCCGTGAATGAACTGTACGCGCCCGTCGACCGTCCGATCCGCTTCAAGATCACCGCCTCGTCCGTCATGAACTCGTTCTTCATCCCCGCACTGGCAGGTCAGATCTACGCCATGCCGGGCATGGAAACGCAGTTGAATGCCGTCATCAACAAGCCTGGTGTCTACAAGGGCTTCTCCGCCAACTACAGCGGTGCCGGTTTCTCGGGCATGCGCTTCAAGTTCCACGGCGTGAATGATGCGGACTTCGATAAATGGGTGGAATCGGCACGTGCCGGTGGCGGCGCGCTGAACCGCGACGACTACCTGTCGCTGGCCCAGCCTAGCGAACGCGATCCGGTGCGCCGCTACAGCGCCGTACCTAGCGATCTGTACAAGGCAATTCTGAACCGCACCATCGTTTCCGACGCGCTGTGCGTGACGCCGGTCGAGCCATACAAATTGTCGATGGCAAAAAACCCGGTAGCGTTTGTCACGCCAGTAGTTGCTAGCGGTGCAGTGGTTGAAAAGGGCGTTCAAGCCAAGTAACAACTGCATGAATCCCGCAGCGCATTGCGCTGCAGATACTGGCGCCGCTTGCCTGGCGCCTCCCTTTTTTCTCTGAGAGTAACAATGCTAGACCATATTGATCTGACGAAGCTTATCTTCGGCCGTCTGACTTGGGATGCAATTCCATTTCACGAACCTATCCTGCTGGCAACCTTTGCGATGGTTGCCCTGGGCGGTATCGCACTCGTTGCGGCACTGACGTATTTCCGCGTCTGGGGTACCCTGTGGCGCGACTGGATCACCAGTATCGACCATAAAAAAATCGGTATCATGTACATGATCCTGGGCCTGGTCATGCTGCTGCGCGGCTTTGCCGACGCGCTGATGATGCGTACCCAGCAGGCGATCGCCTTTGGCGACAATGCCGGCTTCCTGCCACCGCATCACTACGACCAGATCTTCACCGCCCACGGCGTGATCATGATCTTCTTCGTCGCGATGCCTTTCGTGACGGGTCTGATGAACTACGTGGTGCCGCTGCAAATCGGCGCGCGCGACGTGGCTTTCCCTTTCCTCAACAACTTCAGCTTCTGGATGACCACCATGGGCGCCGCCCTGGTCATGGCTTCGCTGTTCGTCGGCGAATTCGCCCGCACGGGCTGGCTGGCCTATCCACCGCTGTCGGGCATCGTCGGCAGTCCGGACGTGGGGGTAGACTATTACATCTGGTCCTTGCAGATTGCCGGGGTCGGGACGCTCTTGTCCGGTGTCAACCTGATCGCCACCATCGTCAAGATGCGCGCGCCAGGCATGACCTGGATGAAAATGCCCGTCTTCACCTGGACCGCACTGTGCACCAACATCCTGATCGTCGCCGCTTTCCCGGTACTGACGGCTGTGCTGGCCATGCTGTCGCTGGACCGTGTTGCAGGCTTTAACTTCTTCACGACGGAACTGGGCGGCAACGCCATGATGTACGTCAACCTGATCTGGATCTGGGGTCACCCAGAGGTCTACATTCTGATCCTGCCGTTGTTCGGCGTGTTCTCGGAAGTCGTCGCCACCTTCAGCAGCAAGCGTTTGTTCGGCTACGCCTCGATGGTGTACGCCACCTGCGTCATCATGATTTTGTCGTACCTGGTCTGGCTGCATCACTTCTTCACCATGGGTTCGGGCGCCAGCGTCAACTCCTTCTTCGGCATCACGACGATGATCATCTCGATCCCGACGGGCGCGAAGATCTTCAACTGGCTGTTTACCATGTACCGCGGCCGTATCCGCTTTGAACTGCCGATGCTGTGGACGATCGGCTTCATGGTCACCTTCACCATCGGCGGCATGACCGGCGTGCTGCTGGCCGTACCACCAGCGGACTTTGTATTGCACAACAGCCTGTTCCTGATTGCCCACTTCCATAACGTGATTATCGGCGGCGTGGTGTTCGGTGTGTTTGCTGCAATCAACTACTGGTACCCGAAAGCCTTCGGCTACAAGCTTGACACCTTCTGGGGCAAATGCTCGTTCTGGTTCTGGTTCGTCGGCTTCTACCTGGCCTTCATGCCGCTGTACGTGCTGGGCCTGATGGGCGTGACCCGTCGTGTCAACCACTTTGAAGATCCATCGCTGCAAATCTGGACCATCATCGCCTGGTTCGGCGCCGTCTCGATCGCACTGGGCATTGGCTCCATGCTGATCCAGTTCGTCGTCAGCTACCGCAACCGTGACGCCCTGCGCGACGTCACCGGTGACCCATGGGGTGGCCGTACGCTGGAATGGTCGACGTCGTCGCCACCGCCAGACTATAATTTCGCCTTCACGCCACAAGTGCACGAACTCGATGCATGGACTGACATGAAGAAACACGGTTACCAGCGTCCGACGTCCGGTTTCACGAAAATCCACATGCCGAAGAATACCTGGGCTGGTTTCGTGATCGCCGCACTGTCCGCACTGGTTGGTTTTGGCCTGATCTGGCAAATGTGGCTCGTCGCCGGCATTGGCTTCGCGATCATGATGATCACCATCATCGTCCATACCTTTAACTACAAGCGCGATTACTACATTCCTGCGGAAGAAGTGGTCCGTACCGAAGACGCTTATACTAAATTGCTGAGCAGCCATGTCTGATACCATCGCCCATAACACCGGCGCCGCTGGCGCCGCACCAAGCACGCGCAGCTACTTTGTGCGCGAGCACCACCCGGAAAACGGCAGCCTGCTGGGTTTCTGGCTCTACCTGATGAGCGATTGCCTGATCTTCGCCTGTCTGTTCGCCACGTACGCCGTGGTGGGCCGCAACTACGCGGACGGCCCGACGGGCGCCGCGCTGTTCGACCTGCCGCTGGTGGCCGTCAACACGGCCATGCTGCTGCTGTCGTCGATCACCTACGGCTTCGCCATGCTGGCCATGCAGCGCAAGCAATTGCGCAGCACCCTGGTCTGGCTGGGCATCACGGGCCTGTTCGGCCTGGCCTTCCTGTCGCTGGAAATATATGAATTCATTCATCTGATCCACGAAGGCGCCGGTCCGCAGCGCAGCGCGTTCCTGTCGTCGTTCTTCGCCCTGGTCGGTACCCACGGCTTGCACGTGACGTTCGGCGTGATCTGGCTCGTGACCCTGATGTTCCAGTTGAACAAGCATGGCCTGACCCCGGAAAACGGCCGTCGCATGATGTGTTTGTCGCTGTTCTGGCATTTCCTGGACGTCATTTGGATCGGCGTCTTCACCTTTGTCTACCTGATGGGAGTGCTGCCATGAGCGACCACCACACACACGGCGATAGCCACCACCATGACCAGCACGATCATGGCAGCCTGAAAAGCTACACTATCGGCTTCATCCTGTCGGTGATCCTGACGGCCATTCCTTTCTGGCTGGTGATGACGAAGGTCATCACCAATTCGGGCACCATGGGCCTGGTCCTGCTGGCGTTCGCGGCGGTGCAAGTGGTGGTGCACATGGTGTACTTCCTGCACATGAACACCAAGTCCGAAGGCGGCTGGAACATGATGGCGCTGATCTTCACGATCATGATCGTGGGCATTGCCATGGCCGGTTCCCTGTGGGTCATGTACCACATGAACCACAACATGATGCCGGATCTGATGCCTGAGTACATGCATACGAAAACGGCTCCATGATGAGTCAACCGCGCCCAAGCAACACCGGGCGCGCCCCTGGCGCCGCATCGCAAGATGCTGCGCCAGGCCCACGCGGCATGGCTGTGCGTTATTCAAAAATTGCATTGGCCTTGCTGGCGGGGATCTTGTTTGCCGGTTTCTGTATCCTGGGCACCTGGCAAGTCAAGCGCCTGTTCTGGAAGCTTGACCTGATCGAGCGCGTCGAACAACGCGTACATGCGCCCGCAACGGACGCACCTGGACCCGCAGCCTGGGCCAGCATTACGCCACAAACGGATGAATACCGCCACGTGCGACTCTCCGGTACCTATCTCCCCATTTTCAATACCCTGGTGCAGGCAACGACGGCACTGGGCAGCGGTTACTGGCTGGTGACGCCCTTGCGCCTGGCCGATGGCAGCACCGTGCTGGTCAACCGCGGCTTCGTGCCGAAACGCGCCAGCATCGCCGCCAGCACGCCGGCCGGCATCGTCCACGTCGACGGCTTGCTGCGCATCAGCGAGACGGGCGGCGGTTTCCTGCGCGAAAACAGTCCTGCCACCCAGCACTGGTATTCGCGCGACGTGGCCGCCATCGCCGGCTCGCATATGCTCACCAATGTGGCGCCATATTTTGTCGATGCGCAGGCCAAATCGGAAACGGCCGTTGATGCGCCCGTCGGCGGCCTGACCGTGATCTCGTTCCCCAACAACCACCTGGTGTACGCGCTGACGTGGTTTGCGCTGGCCCTGATGGTGGCTGGCATCAGCTGGTGGATCGTGCGCGAAGACAAGCGCCGCCGCGCCCGTGGCGCCCAGCGCCAGGAAAGCGACCATGCCGGGCAGGATTGAAATCCTGCCCAACCGCGAAGTCTTAGAGCGCGGTGCGGTGGCGGCCGAGATGGAACATCCGGCCGGCCACCAGAACATGAAGTTGCTGATCCAGCTGCGCTGGCTGGCCGTGATCGGCCAGATCAGCACCATCTTCGGCGTGGGCGTGGGACTGGGCATCGCCTTGCCCGTGCCCTACATGCTCGAAGTGCTGTCCTGTCTCATCGCCTTCAACCTGGCCAGCCTCTTGCGCTGGCACGAACGCCAGCCCGTTTCCAACACGGCCCTGTTCCTCGCCCTGCTGGTCGACGTCACCGTGCTGACGGCCCAGCTCTACCTGAGCGGCGGCATCAGCAACCCGTTTGCCTTCCTGTACTTATTGCAAGTCATCCTCAGCGCCGTGCTGCTGGAAGTGTGGTCGACCTGGATCATGGTGGCCATTACCAGCCTGTGCCTGGCGGGCCTGGCCTTGCTGCCCGGCCCTTTGATCCTGCCGATCGACCCCGAGCGGGGCTTTGCCAGCCTGTACGTGCAAGGCTTGCTGATCTGTTTTATCCTGAACGCCGCCTTGCTGGTGGTGTTCATTACGCGCATCAACCGCAACCAGCGGGCCGGCGACGCCAAGGTGGCGGACTTGCGCCAGCGCGCGGCGGAAGAAGAGCACATCATCCGCATGGGCCTGCTGGCCTCGGGCGCCGCGCACGAGCTGGGCACGCCGCTTGCAACGCTGTCGGTGATCCTCGGTGACTGGCGCCGCATGCCGGAATTGAGCAAGAACAGCGAATTGCTGGAAGAAATCACGGAAATGCAGGCGCAGTTGCGGCGCTGCAAGAGCATCGTCAGCGGCATTTTGTTGTCGGCGGGCGAAGCGCGCGGCGAATCGTCCGTGAAGACGACGATCAACACCTTCCTCAACGAACTGGTCGACGAGTGGCGCAGCAGCCGCCCGATCCAGAGTTTCGAGTACGATAACCGCATCGAGCATGACGTGCCCGTCGTCTTCGATTCGACCCTGAAACAAACCATTTGCAATGTGCTCGACAATGCGCTGGAAGCGTCACCCGACTGGCTGCGCTTCGAAGCCACGCGCGAGGCGGATGCCTTGCACCTGGTCATTACCGATGCGGGCCCCGGTTTCGAGCCGTCGATGCTGACGCACCTGGGCAAACCGTATCAAAGCAGCAAGGGTAAACCCGGTGGCGGCCTGGGTCTGTTCCTGGTGGTGAATGTTGCGCGTACCCTGGGCGGTACGGTGACGGCGCGCAACCGCGTGCAGGGCGGGGCGGTGGTGCACCTGGCCTTGCCGCTGGCGGCCATCAAACTGGAAAGAGAAAGCGACCACCATGCAGGATGACCGTCTGTTATTGATCATCGAAGACGACGCCGCGTTCGCCCGCACCCTGGGCCGCTCGTTCGAGCGGCGCGGCTACCAGGTCATTCTGGCCACCAATTTCGACGAAGCTAGCGCCTTGCTGGAACAGCATTGCCCCGACTACGCCGTGGTCGATCTGAAACTCAATGGCAATACCTCGGGCCTGGCCTGCGTGCAGATGCTGCACCAGCACGACCCGGACATGCTGATCGTCGTGCTGACGGGCTACGCCAGCATCGGCACGGCCGTCGAAGCGATCAAGCTGGGCGCTTGCCAGTACCTGGCGAAACCGTCCAACACGGACGACATCGAAGCGGCCTTCGGCCACGTGGCCGGCAACGCCGACATCGAACTGACCAACCGCGCCACCAACATCAAGACGCTGGAATGGGAACGCATCCACGAAATGCTGGCCGAGACGGATTTTAATATCTCGGAAACGGCGAGAAGGCTGGGCATGCACCGGCGCACGCTGGCGCGCAAGCTGGAGAAGCAGCGGGTGAAGTGATAAAGCTTTTACTTTTTGTGCTGACACTTAATAAAGCACCCGCCACTCCATCTTCTGCACCTGGATATGCGGATGGCTTTCCAGCGCTTCCCATTCCGGCAAGAATACAAATCCCTGCTTCTGGTAAAAGGCGGCCGCGCGCGCATTCTCGGGCGCCACGTCGAGGACCAGCCGCGCATGACCGCCGGCCACGGCGTGTTGTTTCACCGCGCTGACCAATCCCGCCGCCACCGCCATGCCCCGGTATGCGCGATGCACCCACATGGCGATCAGGTTCGATTCCCCCGCGCTGCTGACGACATGGGCGGCGATGCCGATCGGGTGATCGCCGTCAAATGCCAGGAGGAAGGTGCGCTGCGCCGTACTGACGGCGCGTTGCTGCCAATCTGTATCGGCATGGGCGGCCGCGCTGGCGTGGCTGACGCCGAAGGCAGTCGGCGCGTCCAGCAGGGCGGCCAGGCGCGTGGCTTTCAGGGCGGGCCAGTCGGCAACGGTGGTGGGGCGGATCACGATGTGGTTCAAACCAGGGAACTCCTTAATTTTGCTGCGCGGCGGTAGAGTCAAGACAGGCGTCGAGGCGTGCGCGCAATGCGGGCCAGGTTTCAAGAAGAAAGTCTTCCCGCTGCGCCATCTGTCCGTCGGCCTGCGCCTGTCGCAACAAGGCTTCGATGGCGGCCACATGCTGTGCCGTCTGCTGTTGCAGCGACAGGTCGAACAGGATCAGGGCCGCTTCGAAGTTGCCGGGCGGGCGCTGATCGTCTGGCGGCGCGGCGGGGAAGGGCGGCACCGCAAACGCCGCGCCATGCCAGATGGCCAGGGTTTGCAGGATTTTCTTGCCCAGTTGCCGGGCGGCGCCATCGGCACCCTCGCTGTACAACTCGGCCAGGGGCAAGGCCACGTCAAGCGCGGGGCTATCGTTGCGGCGGCACAGGGACAGCAGCAAGCTACCGTTATGTGGCAGTGAAACTTCGATCTTGGGCATGGGCATGGCAAGCTTTAGTTTTTGGCATCAAAAACACCATACTAAGCCACATCGACCTGCTCTGCAACGGCAGCTTCATTGCGGCGATGCCTGTCGCGCCAGGGGAAAAAGGGATATTGCGGTGGGCACGTCGCATGGTTGTCGCGCATGTCCGGCCTCCCGAGATTACAGCAAAAGTGGCGTGCTATTTAATGTCCACATGGAAACAATATAAAAAAATTTCAAATGTGCACGGATAGATCGAACTTTGGGAATGCCGTTAAATGACGATGGCGCTTGCGGGTGTTTCTCCGTATTCTTATTTCAGCACTGACGATCAGGCCCCCGTCGTCCAGCTTAGGCGTACGGCTGGCAAATAAAATAATGTGCGGAAAAACGACTGAGGCGTATTTGTAGTTCAAGTATTCCTTGTACATAAGATTTTGATGCTTATTATCAATGAACTCGTAACGCTTTTGCCGCAGACGCCAAACGCTACGTGGGGCTGGAGGGTCGAATGGGGGACGCCTTCTATGGATGAAAACACCCATGTCTTCAAGTTGCCGAAGAAAACTAAAGAGCTCGCCTAAATGCCGCATGCCGCCATGATCGGCTGACGGCCCCTCACCACCACTGTCGATGATTTTCATCGCCGAGGAAGTTATTCGCGTCAGAAGGGATTCAACTCATGCTGCCACATCGCTCGCCGCTGTACATCCTGACAGTCTTGTCGATCTCCGTTTCATCCGCGTTCGCGCAAACCGTTCCGGACGCGGGTTCGCTATTGCAGCAAATTGAAAAAGGGCGATTGGCGCCGCCGCCGGGCAAGCCGGGGCCGCTTCTGGCACCGCCGCCGCAGCCCATGAAGGAATTGTCGGGAATGTCGGTCACGGTGTCGCGTTTTCAGTTCGCCGGCAATACCTTGCTCACGGAGGCGCAACTGGCGCCTGCCGTGGCAAGCTTCGTAAATCGGCCACTCTCGTTCAATGACCTGCAAAACGCCGCCGCCGCAGTGGCCGAAACCTATCGCAAGGCCGGCTGGATCGTGCGCGTCTATCTGCCACTGCAGGAGATCAAGGACGGCGTCGTGACGCTGCAGGTGGTCGAAGCGGTGTTCGGCCAGGTGCGCCTGGAAGGCACGGCGCCGACCCGCGTGCCATTCGACCGGCTGGTGCCGATCGTGGGCGCGGCCCAGCCCCATGGCGCCGCGCTGAAAGCGCAGGCGATGGACCGCGCCCTGCTGCTGCTCGATGACATGCCTGGCATCAGCACGGCCGGCAGCCTGGCGCCCGGGGAGCAGGCGAATGAAGTCGATTTGCTCTTGAAGATCGAGGATGAAAAACTCATCAACGGGCAGGTCGGCATCGACAATGCCAGCGCCCGTTCCACCGGCAGCGCGCGCCTGACCGCCGATCTGTACATCAATAGTCCCCTGCGCCTTGGCGACCAGGCGGTCGTCAATCTGATGCATACGGAAGGCAGCGATTATGCCCGCCTGGCCTACACCGTGCCGCTGGGCGCGGCCGGCTGGCGCGTCGGCGCCAACGCGTCCCACCTGCGCTACCGCCTGGTGGACGATGCGCTGGCCGCGCTCGACGCATCCGGAACATCGACCACGAGCGGGGTCGAGGCGACCTACCCGCTGATACGCGCCCGCCTGAAAAATCTTTACCTGGCCCTCAATTACGACAACAAGCGCTTCGACAATCGGGCGGCGGCAACCACGATCACCGACTACAAGATCGATACCTTCACAGTCGGCCTGAACGGCAATGTGCTGGATCAATACGGTGGTGGCGGCAGCAACAGCGCCAGCCTCGCGCTGGTGCACGGCAAGGTCGACCTGGACGGCTCGCCCAACGCCCGCGCCGATGCGCTGACCACGCGCACCGGCGGCAGTTTCAGCAAACTGCGCTATGCCGCCAGCCGCCAGCAGGTACTCACCGAGGCGCTGGCCCTGTACGCCGCGTTTTCGGGCCAGGCGACAGGCAAGAACCTCGATTCGGCCGAAAAATTCTATCTCGGCGGTGCGTATGGCGTGCGCGCCTATCCATCCAACGAAGGTGGTGGTTCGGAAGGACAGCTGTTCAGCCTGGAGCTGCGCGCGCGCCTGCCCGAGAACGTGAACCTCACCGGCTTCTACGACTGGGGCCACGTGAAGGTCAACCACGACAATCATTTCCCCGGCGCACCGGCGCTGGGCAGTTATAGCCTCAAGGGCGCCGGGCTGTCCATCGCCTGGCTGGCCAGCTTCGGCCTGAATCTCAAAGCCACCTGGGCCAGGCGCATTGGCGACAATCCGAACCCGACACTGACGGGAACGGACCAGGATGGTTCATTCAGAAAGAATCGCTTCTGGCTCCAGGCCACCATGCCTTTCTAGTTTTCCAGATTTCGCCGCATGCCCCCATTTCGTTTTCCTCTGCTTTGAAGGAGTACCATCATGCACGCGTCCATGAACCGTATTTACCGCTTGATCTGGAGCGAGATTCTTGGCGCCTGGGTCGCCGTGGCGGAAAACGCCAGGGGCAAAGGCAAGCGCAGCGGCCGCACCTTGCTCGCTCCGGCGTGCGCGGCGCTCGGGCTTGGCGCCAGCATGGCCGCCTTCGCGGCGCCGCCCGCGCCGACCACCTTGCCGGCCGGCGCGACAGTCGTGGGCGGCCAGGTCGTGATCACGCAGAATGGCGCGGCGATGAACATCCAGCAGAGCACGGCGCGCGGGGCAATCGACTGGCAGACGTTCAATCTCGGCGCCAAGGCCAGCGTCAATTTCGCCCAGCCTTCGGCCAGCGCCGTCACCTTGAACCGGGTACTCGATGCGCAACCGAGCCAGATTTTCGGCCGCATCACCGCGAACGGCCAGGTATTCCTGAGCAACCCGAATGGCGTCTATTTCAGCCCCTCAGCGTCGGTCGATGTGGGCGGACTGGTGGCTACTACCCACAATATGTCGAGCGCCGATTTCATGGCGGGCATGAACACGTTTTCACGCGGCGGGGCGATGGGCAGCGTCATCAATGAGGGGAGCCTGCACGCTACGCTGGGCGGCTATATCGCCTTGCTGGCGCCGGAAGTGCGCAACTATGGCCTGATCATGGCCCGCGCCGGCACCGTGGCGCTGGCATCGGGCGAGCAGATCAAGCTGCAGTTCGGCGACAGCAATACCCTGGCCGGCGTGCTCGTCACGCCATCCGCGATCGCCGCCCTGGTCGAGAACCGGCAGGCGGTGCTGGCTCCCGGCGGCACCATCATCATGTCGGCCCAGGCGGCCAATCGCCTGATGGGCGGCGTGATCAACAACAGCGGCGCGCTGGAGGCCAACGGCTTGACGAACGATGGCGGGCGCATCATGCTCACGGCGTCCGACCAGATCAACGCCGGCGGCACCATCAGCGCCAACGCGGCGGCCGGCAGCGCGGGGCGGGGCGGCACGGTGACCCTGATCGCGGACCTTGCCAATCCGGCCAGCCGCACCGATGTCAGCGGCAGCTTCAGTGCGCGCGGCGGCGACGGCGGCGGCGACGGCGGCTTCATCGAAACCTCCGCCAGCCACCTGACCATCCGCGACGCCACCCGCGTCGACGCGCGTGCCGCGCACGGCAAGTCGGGCCGCTGGCTGCTCGATCCGGACGGCTTTACGATTGCCGCCAGCGGCGGTGATATCAGCGGCGCGACCCTGAGCAGCAACCTGGCGACCGCCGATGTCGCCATCGCCAGCACCAACGGCGGCGGCAGCGACGGCAATGTCACCGTCAACGATGCCATCAGCTGGAGCGCCAACAAGCTGACCCTGACGGCCACCAATGACGTCAACATCAATGCGGTGATGACGGCGAGCGGCACGGCCAGCCTCGATCTCGAGCCGACGGCAGGCAAGGTCAACACGTCATTTGGCGCCGGCAACACCTTCAAAGGTAAAGTCAATTTCGCCGGCAGCGGCACGTTGAAGATCAAGAATCAGACCTATACAGTCATCAACAGCCTGGGCGCCGACCGCAACGATATGACGCCGGGCACCTTGCAGGGCGCGCAGGTAAGCCAGAACGCCTTCTACGCGCTGGGCAGCGATATCGACGCCACGTCGACGGCTGCCTGGAATGCCAGTGGCGCCATCGGCATGCAGCAGCTTTCCATTTCATGGGGCGCATTCGATGGCCTCGGTCACGTCATCATCGCGCCTACGATCAACAACCAGTCGTCCCTGTTCGCCAGCCTGTATGGCGACAATACGGTTCAGCTGCGCAATCTTGGCATCGTCGGCGGCACGGTCAACGGGGCACAATACGCGTCCGGCATGGTGGGCCGGAGCTGGGGCAGCATCAGCAACAGTTTCTCGACCATGAACGTTACCGGCTTCAATAACACGGGTGGCCTGGTCGGCGAAAGCCAGGCCGGGATCATCAGCAACAGCTATGCCGGCGGCACTATTTCGGGCACCACGAACGTGGGTGGCCTGGTGGGGAGAATGTTCGGCGGGCAAACGATCAACAGCTACGCCAGCGGCAATGTCACGGGCACCACGGCATTCATCGGCGGGCTGGCTGGCGTCAATTACTTCGGCACCATCAGCAGCAGCTACGCCAGCGGCAACGTCACTGGCAGTCAGACCGTCGGTGGCCTGGTCGGCCTGAATCAACAGGCGGGCGGCAGCGGCAGCAACATTATCAATACCTATGCCACGGGCGCGGTCAACGGCAATACCAATGTCGGCGGCCTGGTGGGCGAGAACGGTTCGAACATCAGCAACAGCTATGCCGTGGGCGCCGTGACTATCAACAATGGCAATACCAGTGTGGGCGGCCTGGTCGGCACGCTGTCGGTCGATGGCGCCAACTCGCCGTCCGTCATTAGCAACAGCTTCTGGGATACCCAGACCAGCGGCCAGGCGGCCAGCCCTGGCGGCACGGGCAAGACCACTGCCGAAATGAAAGCCATGGGCACCTTCACCGGCGCCGGCTGGAATTTTTCTTCGGCGCCCGTGTGGCAGATCAAGGCCAGTGTCAACAATGGTTACCCCTGCCTGACGGCGTTCGCCAACTGCACGATTTCCAAGCCGCTGAGCGTGCATGTGAACAGCAGCCAGAGCAGCAACATCTACGGCGACCTCGTCGGTACATTTACCTATAGCCTGTTCAATGGCAGCACACTGCTGGACGCGAACGGCATTGCCGCCCTTGGACTGGACGTCAGCGGCAGCGCCTTGTTTGGCGGCGCGCCCAGCGTCGGATCGAATGCGGGGCACTATCAGATTATCTACAACTCGGGCCTGGTCCTGGGCGGCGCCAATGCGGGCGACTATGTCTTCCTCGCCGATGCCGGCCTGAGCTACACGGTGTTCAAACGGCCGCTGGGCCTGGTCGCCACGCGCGATTACAACGGCGGCACCGTGATGGCCAGTAACGTTCTGCAAGTCACCAATCTGGTCGGTTCAGATTGCAGTGGCGGCCTGAGCGCCTGCGGCTTGACGGGCAGCGCCTCGGTCGCGAGCAAGAATGTCAGTGCGGGCGCCCAGGCCCTTGGGCTGGGGGGGCTGACCCTGACCGGCAGCAGCGCCATCGATACCAACTACACGCTCACGGGCGCCAGCGGCACGGGGACCATCACGCCGCGCTCCCTGGCCGTCTTTGCCAGCGGGACCAATCGCGTCTACAACGGCGACACGGTCGATATTGCCAACCTGACCCCGGACGACAGCGTCGTGTTCGGCGACGCGCTGACATATGCATATACGTCGGCCAACTTCCTCGACAAAAACGTGGGCAATGGCAAGACGGTCAATGTGACCGGCATCAGCATCGGCGGCCTGGATGCCGGCAACTATGCGCTGGCCAGCACGACTGCCACCACCAAAGCCAACATCACCCAGCGCGCCCTGCAAGTGTTCGCCAGCGGGAGCAACCGCGTGTATAACGGCGGCACCAGTGATGCCGTGACCTTGACGCCGGACGACAGCATCGTGTTCGGCGACCAGCTGACTTATTCTTATGGCGCCGCCAATTTCCTGGATAAAAATGTCGGCACCGGCAAGACCGTCAACGTGACGGGAATCAGCCTGGGCGGCGCCGACGCGGGCAACTACGCCATCGGCAGCGCGAGCGCAACGACGCAGGCGACTATCACGGCGCGGCCGCTGAGCGTGTTCGCCAATGCCGGCAACCGTGTTTACAACGGCACCGCCACCGCGCTGGCCACCTTGACGCCGGACGACAGCGTCGTGTTCGGCGACCAGCTGACTTATTCTTACAGCACCGCCAATTTCCTGAATAAAAATGTCGGCACCGGCAAAACCGTCAACGTGGGCGGCATCAGTATCGGCGGCGCCGATGCGGGCAATTACAGTCTCGACAGCTCCACGGCGACGGCCCACGCCAACATCACGCCGCGCTCGCTGGCCGTCTTTGCCAGCGGGACCAATCGCGTCTACAACGGCGGCACGGTCGATATTGCCAACCTGACCCCGGACGACAGCGTCGTGTTCGGCGACGCGCTGACATATGCATATACGTCGGCCAACTTCCTCGACAAAAACGTGGGCAATGGCAAGACGGTCAATGTGACCGGCATCAGCATCGGCGGCCTGGATGCCGGCAACTATGCGCTGGCCAGCACGACTGCCACCACCAAAGCCAACATCACCCAGCGCGCCCTGCAAGTGTTCGCCAGCGGGAGCAACCGCGTGTATAACGGCGGCACCAGTGATGCCGTGACCTTGACGCCGGACGACAGCATCGTGTTCGGCGACCAGCTGACTTATTCTTATGGCGCCGCCAATTTCCTGGATAAAAATGTCGGCACCGGCAAGACCGTCAACGTGACGGGAATCAGCCTGGGCGGCGCCGACGCGGGCAACTACGCCATCGGCAGCGCGAGCGCAACGACGCAGGCGACTATCACGGCGCGGCCGCTGAGCGTGTTCGCCAATGCCGGCAACCGTGTTTACAACGGCACCGCCACCGCGCTGGCCACCTTGACGCCGGACGACAGCGTCGTGTTCGGCGACCAGCTGACTTATTCTTACAGCACCGCCAATTTCCTGAATAAAAATGTCGGCACCGGCAAAACCGTTAACGTGGGCGGCATCAGTATCGGCGGCGCCGATGCGGGCAATTACAGTCTCGACAGCTCCACGGCGACGGCCCACGCCAACATCACGCCGCGCATACTGGCCGTCTTTGCCAGCGGGACCAATCGCGTCTACAACGGCGGCACGGCCGATATTGCCAACCTGACCCCGGACGACAGCGTCGTCACGGGTGACGTGCTGAGCTTTAGCTATGCATCGGCCAATTTCCTGGACAAGAATGTCGGTGTTGGTAAAGCGGTCAATGTGAGCGGCATCAGCATAGGCGGTAGTGACGGCGGAAATTACGCTCTGGAAAATACCACGGCCCTTGCCCATGCCGATATCACGCCGCGCATGCTCAAAGTCAGTGCCAGCGGCGCCAATCGCGTGTATGACGGCAGCCGCAACGCGACGGTCACCCTGGCCGATGACCGGCTAGCCGGCGATGTGCTGAGCGTCAGCGACGAAGCGGCGACATTTTCCGACAAGAACGTCGGCACAGCAAAGGCCGTCAGCGTGACGGGCATCGAGGTCGCCGGCACCGACGCGGCCAACTATGCCTACAATACCTCGACCACGACCACGGCCGACATCACGGCGCGGGCCTTGACGGTCAGCGCAAGCGGCGTAAACCGTATCTACGATGGCGGCACGGGCGGCAGCGCGATACTGGCGGACAACCGGGTGGCGGGGGATCTGTTGACGCTGAGCGGCAATGCCAGTTTCGCGGACAAGAACGCCGGTGTGGGCAAGACTATGAGCGTCAGCAATATTGCGGCCAGCGGCGCCGATGCCGCCAACTATGTCCTGGGCGGCACGGGACTGAGCACCACGGCCAATATCACGCCGCGCGCGCTCACCGTGGGCGCCACGGGGATCGACCGGCAGTTCGATGGAACCGTCGCCGCGATGGTCGTGCTGGCGGATAACCGCATTGCCGGAGATCTGCTGACGCTCGCCGATGGCGGGGCAAGCTTCGCCAGCGCCGATGTGGGCAGCAACAAGCCGGTCACGGTCACGGGGATCAGTATCGCAGGTAGCGATGCCGCCAACTACAGCTTGCAAAACAGCAGCACCAGCACCAGTGCCAGCATCCTGGCCGCAGGCGTCGAACCGACCCGGGTGCCGCAACTGCCAGTCACCGTGCCTGTCGTTCCGGCGCCGACTGCGGCGGCATCGCCGTTGACGCTGCAAGCGCCTGTGCCGGGTGGCCGGATCGCCGATGGACAGCGCGTTAGCGCTATCACGGTGTCGCTGGTGCGTCCGTTGTCGGATGGCCAGCCGGGCATGGTGAGCGTGTCGATTCCCAAAGAGATGGTCAGCAAGGGTGACGCTTTCAGCTTCGCCTTGCCAGCGCCATTGACGGCGGCCCTGTCAGACACGCGCGCGTCGGTACGTATCAGCAGGACCGATGACGCGCCTCTGCCGGCATGGTTGCGCTACGTTGCGCAAACGCACAGTTTCGACGTCTCGGCCGCACCTGCCGGCGCGCTGCCGTTCGAAGTGAAAATCATGATCAATGGGAAACGGTGGATCCTGGTCCTGGCGGAGGGCACGGATAAATAGCGCCTGGGCGCTGCTGGCCGACGCAGGTTTTCCGCTCAGGACTGGTCCCACACCTCGACCGTCAATACCCGCCCGGGCGGGCAAGCGGCGATGCGGTCCCGGTGCAGCGTGATGCTGCCGGGCCAGCCGGCGGGCAGGTCTTCCTGAAAAACGCCTTCCTGCGCCTCGGCGATGCCGCTGGCCAGGAGGGGCGTCAGGTCCGACGCCCGAACCGTGTAGCGGTTCGGAAAGCCGTTGCAGCTCAGCTGGGTCGCCTTGCCTTGTTCACATAGTTGCGTGATCCAGCCCAGGCCACCCACGCCCGCATCCCAGGTGGCCAGGATGGCGTCCTTGTTGACCTTGGCCAGGTCGGCCATTTGTTCCGGTGTTTCTGTCGAGATAATGGTCCACCAGCCTGACATGGGCATTCCTTATGAGAAGTGAAAAAATCAGCGGGTCATGGCGCGCCGCAGCACATAGCTGAGGCCATCGACGGCGGCCACCATCAACAGCATGGCGACGATGACGGTCGCGGCGGCCTGCATCTGGAACAGCGACAAATGGTATTTCAGCATCTGCCCGAGGCCGCCCGCACCGACGACGCCAAGGATGGCGGCGGCGCGGATATTGTTTTCCCAGCGGTACAGCGTATACGACATCATCTGCGGCCCGCATTGCGGCAAGGTGGCGTACAAAAAGGCCACGGCAGGGCGCGCGCCATTGATGCGCAAGGTGGCGGCGGGCAGGGGCGGGCAATTTTCGAAGGCGTCGGCAAACAGACGGCCCAGCACGCCCACCGTATGCAGCGCCAGCGCCAGGGTGCCCGCGAACGGGCCCAGGCCGGCGGCGATCAGCAAAATCGAGGCCCACACCAGTTCGGGGATCGAGCGCAGCACGTTGAGCACCGCGCGCGTGGCATTGCGCGCCAGCTTGCCGAAACGGCCGCTGGCGGGCAGGGCCAGCAGCGCACCCAGCAGAGCGGCAATCAGCGTGCCGATGGCCGACATGGCCAGGGTTTCAAAGGTGGCCACGCCGACTTTCATCAGAAAGTCGGGCGCCAGCTCGGGCGGTGCGAAGCCGTGCAGGAAGTCGGCGCTGGTGCGCACGGCGTCGGCACTGAAGAACTCGCCCCATTTCAGGGACAGGCTGGCGAAGCTGGCGACGATCAGCAGCAGCAAGCCAGCCAGCAAGGCCCAGGTGGACCAGCGTACGGGAGGGGAAACCGGCAGCATCGAGGCGTCGCCCTTCATGCCAGCCTCCGGCGCAGCATGGCCGAGACCGCATCGGCGCCCGCCACCAGCAGCACGAACACCATCAGCATGGTGGCCAGTTCATTGCCCGCCATCATCTTCATCGATTCATCCATGCGCTGGCCCAGGCCGCCCGCGCCGACAAAACCCATGACGACGGAGCCGCGGATCGCGCACTCCCAGCGGTAAATCGTGTACGAGACCAGTTCGGCGGCCGATTCCGGCAGGGCGCCGTACAGCAAGGCTTTCAAGCGGCCGCTGCCGTTATTCAATAAGGCGTTGCAGGCGGACGCATCCGACGATTCGAGGATTTCCGCATACACCTTGCCCAGCATGCCGCAATACGTGAGGGCGATGGCGATCACGCCGGCCGTCGGTCCCAGGCCGACGATGCGCACCAATAACAAGGCCCACACCAGTTCCGGCACGCTGCGCAGCAGCACCAGCAGCGCGCGCACGGCGTGGCGCAGGGCGGCGGCCAGCGGCGACACCTGGCCAGAGCCGATGCGTGAAATCGACAATCGCTCCGTCACCAATAAGGTCAGCGGTATGGCCCCCAGCATGGCCAGCGCCATGCCGGCCGTGGCCATGGCGATGGTTTCCCAGCTGGAAATGGCCACCAGCTGCAAAAATTCCAGCGAGTGGGCGGGCGGCACGAAGCTGGCAAGAAATTGCCAGGTGGCCACCAGGCTTTGCGCATCGAATAAAATCCACGGCTTGAATTCGGCCTGCACCAGCATCGGCCACAGCACCAGCAGCACGATGGCAGCGGTAGTCAGGCGGCCGCGCCAGGCGGGGTCGCGCGGCAGGGCGGCGTTGGTGCTTTTCAGCAAAGGGGCCTCGCGGCGTCCAGGTGCGCTGCCACCGCCTCGAACTGGGGCGCGGGATCGGCCTTGTTGCGGTACAGCTGCGCTATCATGGCATCGCTGACCTCGCTGCTGGGCAAGTCGAAGACAATCTTGCCGTCGCGTAGGGCGACGATGCGCGTAAAGCAGGCGCGCGCGATGTCCACCTGGTGCAGGCTGCAGATCAGGGTGGCGTTGCGCGCTGTCGCTTCCGCTTGCAGCACATGGATCGTCTGCAAAGCGAGTGTGGGGTCGAGTGCGGACAGCGGTTCGTCGACGAGGAACGCTTGCGCATTCGATACCAGCGCGCGGGCCATGCCGCAGCGCTGGCGTTCGCCGCCGGACAGGCGGTCGACCCGCGCATACAGTTTGTCTTGCAGGTTGAACTTGCCTAAAGCCTCCCAGGCGGCGCGCGGGTCGACGGGCGCCAGCAGCGAGCGCATCGCCGTCCACAAGCTCCATTGTGGCAAACGGCCCGCCAGCACGGCGTTGACGACCCGCTGGCGCGGCGGCAACGGCGGCGTTTGCGGCGCCAAAAACAGGCGCGCACGCAAGGCGTGGCGCTCCGCGCTGCCTACTTGCCAGGGAGAAGTACCGAGGATGTTCAGGCTGCCGGACTCGGGGCGCAGCGCGCAGGCCAGCGTGTGCAGCAAGCTGGTCTTGCCGGCACCGGAAGGGCCGATCAGGGCGATCTGTTCACCTTGGGCCACGTCCAGGACCAGCTCGCGCAGGGCCAGCGTATTGCCGGCGGCACCCGCGTGGTGGACGCAGACCTTGTGAAGTTGGAATGTCATGCGATGTTTCGGTTTTTTTGGGGCGGTGTCGGATTACGCCATGCAAGGGCAACGTAGGTCGGATTAGCGGTGAAGCCGCGTAATCCGACACAGTGAAGCCAACAATGTTGTCGGATTACGGCCTCTGGCCTAATCCGACCTACGGTGAAACGCGTTGGCGTAAATTACTTCAACAACTTCGCATCGCGCGCGGCCGCTTCGATATCCTTGTAGTTCTCGGCCTTGGTCGGGATGAACTTTGTGGCGCGCTGCAGGTCGAGGATTTCCTTGCCTTCCGGCGTCGATGGGTCCAGCGCCAGGAAGGCGTCCGTCAGCTTCTTGCGCACGACGGGATTCATGTCGGCGCGCACGCTCCAGTTGTAATCGTAGTAGCCAGGCGTCGTGTAGAACACGCGCACCTTGCTGGGATCGACCTTTTTCGCGTCCACCAGTTTTTCCCACACGGAGATATTCAAGGTGCCTGCATCGACCTTGCCGCCGGCAACTGCTGCCACGGTGGCGTCATGCGCGCCGGAAAATGCGATGCGCTTCATGTCCGTGTCCGGGTTGATCTTGGCGGCCAGCAGGTAGTAGCGGGGCATCAAATGGCCGGAAGTCGACGATTCCGAACCGAACGTGAAATTCTTGCCCTTCAGGTCGGACAATTGATTGATGTCCTTGCTGGTGGTGACGAACACGGAGCGGAACTTCGTGTCTTCCTCGCGCTGCACCAGCGGCACGATCTTGCCGCCGCTGCGCACGTTGGCCTGAACAAACGTGAAACCGCCGAACCAGACCATGTCAAGCTTGTGATTGATCAAGCCTTCCACGGAAGCCGCGTAATCGGTCACGGGCGTAAATTCCACCTTCATGCCCAGTTTCTTTTCCAGGTAGCTGCCCAGCGGCTTGAACTTGCGCTGCAATTCCGTCGGCGCTTCGTCGGGAATGGCGGACACGCGCAACACTTGCTGCGCCTGCGCCAGGCCGCTGTGGATGGCCAGCGTGGCGGCGACGGTGGCCAGGATGGCGGGGAATTTGTTGGAGAATGTGGTCATGGGACTGCCTTTGAAAAAATTGTTCATTAATATACGGAAACCCCGGTACTGCCATCCTGCATCTCGCCGATGACGACGGCGTCGCCAAAGCCTTCGGCGCGGAAAATCGACAGCACTTGCTCGACGGCTTCCGGCGCACAGGCCACCAGCAGGGGGCCGGCCGTTTGCGGGTCCGTCAAAATTGCCTTGTCGATGGCACTGAGGCTGTCGGCCAGCGCCACTTGCGCGCCGTACCCCTGCCAGTTGCGGCCGGAGGCGCCCGTGATGTTGCCGTTCTGCGCCAGTTGCTGCACTTGCGGCAGCAGCGGCACCTCAGCCATATTGATGCGCGCCTGCAACTTGGCGCCGCGCGCCAGTTCCAGGGTGTGGCCCAGCAAGCCGAAGCCCGTCACGTCCGTCAGCGCATGCACGCCGTCAAGCAGGGCCAGTTTCTTGCCCGGGGTATTCAATTTGGTGGTGTTATCGATCAAGGACGCGTAGCCAGCCGCGTCGAGTGCATTTTTCTTCAGCGCGGCCGACAGGATGCCCACGCCGATCGGTTTACCCAATACCAGTTTGTCGCCGGCGCGCGCGCCCGCGTTGCGTTTCACCTGCGACGGGTGGACCAGGCCCAGCACCACCAGGCCATAGATCGGTTCGACGGAATCGATGGTGTGGCCGCCCGCGATGGGGATGCCGGCCTGGGCGCAGATGGTTTCGCCGCCTTTCAATATGAGGCCGATGGTTTCCACGGGCAGCTTGTTGATCGGCATGCCGACCAGGGCCAGCGCCATGATGGGCGTGCCGCCCATGGCGTACACGTCGGAAATGGCGTTGGTGGCGGCGATGCGGCCAAAGTCGAACGGGTCGTCGACGATGGGCATGAAGAAATCGGTGGTGGCGATCAGCGCCTGCTCGTCGTTGAGCAGGTACACGGCCGCGTCATCCGAGGTTTCTATGCCGACCAGCAATTCCTTCGGCAGGGGAAAGCCGCCGCTGCCCTTTAAAATGTCGGCCAGCACGCCAGGCGCAATCTTGCAGCCGCAGCCGCCGCCGTGGGCAAATTCGGTCAATCGGATGGGGGTTGGAATGCTATCGGACATGGTCGTCATCCTGCTGAAAAAGGTCATGGGAAGCTGCGCCGGCACTTACGCGGCGCTGGCGGTACGGGGTTCGCCGACGATAGCACATAATGCGCGCGCGGCTTGCTCAAAGGCATGTTCTGAAATATCGGGCAAGACCAGCGGTGTTGCCTGGGCGTAGCGGCTGAAGTTGCGGGCGATCGATTGCCGGTAGACGGGGTCGTAATGCTGCACCAGCAACTCTTCCACCAGCCCGGCCATCTGGCCCGCCGTCGCCAGTTGCTGCCAGTGGGCAATTTTCTCCTTGCCATGCAGCTGCGTCAACAGGGCCAGCTGCACGTTCAGGCGCGCGGGGTCGCCGACGAAATGCGCATAGTCTTGCATCAGCAATTGCACGCGCTCCCCAATGTCCAGCCGCACGTCGGTGCAATCGGCCGCGCGCATTTTCTCCATCAGCGCATCGGGCACGCGCAGGCGGCCTACTTTCTTGCTTTCGGACTCGATGAAGACGGGCAGTTGCGGGTCGAAATGGCGCAGTTGCTGCCACAGCGCGCTTTCAAACGCCTTTTGCGAGGGCTGGTCCGCGTCCGGCAAGCCGCCCAGCACGGAGCCGCGGTGGGCCGCCAGGTCTTCCAGGTCGATCACTTGCGCGCCTTGCCGGTCGAGTACCTGCAACAGGCGGCTCTTGCCGCTGCCCGTGGGGCCGCACAGCACGTTGATGAAGTCGAAACGTTCGGGCAGGGTGGCCAGCTCGGCATTCACGTGGCGCCGGTAATCCTTGTAGCCGCCGTCGAGCTGCGTGACGGGCCAGCCGATGCGCGCCAGGATGTGCGCCATGGCGCCGCTGCGGTTGCCGCCGCGCCAGCAGTAGACGAGCGGGGACCAGGAGTGCGGATGAGCGATAAAACCGTCTTCGATATGCCGCGCGATATTTTTCGCGATCAGCGCCGCACCCAGCTTCTTCGCTTCGAAGGCGCTGGTCTGTTTATATAAAGTACCCACGCGCACGCGCTGCTCGTCGTCCAGCACGGGCAGGTTGATGGCGCCCGGCAAGTGGTCTTCCGCGAACTCGGACGGGCTGCGCACGTCGATGATGGCATCGAACTCGCTCAAGCGGGGCAGGATGTCGCTGAAAGGCAGGACTGCAGGGTATTTCATCGTGGCGCGGCTGCTTGAAATAGGGAAAGACGTATTATCCCCGATAAACGCCACTGACGTGGCGGTTTAGCCCAGCAGATGCCCCAGCAGCGGCGCCAGCAGTACCGTCACGATGCCCGAAAAGATCATCGTCAGGCTGGCCACGGCGCCTTCTTCCGTGCCCACCCGGCGCGCCACGGACAAGCCGAAGCCGTGCGCGGCCGCGCCATACGGGGCGCCACGCGCGATGCGCATGCGCAAGGGCAGCAGTTTTAACAAGGGTTTGCCCAGCATCAAGCCGAACAAGCCCGTCATCACCACGAAGATGCCCGTCAGCTGGGCCGAGCCGCCCATGTGGCGCGATGCTTCCAGCGCGAACGGCGTCGAGACGGAACGGGCCAGCAGGCTGCGCGCCATGTCGCCGTGCACGCCAAATACCCGGTCCAGCAGCAGGGTGGCGGCCACGGAGGCGATGATGCCGGCGCAGCTGCCCAGCGACAAGGCCAGCCAGTGCTTGCGGATCAGCTTGCGCTCCTGAAAGATGGGCAGCGCAAACGCGATGGTGGCGGGACCCAGCAGCCACGGCAGCCAGCGCGTCTCGCCGAAGTACGTGGCGAACGGCGTCGAGGTGGCCTGCACGATGACGATCAGTATGGCCGAGGTGCAGATGGCGGGCGTCAACAGAAAGTGTGGGTGGCGCCGGTGCACGGCCTGGTTGGCGTAGAACAAGACCAGGGTCAGCAGCAAAAACAGCAGGGACAGGACCAGGGTGCTCATGCTGCCGCCCTGGCTGCGCGATGGCGCAGCAGTTTATTCAGGCGCAACTTGCGTTCATAGCGGCACACCCATTCCACCGTCAACGCCGTGGCCAGCATCACGCTGGCAAAGCCGAGGCCAATATTCACGAACAGCATCAGGCCCTGCGACTTCAACAGTTGCGTAAATTGCACCACAGATACCACCAGTGGAATGAAGAACAGCAACATGTTGGCCAGCAGCCAGTTCGCGCCCAGTTCGATGCTAGTCGGACGCACCCAGCCCGACAGCAGCAGGGCCACCAGCACGAACAGGCCCACCACGCCGCCGGAAAACGGCAAGTGCAGGGCGGAAGCGGCCTCATCGGCCAGCCACCAGGCGGCGATCAGCACGCCCACTTGCCACGCGGTCTGCGCGGGCAGGCGCCAGACGGGGATAGAGGGCAGGGCGGCGGCGGAATAGTGCAAGGCTTTCACGGCGGGCTTTCAAACGGCTGGGGGAAGTCTTCATTGTAGTGATCCCACATAAAAAGATAAAATGACTTAAACTCATGATTATCATTCGCTATTGGAATGCATCATGGATATCCGCTCCCTGCGCTACTTCGTCGAAGTGGTCGAACAGAACAGCTTTACGCGCGCGGCCGCCAGGCTGCACGTGACGCAGCCCACCGTCAGCAAGATGATCCAGCAATTGGAGCAGTCGCTGGACCTGGCCTTGCTGGACCGCGCCGGCAAGCGTTTTACGCTGACGGACGCGGGCAAGGTGGTGCTGTCGCGTGCGCATGAACTGCTGGCCCTGCACGCGGAACTGAAGGTGGAATTGCGTGACCTGCAACATTTGGAACGGGGAGAACTGCGTGTCGGCGTGTCGCCGCAAACCCACTCGACCCTGGCGCCGTGGCTGGCCGAATACCACCAGCGCTATCCGGGCATCGAACTGAAAATGTATGAAAGCGGCACGCAGGCGATCGAGCGCGACTTGCGCACGGGCACGGTGGAACTGGGCACCATGCTCGACTACCCGGGCAATGCGGCCACCTGGCAGGATTTCGAAGCATTGCCCCTCGTGCGCTCACCGCTGTGCCTGCTGGCCGCGCCCGGCTCGCCGTGGCAGGGGCGCGCTTGCGTGGGCCTGGCCGAGCTGGCCGACAGCCCCTTCATCTTCTATGGCGCCGCGTTTGCCCTGAACGACATCGTGCTTGACGCCTGCCAGCGGGCCGGTTTCGCCCCGCGCATCACGGGCCGCAGCGGCCAGTGGGATTTCATTGCCTCGCTGGTGCGGCTGGGCGTGGGTATCTGCCTGCTGCCAAAAATGTATTGCGACACGCTCGAGCCTGCGCAATTTGCCGTGATTCCCCTGGCCGGGCCGCCCGTGGAGTGGAATTTGATGCTGGCCTGGCGCCGTGGCGGGCGGCTGTCGTTTGCCGCGCGCGCCTGGCTGGACCTCGTCAGGGCGCACATGGCGGACGCGGCACGTTTACAATAGGCGACTCCCAACTTCCGCCCGACCAGATGAATATCAACGTCAACGCCAAGGTTACAGCCAAAATCAAACGCACCGCCGGCTCGCTGCTGCTGGGATTGTTATGCACGGTGGGCCTGATGAGTGAAATGGGCTATGCCCAGGCCGCGCTCCCCGTGTATGGCTATTTCGTCAAGAATACCTATCCGCACGATCCCCAGGCTTTCACCCAGGGCTTGCTGTTCAAGGATGGCCACCTGTATGAAAGCACGGGCCAGAATGGCCAGTCCTCCTTGCGCAAGGTGGAATTGACGACGGGCAAGGTCTTGCAGAAAAGCATGCTCGACAAAAAAGTGTTCGGCGAAGGCATTACGGACGTGGGCGATGAGATCCTGGGCCTGACATGGATTTCGCAGACCGGCTATGTGTTCGACCAGAAGACGTTCAAACTGAAACGTACCTTCAGCTACCAGGGCGAAGGCTGGGGCCTGGCCAGTGATGGCAAATTTGTCTACATGAGCGACGGCACCTCCGCCATCCGCGTGCTCAATCCGAAAACCCTGGCCGAGGTGCGCCGCTTCGAAGTGAAGGCGGAAGGCCGCCCCATCGACCGCCTGAATGAACTGGAAATGGTCAACGGCGAGCTGTTCGCCAATGTGTGGGGCGCGGATGTGATCGCCCGCATCGACCCGGCCAGCGGCAAGGTCGCGGGATGGATCGACCTGACGGGCTTGCTGCCACCCGGGCAGCGGGGCACGGCCAATCCCGACGCCGTGCTCAACGGCATCGCCTGGGATGCGCGCGGCAAGCGCTTGTTTGTCACAGGCAAACTGTGGCCCAAGCTGTTCGAGATCGAGCTGATTGAAATCGAGCGCCACTGATGTTTCCTATCGGACAGTGTTGCTGACAACGAATCGTCTATGATGCTGTCCTTCGCCCAGTACGACCTTTACAGGATGCCATGCTGTCTCTTTCTTTCCCCCTGCGCCGCCTGGCCGCCGCTGCCCTGGCCGCCGTCCTCTTGCCCGCCGCGCAGGCGCAAACGCCAACGCCATACGTGCCGGTGACGAAACAGTATGGCGACTTCGTCGTCACCAACGACCGCTTTGACTCGCTCGTCACTTTATCTTTCCGCAAGCAGGGCTATTGGCCCGGCGGCGCGCGCGAAGTGGTGGAAGTGCGGCCCCTCAAGGCCACGCGCGAAGGCCAGCCCATGCTGCTGGCCTTTACCAAGGGCTATACGGGGCAGGGGACCATCCTCATCGGGGTGCAGAACGGCGAACCATTGATGCGCCCCATCAGTCCCATGTCGCGCGACAGCATGGTGCGCACGGAGCGCGACCCCGAATGGGGCGTGCCGCAGCCAGGCCGCAGCGAGGTGCTGCTGTTTGCCCGCGACGGCCGCGCGCTCGACACGGGCACGGGCGAGTTGCTGTGGTTTGACGTGGCCGGTAACGTCACGGGCGATTACGCATCGCCCATGCTGGTTTCCGTTTCGCCCGACCGCCAGCGCGGCGCCTATCTCGCCAGGAAACTGACCAAGTTGCAAGTCATCGTTGCCACGCGCAATGACGGCGTCGCCGGCGTGCTGGCCTTGCCGCCTGACACGTACAATCGGTGGCTGGAACCTATCTCGAAGCTCGCTTCCGAGCAGGCGGGCGTCGCCATCAAGGCGCGCCAGGGCCGCATGGATTCAAACCGCATCCGGCGCGAGCTGGAACTGGCCTGGTTCGGCCAGCAATTTCAATGGAAACAAGGCAAGAACGGCTGGCAAGTGACGGGGCTGGGCCTCGCTACCGCGCCGCCGGAGGGAAAACAGCCATGAAACAACACTACAACATCATCGGCGCATGCCTTGCCGCAGCCCTCCTGGCCGGCTGCGTGCATGGCGAAATATTCCCCAAGGATTATCTCACGCAAGACATCGACAAGAGCCAGGCCTTGCTGGAACTGGACGTGGTCTTTGCGCAAACGCCCGACGACAAGCTGACGTCGTTCATGACGGCACGCAACAGCGTGGAATACTCGGGCGCGCCGCATATCGTCGTGCCGTTTTACCAGAAGGGACTGGGATTCGACCAGGGTTTCGCCGGCACCTACATGTTTGCCGTCGTGTATCCGGTTGCCAAGGTCGAGACGGCCACGGCCAGCAGCCGCGTCTTCGGTCAGCACATCGATGGCCAGCAGCAAGGCGGGGCGCGCTACCGCTTCCGCGTGCCGGGCAAGGCGCAGTGGAACAGCAATGAAACCTTCATGCTGAAATTTGAACGCAAGGAGCGCCGCGAAGAGATCACTTTCCGCTTCAGCAACGAGAAAAGTTGTCCGTCCGCCTTCCATGCCATCACGCCCAGATTTGGTTTCCCCATCCAGGTCAGCGCCACCTTCAAGGATGGCAAGGGATGTTTGAAAGTGTGCGACAGCCGCGACCAGTGGCCCGGTTTTTGCGCCTACCAGCCGCCGCCGGCTTGATCGGCACGCAGCGGAGCAATACATGCAGACGTAAAAAAGGCCGATGAATATCGGCCTCGATGACAATTATAAGCCTTGCTTAGCGGTAAAACGCTTCGACTTTGCCATTCAGCTTCATTTGCAGCGGACGGCCGCGGCGGTCCAGCGACTTGGTGGACGCGACCTTGATCCAGCGTTCGCTGATGCAATATTCTTCCACGTCAAGACGTTCCTTGTCGTTGAAGCGGATGCCGACGTCGTTCTCGAACACGGCTGCAACGTGGTAAGGGCTGCTAGGGTCGATCGACAGGCGATCGGGCAATGGGGGTAAGGTGGTGGTATCGTTCATGGGCGTAATTATCGCCCAGAATGCCGATCCAGACAACGGCCTTTCGCATGTCACCCGTCGGACCGCCCATGAAATGGCGGGCGTGGCCCTACGGCACCCATGGGCCAGCACGGCGTTGCCGCACCGGCCCATGCTGCAGCGGAGTGCCGGCAGATTCGCCGGCAATCACACGACCCGACAATCAGGATTTGTCGTCATTTTTGTGGCTTTGACGTCCCGCTTCCACGTGCTGCTCATGCGTGCCGCCGCGCGTGCCGGAACTGGAAGCCGATTGTTCGCTGCCGCTCCTGCCTTGGCCCGACTGCTGCGAGCCCGATTGCTTGTCCCCGTCATTCTTGTGGCTTTGACGGCCCGCCTCGACATGCTGCTCGTGCGTGCCACCCGACGATTGGCGGTTGCCAGATTGTTTGTCCGATTGTTGGCTGCCCGATTGCTGCTTGTTCGATTGCTGCTTGTCCGACTGGCTGCCGGTTTTGTCATTGCTGTTCGAAGTCATGGTCGTTTCCCCTATGGTTAGTCTGCATCATCATCCGGTCCAACATTGGGTCGGATGCTCCTGCCTGGGCTCCGGCGCCGTGCAGCACCGTTGAGACCATTCTCCCTGCCTGCGTCGGGCTTAACCATAGGGACACCACTTGTCGCCACGTAGGAAAACTCCGGCGTAGCAAGCAACTATTTCATCATTGCATTATTTACAGATGCCGCGTTTCCTGCGGCGGCGTATCCCACTGGTCATGCCAGCCATCGACAAAGGTGACGGGCACCTGGGCCAGTTCGGCCACAGCGGCATCGTCGAGGCAGTTCACGCCGATGCCGACAAACGGGCCGCCGCGCGCAGAATCGCCGCGACCGAACGGACGCACGCCGCAATGGCGGCAAAAATAATGGCGCTCGCGGCTGGCGCCGAAGCGGTATTCGCTCAGGTCCGCTTCTCCGGCCAGCAGGCGGAACGCCGTGGGCGGCACCAGGCTGGCCCAGCAGCGGATTTTCAGGCAATAGGAACAGTTGCAGCGCAGGCTGGGCGCCGCCAGGTCGATCTCGGCCGCGAAGCGCACGGCGCCGCAGTGGCAACTGCCATGGTAGGTTTTTTTCATCGTGGCCCACTTTACAGGCTTGCCGTACTGTCATGCAACTGCCGGCATGGCGAGGCGCACTATAATGGCGTCTGTTCAAGAGAGAGGAGTCGCAGCATGGACATGCGCCTGACCGACAGCCTGCGGCAACAGGCCTATGCACAGGCGGCCGCCTTCGTGCAGACGCTCGACCTGCGCGATGCGCTTGCGCTGCAACGCGACTGGGCATTGTCGCCGGGCGTGGCCGACGAGATCATCGAGATGCTCGACAGCTATTTTGCGGTGAACCAGGCGCTGTCCCTGGCGCCGCTGGCCGAGGCCTTTGCGCCGGGCAAGGGCGGCCGTCCTGCCGTCGATGTGTATGCCACCGATTGCGGGCCGCTGGGTCTGGAATGCCTGTTGCTGGCCGATGGCAAGCCGGGCGAAGCGACCTTGCACCTGGAAATGTCCGGCCACGATGGCGCGCTGCGGCTGCATTACCAATACATCGGATCCTGAGAGCAGCATGACTGAACTGATCAGCGAAACACAACGGCGCATCTGCGACAAATTCGGCTTGCCGGCGCAGGCGCCCGAGCCCATGGTGGCCCTGGCCATCGGCAGCCTGGACCAATCGCCCATCTACGGCACGCGCATCGTGCTGCCGGAAAACGGCAGCATCAGCTGGTTCATTCATTGCGGCGAACACGACGACGCCAGCGGCTTTTACCAGCCCCTGCATGCGGAACACCTGCATGACATGCTGCCGCAGGTGGTCGATTATCTGGCCTTGCCCAGCGGCGCCAAGTTCATTCTCGACCGCGAAGGCTATGCAGACGTGTGGCTGGAAGAGTAGCTTTCTTACCAGCAAGATTGTCATTGACGTTAATAAATAGGTATGGGATGCTGCGCTTCCGTTTTCAACTGTCGAAAGCCGCATAGTGAAGCCACGCCTTCCGTCTGTCCTGTTCGTCATGGCGCTAGCCGCCATCCCCGCTGGCGTTGCAAACGCCACTGGCGCCCCCGCCAGCCCATCCCAGGGATCGCGCGCGGCACAGGAGATTGCCGCCTTTGTGCGCAGCGAAATGCGGGAGCGCCAGATTCCAGGGCTGCAACTGGCGGTGATCCAGGGTGGCAAAGTCGTGCTGAAGCGCAATTTCGGCCTGGCCAGCCTGCAATACCAGGTGCCGGTGACGGATGCCAGCCTGTTTTCCATCAATTCGGCAACCAAGGCGTTTGCCGGCGTGGCCGTGATGCAACTGGTGCAGGAGGGCAAGATCGACCTGGCGGCGCCCATCGGCCAGTACCTGGCGGGCCTGCCATCGGCCTGGCAAGCCGTGACGGTGACGCAGTTGCTCAACCATACTTCGGGCTTGCCCGATGTGCTGGACCAGCGCAGCGGCAAGCTGGTGGGGCCGCAGCCGGACGACGCCGATGCGGCGTGGACGGCCGTGCAGGCGCTGCCGGTGGAGGCAAAACCGGGTGAACGCTTCCGCTACAACCAGACCAATTACGTGCTGCTGGCGCAATTGATCGAACGGCAAGGCGGCCAGCCCTTTACGACCTTCATCCAGCGCCGGCAGTTTGACGTGGCCGGCATGCCGCACAGCGGCTTTGGCGATGCGAAGGACGTGGTCGTGGGCAAGGCCAGTTCCTACGTGCTGGGCCGGAGTGGCAACGCTTACCGCAACGTAATCGAGGATTTCCCCGTGTTCATGCGCGCAGGGGCCGGCATCAACAGCAATGCGGGAGAACTGGCCAACTGGCTCATCGCGCTGCAGTCGGGGCGCTTGCTGGCGCCCGCCAGCGTGGCACGGCTGTGGCAGCCGACCAGTTTGAATGACGGCAAGCCGGCGCCGTGGGCGCTGGGCTGGCCCAGCATCGGCCACGATGGCCACCGCGCCGTGGCCGGCATCGGCGGCGCCCGCTCCGCCTTTTATGTGTATCCGGACGATGACCTGGCCATCATTATCCTCAGCAACCTGGCCGGTGGCCAGCCGGAGCAGCTGATCGATACCGTCGCCGGCTTTTACCTTCCCGCCCTGCGCCGGCAGCGCGGCGGGGCGTATGCGGCCCATCTGCTGCGCCAGCAAGCGGCCAGCACGGGCTTTGACGGACTGGACAAGAAACTGGCGGCCATCCGGCACCAGCATGGGCTGTTTGCGCCCACCGAAGACGACCTGAATGCCTGGGGCTACCGCTTGCTGGGCCGGCAGCAGCTGAAACAGGCGCTCGCCGTTTTCCAGCTGGGCGTGCAACTATATCCGCAAGGGGCGAACGGCCACGACAGCCTGGCCGAAGCGTACGAGGCCGATGGCGCCACGGCGCTGGCCGTCACGCATTACCGCCGTTCGCTGGAGCTGGATCCCGGCAACAAGCACGCCGTGGCGCGCTTGCGCGTGCTGGCCCCCGACTAGCGTGCTGCCTGGGCCGCCTGGCCGTGCTCGGCCCCGTGCATGGCCAGGTAGGCCGCCAGGTTGTCGTCGTCAATGCCCAGGCTGCGCAGCACTTCCCGCGTAAAACTGACGGGCGCCGTGCCCGCTGCCGTAACGACGCGCTGGTCGGCCACGGCCCACGGTACGTCCTGGTACAGGGCCGCGCCCGCATAGCCCGTTTGCAACAGGTTGTCCGCACTATTGGACGTATGGCGCACGTTGTCGAGCACGCCTGCCTGCGCCAGCACGCGGGTGCCGTCGCAAATGCCGGCCAGCACAATATTCTTGTCGCGGGCGGCGCGCAGCAAGGGGCCCAGGTCGGGCGCCTTGCCGCTTTGCCAGTGGCTGCCGCCACATACCATCAGCAAATCGAGTTCATCGAGCACAATCTCTTCCAGCGCCAGTTGCGGCGTGACCAGCATGCCACCGGACGAGGTGACGGGCAGGCCGCCCGGCGTGGCGAACTGCGTGTAAAAGCCGTAATACAGGCGCGCCGTGGAATTGATCAGGGCGGTTTCCCAATCGGCAAAGTTCTCGGTCAGTATGGTGATGGCACGTGTCATGGAGTGTCCTGTCGCAGGTGGATATATCAATGTTGCAGGCTGGCTAGCCTGCTGGTGCCGAAAGCATAATAAAAAGCACTGACAATTTCCGTCAGGAGCGCACATGAAATGATGGTGCAGGTGGCAAGGGACTACGCTACAATCGCTGGCCCGTTCGCGCGGGCTTGCCCCTGATCAATGCTTACTTTCTGTCGCCTCCATGCTGATTCTGTTTTGCCGTGTCCTGTTCAGCATTGCTGGCCTGCTGCTGTTCTTCCTCTTCGATCAGTTAAGCGCGAATGAATGCCTGAAATTGTGCGTCTTGCTGGCGGCCTTCCTGCTGGGCGTGGGCGGCGTGCTGCATGCGTGGCGTGGCAGTTCCAGCGCCAGCGCGGTCACCGTGCTGCTGCGCATCGTGGTGCCCGTGTTTTACCTCGACGCCGCCATCAAGGGCTTCTTGCGTGGCTATTTTGGCATGCGGCCGAATCCGAATGCCGTTTTGCAGGCCATGTTTGCGACAGATCAAGCCGAGACGGGAGAATTTTTCCTGCACAACGGCGTCGCCCTGGCGCAAGCGGCGGGCTGGTTTGTCCTCGTGACGGCGGCCGTGCTGCTGGCTGATCGCCAGTTGTTGCGCCGGCAAGCGGCGCGCGCCAGCAGCGCGCCGGGCCTGGCGCAAAAATGCTTTGCCGTCAGCATGGCCGTTTTTCTTGTGCTGCTGCACGTCAACAACACCATGCGGCGCGAAAATCCGGCCCTGTTCTGGCCGCTGCGCTACCAGCAGTACAGCGCGCAGCTGGCAGCGATGAAATCCATGCAGCAGGCGCTGACGGCGGCCATGGCCGCACCGCGCGACTGGCATGTGCGCTATGCGGGCGAGGATGCGCGCACCGTCATCCTGGTGATCGGCGAGAGCACCAATCGCGCCTCGATGTCGCTGTACGGCTACCCGCGCGCCACCACGCCCCGGCTCGATGCCATGCGTGCAAAACTGCTGGTGTTCAATGATGTGATTTCGCCCGCGTCCAGCACGGTGGAATCGATGATGACGATGCTCACGCCGGCCGATATCGGCAACCCCGATGCATGGATGTCCAAGCCGAATTTGCTGATGCTGGCCGAGGCGGCCGGCTACAAGACGTTCTGGGTCTCGAACCAGGCGCGCAACGACGGCTGGATCGGCCTGCTGGCGGGCCAGGCCGATGAAAGCGACTTCATTAACTACGGCACTGGCCGCGGCGAAAACAATTTCGACGGCAACCTGTTCCAGCCGTTCGCCCACGCGCTGGCCGATACGGCGCCGAAAAAGCTCATCGTGGTGCATTTGCTGGGCGCCCATCCCAGCTATGACATGCGCTATCCCCGCCGCTTTGCGCATTTCGACCAGGCGCAGGACGCCGTCAGCGCGCAGATGGCCAGCCAGGGCAGGTCCAGCTGGATACGCCACCAGCGCGATGAGTATGATAACGCCATCCGCTATGGCGATTACGTGCTGGGCACCCTGATCGGCATGGCCGACACAGCCAAGGCCGGGCGCGCCGCTTCGCTGCTGTTCGTTTCCGACCATGGCCAGGAAGTGGGCTACAGCCGCAACCACGCGGGCCATTCCGCCTCCGACAAGAGCGGTTATGAAATCCCCATGTTGATCTGGAACAACCAGCAAGCGCCGCAATCGGGGGCCGCGCGCGCCGCGTTGGAAAGCCGGCCGTACCAGACCGACAAGCTCGATGCGACCGTGCTGGGCTTGCTGAAGATCGAGACGCGCTATTACGCGGCGCATGACGATATCCTCAGCGGCACCTTTCAGCCCGTGCAGCGCTTCATGAATGGCTTGCAATACCAGCGCGGCCGCCAATAAAAAAGGCCGGCGCCGCCGCGGGAAGCGGCGGGGCCGGGCCCCTGTATTTGCTGCGAATTTGCTGCGGATTACTTCTCGGCGAACGCGCGCTCGACAACGAAATCGCCAGGCGTCGAGGTATTGCCTTCCTTGAAACCACGCGCTTCCAGCATTTCCTTCAGGTCACGCAGCATGTCCGAGCTGCCGCAGATCATGACGCGGTCTTCGGCCGGGTTCAGCGCCGGCAAGCCCAGGTCTTCAGCCAGTTTGCCGTTCTCGATCAGTGCCGTGATGCGGCCCATGTTGCGGAAATCTTCGCGCGTGACGGTCGGGTAGTAGCGCAGCTTGTCGCTGACCATTTCGCCCAGGAATTCATGCTGCGGCAGGTGCTCTTCCAGCAGCTCGCGGTAGGCCAGTTCATCGACCTGGCGCACGCCGTGCACGAGGATCAGCTGGTCGAAGCGCTCGTAGATGTCCGGATCGCGCACGATGCTGAGGAATGGTGCCAGGCCCGTGCCCGTCGACAGCATGTACAGGCGCTTGCCTGGCAGCAGGTAGTCGGACACCAGGGTGCCCGTCGGCTTGCGGCCGACGATGACGGTGTCGCCCACTTGCAAGTGTTGCAAACGCGACGTCAATGGACCGCCCGGCACTTTGATGCTGAAAAATTCCAGGTGCTCTTCGTAATTGGCGCTGGCGATACTGTAGGCACGCAACAAGGGCTTGCCATCGACGCGCAGGCCGATCATGGTGAAATGGCCATTCGAGAAACGCAGCGACGGGTCGCGCGTGGTGGTAAAGGAGAACAGGGTATCCGTCCAGTGGTGCACGCTTAAAACGCGCTCTTCATTCATCGAACTCATAGTATTTGTTGGCTGGTCAAAAAAATGGTTAGTTGCTGGCAACTGCTGGCAAAAGTGAAACCCTGTGTAGGCCCAGACGCTATTGTACCGGCGTCCACACGAAATTGTTACCGTCTATCGCCGCCAATGCTGCCGCACACGGTGCCAACATTATAGTGCGGATGGCAAGTTCGGGCTGGAATTCGCCCGGAAACGGGCTGTGGGCATGCGGACTCTTGACCTGGCTCACTTTTCATGGCGCCGCTCCAGGGCTGCTGCCCGCGCGTGCCGGCGCGGGTGCGGCGGCGCCCAGGAAGCGCCGGCGCAGGGCGGCATTCGCAGGTTCGGACACGGTGCGGGCCACGAGGGCGGCCGCCAGCGCCGTCGCAGCCAGGAACAGCGCCAGCCACGGCAGCCGTTCCGCGTAGCCCAGGCCCGCCTTGTCGACCACGTTACGCATGGCGGCCAGCACGATGATATGGAACAAGTACAGCTCATAGCTGTGCCGTCCCAGCCATTGCAGCGGGCCGGGGCGGCCCTGGCTGGCCGTCTGGCCCGCCAGGGCGCCCACGATGAAGGCGGCGCTGGCCAGCGCGATCGCGCTGAAGCCGAAGGCTTCGTGGCCGCCGATGCCGCGCACATACACGGCCGCCAGGGCCAGGCCCGCCGCCCAGCGCAACAGTTGCCCGGCACGCGCGCCCGGTTGCCAGTGTTGCGTCAGCAGGGCCGTCAGGCAGCCGATGGCGATGGCGTCGAAACAGGCGACATAGCCATACATGAAATAGATTTCGTTGTCCGCGTGCAAGCTGCGGTAGACGGGGCCGGCCACAATGGCGGCGCCGCACAGCAGCATGATCGCCTGGCGCCGGCGCAGCAGGCGGCACGACAGTGGCAACAGCAGGTAAAACATTTCTTCGACGGACAGCGACCAGTACACGTTCAGGCAGTAATTGAAATAGCCGGCGCTTTGCATCAGCACGTTGTGCCAGAAGGTCAGCACGGAGGCGATGGCGATGACGAAATAGCTGGCAGGCAAATCCTTGCCGCCGTCCGAATTGGCAAAGAAGGGCACGTCCAGCACGCCCAGCAGCACGATCAGGGACAGGGCCAGTAGCAGCGCTGGCAGCAGGCGGGCGATGCGGTAGGCATAAAACATGGCCAGGTCGATGCGCGCCAGGTCGCCCCAGCGGCGCAGCGAGGTCGAGGTGATCAGGTAGCCGGAAATGACGAAGAACATGGTCACACCGTAGTTGCCCTGGTAGGCGGCTTTCAATAGCCAGTCCGGCAAGGCGGAGAGCGGGCTGTTCTTCAAGCCATAGGCCAGCGCGAAGTGCAGCAGCAGCACGCACAGGATGGCCGCGCCGCGCAGGGCGTCGATATGATGGTTGCGAGCTTGCAATGGCGTCCTTGTCGGTTTGGCAGCATGAGGGGCGATTATGTGAGAGATCTCGCTCGCAGGTCAACGATTTTGCAATTGCCGGGAACGGCGCGCCGTATGAAGCAGGGGGCGGGGACGCCTTGCGTGTATGATATTGCCGAACAGAATTGTTGGGCATCTGTCATCTTGCGGGCGCGGTTTTTCGTGCCTGCCGGCCCATGAATCTGCGTGCACGATTCCGGCCGCCAGGATGCCTGACCCACAGCGAAAGGTAATAAAGATGTATAAAACAGTGCGCGACATGTTCCTGCATTTCAAGGAAGCCGTCCCATTCCGCCTCGTCCCCGCCTTGATTTGCACGGCCTTGCTGGTGAGCATGCTATTGCTGCCGGCGCCCGATGGCTTGACGCCGAAGGCCTGGGGCCTGGTGGCGATCTTTCTCACCACGATTCTGGCGATCATTTTAAAAGTCATGCCGATCGGCGTGATGGCCATGATGGCCATCGTCATCGTGTCCTTGTCGCAAGTGACGTCGACCTCGTCCAAGGGCGCCATCACGGATGCGCTCAGCAGTTTTTCGAATCCCCTGATCTGGCTGATCGTCGTGGCGATTTTGATCTCGCGCGGCTTGAAAAAGACGGGACTGGGCAGCCGCATCGGCCTGCTGTTCATCTCGCTGCTGGGCAAGCGCACCATCGGCATCGGCTATGGCCTGGCGATTTGCGAACTGGTGCTGGCGCCATTTACGCCGAGTAACACCGCGCGCGGTGGCGGCATCGTCCATCCCGTCATGAAATCGATAGCCAACGCCTTCGATTCGGACCCTGCCAAGGGTACGGAAGGTAAAGTGGGCACGTATCTGGCCCTCGTCAACTACCACGCCAACCCGATCACGTCGGCCATGTTCCTCACGGCCACGGCGCCCAATCCGCTGGTGGTCGATTTTGTCGCCAAGGCCAGCGGCCAGAGTTTCCACCTGACGTGGACCACCTGGGCCCTGTGCATGCTGCTGCCGGGCCTGGTCTGCCTGCTGGTGATGCCGCTGATTATCTATTGGCTGTCGCCGCCGGAGCTGAAAGCCACGCCGGACGCCGTCACCTACGCCAAGGCGGAATTGAAAAGCATGGGCCCGCTGTCGCCGTCGGAAAAAGTCATGCTGGGCACCTTTGCCCTGCTGCTGTTGCTGTGGGCCAATGTACCCGCCATGCTGTTCGGCCCCGCGTTCTCGCTCGATGCGACGGTCGTCGCCTTCGTCGGCTTGTTCGTGCTGATCATTACCGGCACCATCGACTGGGACGACGTGCTGTCGGAAAAGAGCGCCTGGGATACCCTGGTGTGGTTCGGCGCGCTGGTCATGATGGCAGAGCAACTGAACAAGACGGGCGTGATCGCCTGGTTCTCGGCCGGCATGAAGGCGGCCATCGTCGCCAGCGGCATGGACTGGCTGCCGATCGCCGGCGTCCTGGTGCTGGTGTTCGTCTTCTCGCATTATTTCTTTGCCAGCACGACGGCCCATATCAGCGCCATGCTGCTGGCCTTCCTGACGGTGGGCCTGCACCTGATTCCCGCCGAGTACCACGTACCGTTCATGCTGATGATGACGGCCGGCTCGGCCATCATGATGACCCTGACCCACTACGCCACGGGCACCTCGCCCATCATCTTCGGCAGCGGCTTCGTGACGATGGGCAATTGGTGGCGCGTCGGCTTCATCATGTGCGTGGTGGAACTGCTGATCTTTGCCGTCGTCGGCACGACATGGTGGAAGCTGCTTGGTTACTGGTAAGGTGATACGGCGAGCGGCCCCTCAAGGTAGCTCGCCGCGCACGACCTGCAGCAGATAGGCGCGCGCGGCGCCCCGTTCCATGCCTTTTTCCTGCAGCAGCGGCAGCAGGCGCTCGAACAGCAGGCGCCGCTGCTGGCACGCTTCGGACGTGTCGCGCCGGTCCGAAAAGAAATCCATCAAGGTCGAGCCGCACAGGCAATTGCGGTAGACCTCGACGATGGCGACGTTGTTGTCATCGAAACTTTGCTTCAGCCCGGAAACATTCTGCCGCATCGCCCGCGTCTGCCCGATAAACTCGTCCGCCGTGGCGAAGACGCGCCCGCAGCAGGCGCAATGCTTGGGAAAGGCCGCTTCGGCCAAGGCGCGCAAGCCTTCGAAGAATAGTTGCTCCTGCATGATGGCTCCTGGCGGCGCCTAGGCGGCACGGTTGCTGATCTCGATGCCATGGGGCCCCCGTGGCGGCCGTTGCACACCCGATTCGAAACGCAGGAAGGCTTCCAGCAAGTGGTCTTTCAGCAGGGTTTCGTCCCACGGCTTGGTGATGAACTTGTACACCGAGCCTTCGTTGATGGCCGCCGTGACCGAATGCAGCTCAGGATAGCCGGACAGCATCACGCGCACGATCTCGGGATAGATGCCCTTGATGCGGCGCAATAGTTCGTTGCCGGACATGCCCGGCATGCGCGCATCCGTGAGGATCACGCCCACCGCATGGGAGGCGACCAGTTCCAGCGCTTCCTGCGGCATGGTGGTGCTGAGTATCTGGTAGCCCTCCTTGCGCAGCGAGCGGCGCAGGGCGGACAGGATATGCTCCTCGTCGTCCACCAGCAGCAGCACGCGCTGCGGCGCCACGGCATGGCAGCTCTCGGGCGGCAAATGGGTGCCGGCATGCAACATCAGATCCATCTCGGCGCCGGGCAGGGGACGGCTGAAGTAATAGCCTTGCATGGCGTCGCAGTGATTGGTATTGAGAAATCCCAATTGCCCTTCCGTTTCCACGCCCTCGGCCACCGTGGTCAGGTGCAGCGACTTGGCCATGGCGATGATGGAGCGGGTCAGCGAAGCGCCGTCCACGCTGTCAGTCACGTCGCGGATGAACGATTGATCGATCTTCACCACGTCGATGGGGAATTGCTTGAGATAGGACAAGCTGGAATAGCCGGTGCCGAAGTCGTCCAGCGCCAGGGTGACGCCGATTTCCTTCAACTGTTCCAGCGCCCGCACCACCAGGTCGCGGTTTTGCATCAGCACGCTCTCCGTCAGCTCCAGTTCCAGGCAGTGGGCCGGCAGGCTGCTGTCGGCCAGCACTGCGCGCACCAGTTGCGGCATGTCGACCTGGCGGAACTGGCGCGCCGAGACGTTGACCGCCATCGTCAGGTGCGCAAAGCCGTAGGCATGCCAGACGCCCAGTTGCGCGCAGGCCGTGCGCAGCACCCATTCGCCGATGGCAATGATCATGCCCGTTTCCTCGGCCAGGGGAATGAAGCGGTCTGGCGGCACCAGGCCGATGCCGGGCCGGCGCCAGCGCAGCAGCGCTTCCATGCCATAGATTTGTCCACTGACAAGGTTGACCTTGGGCTGGTAGTGCAATTCCAGCTCGCCTTGCGCCAGCGCCTGGTGCAAGGCGTGTTCGATTTCGGCCCGCTCTTCCACCAGCACGCCCATCTTGTGGTTGTAGAACTGGTAAGCGTTGCGGCCCTTGTCCTTGGCGCTGTAGAGGGCCGCATCGGCCGTCTTCAGCAGCATGTCGGCGCTGTCGCCGTCGGCGGGAAACAGGCTGGCGCCGATACTGGTGCTGACATGCAAGGTATGTTCGCCCAGCAAAAAGGGTTCGGCGAACACCGCCAGCACCTTTTTGGCGATGTCCTCGGCCGTGTCGCCATCGGTCAAGTCCGTCAGCAGGATGACGAATTCGTCGCCGCCCTGGCGGGCCACGGTGTCGCCTTCGCGCACCGCGTGCTGCAGCCTCCGCGCCACTACCTGCAGCAGCGCATCGCCCACCGGGTGGCCATAGCTGTCGTTGACGAACTTGAAACGGTCGAGGTCCAGCATCAGGGTGGCCAGGTGCAGGCCGCTGCGGCGGGCGTGGACGATGGCCTGGCCGATGCGGTCGTTCAGCAATTGGCGGTTGGGCAGATCCGTCAGCGCATCATGGTTGGCCAGGTATTCGATGCGCCATTCCTGCCGCTTTCGTTCCGTGATGTCCTGCACGGTACCGCGCATCAGCAGCACTTCGCGGCCTTCGCGCACGGCCTCGGCCTGGTGGAAGACGATACGCTCGCCGCCATCCTGCTGCAGCACCCGGTGTTCCAGGCTGTAGCCGGTGCCGCTGGCATGCAGTTCCATGAAGGCCTCTAGCAGCAGGGGCCGCTGGTCTTCCGGCAGGCATTGCAACAGGCGTTCGAAGCTGGTGGGGCCGGAATCGGCGTCCAGGCCCAGGATGCGCAGCAGTTCCGGCGACCAGTAGCCGTCGCCATCGGCAAGCCGGTATTCCCAGTTACCCAGGCGGGCCAGCGCCTGCGCGTGGCTGAGGCTTTCCTGGATACGGCTCAACTCGGTTAGCGCGCTGCTGGCGCGCAGCAGGTAGCGCAGCCGGTGCGCCAGCAAACGCCATCGCATCGGCTTGGAAATAAAATCGCTGGCGCCCGCTTCCAGCGCCTGCTTGATGGAGTCATCGTCATCGTTGCCGGTCAGCACGACGATGGGCACGTGCGCGCCGCCGGGCAGCCGGCGCAGCTGTGCGCAGCATTCGAAGCCGCTCATGCCGGGCATGGCGACGTCGAGCAGGATCAGGTCGGGCACGCCGCGCTGGAAAGCGGCCAGCGCTTCCAGGCCGTTGGCCGCTTCTTCGATGCGGAAGCCTTCCGGCTCCAGCGCTTCCGTCACCAGGAAGCGCGTCATGGTGTCGTCATCGACCACCAGGACCAGTGCTTGCGGGGGCAGTGCGGTATTCATATGGCTTCCTTTTCAATGGCCAGGGCGGCGAGGACACGGTCAAGTTCTTGCTGGATGCCGCGGATATGGAGCAGTGCGCTGCCGACGTCATTGCTGCGCGCGTATTGTTCGATTTCACGGCAGGTGGCCGACAAGCCCAGCGCGCCCACGTTGGCGCAGCTGGACTTGAGGGTATGCGCCGCCAGCTGCAGCGCCGCGGCGTCGCTGGCCCCGGCAGCCACTTCCAGCTGGCCCAGCAGGCGCGGGGCGTCGCTGTAAAACAGGTCGATGATGCGGCCCAGCACATCGGGACGGCCGGGACGGCGCATGGCGCGCAGGTTTTGCAGGGCGGCCGCGTCGAGGATGGCAGCCGGTTCGGCCGGCGCCTGCTGGACAGCCTGCGCCGTCACTGCCGGCGTCTGCGCTGCCGCTGGCGCGGTGGACGCCGGGCGCCACCGGGCCAGCACGGCCAGCAGGGCGGCGCGCGTATACGGTTTGGCGAGGTAATCGTCCATGCCCGCGTCGAGGCACAGTTCGCGGTCGCCCAAAATGGCATTGGCCGTCAGGGCAATGATGGGCGTGCGGCAGCGGCCTTGCTGGGCTTCCATGCGGCGCAAGCGCCGCGTCGCTTCGAAGCCGTCCATTTCCGGCATCTGGCAATCCATCAGGATCACATCGAACGGGTAGCGCTCCCACAGGGCCAGCGCGCGCCGCCCGTTGTCGGCCGGCGTGGCGTCGTAGCCGGTATCTTCCAGCATGGCCAGGGCGATTTCCTGGTTGATCGCATTGTCTTCCACCAGCAACATGCGCAGCGGCGTCTGGCCTGCGGCCGCGCTATCAGGCGGAGCGGGCAGGGTGGGCATCAGCGGCGCCAGCGGCGTGCCGAAGCCGCCCACGGCTTCGATGCAGTGGCGCAATTCCAGTGCCCGCACGGGCTTGGTCAGGCAGTATTCCACGCCCAGCGCCGTCACCTGGCGCAGCTCGGCCGAGGCGTCCAGTGAACTGAGCATGATGATTTTCAGCGCCGCCATGCCGGCGTCGGCCTTGATCGCCCGCACCAGTTCGGCGCCATCCATGACGGGCATGCGCATGTCGATGATGGCCAGGTCGAACGGACGCCCGCCGCGCAGTGCGCCTTGCAGCAAGCCCAGCGCCTCGGCGCCGTCGGCGGCGCTGGCCGCGGCCATCTGCCACTCGATGGCGTGCTGCAGCAGGATATGGCGGTTGGTGGCATGGTCGTCCACGATCAGCACGTGCAAGGCATCGAGCGCCACGCGCGGCGCCGGCGCCGATGGCGCATCCTCGGGCGACACCTTGTCCACAACGACGGTCACGGCGAAGCTGGAACCCTGGCCCGGCACGGAGTGGAGCACGATGTTGCCGCCCATCATCTCCACCAGTTGCTTGATGATGGCCAGGCCCAGTCCCGTGCCGCCGTATTTGCGCGACGTGGTGCTGTCGGCCTGGCGGAATGGCTGGAAGACGGCCGCCGCCGCTTCCGGCGCCATGCCGATGCCCGTGTCGCGCACTTCCAGGCGCAGCTGGCCGGCGGCGGGACAGCTGACATCGACGGAAATTTCGCCCCGTTCGGTGAATTTGGTGGCGTTATTGAGCAGGTTGGTGAGGATCTGGCGCAGACGCACGGGGTCGCCGCGCACGTGCTGCGGCACGTCGTGAGCGATGCGGCAGGTAAATTCGATGGCCTTGCGCTGGATGCCGTTGGCAAACAGCGCCACCACGTCGTCGATCACCTGGCGCAGGTCGAAGGGGATATGTTCGAGCACCAGCTTGCCCGCCTCGATCTTGGAAAAGTCGAGGATGTCGTCGATGATGCTCAGCAAGCTTTCGCCCGAGCGGTGCACCGTGTGCACGAAACGCTGCTGCTTGGGACTTAGTTCGGTGCGCTGCAGTAATTCCGTCATGCCCAGCACGCCATTCATCGGCGTGCGGATTTCGTGGCTCATCTTGGCCAGGAATTCCGATTTGGCGCGGTTGGCGGCATCGGCCTCGGCCTTGGCCTGCGTGAGCGCCAGGTCGCGCTGTTCCACGTGTTCGAGCATGCCGTTGAAGCCCGTGATCAGCTGCCCCAGTTCATCGCTGCCGTGCTGCGCCACGCGCACCGACAGCGCCTTGCCGTCGCGGATATGCGCGATGGCGTAGGACAGGCGCGCCAGCGGCCTGGCGATGGACGCGCTGATCAGGCCTGTGATGGCCACGCAGGCCAGCAGCAGCACCAGCGCGATGCCGAGGATCAGCACGAAGGCGTGGCGCACGCCATCGCGCACCTTGGCCATCGCATCCTGCTGCTGGCCCGTGATGCGCGCTACCTGCTGCGCGGAATAGGCGGCCTGTTCGCGCTCGAAGGCGCGCACATGGTCGATCACCTCGCCCAGTGCCGTCTGGCTGTCGAGCACGCTGGCCTTGGCTTGCACCAGCCGCTGTCCCGAACGCTCCACCGCGTCCAGATCGGTGTTGACGGCCCTGGTTTCGGCCAGCAAGCCCAGCTGGCCTATGCTTTGCAGCAGGGTCTGCATGGTGGCCATGTCGCGGTGCAGGGCGCTGATGCGCTGCGCGATATCGTGGCCCAGCCGAGTGACGTCGGCGGCGGCCGTGGCGAGCATGACTTCGCCCACGTCGATGCTGATGGCGTCGACAGCCAGGTTGATTTCGCCGCTGGCATCCTCGATGCGGGCCGAGGTATGCATGTAGCGGCTGGCCTGCGCCAGCCGGTCGCGTCCTATCGCCAGTTGCAGTTCGATGGGATCGAGTTCCTCGGCCAGGCGCAGGTGGGCGCTGGCCAGGGCGGCGCTGATTTGTTCCTGGATGGCGAGATAGGCAGCCTGCTGCGCCGCGCTGGCGCCGCCCTCGGCCAGCAGCCCCGCGCGCAAGGCCAGCAAGCCGGCGGCAGGATCGAGCAGCTGGCGCGCCGTGGCCAGCAGTTTCGCCCGCAGGTCCTGCTGCGACGGGCTGATGTCGCGCTCGCTGGTGCCCGCCAGGTGCGCCACGGCTGCGGCCAGACGCTCGCGCAAGGGGGCGATGCGAAAACGGCTCTTCACGGCCTCCGTTTCGACCAGCGCAATGTGCATGTCGTGGATGCTCTGGCGCAAATCGGTCAGGTAGCGGGCGTTCTGGTTCAGGCGCTGGCTTTGCAGCTGCACCTCGGCGGCCGTGGCCTGGGCCTGGCTGTCGACCAGCCGGATCTTGCCGCGCGCCCCCTTGGCGGCCGCCTTGATCTGCGCCAGCACTTGCCGCATTTCCGTCGCCTGCGCCTTGTAATAGGCCTCGTTTTCCAGGCGTTTGCGCACGGCGAGGCGCATGCGCTGGAATTCCTGTTCGAAGGCCGCGTGATAGCGAGGCGCCTGCAATTGGCCATGGCGCCGCAAATCGTCGCTGATGCTCTCGGCGGCCTGGATATTGGCGACGATCTTGTTTGATACCTGCTCCAGTTGCGCCAGGTCTTCCGCCTTGCCCAGCGCGAAAAAGTCCGAGGCCATGTCCTGCACGGTATAGCGCAGGCGCAACACGTCCGTGTACAGCGGTACCGTCTCGTCGGTCAAGCCGTGCACATGGGTTTCGATGCCCTTCACCAGCAACAGGCCGGTCGCCGCCATGGCTGCCACGCCCGCCAGCAGGACGGTGCTACTGACGATCAGCTTGGTCTTGATTTTCACGCCATGCTCCAGGGGAGGGGGGGCGCATCACTTCGCGCCAGGCGCCAGGTCGGCCGGGACGATCCTGCCATCGGCGATGCGGGTCAGGAAAACGGCCGTCGATGCCTGGTGGTTGTCGGGCCGCAGCGTCACCTGCATGCCGCCCAGATCGAGCCGGTCGAAGGTTTCGAAGCTCTGGATCAGGCGCTCGCGGGTGAGATCCGCGCCCGTGCGGCGCAGCGCCGCCACCATCAGGGTGGCCGAGATGCAACCCTCGAAACTGACGAAAGACAACCTGGCCGCAGGCACATGTTTGGCCAGCAGCGCGGCGCACTCGGCGGCGATGGGCAACTGGCGGTCTTCCGGCAGCGGCACCACCTGCGAAATGACGATGTTGTTGCCTTCCTTGCCCAGCAGCTGCAGCAGGCTGTCCGTGCCGACAAAGGACACCGTGGCCAGGGCCGCCTTCAGCCCGGTCTGGCTTGCCTCGCGCACGAATGCCGCCACCGGCGTGTAGGGGCCGGCCATGATGACCACCTGCAAGTCGTGGCCGATCAGGGCCGCCAGTCCCGCCTTGACGGCCGTGGTGCCGCGCTGGAAGGCGCCCTTGGCGACGAGTGCCATGTCGCGCCGCTGCAGGGCGCGTACTGTGCCGTCGAGCACGGCATTGCCGAAGCCGTCGTCCTGGTACAGGACACCGAAGCGTTTGATGCCCCGGCTGACGAAATACTGCACCAGGGCATCGGACTCATCGTCATAACTGGCGCGAAAGTTGATGATTTCGTGTATCACCGGGCGGCGCAAGGTCATCGCGCCTGTAAATGCGCCCACCAGCGGCACCTGCATTTCCTGGACGATCGGTATGACGGCGTTGGTCGTGGGCGTGCCCACGTTGCCGAACAGGGCGAATACCTGTTTTTCCTCGACCAGCCTGAGCGTTTCGCTGATGGCCCGGTCCGGATCGTAGCCATCGTCGGCGACCACCAGGTCGATGCTGCGGCCGTGGATGCCGCCGTGCTGGTTCGCTTCCTGGAAAACGGCTGTCGCGCCGTCGAGCATGGCGCGCCCCAGCCCGGAGGCCGCTCCGGTCTGGGCATTGACCATGCCCAGCCGGATGTGCGTATCGCTCACGCCCGGTTCGGCGGCATGCACTACGCCGGCCGCAAGGGTGATAGCGAACCAGCAGCATTGCGGGAAAAAGCGCGGGAAAAAGCGCATGAGCTACCTTTATGAAGGTTGACCGGTATCAACAGGTACGGGCTTGACAACGAGTATGGAGGAAATTGCCAACGCAAAACTCACACATAGTCACAGTTCCAAAGGCAACTCAGGGAACGGGCAGCTGCACCACCACCTTGCCGCGCGCGCGCCCTTGCGCCAGGTAGGCCAGCGCCTGTTTCGCCTCAATAAATGGAAACACCCGGTCGATGACGGGGCCAATGCTTCCCGCTTCGAGCAGGGCGGCGATCTGCGCCAGCTGGCTGCCGTCGGGACGCACGAAGTGGAAGGCATAACTGGCGCCGCGCCGCCGCGCCAGGCCGATGATCTTGCGGCTGAGTAGGCCAAATACCAGCGTCAACATGAAATTCATGCCGCGCGCGCGGGCGAAAGCGGCGTCCGGCGGGCCGATCAGCGAGACGACGCGGCTGCCGGGCTTGACGATGCGCAAGGCCTTTTCCAGGCCGTCGCCGCGCAGCGTGCCCAGCACGGCGTCGTAATCGCGCAGCACCTGCTCGAAGGGCTGCCGCTTGTAGTCGATGACCTCGTCGGCGCCCAGACTGCGCACCAGTTCGACATTCGCCGTGCTGGTGGTGCTGCCAACGCGGGCGCCCAGGTGTTTGGCCAGCTGGATGGCAAACGTGCCGATGCCGCCGGAACCGGCCGGAATGAACACTTTCTGGCCCGGCTGTAACTGCATGCGCTCATGCATGGCTTGCCACGCCGTCAAGCCCACCATGGGTAGCGACGCCGCCTGCACGAAATCGAGGTTCGCCGGTTTCAGCGCGGCCGCCTGCTCGGGCACGACGGCAAATTCGGCCAGGCTGCCGTATGGCGTGTCGAAAATACTCGCATACACGGCGTCGCCCACTTGAAAGCGCGTGACGGCGCTGCCGACTTGCACCACCACGCCGGCCAGGTCGCTGCCCAAGGTGGCCGGCAAGCGCATTTTTAGAATCGGCTTGAAGTCGCCGTTTGGGATCAGGTTGTCGATGGGGTTCAGGCCCACGGCGTGCACCCGCACCAGCAGGTCGCCGGGGCCTGGCGTGGGGCGGGGCAGTTCGGCAAACGCCACGTGATCGGAGCTGCCGTATTGTTTGAGTTGCAAGGCTTGCATGATGTTCTCTCTGAATGATGGGAAAAGTGCTGCCGTTCAAGCCAGGCGCAGGTCCTTGCGCAAGCCGGCGTCCAGCAGCGCGGCAGGCATGAAACGGCGCATCAGGCGCAAGCGTGCCGCCAGTGGCCCGGCCGTGTAGCGCAATTTCGGCTGGCGCGCCTGCGCCGCTGCCAATACCGTGCCGGCCACGATGGCCGGGTCATCGGCGCCCGCCATCAGCGCTTGCAGCCGGCTTGTGACGGCCGCGCTCACTTGCCGGTAGGCGGACAGCGGGCTATCTGGCGCCAGCAGGTTGGCTTCGAACGTGGTTTTCGTATAGGCCGGCTCGATGACGCTGGCGCGGATGCCCCAGCCGCGCACTTCATGGTCAAGCGATTCCGTATAGCCCTCGATGGCGTGCTTGGTGGCGCAGTACAGCGCGCCATAAGGCATGGGCAAAAAGCCGACGACGGAACCGATATTGAGGATGCGCCCGCGGCCCTGGGCCCGCATGTGCGGCAGCACGGCCAGGGTCATGCGCAACATGCCATAAAAGTTCGTATCGAAGATGGCTTGCGCCTGCGCCATGCTGCTTTCCTCGGCGCCCGCCGGGGCTACGCCGAAACCGGCGTTGTTCACCAGCAGGTCGATGCGGCCTTCGCGCTGTATCACCTCGGCCACAGCCGCAGCGACGGACGCATCGCTGGTGACGTCGAGCGCCAGCATCGCATAAGTGGCTGCGCCCGCCTGGCCACCGCGGCGGCTGGTGCCGTACACCGTGTAGCCCGCTTGCGCCAGGCGCTGGGCCGTGGCCGCGCCGATGCCGGACGAGGCGCCGGTAACCAGGGCAATTTTGTTGTTCTTCATGGCAATCCTTCAGTGGTTGATAGCATAAAATATGACGGTCGTCATATTTTTGTTTGAAAAAAAACCCGCGACGGTTCAAGGCCTCGGGCGCTGCGGCTAGTTCGCGTCTTGAAACTGCGCCAGGGTGGCCGCGCACAGGGCGTCCGACAGGGCCGGCTCGTCGACGGCGCGCGCCAGGATGGTGGCGCCGATCATGGCGCACACCGTCGCCATGGCTTGCGCGTGCGCTTCCGGCTGGCCCCAGTTGGGCATCTGGCGCGCGAACAAGTCGATCATTTCCTTGATGTGGATGGTGGCGGCGCGCCGCACCTCGGGCGCCTGGCGCGGCATTTCCGAACCCAGCGCCGAGACGGGGCAGCCCACCTCGATGGCGGCGATGTGTGCGGGCGACAGGTAGGCCGCCAGCATGGCCTGCAGCGCCTGGCCCGGCGGGGCGGCCGCTGCCACCCTGGCCGCCAGCGCCACCGATTCGGCGCCCGCGCGGTCGCCCGCTTCGGCCAGCAGCGCGTCGCGCGAGGCGAAGTGCGCATAAAAGCCGCCGTGGGTCAGGCCCGCTTCCTTCATGATGTCGGCCACGCCCGTGCCCGCATAGCCGCTGCGGCGGATGGCGCGCGTGGCCACCTCGACGATGCGTTCGTGGGTGGCTTCCTTGCGGCTTTGCGCCGACGGTTTCTTGTTAGGCAAGTTCTGCATGATGATCATCATATAGCAGTTTTCAAAACGGTGCAGTAGCTGTGCCGGCAAGTTGTTCGCGTCGCGGCGCGAACGGCGTTACGATGCACGCTATCGACCATCGACCATCGACCATCGACCAGGAGCGAAAAATGGCAACTATTCCAGCGGCAGCGACAGAACAGCTGTTTTCCTATGGCACCTTGCAGCAGCCCGAAGTGCAACTGGCCACCTTCGGGCGCCTGCTCGACAGCCGGCCCGAGCAATTGCCCGGCTATCGCCTGGCAATGCTGGCCATCGACGATGCGCAAGTGGTGGCGACCAGCGGCAAGACGCATCATCCGATCGCCTCGCGCAGCGCCAACCCGACCGATAGCGTGCCGGGCGCCGTGCTGGCCATTTCGCTGGAGGAATTGCGCCAGGCGGACGGTTACGAGGTGGCCGATTACCGGCGCGAGCGCGTGACCCTGGCCTCGGGCATGCAGGCCTGGGCCTACGTGGATGCGCGCGACGCCGCTCCTTGAGTGGCATGGCAACAGATGGATGGTGGGAAAAAGGTGGAAGTGCCGGCCCGGGCAGCTTGGCCGGGCCGGCATGTTTCAAGCTCAGGCCGGCTTGTGCTTGCCTGCCGAGTAACGGTTCCAGCCATAGCCGGCGACGATGATGGCCAGGATGGCGGCCTGCGCCAGCAAGGTTTCCAGGGTCGGCAGAATGCCCAGCAGGTCGATGCGCATGAAGTCGACGGGGCTGACGCCGACCCAGCCCGCTTCCTGCAGCGCGGCCACGCCTTTGCCCATCAAAATCACGGCCAGCACGGCCACGAAGGCGGACGTCCACGAGAAGAACTTGCCGATCGGCATGCGGGCGCTGGTGCGCAGCAAGGCCCAGGCGATCACGACCAGCAGCGCGATGGCCACCAGGAAGCCGCCCAGCAGGGCGCCGCCATTGCCGTCCGCCGCCAGGGCGGAATAGAACAGCACGGTTTCAAAGACTTCGCGGTAGACGGCGATGAAGGCCAGGGCGAACAGACCCCAGGCAGAGCGGCGCGTCATGGCCGCCGTGAGTTTCTCGTGCAGGTATTCCTGCCAGCGCCCGGCGCTGCTCTTCTGGTGCATCCACAAGCCCACGCTGAGCAGGACCAGGGCGGCGAATACGGAACCAAGACCCTCGCTCACTTCCCGGCTGGCGCCGCTGATGGTCACCAGGTACGTTGCCGCCACCCATGTCAGGCCGCCCGCCACCAGGGCGCTGATCCAGCCGCCATGCACGTAGGGCATGACATCGCTGCGCTTGGCCTTGCGCAGGAAGGCGATGATGCCGATCACGATCAGCAGCGCTTCCACGCCTTCGCGCAGCAGTATCGTCAGGGCGCCGATAAAGGTCGTCATCGGCTCGGCCTTGGCGTCGCCCAGCTCCGCTTCCACGTGGGTAAACAGTTGCTGCAGCTTCTCGCCCGCCGCCTCGGCGTCCGCTACCGTGCCCTTGGCAACGGCGGAACGGTAGGCCAGCATGGCGTTTTCCACGGCCAGCAACAAGGACTTGTTGCGCGCGCCGACCATCGGCTCGATCGGCTCGAAACCGTCCAGGTAGGCCGACAGGCCCAGGCGCGTGGCGGCCGCGCGGTCGCCCGCGTGCACGGCGGCCAGGCTTTCTTCCAGGCGCAGGCGCGACAGGGCCAGGCCCGTGGGCTTGTGCGCCTCGGCCTTGCCAGGGGCGCTGCGCAGGTACGCCGTCAAGGCTTGCGCCTCGTCCGCGCCCAGCTTGGCAGCCGCCGCTTCCTGCGTCAGGGTCGTCACGGCGGCCAGGTCCGCGTACAGTTTCTTGGCCCGTGCATCGTCCTGCCACAGCTTTTCGCCGTGCGCGCGCGCCGCCGCGTCGTGCGACATGCCGCCCACAAAGAAGGCCAGGTCCCAGCGCTCGTTTTCGGACAGCTGGCCGAAACTGGCCATCGAGGTGCCCGCCACGCCTTGCGAAATGACCTGGTACAGCGCCATGACGCTGCGCGACTGCGCCCGCTCGCCATCCGTGAAGGCGATCGGTTTCGGTTCCAGGCTGGCCGCCAGCGGACCGTCGCCGCCACCGGCCGCGCCGTGGCAGGAAGCGCACTGGGCCGCATACAGGGCCGCGCCGCGCATCAGATTCGGCAGCACTTTCGGCGCCACGGGAATCGGGTAGGCGGCGATCAGCAAGCCGTTCGCGTGGTGCGCCAGGCGCTTGACCTCCACGCCGTCGGCCTTGGCCACGACGGCTTTGCGCAGGTCGGCGATGGCGGCGGCGATGGCCGGCTGCGACGCGTGGGCGGGCAGGGCGGCGATCTGCGTCGTCGCGTTGTCGGTAAAGTCGAGCATTTCCGCGTATTCCGCTGCGCTGACCACCTTGCCATGCTCGACGGCGCCGCTGTAATCGACGGCCACATAATCAATCAATTGCCACAATTGCTTGGCACCGGCGCCAGGATCGGCTACTTGCGCCTGCGCGCCACCGGCCAGCAGCAGGCTGAGGCTGGCAGCGACGAGCGGATAGCAGACGAGCCATTTCTTGATAGAACTGAACATGATTCTCATTCTCATTTGTCATTAACCCGGCGACTATAGGACAGACGGCGCGGGGTGTCAACGGCGCACGGGCGTGCGCGGGCGTAAACAGCGGGGCATCTCTGTCATACTTGATTGTTTATCCTATCAATGAGTTTTGAGGAGCTTTATGTTCATTGTCCTTCTGCATTATGTTAAACCGCTGGCAGCCATCGAGGCTCACATTGAGGAGCATCGCAGTTTTCTTGATCGCCACTATGCCGCGGGGCATTTTTTAGCTTCCGGTCCCCAGATGCCGCGAACAGGAGGCGTCATCCTCGTGAAAAGCCTGAGCCGTGAGGAATTGGATGGCGTGCTTGCAGAAGATCCCTTCTATCGGGAGCGGATCGCAACTTATCAAGTCATTCAATTTAATCCGAACAAGTTTGGTGTTGGTGTCGAGGCCATTCTTGGCTGAGCAACATCCAAATTGAGTCTGCAGCGTGTCTTGGTCGATATGCTGACCAGGTGCGCAGAGGCTGTAGAAAGGAACGGGGGAACCAGGGCTACTGGCCGGAAGCCTGCTTCGCGTACAGGCCCCTGGCCAGGCCATTGTCCGCATCGTCGACTTTCAGGCCGCCGCTGACGACGCGCAAGGCCAGCTTCTGGAATGCCTGAGCCCTGAGCCACCTGGCGTCGGTGACGGCAAATGCGGCGAGGCGTTGCTGCGCGCGCTCGGGCGGCACGGCCAGCCATTGATAGTCGACTTTCGAGCCCTGGCGGCGCAAGCCAGCCCGCACCCAGCGCTCCGACGCCGGCATGCGCACGATGGCGTCGCCGTTCGCCACGCTGACGGCCGTGGCCGTCTTGCCGCTGTGCGCTTCGAACGTCACTTCCACGCCGGCCATCGGTCCCACCTGGGGAAAGCCGACGATGGCCACCCACGTGCCCGCTTCGGCCGGTTTCTGGATACGCATTTCAGCTTCCTCGAACACGCGGAACTGCGGCTCCTTGCCGCCGTTGCCCGCCACCAGGGTCACCGTGTCGCCAGCAACGCGCCACTCGCCGCTGGCTTGCTCGTCGGTATTGCCATAACTGAGCATCCATTCGAACGTGCCATCGTTTTTCAGCAGCAGTTCGGAGCCCGTTTCCATCACGCCTTGCAGGTAATAGTGCCCGGGCAAGGCGGACGCGAGCGGCTCGGTCGCGCTGGCGGGAGCGGAGCCGGCGAGGGCGGCGCAGGCCAGCCAGCAAGCAAGAGAAATGTTCATCGGTGTGTCCTTTTCAATAGGCAATGATGGCAACAAAAATGTAATTGCCGTCGCACGACACACCGGAATGCTGGCGTAGCGCTTACTTGTCGCTGAAATCGAGCACCACGCGCGAGGCCACCTTGCCATGCTCGAGGCGGCTGAAGATCTCATTGATGGCCGACAGCGGCTGCAATTCGATCCCGGCCTTGACCTTGCCGTTGGCGGCAAAGGCCAGCGCCTCGGCCATGTCCTGGCGCGTGCCCACAAACGAGCCGCGTATCGTCACGCAATTGGCAACGACGTCGAACAGCGGCGTCGGGAAGTCGCCCGGCGGCAAGCCCACCAGCACGCAGGTGCCGCGCTTGCGCGTCATCGCCACGCCTTGCTGGAAGGCGTCGATCGATGGCGCCGTGATCAGCACGCCGTGGGCGCCGCCGCCCGTCGCTTCGCGCAGGGCCGCGACCGGGTCGCCCTGGCGCGCATTGATGGTCACTTCGGCGCCCAGGGCGCGCGCGTGTTCCAGCTTGCCGTCATCGATGTCGACGGCCGCCACGCGCAAGCCCATGGCCACTGCATACTCGATGGCCAGGTGGCCCAGACCGCCGATGCCGGACACGGCCAGCCACTGGCCCGGCCGCGCCCCCGTTTCCTTGATGCCCTTGTAGCTGGTCACGCCGGCGCAGATGATGGGTGCTGCCTGCACGGCGGAAAGACCCGTCGGAATATGCGCGACGTAGCGCGGGTCGGCCAGGATGTATTCGGCAAAGCCGCCATTTTTGGTGTAGCCGCCGAACTGCGCCTCGGCGCACACGGTTTCCCAGGCTGCCAGGCAATGTTCGCAATGGCCGCAAGCCGAGTAGAGCCAGGGCACGCCGACCCGGTCGCCCAGCTGCACTTCGGTCACGCCCGTGCCCATGGCGACCACCAGGCCGATGCCTTCGTGGCCGGGAATGAACGGCGGTGTAGGCTTGACGGGCCAGTCGCCGCGCGCCGCATGCAAGTCCGTGTGGCACACGCCGCAAGCTTCCGTCTTGACGAGGATCTGGCCAGGGCCGGGCACCGGCACGGGGACGTCGCGCAGCACCAGGGGCTGGCCCAGTTGTTCGACAACGGCGGCTTTCATGGTAGTGGGGATCATGTTATTCCTTATGAAGTTGGTGTGGCGTCAATCACGCGCCCTGCCATGGCCTGATCAACAGACACTTGCGAATGATCATATTCTGCTGCATGCGATTCGAAAATTGATTGATCTACATCAATGTGTGAGCGCACGGTGTCTAAAACTTCAAGAGCAGCGACTTGCGTGAGAAATTCGCCAGCAGACCGGCGTTGCTATCCCGATCCGTGGCGTGCAGGCATGTGGAGATTGTTTCGCAGGCAAGATTGCGCTTGTCGACGGTGCGCCCATTGCAAGCGAGCGGCAAGATATCTGGATGAGCATGGACAAAGCCATTGCATCGAGTTGCGCGCTGGCCGCCTACGCCACCTCGCTCACCACGTAGCGGTACTTGCCGGACGCTTCCGCCGCGATCTCGTCGACTTCCTCGATGGCGATGTGCACCTGCGCGCCCAGCCTGGCCTGGAACCCGGCCACGATGGCGCTGCGCGTGGCGTCGTCCAGGCGCGCCACGCAGACCAGCAGCACGCGCGTGCGCAGCAGGCTTTCCTGGATGATTTTAAAACTGCGCACCTGTGGCAGTTCGCGCACGATGTAGACGAGGGCCAGGCCGTGCATGACGGTGCCGTCGGCCGCCGTAAGGAAATCCGTGCTGCGCCCTTCGATCTTGTGCAGCAGGGGCAAACCGCGTCCGCAGGCGCAGGGCTGCGTGCCCAGCGCTCCCACGTCGCCCGTGGCGTAGCGGATGAACGGATAGTCCCGCGTGGCCAGGTGGGTGACGACGATCTCGCCCGTGGCACCAAAGGGCAGCGGCTGGCCCTGGCCATCGACAATTTCCACGATGATGTCTTCGGCCGTGATGTGCATGCCGCCGTCCGGGCATTCGTGGGCGATGAAGCCCGCGTCGCGCCCGCCGTAGCCGTTGGCCACGGGGCAGCCGAAGGCGGCGGCGATCTGCGCGCGCTGCTCGTCGTACAGGCGCTCGGCCGTGACGAACGCCACTTTGACGCCCAGGCCGTCGAGAGGCAAGTCGCGCGCTTGCGCGTGGCTGGCGATGCGGCACAGGGCGGACGGATAGCCGAACAGCATGCGCGGACGCCAGCGGCGCAGCTGCGCCACGTAGCCATCGAGGCGCGTGGGCGACATGGCAAACGCGGGCAGCAGGGTGCTGCGCAGCAGCGCATCGCGCAGGCGGCGCAGGCGGTCTTGCGCCTGCAGCTCGATGGGCGAACCCCACAAGACGGCTTCGCGGTCGCCGATATCGACGCCCCACCAGCGCGTGGCGCGCCACTTGGCGGCGATGTCGTGGCTGATGCGGCGCCGTCCCAGGAAAAACTGCAGCGGCTCGCCGCTGGAGCCGCCCGTGGCGAACGGGCGCAAGCCCACGGCGCGGGCGGATTTGAAGCTGTCGCGCGCACTCGCAATGTCAGCCTTGCGCAGCAGTGGCAGGCGCGCTAAATCGGCCAGTTGCCGCACCTGTTCCGGGTCGAAGCCGCTGCTGGAAAACAGCCCGCGGTAGTAGGGCACGTGGGCGTCCGCGTGGCGCAGCAGCGCGCGCAGGCGCGCCAGCTGCCACTGCTGCAACTGCTGCGCGCTCCACCACTGCGAGCGTTCCAGGCGGCGCAGCAGGCGTACGCTGTGGTGGCCCTTGAGCCATTCATGCAAGGGAAACAGCCAGCGGGCCACGCAGCGCGTGTAGGCGCCCGGGCGCGGCGCGGCGCGGATGCGGCGGTAATGCGCGGCCAGGCCGGGCGCGATGCGGGGCCAGCCGAAACTGGCGGCGTGCGCCAGGCCCGCAGCGACCAGCGCCTGCGCGCGTGGCGGGTCGCGCAGCAGCGCCACGATGGCCTGCGCCATGGCGGCCGGATCGCCGGGCGGCACCAGCAACGCCGTCACGCCGTCCTGCAGCAGGGCGGGGATGCCGCCCACGTTGGTGCTGACGACGGGCGCGCCGCAGGCCAGCGCTTCGAGCACGGAAATGGGCATGTTGTCGGCCAGGCTAGGGTTGAGGACGATATCGCTGGCCTGGTACAGGGCCGGCATGGCGGCATTGTCGACGGGGCCGGCGAAGCGCACCGCAGCGTCCACGCCGAGCGACCTGGCCAGGCGCGCCAGCGCCGCGCGCTGTGGTCCGGCGCCGGCCAGCACCAGGCGCGCCCCGGGATAGCTTGCTCGCACGAGGGAAAAGGCGCGCACGGCGCTGGCGTTGTCGTATAGCGGTTCCAGGTGGCGCGCGACGAGGATGCACGGGCCATCCGCGGATGGCACACGCGGTACGGCCGGTGCAAAGTGCTGCAAGTCCACCACGTTCGGCACGATGTGGGCGGTATGGCCATATTGTTCGAAAATGCCGGCCAGGTAGGCCGAGGGCACGACGATGGCGCTGGCGCGGCGCAGGCTCAATGCCACCAGGCGCGGCGAACGGGCGAAAAAGGCGGCCGCTTCGCCTCCCCGGTAATTGAGCAGGGCCGGCTTGCCTTTCAGGCTGGCGATCCATAATGCCGGCGCCGCGTGCAGATGCCAGGACCAGCCGGAATTGGCCATGATGTGGAACAGGTCCACCGTATCGGCAGTGCGCCACAGGCGCCACAGGTGCACGGGCAGGCGCAGCGCCGCGCGCAGGTAACGGATGCGCGCCAGCCAGGGCGGCAGCAAGGGGCCGTTGACGGCCAGCAGCTGCACTTGCGCGCCGTCGTCGCGCAGCTTGCGCGCCAGTTGCGCCGTCTGGTTCGCCATGCCGCCGGCCGGCGGCGGCAGCGGGCCGACCAGCGCGATGCGCAAGCCCGTGAAGATCATGGCGCCACTCCCGCCACCCTGCGCGCCGCGGCCAGGCGCGCATACACGGGCGCATAGCGGCCCACGCTGGCGCCCCAGCTGCGCTCCGTCTCGACAAACGCGCGCGCCTGGCGCCGCAGCGCCGGCCAGCTGTCGGGCGCCAGCAGCAGGTGCAATACTGCCTGCGCCAGCGCCTCGGCGTCACCGGCGCGAAACAGCATGCCCGTCTTGCCATGTTCGACCAGTTCGCGGTGGCCGCCCACGTCGGACGCCACCACCATGCGGTCCTGCGCCATCGCCTCTAACGGTTTCAAGGGCGTCACCAGTTCCGTCAGGCGCATGGGCAGGCGCGGATACACGCAGATATCGACCAGCTGATAATACGCGGCCACCTGCGCATGCGGCACCCTGCCCGCGAAGACCACGGCGTGCTGTATGCCCAGCTGCGCCGCCAGCGCGCGCAGCGGCGCATCCTGCGGCCCGCCGCCGGCCAGCAGCAGCCGCAATGCCGGCTGCGCCGCCAGCAGGCGCGGCATGGCGCGCAGCAGCAGGGCCAGACCCTCGTAGGCGTAGAACGAGCCGATGAAACCGATCACAGGATGACCATCCAAATCCAGCGTGCGGGCCAATGCCGGGTTATGAGGGGCCTTGAAGGCGCCCGCATCGACGGCGTTCGGGATGACCGTGATTTTATGCGCGGGCACGCCGCGCGCGCACAGTTCGCGTCGCAAACCGTCGCAGATGGTGGTGACGGCGTCGGCGCGGCGCAGCGCGTAGGTTTCCAGCGCCCGCGTGAGCCGGTAGCGCAAGCCGCCGGGCCGGCTGCTGCCATGGTCGGCGGCCGCGTCTTCCCAGAAGGCGCGCACTTCATAGACGACGGGGATGCCCAGCGCGCGGCCCGCGTTGAGGGCGGCGATGGCATTGAGCGCAGGCGAATGCGCATGCAGGATGTCCGGCCTGGCTTGCCGCGCCAGCTGGCGCAGGCGCACTGCCAGGCCGATGATGACGGCCACTTGCCGCAGCACGGGCAGGCGCGCCCACCAGCGTGCATTCGGCGCCGTGCGGTAGAAATGCCAGCCCTCGACCAGCTGCTGCGCGCTGTCGGACGGCCCCTGCTTGGCACTGGTGAGTTGCGTCGTGTGCCAGCCCAGCGCGCGCTGCTGCCGCAGGATGGCCAGGGTGCGAAACGTGTAGCCGCTGTGCAGCGGCAGCGAGTGGTCGAGGATGTGCAGGATGCGCATGGATTTACTCCATTGCCATGGCTGGTGCAGACACCGGCGCCTGGCGGCCGTCGACGGGCAGCACCTGGCGCAAAAAGGCCTCGAACATCAGCAGCGCCCACAGGGGCGCGCTGTAGTCGCGCCGCCCGCTCGCGTGCTGCTCGAGCAGCACGCGCACGTAGTCCATGTCGAACAGGCCGCATTGCGCCAGGGTGGGGCCCAGCAGGCGCTGTTGCAGGCGCTGGCGCAGCGGGCCGCGCAGCCAGTCGGCCAGCGGCACGGAAAAGCCCATCTTCTGGCGGTACAGCAGGGTGTCGGGCAGCAGCGGGCGCAGGGCTTTTTTCAGCAGGTATTTGCCGACACCGCGCCGCAGCTTGAATTGCGGCGGCAGGCCGGACATCCACGCCACCAGTTCATGGTCGAGCAGGGGCGAGCGCACTTCCAGCGCATGCGCCATGCTGGCCCGGTCGACTTTCGTGAGGATGTCGCCGGGCAGGTAGGTTTTCAGGTCCAGGTACTGCACTTGCGACAGCGGATCTTGCGCGGGGCTGGCCTGCGCGTGGCGGCGCAGCACTTCGACGGCGCGGTAGCCGTGCAGGCTGCGCCGCAGCTCGGGGCTGAACAGGCGCGCGCGCATGGCGTCGCCCAGCAGGCTGACGCCGTGAAAATACGCATCCGTCGTGTCGCGCGCCAGGCCTTCGAAGGTGGTCTTGGCACGCAGGAAGCGCGGCGCCCAGTCGGCCTTCGGGTACAGCCGCCCCAGGGTGCCGAACAGCGACTGGCGCAAGCCGGCCGGCAGCAAGGGGGCCATCGCCTTGCGCACTTTTTCTTCGCGCGTGTGCAGGCGGTAGCGCCGGTAGCCGGCCAGGCTTTCATCGCCGCCGTCGCCCGACAGGGCCACCGTGACCCTCTGGCGCGCCAGCTGGCAGACCCGGTAGGTGGGCATGGCGGAACTGTCGGCAAACGGTTCGTCGTACAGATTGGCCAGCAGGTCGATCAGCTCGAAGTCGTCTTGCTCGACCTGGCGCGCGTGGTGCGCCGTGGCGTAGCGGCGCGCCACCAAATCGGCGTAGCGCGCCTCGTTCCAGGCCGGGTCGCCGAACGAGATGGAGCAGGTGTTGACGGGCGTGGCACTGGCCCCGGCCATCAGCGCCACGACGGCGCTCGAATCGACGCCGCCGGACAGAAATGCCCCGAGCGGCACTTCGGCCACCATGCGGATGCGCACCGCTTCGCGCAGGCGCGCCAGCAGTTCGTCGGCCGCCTGCGCGAAGCTGGCGGGCGGATTCGGCGTAAACGGAATGTCCCAGTACGCTTGCGGCGCGGGCAGCGGCTGGCCGGCGCGAATCGACAGGGTATGCCCGGGCGGCAGCTTGCGCGCGTGCTGGAAGATGCTGCGCGGCTCGGGCACGTAGCCGTAGGCGAAATACTCTTCCACGGCCAGCGGATCGAGCACGCGCGGCATGGCCGGATGCGCGAGCAGGGCTTTCAGTTCGGAGCCGAACAGCAGGGTGCCATCCTGCGCCTCGCCGTAGTACAGCGGTTTCACGCCCAGGCGGTCGCGCGCCAGGAACAGCAGGTGGCGCCGGCGGTCCCACAGGGCGAAGGCGAACATGCCGCGCAGGCGCCGCACGCATTGTTCTCCCCACTGCGCCCAGGCGTGGACGATGACTTCCGTGTCGCTGCTGGTGCGGAACTGATGGCCGAACTGGCGCAGTTCGGCCATCAGGCTGCGGTAATTATAGATTTCGCCATTGAAGACGATGGCGATGCTGCGGTCGGCATTGAACAGCGGCTGCTGGCCGCTGGCCAGGTCGATTACGGACAATCGCCGGTGCGCCAGGCCCAGTCCCGGCTCGCGGTGCAAGCCCCCTTCGTCCGGCCCCCGATGGTGCAGGCTGTGGTTCATGCGCGCCAGCAGCAGCACATCGATGTCGCGCTGGCCCTGCAAATCAAAGATGCCGCTGATGCCGCACATGGGAGGCCTTTCAGGGATAAGTGGACAGGGGAGAGGGTTGGCGCGCGCCCGTCAGGCGGTCGTACACGGCCAGGTAGGCGCCGGCCATGGCGGGCAGGCTGTGCTCGGCCAGCACCTGGCGCCGCCCGCGCGCGCCGTGGCGCGGGCCCAGTTCGGGCATGCTGTAGTAGTCGAGCATGGCGTCGGCCAGCATGTCGGCAGAACCGGGCGGCACCAGGGTGCCGCTCCAGCCCGACTGCACCAGTTCCGCATTGCCGCCCACCTGCGTGGCGACGATGGGCAGCCCCGTCGCCATCGCTTCGAGGATGGTGTTCGAACTGCCTTCGGCCAGCGAGGGCAGCACGAACAGATCCATCTCGCGCAGCAGCTGCGCCACGTCGTCGCGCGCGCCGGGCAGCCAGGCCAGATGGGCCACGCCGGCCTGCTGCAGCAGGTCCAGGCAAGCCTGGCGGCACGCTCCGTCGCCGACGATGATCAGGCGCAGGCGCGCGCGGGCGCCCGGCTGCGCCAGCAACAGCAGGAACGCCTGCACCAGCGAGGCATGATCCTTGACGGCGGCCATGCGGCCCACGCTGCCGACGACGAAGGCGCCGTTGCACAGGAAGCCGGGCGGCCCGACGGCGGCCGGCGGCCCCAGGCGCGGATGGAATTGCACGCTGTCGACGCCATTGCCGATGTGCGAGACCTGTGCGGGCGTCGCGCCGATGCTGTCCACCAGCCAGTGCCCCAGGTCGGCGCTGACGGCGATGAAGTGCTGCACCAGCGGCAGCATGCATTTGCGCAGCAGCCGGTATTTGCGGCGGGTGCCGTGCAAGTCGCTCATGTCGCGCCCGTGTTCGCCATGCACGCGCAGGCGCACGCCGGCCAGGCAGGCCAGCAGTTGCGCTTCGAGGCAGCCCAGGTTGCGCGTGTGCACGAGTGCCGGGCGCAGCTGTTTCAGCACGCGGTACAGGCGCAGGTAGTGGCGCCAGTCCTTGCCTTCGCGCTTGTCCAGGCTGATGACGTCGACACCGGGCGTGGTCAGGCGCTGGCGAAACGCGGTGGCGTTCTTCAGGCAGACGATGGCGTGCCGGTAGCGCTCGGGCGGCAGATGGTTGATCAGGTTCACCAGGCCGTTTTCCAGTCCGCCCACGTCGAGCTGGTGGATCACGTGCACGATCAGCGGGGCGGTGCTGGCCGCTTCCGTGCCGCCGGCATCGAGGTCAAGGACCATGCGGCAGCTCCTGCAGGCGTTGTTCGATGACGGGCAGCGCCGCCTGCAGGAAGGCGTGCAGGCGCGCGCGCGGCGGCGGCGCCAGCTCGTCGTAGGCGGCAAAGACGAGGATGTCGGCGCCATCCTGGCGCGTGCCCAGCAGCTTGGCTTGCGCCAGCAGCAGTTTTACCAGCACGGGTCGGGCCGTGATGATGCCGCCCTGGCGGTAGAGGCGCCACACCAGCAGGCGTTCGCCACCGTGCCCCAGCACGCTTTCGCGCACGGCCAGGGCGTCGCCGGCCAGGGTGATGTCTTGCACGCGTTGCGCCAGCGGCATCCAGCGCGCGCCGTATGGCGAGGATTGGTGCGTCAGCAGTTCGGCATCGCGTGCCTGGCGCACATACCAGTGCAGCTGCAGTCCCACCGGCGCGCCGCTGCCGGTCTGGCGTGCATACGTGGCGGCAAACCGCGCGGGCGTGCCCGCATACGGCGCCTGCCAGGCTGGTGCCGCATCGTGCAGACGCTGCCAGGCGGGTGGATCGGGTAAGGCCAGCACGGTCGCTGGCATCGCGGCGCCGTCGTCGCGGTGGCTGGCCAGGGCCAGCGCCGGCCACAGCGACGCCAGCAGCAGGCAAGCCACGCTGGCGCGCACGACGGCGTACGGGCTGGCCGCAGCGGCGCTGGCGCCATGCCCGGCGGCGGAGGGCACGGCGCGCGCCAGCGGCAATTCGCGCCAGCGCGCGGCCAGCCAGAACAGCAGCAGTACCACCAGGCCAAAGAACAGCCAGCCATAGATCAGATGGTCGACGCCGACGGCCAAACGCATGTTGCTCAGGTGACCCAGCATCACGATCAGGTAGGCACGCACGCCATTGGCCAGGATGGGCACGATCAGGGCGGCGGCCATGACGGCCAGGCGCCGCCGCGTGCTGTGGAAATTGACATGGGCGAACAGGGCGCCCAGGGCCAGCGCGGCGATCAGGTAGCGCAAGCCGCTGCATGCTTCCACCACCGACCAGTTGCCGGTAGGCAGCGAAAAATTGTTGCCATCGCGAAACACAGGTACGCCCATCCATTGCAGCGCGGTGACCGTGAAAGCGGCCGTGAAGTCGATCAGGGGATCGAGGAAGACCTCGCCAAACGGCACGGCCAGGAACAGATACGCGAGAGGAAAGGCCAGCAGGCGCACGGCCGGCCAGCCGAGGATGGCCAGCACGCAGGCGGACAGCATGGCCGTGGCCGCATATTGTTCCACCACGGGCACGTTGGCGGCGTCGGCCAGCAGCCAGGCCAGGCCCAGCGCGCCCAGCAGCAGCAAGCCTTGCCGCGACGGCTGGGGCGCCAGCGCGGCAAGGCGGGCACGCTGGCACCAGGCCAGCCAGCAGCTGATGGGCACGATCAGGAAGCCGTGCGCGAAGGTCTGCGAGCGCGACCACAGTTCCAGCATCGACCAAAAGGTGGCGTGGTACAGCAGCACGACGGCGGCCAGGGCCAGCAGCAGGATCGCCAGGGCTTGCTGCTGGCCCTGCGCATGCGGCAGGACGGCCGCGTCCGGCAAGCGGGCGGCCTGGTCGAGCTGCAAGCTCATGTGGATATCTCCCGCACGGGCAGCGTCGGCATGGCGGCAGTGCTGGCTCCCGCATCAGCTGCGGCATCGGCATCGGCTGGCAGTCCCAGCATGGCGCCCAGGCTGCGCAGGTTGCGTTCCCAGTCGTAATCTTGCAACACCAGTTGGCGCGCCGCAGCGCCGATATCCGCGCCGCTGCCTTCGGCCCCGCCGCCCCGGGCGTTGCGCAGCACGCGCGCCGCATGGTGGATGAATTCGGCGTCGTCGCGCGCCAGCAGCAGTTCCAGGCCCGGCTGGGCGGCGATGCCTTCCAGCGCCTGCGGCGTGGCCAGCACGATCTTGCCCATCGCCATCGCTTCAAGCACCTTGTTTTGCACGCCACGGGCGATGCGCAGGGGCGCCACGGCCAGCGCCGCGCCGGCCAGGTAGGGCCGGATGTCGGGCACCTTGCCCGTCACCACCACGCCGGCCACCCTGGCCAGCGCCGTCACGGCGGGCACGGGCGCGCTGCCGACGATATAGAACTGCAGCTGGGGAAACTGGCGCCGCAGCGCGGGCCAGACGTGACGCACGAACCATTGCACGGCGTCGATGTTGGGCCAGTAATCCATGGCGCCAGTAAATACCAGCGCCTGCACGCCGGGCGGATAGATTGCGCTCCGGGCCGGCATGGGCGTGAAATACGCCGTGTCGACGCCGTTATTGACATACCCCGTCTTGCGCCGCGCCATCGGGGCGCACTGGCGGAACAGGGCCGCTTCGGCGGGCGAGACGAAGCTGGCGGCCGTGAACTGCTGGGCGATATGGCGCTCGTACTGCAGCAGCAACTGCGCTTCGCGCCGGTACAGCAGCGACAGGGGCCACGGCTTGCTGTCGCCGTACTGGCGCCATTTGTCGGAATCGACGTCGACGAAATCGATCACGCGGTGCAGGGTGCGGCCCGCGCTGCCGTCGATGTATTGCGCCATGGGCCCGGAAAAGGCCAGCGCATGGCGCACCTTGTCGCTGGATAACAAGCCATCGACCCATTGCAGCAGGCGTGCATCGCGGTAGTACTGCACGCTCATGGCTTGCCGCGACAGCAGCGCCTGCAGGGCGCGCCAGCGGGCCGTGCCGCGCCGCAATTCAATGAAGCGCGTACTGGCACACAGGGCGGCCACGGTTTTCGTGTGCTGCCAGTCGTCGTCATCGTCGATGAAACAGCCCAGGTGTAAGCGGAAATGCCGGCTCAGGTACTGCAGCATGTGCCACGAGCGTATCTTGTCGCCCTTGTTGGGCGGATACGGCAGGCGGTGGGTGAGGAATAATAGTTCGCGCATGGTGTATCCCCTTGCTAGCCCAGTTGCCGCACGATATGCGGCCCCAGCAGGTTGGCCAGCGGCAGCGGCAGGCGGCGCCAGGCGCGGATGAACAGCGCGTATTTGGGATTGAGCGGATTGACTTCCGGCAAGGCCGTGGCGCGCACCAGCCGGTAGGCATACGGCAGCGGCTGCGGCGTAAAACCCCAGTTCTTCTTGAAGTTCCAGGCCCCCGTACCGAGCTTGCTGCGGCCGAAATCGAACAGGCGGTAGCCGCGTTCGCAGGCGCGGCGCATTGCTTCCCAGTACATGAAGTCGTTGGCGCCCGTGCTGCGCGCCAGCGGCGTGCCGCCGCCGTAATACGGCAGCACTTCATCGCGGAAATAGAACAGCAGCACGCTGGCCTGCGCCTGTTGGCCGTGGTACACGGTGAGGATGTCGCAGGCGTCGCCAAACACCGTGCGCAGCAGGGCAAAATGGCGGCGCGCGAAGACGGGCGTGCCCAGCCGGTGCACGCTGGCCGCGTAGATCGGGTAGAAGCGCTGCAAGTCATAGTCGATGGCGCTGTGCAGGCCGCCGGCCATGGCCTTGCGCACGACGGCGCGCTGCTTGCGCGGTATCGCCAGCAAGTTCTGTTCGGCATCGGGGTGCAGGGGACGGCGGAAGGTCGCGTACAGGGGTTTGTGCAGCCAGCCGTCCTGGGCATTGTCCTCCACCTCGCGCCAGCGGTATTCCAGGTGCCCCACGCCGAGGCGCCGCGCCAGCGCCAGCGCCGCTTCGTCGAGGGCCAGTCGCACGGCCGGGCTGCCGCCGGCGATGCCGCCGTACACGCAAAACGGCAGCGAGACGAGGGACGAGCCGAACAAGCGGCTACGCACATGGGCCAGCGGCAACACCGCGGCGATGCGCCCGTCCTGTTCCGCGTACAGGAAATGGCTGTCGTGTTTAAAACCTTGCTGCATGATGGTGTGCCAGCCGGCCCGGTGAAAGAAAGTGGCTTCGGGACAGGCCTCGACAAAGGCATCCCAGCGCGCATGCTCGTGCGCCTGCAGGGACCGCACGGCGATGGCGGCGCCGGACGGCGCCGGGTCGGAAGGAAGGCTGGCCTCGTGCATCATGTGCGTTCCAGAAAAATACGGTCCATGCGGTCCCAGGTGAAGTCGCCCGTCAGGCGTGCCAGCCGCGCTTCCATGCGCCCCAGGTTCAGGTAGTGGCGAAAGCGCGTTTTCGCGCTCAGGCCTGGCGGGCGCGGCTGGCCGGGATCGAGTTCCCAAGGATGAAAATAGAATATGCCAGCTTGCCCGTCGCGCGAATTGATGCGTCGCAAAAGCCAGCGCGACAGTGCATACGGCATCAATCTGAAGTAACCGCCGCCGCCGGCCGGCACGTTGCGCCCGCGCAAGCGCACTGTGCTGACGGGCAATTCCAGCATGCCGTGCGATCCCCGTGGGCGCCAGGCGAAGCGGGGCGCATCGGGCATGCCGTAATGGTCGTGGCGGATCGGATAGATGCTGGAACTGTAGCGGTAGCCCGCTTCCTGCAGCACGTCGAAGGCCCACAGATTGGCCGCGCCGATGGAAAAACTGGGCGCCCGGTAGCCGTGCACGGGCAGGGCCGTCAATTGTTCCAGGATGGTCTTGCTGCGGCGCACATCGTCGGCGAACTGGGCGGCCGACTGGTCGCAGGCGCGCAGGTGCGCATAGCCGTGGCTGGCCACCTCGTGCCCCGCGTCGGCCACGCGGCGCAGCATGGCCGGATAGCGCTCGGCGATCCAGCCCAAGGTAAAAAAGGTGGCGTGGATGCGCCGGCTTTCCAGCAGCAACAGGATGCGTTCGATGTTGGCCTCGACCCGGCATTCCAGAAGGGGCCAGTCGGCGCGCGCAATGTGCGGCGCGAAGGCGGACACCTGGAAATAGTCTTCCACGTCGATGGTCAGCGCGTTGCGCACGATTGCCGGTGGCGGCGTCATGTCGTGCCCCGGAGCGCCGCCAGCCAGGGCACGATGACGGCGCCGATGCGCTCGGCTGCGTGGCCATCCCACAGGGGCGGAAGGCGGCCCCGCTTGCCTCCCGTCTCGAGGATGGCGCGCGCCAGCGCGAGTATGGTTGCCGGCTGTGTGCCGGCCAGGGTATTCGTGCCGGCGCTGACGGTGACGGGGCGCTCCGTACTGGCGCGCAGGGTCAGACAAGGCACGCCCAGCGCCGTGCTTTCTTCCTGGATGCCGCCGGAATCGGTCAGCACCAGGCGCGCGCCCTGCATCAGGCCCAGCATTTCCAGGTAGCCCAGCGGCGGCAGGCAGACGATGGCCTGTCGCGCCAGCAAAGGTTCCAGGCCCGCCAGGCGCAAGCCGGCCAGGGTGCGCGGGTGGATGGGAAACAGCAGCGGCAACTGCCGCGCCAGTTGCCCCAGCGCCTGCAGCAGCGCTTGCAGCTGCGCCGCGTCGTCCACGTTCGACGGCCGGTGCAAGGTCAGCAGGCCATACGCGGGCGGACAGGCGTGGCCATGCACGCGCAGGGTGGTTTCGGGCTGGACTGCGCGCGGCAGTTGCTGCCGCAGGCTGTCGATCATGACGTTGCCCGTGAAATGGATGCGTTCGGGGGCGATGCCTTCGCGCAGCAGATTGTCGCGCGCGCTCTCTTCGCTGGTCAGCAGCAAGCTGGATAATTGATCCGTCAGCACGCGGTTGATTTCTTCGGGCATGCGCCGGTCGCCGCTGCGCAGGCCTGCCTCGACGTGGATCACGGGCGTGCCGCGCTTGGCCGCCACCAGCGCGCACGCCAGGGTGGAGTTGACGTCGCCCACCACCAGCACGGCGTCGGGCGCCAGCGGCGGATGCGCGTCGAGCACGGCGTCGAAGCGGCGCATGATCTCGGCCGTCTGCTGCGCATGATTGCCGGAACCCACGTCGAGGCTGATGTCGGGCGCGCGCAGATCCAGATCCGTAAACAGCTGGCTATTCATGGCCGCATCGTAGTGTTGGCCGGTATGCAATAGCGTCACGCGCACGGCGGGCGCCTGGCGCGCCAGGGCGGCCAGGATGGGCGCCATTTTCATCAGGTTGGGGCGGGCGGCCACCACGCACAGCAGGTGCGCGGGCGCGGCGGACGCAAGAGAGGGGTCGGACATTGCGGGCTCCTTAGAATTGCATGGTGAGCGTGGCGCTGACGCCGTTTTCGCGGTAGTTGCCGCCCCGGTTGCTGGCATGCCGCATGTGCCGCACATCGATGCTGGCCGTCATGTTCGGCTGCAGTATGCGGCTGTAGCCGGCCGTCACGGTGATGTTGTTGTCGCGCCGAGGCACGCTCAGCGAGCGCACGCCGGCGTAGCCGGCATTGACGTTCACGCTGGTGCGCGAACTGGCTTGCCAGTTCCAGCCGACGTTGGCGCCGATCTGGCGCGTGCGGTCTTCGCTGCCGAACTCCATGCCGGGCAGCAAGGCGCTGTCGATGCCGCTGGCCGTTTGCGCCGTGCGGTCGACGGCCGTGACGCCGGCGACCAGCGTGCTTTTGGCCGTGGCGCGCGCCATCGTCAGCTTCAGCTGCTTTTGCAGGAAATAGCGGTGGCTGAAGTAATTGATGGCGCCCCGTTCCGGCCCCAGGCTGTTGGCGTAGCGCAGGAAGGCATTGATGCGCAAGCGCCTGTCGCGCGCGTTGGGAAAGATGCCGCGCCATAATTGATCGAGCAGCTGGCCCGCGTCGCGGTCGCCCAGGCGCGCAAACTGCGTGGGCATGGTGGTGATATCTTCGCTGTAGCTCAGTTGCCAGTTGGTATGGCGCTGCAGGAAGTTGGCATCGAGGCTGTAGGTGTGGCCAAAAAAACGCTTGCCCGTGCTGAAGGCCAGGCTGGTGCGCGGCGACGGCGTCCACACGCCGCCCAGCGACCAGAAGCGGCCTTCCGGCGCCTTGCCGTTGCTGGATATATAGCCCTCCTTTTCCATGCCGCCGCTGGCCGTGGCCGCCCATTTTCTGCTGAACGGATAGCGCAGGCCCACGCTGCTGCGCTGCATGCGCACGGGCGCCAGCTTGCTGTCCTGCGTGCGGCGCACATCGTGGCTGGCGTTCCAGGTCCAGCCGCTGCCGCGCGGTTCGCCGCTGAGCAGCAATTCCAGCTCGTCGCTGTGCACGGACAGCAGATCGCCGCCGCTGGCTACCGTATTGCGCGTGTAGCGCAGCTCGGCCGTGGCCAGGCCGCGGAAGCGGTGGCGCAGATAGGGGCTGATGCTGGTGGTGCGCACCGTGCTGGTATTGTCCGTGTCGGGCAGATCATCGATCAATTGCGGGCCGAACGGCGAGATGTTGCGCCGGCTCACGCTGGCGTTGGCATCGACGAAGAACCAGTCCTGCACCAGCTCGGCGTCGGCTGCGGCGTGCAAGTCGTGGTTGTCGCTATTGCCGCGCTGCCCCGAGAGGTATTTGTGCCAGCTGTAATCGAGGTTCACGCGCAGGCGCGGGCCCGTGCCAATGAGGGCGATGGCGGGCGCGATTTCCGTGATGAAGTCCGATTGCGTCTTGCCGGGCGGCGCGCGCAGCGCATTGTCCGTATAGCTTTCGCGCAGGCGCAGCGACGGTTTCACCAGCCAGTCGACAGCAAAGGCCGGCAGGGGCAGCAGCAAAGATAGCAAAGGCAGCAACGGCGGCAGCGCCAGCGGTAGCGAAACCCGGCGGCTAGTCGTAATAGCCATAGCCGTAGTAGTCGTTGCCGGGGAACGATTTGGTCTTGTTGTAGATCAAATGTATGTGTTCGCACGAGTCGATCTGGCGCAGCGCTTCCTTGACGGCGTGCTGGGTCGTCGTTTCCGCCTCGACCACCATCACCACTTGGCCCATCTGTCCCACCAGCGCGTGCGCTTCGCTGGTAATGAGCAGGGGCGGCGAATCGAAGACGACGACGCGGTCGCTATAGCGGCTGGCGATCTCGGCCAGCAGGCGGCTCATGGCCCGGCTGGCCAGCAATTCCGTCGCGTGCTTGTTGCTGCGCCCGGCTGGCAGGATGCGCAGGTTGGCCACGTTGGTTTTCAGGATCACGTCTCCCATCGCCAGCTGCGGGTCGAGCAGCACGTCCATCAGCCCCGGCTCGGGCGGCAGGCCCAGTACTTTCAGCACCGACGGGCGCGCCACGTCGGCATCGACCAGCAGCACCGTGATATCCATTTCCATGGCGATGCTCATGGCCAGGTTGACGGCGCAATACGTCTTGCCCTCGCCGGGCATGGCGCTGGTGACGACGATCAGGTTGCCGTGGCGGATGGCCTCGGCGCCGCTGGCGCGCGCCTGGCGCAGCAGTGGGCGCTTGATGATGCGGAAATCTTCGGCCACCGAACTGCGCCCGCCTTCGTGCGTGAGCATGCCTTGCTGCGCCAGCCGGGCCAGGTTCAGGGTGCGGTACTGGGGGTTGCCGGCCGCCGCCGCGCCATCCAGGCCATCCGCAACATCCGGACCATAAGCCACGCTGGCCTCGGCCACGCCCAGGATGGAGGGTTCCTGCTTGCCGCTGTCCTTGCTGCTCATCGTCGCTCCCTTGGTGGCTCTAGAATTTCAGCAGCGCGGCCGTCATGACCCCGCCGTACAGCAGGAACAGGCAGCCCAGGCAGCCGGCAAAGGCATAGCGGGCGCGGCGGCGGCGCACCTGCTGCAGCGGCGTCCAGTTCATCGATACCGTGCCCAGCACATTCAAGCCCGTGGCATCGCGCAGTTCGGCGGGACTGAGGAAGGTGGGGCGCACTTGGCTGATCAGCAGGGCCGTGGCGATGCCGGCCACCAGGGCCGCGCCCAGCGCTGCGGAAAACAGCAGCGGACGGTTCGGGCCGACGGGCGCATATTGCACCGTGGGCGGGTCGATGATCTTGAAGGCCATCATCTCGGTGGTGGAACTGAGCTCGCCCGACAGCTTGGCCGCTTCGCGCCGGCCGATCAGCTTTTCATAGTTTTCCTTGTTGATGATGTAGTCGCGGTTCAGTTGCGCCAGCTGCGATTCCACCTCGGGCACGGCATTGCTTTGCGCTAGCAGGCGCTCATTGCGCGCGTTGTATTCCTGCACGCGGGCGCGGATGGCGGCCACCTTGGCGTCCGCGTCCGTCAGCGCCACCTTCAGCTGCTGCAGCATGGGGCTGTAGTTCTTGCCCGGGTCGCCGGACGCCGTTTTCAGCTTGCTTTCCTCGATCTTGCGCTCTTCCAGTTGGGCAATGAGGCGCTTCGAGGCGATGATGTCGGGATGCAATTCCGTAAATTGCATGCGCAGGCTGTCCAGATTCTTGTTGAGCGAGGCGATGCGCTCATCGAGTTCCGGGTTCGTGATGGACGAAGCGTTCGGCTCCAGGTCGAGCACGGGTTCATCGCCTTCGATCTGGCTCAGGATGGCCTTGCGCGCCTGCTCCGCCTCGACCAGTTCCAGCTTGGCATTGTTCAGGCTATCGGACGACATCAGCAGCTGGCTGCCATAGTCGATGCCCTGGCGCGGCAGCAGCAGGTTGTTGCGGATCTTGAATTCCTTCACCAGATTTTCCGCCGCGCTCAGCTTGTCCTCGTAATTCTTGATCTGCTCGTCGATGAATTGCACCGCCTTTTGCGAATCGCCCTTTTTCCCCTGGAAACTGCCTTCGACAAAGATGGTCAGCAGGCTTTGCACCACGTCGCGCACCAGCTTCGGGTCGCGCCCGCTGTAGCTGATGGTGTAGATATCGTAGGCGCTGGTGCCGGTGATCTTGATGCGGCTCATCAGCTCATCGAGCCGGGCTTCGTGTTCACGCACGGTCTTCGAATCGAGGTCGAGGTCGACCATGCGCATGACGCGCTCCACGTTCGGGCGGCTGAGCAGGGTGCGGCTCATGATGGCCACCTGCTGTTCCGTGTTTGGCACGCTGGTCATGCCGGCCAGCAGCGGTTTGAGGATGGTTTGCGTATCGACAAACACGCGCGCCGACGTCTGGAAGTCGTCGGGTAGCGTAATAACCTTGATGAAGCCGACTATCGCCACCAGCCACGCCACTAGCACCGCATGCCAGCGGTACTTCCAGATGCCTTTCAGGCTGGAAAGCAGTTGCTGTATCAATTCCTCCATGTCGCTTCCTTCAGGTGACGGTGCTGCACGGTCGATGGCTGGGCGGCGCGGACAACGGCGTCTTGCAAGCAATGCTTGCCTGTTGAGTAAGCAAAGTATAGGGCGCTTGTGGAGCAAGATTTCCCAAGATGATTGCTTCTTGATACGCCTCAAGGTTCACTTGCCGGGTTTTAATAATCATAGGAAGTTCGCGGCCCAGGCTGGTTCTGCGGGGCCTGCCATGGACGCGCCATCGACTCGAAGAGGCCCCGCATGAATCCGTCTCGCCGTGCTTTTGTACGCCACACGCTGCTACTGGTCGGTACCGCCAGCTTGCTGGGGGGCTGCCGCACACGCTATCCGCTGGCGCCCGCCGACGACAGCGCCCCCATGCACGACTACCTGATCGGCCCGGGCGACTCCGTCAACATCATCGTCTGGCGCAATCCGGAAGTGTCGCTGACGGTGGCCGTGCGGCCCGATGGCAAGATCACCACGCCGCTGGTGGAGGATTTGGCCGCCAGCGGCAAGACCTCGACCCAGCTGGCGCGCGATATCGAGCAAGCCTTGGGCAAGTTCATCCAGCAACCGGTGGTGACAGTCATCGTCACCAATTTCTCGGGCCCGTATAGCGAGCAGATCCGGGTCATCGGCGAGGCGGCCAAGCCGCAGGCGCTGCCGTACCGCCTGGGCATGTCGCTGATGGACGTGCTGATCGCCGTGGGCGGCATCACTGACTTTGCCGCCGGCAACAAGGCCAGCATCATCCGCATGCGCGACGGCAGCCAGCAGCAGCTGGGCGTGCGCCTGGACGACCTGCTCAAGAGTGGCGATATTTCCGCGAATGTCATGATGCGGCCGGGCGACGTGCTGTTGATACCGGAAAGCTTCTTTTAGAAGCGATCCCAGCAATATTAAAACAGCACTTATATTTGCCTTTTTGTACTTTTCGGCAAATTTCAGCGTGTAAATTTGCCATCTAAACGGAAATTTCTTCTGTTTTTTTGCTGATGTTGGGAACTTTTCTCGTTTTTTTCTTGTCACAAGGCATTGGCTTCAGTCCGTCTCGACGGCTGCCGATGAACGTGAGGACAAGATGAGCTTTGAAGATGAACCTATTATTTCCTTCGACACGCCCGGCACTTTCAGTGACCTGGTGGTGGGCGAGGGCCAGATCGACCCGGCGATGGAGCACGAGCTCGACTTGCAGCGCTTTCATATCCGCATGGCCAATTCGCGTGGCCGGCGCGAGGCGGCCAGTTTGCTGATCCGCAAGATGTACGGCTGGCGCGGCTATGCCGTCGATCCCGGCATCGCGCATGCGCTGAATAAAATCACCCTGTTTGCGGAAACGGCAGGCTCCACCGTCGGCACCATGACCCTGTGCCTGGACAATGACGAGACGGGCTTGCCCGCCGACGAAAATTTCCGCGACAAGCTCGACGTGCTGCGCGAGCAGGGCCGGCGCCTGTGCGAACCGTCGCGCCTGGCCATCGACAAGGGCGTGAGCAAGCGCGTGTTTGCGGCGCTGATTCATATTTCTTATATCTATGCCCACAATATTCACGGCTTTACGGATTACGTGATCGAAGTCAATCCACGCCATGTGGTGTTTTACAAGCGCATGCTGGGTTTCAAGGATTTTGGCGGCGAACGAGAGTGCACGCGTGTGGGGGCGCCGGCCGTATTGCTGCGCCTGGACCTCGACTACATGGGGGCCCAGATCCGCAAATACGGCGGCATGATGGAACAGCATGGGGGTGAACGGTCGTTTTACCCCTTTTTTTTTCCGACATGGGATGAACCTGGCATTACCGACCGGCTCAGGCAGGGGCGCAACTGACTCATTTATTTTTCAGCAAGATCGCCTGCATGTGGCTGCCCGGAATCGCGTAGGTGATGCCGCTGGGCGCGGTGATGGCCGCCTCTTTCAAGCCCTTCACATACACCATGTTGACGATGCCGTAGACGAGACCGGTCTCGGGATCGAACAGCGGGCTGCCGCTGCTGCCCGGATACGCCGTCGCGTCCAGCTGGAACACCGTGTACGGCGCCTTTTGCAGTTGCGCCAGGCGCCGGGTGTCGAGGCGCTGCGCCGTTGCGCTGGGCCTGACCACTGGCGTCAGCGATGATACGGTGGCGCGGTGCGTCACGTGGTGCAGGCCCAGCAAGGTACCCAGCGGGAACCCGGTAAAGGCCATGGCCAGGCCTTCGCGCACCGTGGCTGCGTCGCCCAGCGCCAGTGCCGGCAGGGGCGCGCCAGCCAGGCGCAGCAAGGCCAGGTCGTGCTCCGTGTCCAGCGCCTGGACTTTGGCGGGGCGAAATTGCGCCGTCTCGCCCTGGCCCGTGAGTATGCCGAGCACTTCGTCCGGGTTGGCATCGAGCAGTTTTTGAATCACATGGGCGCAGGTCAGCACGCTCAAGCCGTCGCCCGCCACGAAACCCGTGCCGAGGAAATTCAGGGGCGGCGTGCGCGTCGCTTGCAGGCTGCCCACGCCGACGATGGACGGCTTCACGCGCGCAATGACTTGCGCCAGGGCTTGGTCGGCATGGCAAGGCGCGCTGGCCACAGCCAGGACCAGGCCGGACAGCAGGGCAGAGGAGAATGTCAACGGCAGGGCTTTCATGGCGGCACGCTTTCAGGGGAAGGAGGTTGCGGGGGCTGCAGCAAGGCGCACAGCAGCATCAGATAGCACAGCAGGGCGATACGCGGCACGTCGAGCAGGCTGTCGAACAGGCCGACGACGAGAAAACCCAGCAGGGCGGCGGCGCCGGCCAGCGCGCACGGGTTGCCCCCCCTGGCCTGGCGCAGCAGGCGCTGGCCGGCCAGGGAAAGCAGGGCCAGCAGGGACAGTGCGCCGCACCAGCCCGTTTCCACCAGCACATGCAGCGCCAGGCTCTTGATATGCCACGGCAAGTGGTGGTGGTCGCTGCTGAAAAACCAGTAATTGTTGGCCTGCGTAAAGCGCCCGTTGGCGATCAAGTCCTCGCCGCCGGGCGCGCGCAGGCTCAGATTGTCCACCTCGATCACGGACGAGGTGGCCGTGCCGCTGGCCGCCACTTCCAGCTGCACGGGCGGGCGCAGCAGCCAGGCGCCCGCGCCCAGCCATTTGCTGTCGAACGGCACTTCATAGTGCTGCCAGGCCGGCACGGGATTGCCAGGCGGCGGCGCCTGCAGACGCAGGGGGATAGGCACGCAACCTTGTGCGTACAGCAATTGTCTCTGGCAAAGGCGCACCAGCAGCACGGGCATGGGCCCGCTTCGGCGCACGTCCAGCGCCAGGGTGTAGTGCGTGGCCGGCTGCAGCGGCAAACGTTGCAGCAGCCGCAGCAGTTCGCCATAGCCGGCGCTGTAGCCGGGACTGGCCAGGCGCACATAGATGTTGGGGGAGTTGCCCGGCTCGCCGCCTTCCTCCGCATAGGCGATGCTGGCCGGCACTTCGCGCCCCGGATTGTGCCAGTAGTACGTGGCGGGAAAGCTGCCCATGCCCATGCCGAACAGCTGATCGCCCCAGTCGGACGGCTGCATGGCCAGCACTTGCCGCCAATGACGCAGGCGGCCTTGCATGTCGAATGTGGTGGTGGCGAAACGTTCGGTGGCGTAATAGCTGGCCGAGACGGGGATGGCCAGCAGCAGCAGGATGCCGGCCGCGCCCGCCATGCTCAGGCTGGCGCGGTCCAGCCGCCATAATGGCGCGCGCAAGCGTCCATTGCACAGCATCAGCATGGCCAGCAGCACGAGCAGCCCGGCCGGCATCAGGGCGGGAGCACCGGCCCAGTGCCAGCCTATCCAGACGAGATTACACGCCAGCATGGTCCACGCCATCATCGCCAGGACCAGCCTTGCAGGGCCTTTGCCGGCAGCACCGCCCGGCCACAGCGTGCCGGGCAGCAGCGCGCCCGCCAGCAGCACAGCGGCCAGCAGGAACAGGAAATACGGGCCTTTCAGCCAGCCGGCAGCCGGCTGGCCGGCCCCTTCCGGCCACCAGCTGGCCAGCAGGCCCTGCAGGCACAGCGCACACAGCAGGCTGGCCGGCGCCAGGCGCCACGGCAAGGGCCGCGCCGCCAGCACGAAGCTGGCCGTGAGCAGGACGACGGCGGCGAGCAAGCCCCGGTAGCCGGCCACGCTGAACATGGTCACGAGCAAGACGGTGCCCAGACCGGCCAGCAGTAGGATCAGCAAGGGTTTGCGCATGGGTCGCCGGCCCGTCGGGCGCCGCGCCGCGCCGGGGGCTGTCTGCAAGGTCTGCCGCAAAGTCTGCCACATGGCCAGCAGCACGGCCGCCGCCAGGGCCGCGTACAGGCCCCGTGAAAAGGTGGTACATGCCGCGTGCAGGGCCAGTGCCAGCAGCAACAAGGCCAGCACCGCTTGCCAGCGGCTGCGCGCGCGCGCCAGCCACAGTCCCGCAAATGGCAGGCTCAGGGCCAGATAGCCATCGAGCGCGGCGCCACCCGTGTGCATGGCGGAAAACGGCGCCGTGATGCGGTAGTCGCTCGACAGGTTCGTCACACCGGGAAACACGGCCCGTTCCCACAGCGCGAACAGGGATACCATGGCCAGCCCGGCCAGCATGCCCGGCAGCGCGTAGCGGCGCAGGGCGCACGGCTCCCCGTCGCGCAGCAGCAGCGGCAGCAGCAGCATGCTCCAGGCCCAGGCCTTGCCCAGTCGCAAGCTGTTGTAGGGACTCAGGTAATTATCCCAGGCATACATATCGAGCGGCGGCAGCGGCAGCACGCCGCGCAGCAGCGCTGCCAGCCAGGCCAGGCTGCACAGCAGCAGGCAGGCGCGGGCGGCGGGCGACAGCTGCGCCGCGGCGCTCCGGGCCGGTCTGCCCAGGCGCCAATAGCCGCAGGCTACCGTCAGCAACAGCAGCACGTCGATTTCTTCGAGGAAGAACCAGCCCGTCCACGGCGCCAGGTCGAGAACGGGCAGCAGGGCGGGCACGCAGAACAGCCAGCAGGCGGGACGCCAGCACAGCAGCAGGAAATAGGCGGGCAACAGGGCGGCAAACAGCAGGCCGGGCCAACCGTGGCCCAGCGGATAGTGGCGCAGGGCCAGCATGCAGGCCGCGCCCGCCAGCAAGGCCAGCAGCCGTGCTGCCAGGCCGGGCAGGGCCGTGTGCGCCAGCATGGCCTAGAGCTGGGTCAGCAAGGCCTGCGCCTCGGCCCGCTGCGGGAACTCCCTGTTGGCGGCAAGCAGCTGTTCCAGTTGCTTGCGCGCCCCCGGCTTGTCGCCCGATTTCGCCAGCGCCGCTCCCAGGTGGTACTGGATTTCGGGCAACTTCGGCGCCAGGCCTGCCGCCTTGCGCAGCAGGGTGGTCGCGCGCTTGACGTCGCCCTGTTCCAGCACGATCCAGCCCAGGGTGTCGAGCACGATGGGGTTGTCCGGCACCAGCTTGAGCGCCTGCTCGGCCGTCGCCTGCGCGCGCGGATCTTTTTCCTGCTGGTACGCCCAGGCCAGGTCGTTCAGCGCCGCCACATTGGCCGTGTCCTTGGCCACGATGTATTGCAGCTGTTCGATGGCTGCGCCGTATTGCCTTGCCGCCAGCTTGGCGCCGGCCAGGTAGGTGCGCACGCCCAGGTCATCGGGCTTGTCCTTCAGCCAGGCCGCCATACGCGTATCGGCCTCGCGCACCTGGCCCGCGGCCTGCATGGCACGGTACAGCTGCACCTGCATGGGGCCGATATTGCTGAGCTGAATGGCGTGCTGGTACTGCTTGACGGCTTCCTGCGGGAGTTTCTGCGCCATCAGCACGTCGCCTTCGAGCTTGTAGCCAGCGGCCAGCTTCGGCTGCTGTTGCTGCACCTGGCGCGCCACGGCCAGCGCGTCGTGCTGGCGGTTCAGGCCCAGCAGCAGCGCCACTTCGACCACGCGTGCTTCGAGCAGGGCGGGATCGAGCAATTGCGCCCGCTTGGCCGCTTGCAGCGCATTCTGGCGGTCGCCCAGCGCCAGGTGCAGGCTGGCGATGCGCATCTGCAGCGGTGCCGACGTCGTCTGTATGCTGGCCAGCTTGCTGTAGCTGTCGAGCGCCGCCTGCGTCTGGCCGGCGCCGTATTCGACTTGCGCCCGCAGGGCCAGCGCATCGGCGTCGCCCGGGTGGCCCGACTGCAGGCTGCGTGCCAGTTCCAGCGCCTTCTCGGGTGCACCCGTCTGCAGGTAAAAGTTACTCAGCAACAGGGCAGGCGCGACGGCGTCGGGATTGTCGCGGTGGGCCCGCTCCAGCCAGCGCCGCGCCTCGTCCGTTTTGCCTTGCGAAGCGGCCAGCTTGGCCAGCGCCGCGCACAGGTCGGCATTTTTCGGTGCTTTCGCCAGCGCCCGCTCGAAGCGCTGTTTCGCTTGTTCCGGTTTTTTCGCGGCCAGGTCGAGTTGCGCCAGGTTGTTCAGGGCCGGTAGATAGACAGGGTCCATCGTCAGCGCCTGTTCGAAACTGGCGCGCGCGGCGGGTACGTCGCGCAAGGCCATGTAGACGCCGCCTTTCAGGTTCAGCAGCAGGGGATTCGTGCCTTTCTGCTGCTGTTCCAGCATCTTGACGGTGGCCAGGGCCTTGTCGTTCTGTTTGTTGCGCAGCAAGGTCAGCACCAGCATGGTGCCCACCTGCGGCGTGTTCTTGTCGAGCATGCTGGCGCGTTCCAGTTCGTCGATGGCACGGCTGTTTTCGCCCATGCCCAGGCGGCTGATGCCCAGCGCCGCATGCAGCCTGGCCGTGTCCGGCGCCAGGGTATTGGCCTTTTCGAAATACGCCGCGGCCTTGTCGTAGCGGCGCGCGCGCAAATGCGCCTCGCCCGCCAGCGACAACAGTTCCACGTCGTCGGGAAAGGTGGCCAGCACGGGCAGCAGCAGGTCGAGGGCGGCATCCGTCTTGCCGCGCATCAGTTCGATCGACGCCATCATCTTGAGCGCGTACAGATGTTGGGGATACACGGCCAGAAAACGCTGCAGATAGCTTTCCGCCATTTGCGGCGAGCCCAGTTTCAGCTGCACGGCGCCGGCTAGCAGGATGGACGGCATGTGCTCGGGCGCCGCCTTGAGCACCAGTTGCAACGATTGCAGGGCCGCCTTGTTCTTGCCCTGGCGGAAATCGAGCAATGCCTGGGCCTGCAGCAAGCCCAGGCTGTTGGGTGCCGTCTTGCGCGCCGTGGCCAGCTGGGCAGCCGCTTCCAGGTAACGGTTTTCCAGGAGATCGAGGTTGGCCAGGTCGATATGCGCCTGGGTATTGTCCGGCTTGAGCTTGAGGATCTGCATGTAGGCGAGGCGCGCCGCGCCGTTCTTGCCTTGCAGGCGCTGCAGGTCGCCCTGCAGCCGCAAGGCGTCGAGGTTGGCTGGCGCGCTTTTCAACGCCTGGGCCAGCAGCAGCTCGGCCGCCGACACCTGCTGCTCCTGCGCCGCCAGCCGCGCCAGGCCCAGCAAGGCCTCGACCTGGCCGGGATGGGCTTCGAGCAGGTGCGCAAACACAGCGCGCGCCTCGTCCTGGCGGCCCAGGGCCAGCAAGGCATCGCCGCGCAGGGCCAGCACGCTGGCGGGCTGCGCCGCATCATCGGCGATCTCGGCCAGTACCTTGTCGTACTGGCCCAGCATCAGCCAGGCCTTGCCCAGCAATGGCATCACTTGCTGCGCCGCCAAGCCCAGCGACTTTGCCTTGCGCAATTCTTTCTCGGCCGACAGCGCTTCGCCCGTGTCGATATAGATGCTGCCCAGCAGCAAGCGCGCCGCTGCATTGTCCGGCTCCTGTTGCAGCAGGTTCTTCAACTGGATGATGGCGGCGCGCGCCTCGCCCTTCTGGCGGTACTGCTGCGCGTCGGCCAGCAGCGATGCGCTGCTCTGCGTACCGTGGCACCCCGTCAGCAAGGGCAGCAGCAGGGTGCAGCACAGCGCGGCGGCCGGCAAGCCGGGGAAAGGGTGGGGCAGGGTACGGGCCATGGAAGTCTCCGGTAGCGGCGTGCGTAAAAGAGGGGCATGGCCTAGCTTAAAAAGATGGGCGCCGCTCTCCTTGATTGCGCTCAACAAGCCGCCGATTGTCCGCGCGCCTGCCTGCCGCCGCTCCGTATTCCTTGTTCCTGCTCAAGAATGGCCGGGCCGGCGACCGTAGAATTTCCCGGACGGCGATGCTCAGGCCGCAACCATTGGGAGCACATGCATATGGACAGCAAGCTGGATAGCAATGTGAATCACAAAGCCGGCGTGGTGGCGGTGGTGGGGCTCGGTTATGTCGGCTTGCAGCTGGCGGTGGCGTTCGGCATGCGCCAGCGCACCATCGGCGTTGACTTGTCGGCACGCAAGGTAGAAAGTTACCGCAACCATGTCGACCCCACGGGCGAAGTGAGCACGGAACAGCTGCGCGCGGCGCAGTGGCTGAGCGTGGGCTGCGATCCGGCCGAGCTGCAACTGGCCGATTTCATCGTCGTGGCCGTACCGACGCCCGTCGACAGCGCGCACAATCCCGATTTCTCCGCCCTGGCCGGCGCCAGCGCGGCCGTCGGCCGCCATATGCGGCGCGGCGCCACGGTCATCTACGAGTCCACCGTATATCCGGGCGCCACCGAGGAAATCTGCATCCCCATCCTCGAGCGGCATTCGGGCCTGCGCTGGAAGGAAGATTTTCATGTGGGCTTTTCGCCCGAGCGCATCAACCCCGGCGACAAGGACCACACCCTGCACAGCATCCGCAAGGTGGTCTCGGGCGACGACGACGCCACGCTGGACAAGGTAGCCGCCCTGTACGAAGGCGTGGTCGCGGCCGGTGTGCACCGGGCCTCGAGCATCCGCGTGGCCGAAGCGGCCAAGGTCATCGAAAACACGCAGCGCGACCTGAACATCGCGCTGATGAACGAACTGGCCATTATCTTTGACCGCATCGGCATCGATACTCTGGAAGTGCTGCAGGCGGCGGGCACGAAATGGAATTTCCTGCCGTTCCGTCCCGGCCTGGTGGGCGGCCACTGCATCGGCGTCGACCCGTATTATTTGACGCACAAGGCGGAAATGCTGGGCTACCATCCGCATGTGATCCTGGCCGGGCGCCGCATCAACGACGGCATGGCCAAGTTCGTGGCGGAAAAGACCATCAAGGAAATGGTGCGCGCCGGTTTCAAATTGAAAGGGTCGCACGTCAACGTGCTGGGCCTGACCTTCAAGGAAAATTGCCCGGACTTGCGCAACTCGAAAGTGGTCGACATGATCCACGAACTGCAATCGTACGGCGTGCAGGTGCATGTGCACGACCCCGTCGCCGATGGCCGCGAAGCGCTGGAAGAGTACGGTTTGACCCTGGAAAGCTGGGAACAGCTGCCGCAGGCCGAGGCCATCATCAGCGCCGTCTCGCACCAGGCCTTGCTGGCCCGTCCGCTGGCCGACTTCCAGGCCAAGGTGCTGGAAAACGGCTGCTTCATCGACATCAAGTCGCATTTCGACCCCCGTCCGCTGGAGGACGGCGGCCTGCACGTGTGGCGGCTGTGATGGCGCCCGACGCTGTCGATGCCGCAGCAGACATGGCGCAGGGGACGGCCGTCGGCATGGCAGGCCCGGCTGCCGGCGCCTACGCGCAAGCGCGTGCGCAACTGGCCAGCGAACCGCGCCGCTGGCTGGTGACGGGCGTGGCCGGCTTCATCGGCTCGCACCTGCTGGAAACCTTGCTGCGACTGGGCCAGGAAGTGCGCGGCCTGGACAACTTTATGACGGGCCACCGGCATAACCTGGAGCAAGTGCGCGCCAGCGTGGGCGAAGCGGCGTGGCGGCGTTTCACCTTCATCGAAGGCGATATCCGCGACCCGCAGGCGTGCGCGCGCGCGTGCGGCGCGCCGGCGCCGGCCGCCAGCAATGGCGACGGTAAGGCAGATAGGGGCGGCGGCAACTTTGGCGAGCACGGCCGTGCCGATCCGGGCGGCCCCGTCGCCGTCGCCGTCGATTTTGTGCTGCACCAGGCGGCGCTCGGTTCCGTCTCGCGTTCGCTGGAAGACCCGTTGCTGTGCCATGCCGTCAACGTCAGCGGTTTCCTGAACATGCTGGCCGCCGCGCGCGAGGCGGGCGTGCAGCGCTTCGTGTACGCCGCCTCCAGCGCCACCTATGGCGACCATCCGGCCTTGCCGAAAGTGGAACAGTACATCGGCGTGCCCCTGTCGCCGTATGCCTTGAGTAAATATGTCAATGAACTGTACGCGCAGGTGTACGCGCGCTGCTACGCCATGCAGACGGTGGGGCTGCGCTATTTCAATGTCTTCGGCCCCAGGCAAGACCCGCTGGGCGCCTACGCGGCCGTCATTCCCCGCTGGATCGCCGCCATGCTGGAGAGCCAGGCCGTGTACATCCATGGCGACGGCGCCACCAGCCGCGATTTCTGCTTCGTGCATAACGCCGTGCAAGCCAATATTCTCGCCGCCACGCGCACCGACCCGGCTGCCGTCAACCAGGTCTATAACGTGGCCGTCAACGCCCGCACCAGTCTGACGCAATTGCACGCCAGCATGCAGCAGATGTTGCTGGCCGCCCTCCCGCAGCACGTGCCGCTGGCACCCGAATATGGCGAATTTCGCGCCGGCGACGTGCGCCATTCGCAGGCGGACATCGCCAAGGCGGCCCGCTTGCTCGGTTATGTGCCCACGCACGACCTGGCGCAAGGCTTGCGGCACACCATCGCCTGGTATGTGGAACAAGCGGGCCTGGCGTGAGAGGACGCATCAGATACACATCAAATGCAAATTAAATGCGTCTTAAATGCACATCAAAGGCGTATCAAAATGCACATCCAGTGCACATCCAAGTACGTATCAAGTACGCATCAACTGCGCATGATGTCCGCATGAGGAGCCTGCGAGGTGGCCGCACTGGCGGCCGGCGTCCATGCTGCGCAAGGCGCGCATCGATACCGCACAGGCCCTGCGCCAGGTTTGCCGCTTAGTGCTGCACGGGCGCCGCCGTCGGGGCTGGGGGTGTTGCCGGCTTGGGCGGTTCGGGCACGCCGTCGCTCTTGCTGTGCAGGACACGGGGTGTGCCGCGGAAATCGGCTGTATACAAGGTGACGGGGCGGCGCCAGATGCGGGCGATATACGCCAGTACCTGTTCCGCCCGCTCCAGGTCGAGGCCGCGCCCATCGCGCTGGTGATCGTGGCGCAGCACCAGGCTGCCGTCGTCGTTGAGCAGGGTGACGGCGATGCACGGCGCGCCATAATTGTATTTGGGCGCCAGAATGGCTTCGCGGATGGCCCGCAAGTCGCGGCTGGCCAGGCGCGTTTCGCCATCGCGGCGGCTTTCATGCACGAACAGGCCCAGGCGGTCAGCCAGTTCCCCGTCCAGATAATTGCGGATGAAACTGCAATCGTCGTCGTCGCGGCAAATCTGGCGCGCCCTCGCCAGTCCTTCGCGCTCGATGATGTGTTCCCACATGCAAAAGCCCAGGTGATAGGGATTGACGGCCAGTGCCTGCTGGTGCTCGCCCGCGTAAGGGCGCACCACGTCCGAATGCGACTTGATGGCGGACAGATACAATGCGGGGGGCAGGAAGTCGGCTTCGCGCAGCAGCCGCGTATGCCAGTACGAGGCCCAGCCTTCGTTCATGATCTGGCAGGCGTACACGGGATAGAAGTAAAACGACTCTTCGCGCACGGCCAAAAAAATGTCACGTTCCCAGTCGGCCAGTTCCGGCCCATGCTGTGCGATGAACCACAGCAAGTCGTACTCGGCTTGCGGCGGCAGGAGCGGGTGTTGCGCCAGCCGCGCCCTGGCCGCCTCGCGCGCGGCCAGCGTGGCTGCCTCACCGGGCAAGCGCCGGTAGCGCAGGTCAAACGGGGCGTCTGCGGCGGCGTGGTCTGGCGTGCCCGCGACGCCGGCGGGCCCTGATGCTGCGGCATAGGGCGGGCGGTGCAGCTCGGCATGGATGTCCACATGCTGTTCCAGCGCCAGTGCCGCGTCGAGCACAGCTTCCACCTGCTCTTGCCCGTGCCGTTGCAGCGCTATTTCCAGACGCTGCGCCCGCGCCGCGCTTTGTTGCAGGATGTGCTGGCCTGCCATGGCGCCGAAGCGCAGGAACAGGGCATTGCGGCTGGCAAAGTCGGCGTGACCGAGCACATGCGCCGTGACGAGAGTGTTTTCAGCCACGGAATTGTGTTCCGCCATGTAGGCATAGCAAGGGTCGCCGGGAAACATGACTTCGAAAATGTGCGAATTGCCCATCTTCTGATGCACGAGCTGGTGGATGTAGCGCACGCCGAACGACCAGTGGCGCATGCGCACGGGCAAGCCATAGATGGCGATCTCGTTCATGAAATTGTCCGGCACCAGCTCGAACTCGACGGGCGAAAATGCCAGGCCCAGCTCGCGCGCCAGTGCTTCGATGCGCGCCGCGTAGCCGTCCAGGCCCATGGTGTCGACTCTGTCGGCCTTGTCGGCCTGGTCTGGCGCAGGGCCGTGGTTCCGGGCGTCAGGCCGCATCATGATGCTGTCTCCGTGTCGGCCGCTTCGTGCTGGAAGAACGTGCGGATGGCCGCCCACACATCGTCAGGCTTGCTGAGGATGCTGCTGTGCAAGGGCAAGCCCCGTCGCTCCTGCTCGGCGCACAGGCTGTGCATTTCCGTTTCCAGGCTGCGCGGCACGCCGGGCAAGGTTTCCACATAGCCCATATAGTTGAGCAAGGCGGCCAGTTCGCCCAGGCCCAGGCTGGCGGCAGCCCGGTCTTCGCTGAAATTTTCGCCATCGGAGGCATAGAACAGATAGGCGTTATAGCGCCCCGGCGCATAGTGTTCCTGCAGCAGTTCACGGCTCAGGCGAAAGGCGGCGGACGCCATGGTGCCGCCCATGCCATTGACTTGGAAGAATTCGGCTTCGGAAAATTCCCAGGCGCGCGTGGTATGGGCGATGAAGCGCGTTTCCACGCGCGCATACCTGCGCCGCAAGCCCTGCAAGGCAAAGAAAAAGAAGGATTTGGCCAACTTGCGCTCGGCTTGCGCCATGCTGGCCGACACGTCCAGCACGAAAAACACGACGGCATTCGTGCTGGGCCGGGGCTGTGCCAGCACCTGGCGGTAACGCAAGTCATCATTGGTGAAGGGCACGGGCTGCGCTTGCAGGGCGCGCCGCTTGATCGCTTCCTTGACGGTGCGGCGCCGGTCCAGGCGCGAGCGGGCGCCATGCCGGTCCAGGCCGCTGCGTACCAGCCGCACGTCGTCGATCGCGCCCAGCTGGCGCGGCTTCAGGTGCGGCAGCTCGAAGGCGTCCCACAGCCAGTCGAGGATGTCGTCGATGGGAAACTCCAGCAGCAAGCGCACCGCCCCCTCGCCATCGCCGCCCGGCGCACCGGCCTCTCCCGTGGCGGCAGGGCGCGCCGCGCGCAGGAGATCGCCGGGCTGGCCGTCACCCTGGCCTGCACCAACGCTGTTGCGCGCGGGCGCCAGGCGGAAATGCGCATGTTCCAGCAGGCGCATGGGCACTTGCACCGTGCGCTGCTGCGGTCCGCCGATCAGGTCAGGCGTGGCGATCAGCTCGGGCAAGTGCGCCTGCACGGCGTCGCGTACTTTCTGGTTGTGGCGCAGCCAGTCGCGCGCGCCGCGCGAGAACAAGCCATACCAGGGCCGGGCCAGGGCAGGCGCGGTGGACACTGGCGAAGTCGTAGTGGCCATGGTTATTCCTGCCCCAGCAAGGTGGTCACGTAGTTGAGCGCTTCGCGCGCGCTATGAGCGTCATAGCCGTATTCGTCCACCAGGCGCTGCTCGACGGCGGAAATCCTGGCCCGCACGTCGTCGTCGGGGCGCTTGGCCGAGCCGACCAGGTGCAGCACGTCGCGCCGCTGCTCGAACAGATATTGCTGGATGGCATCGTGCAATTGCGCATGGCTGCCCAGGCCAAAGGCCTCGCCCCGCTTGAAGGCGCTCATGGCTTTGCGCACCACTTCTTGACGGAACGACTGCTTGCCCGCGTCGCTGATATGGATTTTTTCTTCCACGGCCCGCAGGAAGCGCTCGTCGGGACGACGTTCTTCGCTGGTGATCGGATCACGGATCTGGCGGTTGTCGAGCATGGCTTCGACTTCATCGAGATATTTGCTCAGCAAGTCCTGTGCTTCTTGCTCGAATGACACGAACAAGGCCTTGTGCACGTCAGCCTTGACCCAGCGGTTATAGAAATCCTTGCGCGTGAGCACCAGGTAATCGACCCACTGGCGCTTGCGCCGCGGTTCGATGCGCGCATCGTTTTCGATGCCATCCTTCAGGGCCAGCAGCACATCCATGGTGGAGAGGCTGTTGCGCTGGGCGGAAATGATGGCGTGCGACAGAGCATTGATGACGAAACGGGGCGACACGCCCGACAAGCCTTCGTCGGGCGCCTTGTCGCGCTCGCGCAGGCGGCGGATGTCGGCATGCTGCAAGTCGTCGACATCTTCGTCCGCATACACGCGCAGTTTATTGACCAGCTCGGCTTCCTTGGCCTCGCTTTCGGGCAGGCGGCTGAGGATGGCGAACACGGCCGCCGCATGCAGCACGTGCGGATCGAGGTGCACGTCGCGGAAGGCGGGCGCGGCCGCCAGGATCAGCTTGCGGTAAATGCGTGCTTCTTCGCGGTAATTGAGCGTATACGGCACTTGCACGATGACCATGCGGTCGAGCAGCGCCTCGTTCTCGCTTTCTTGCAGGAATTTGCGAAATTCGGCCAGATTCGTGTGCGCGAGGATGGTTTCATCGAGGTAAATCAAGGGGAAACGTGACACCTTGACATTTTTTTCCTGCGTTAAAGTCAGCAGCAAGTACAGGAATTCGCGCTTGACCTTGAGGATTTCGATCATTTCCAGCATGCCGCGGCTGGCCGCATACACGGCGCCGGACCAGGACCAGGAGCGCGGATCGCCTTCGTCGCCGTACTGCGCCACTTTCGACAGGTCGACGGAGCCGACCAGGTCGGCCAGGTCGGCCGTGGTAGGGTCGTGCGGCGCATACGTGCCGATGCCGCAGCGGCCCGCCTCGGACAGGTGGATGCGTTCGACGGGCATGCGCAGGAAATCGCCCGCATACTGTTCTTCCAGACGGGCGCGGCAATGGGGGCACAATTCGCCATGCAACTCGGCGTCATAGCTGGCGCGAAAGTCGGCGCGCATGCTGTGCGGCACCAGGTGCAGCGGCGATTCGTGCACGGGACAGCCGGCGATGCCGTACAGCGCGCCTTCGCTGCTATGGCTGTATTCTTCCAGCCCCCGCTTGAGCAGGATCACCAGGGTCGACTTGCCGCCCGACGGCGGGCCCAGCAGCAGCAGCATGCGCCGGCCCACTTCGGAGCCGGCGGCAGCCGCCTTGAAGTAGGCGGCCACGCGGTCGATCGCTTCGTCGATGCCGAACAGCTCGTCGTCGAACAGGCGGCAGCGGAAGCGCCCGCTGTCATCGGTCTGGCCGTTCCAGCGCATCATGTCCCACAGGTACTGGTGCGCGCTGCGTGTCAGCAGGGCCGCGCGACCGGGCAGGATTTGCTCGATAAAGTCGGCAAAACTGCCGCGCCAGGGGCTGATGCGGTGTTTTTCCGCCCAAGCCGCCATGCCATGCACAAAACTGGCATGCTGGCCTGCTTGCTCGCCCTCAGGCGCGTCGTCGTGGCGTGTCGTACCAGGGCTCGTCATTGTTTCCCCATCCATACCGTTGCAGGCATTGCTGTTGTTGCTAACCTTGCTGCCGTGGAGCAGGCCCAATTCCAGCCTGTTGGCCAAGTATACGGCGGCGCCTCTGCCCGCACGCCTGATCTCGCTCAACCTTGGCGGGGGAACTATTTTTGCCCTTCTTTGACCCCTTTGGCGCAGGGCGGCCACGCACCTGCGCCATTCAATCCAGATCAATACCGGCCGGCGCGGCCCGCCCACACTGGATATTCAGAGCAAACCACGAGGAGAACATGATGATCGGCAATGAGAACGGTTTCAGCGCCCCGCCCGGCAGCAGTGGCCAGGGGCAAAGCGCGGACGATGAAGAGGCCATCGGCCAATTTTCCACCCCCGGCGCAGACGACAATACGATCGAGAGCGCATCCGTCTCGGACGTGCCCGACGCCTTGAGCGGCGTCAGCATGGAGTTGCTGGAAATCAAGCGCAGCATCGAAGACGGCATGCGCCAGTCCATTTCCCAGGCGGGCGGCGTGCGCGCCGCCGACGCCTTCAGCGACGGTGGCAATATCCAGGGCGTGTCCATCGGTTTGGGCGAGGGCGCCAGCGACAGCTCGTCGGGCGAACCTGGCTTGCCAGCCCTGACCCTGTACGTGGCCGAACCGACTTCCGTCGACCGTGCCAAGGCTGCCGTCGTGGGGGCCATGGGCGTGCGCGCCGTGGCCAGCGACCGGGTGCCCGTGAATATCGTCGTCACGGGCGTGATCGATGCGCAGCCGCACCGTTTCCGCTTGCGTCCGGCGCCGGGCGGTGTCTCGGTCGGGCATTTTCGCATCACGGCCGGCACCATCGCTTGCCTGGCCGTGGGGCGCAGCGCGCCGCGCAATAGCCGTTTGATGATTCTTAGCAATAATCACGTGCTGGCCAATTCCAACGGCGGCGCGTTCAACGACTGCATCGTGCAGCCGGGTCCCATCGATGGCGGGCGCTGCCCGCAAGACCAGGTGGCCGTGCTCGAGCGCTTCGTGCCCATCAATTTCAGCGGCGGCGTCAATTTTGTCGATTGCGCCACTGGCTGGGCCTGGCCAGACCGTGTGCGTCCCGAACTGGTCTACCTGAGCGGCGGCGTGCCAGCGTACTTCCGCATCAGCAATGCGCTGGCAGCGCCTGCACTAGGCATGCTGGTTGGCAAATCCGGACGCACGACGCAATTGACGCAGGGCCGCATCACAGGCTTGGGCGCCACCATCAACGTCAATTATGGCGGCGGCAGGATCGCGTTGTTCCAGGACCAGATCGCCATCACGGGCGTCAGCGGGGCATTCAGCGCGGGCGGCGACTCCGGCTCGTCCATCTGGACCTGGAACCAGCAGCGCAATCCCGTCGGCCTGCTGTTTGCCGGCGGCGGCAATATCACCTTTGCCAACCAGATGCGGCGCGTGGTGGTGGCGCTCGACATCAATTTGTACACTTGAGCATGGTCACGGAAAACGGCGCGGCGGCGTGATGCCACCTTGCACTGCGCCGCCTTTTGCACGATGATGATAGGGTCAGGTGTGGCTACCATGCATGGCCTGGCGGACAAGAGGCGCTGCCGTGCCTCCTTGTTCCACGCGTGCCATGGGCAGCATCAGGAGGATGTGTCATGTCAAACAGTAAATTCGTACAAGCGCCATACGCCGTCTTTGAGGATGCGGCCATGCCGTATTTGCCGGACGAGGCTGGTGGCTACGCGGTGGCGGGCCTCGCGCATGCCGCACCGCCGCCCGGCCGGCTGGAAGCGGCAAAGCGGCGCAACGAGCGGGCCCTGATGGCGATCGATGGGGTCGAAGGCGTCAGCCTGGGGCAGACCGCCATCGGCGGGGAAGCCCTTGTCGTGTATCTGCGCGATGCGTCCGTCAAGCGCCGCGTGCCGTCGCAGGTCGACGGCTATCCGGTGGAAACGAGCATCACGGGCCAGATCGATATCCAGCGCTGGTAGGGCGTGGTGACGTGTATGGCAGGCAAGAAAAGCCCGCTTGCGGGCCTTGCTTGCCATGCCTGCGCTGACCCTATTTGCTCAGGCGGGCTATCGCTTCGGCCACGCCCGCGCCATACGCGGGGTCGCACAGGGTGCAGTTGCCGATGTGGCGTTGCTTGACTTGCTCCGAGGCACCCGAGATGGCGCGCGCCGTATTGTCGAACAAGACTTGCTGCTGCGCCGCAGTCATCAGGCGGAACAAGGCGCGCGGCTGCGAATAGTAATCCTCGTCGACCCTGTGGTTCCAATGGTCGGCCGCGCCTTCGATACTCAGCGGCGGCTCGCGGAAGTCGGGCTGCTCGGCCCATTCCTGTTCGCTGTTCGGTTCATAACCCAGGGTGCCGCCCTGGTTGCCGTCGACACGCATCTGGCCGTCGCGGTGATAGCTGTGGAACGGGCACTTCGGCGCGTTGACGGGGATATGGCTGTGGTTGACACCGAGGCGGTAGCGCTGCGCGTCGCCATACGAAAACAAGCGGCCTTGCAGCATCTTGTCCGGCGAAAAACTGATGCCGGGCACCACGTTGGCCGGGTTGAAGGCCGCCTGCTCCACTTCGGCAAAGTGGTTGTCGGCATTGCGGTTCAGTTCCAGTACGCCCACCTCGATCAGCGGATAGTCGCCGTGCGGCCACACTTTCGACAGGTCGAAGGGGTTCAGGTGATACGTGCCTGCCTCTTTTTCCGGCATGATCTGCACGTACAGCGTCCAGCGCGGGAAATCCTTGTTTTCGATGCTGTCGTACAGGTCGCGGTGCGAACTTTCGCGGTCCTTGCCCACCAGCGCCTCGGCTTGCGCATCCGTCAGGTTTTCAATCCCTTGCTGGGTTTTGAAGGTGAACTTGACCCAGAAACGCTCGTTTTGCGCATTCAGGAAGCTGAAGGTATGGCTGCCGAAACCGTGCATGTGGCGGAAGCTGCGCGGCAAGCCCCGGTCGCTCATCACCACCGTCACCTGGTGCAGCGCTTCCGGCAGCGAGGTCCAGAAGTCCCAGTTGCTGTTGGCGCTGCGCAAGCCCGTACGCGGGTCGCGCTTGATGGCATGGTTCAAATCGGGGAATTTCAGCGGGTCGCGCATGAAGAACACGGGCGTGTTGTTGCCGACCAGGTCCCAGTTGCCTTCTTCCGTGTAGAACTTCAGGGCGAAGCCACGGATATCGCGTTCCGCATCCGCCGCGCCCCGTTCGCCGGCCACCGTGGAAAAGCGCGCAAACATCGGCGTTTGCTTGCCCACGGCGCCAAAGATTTTCGCCCGCGTATAGCGCGTGATGTCGTGCGTGACGGTAAACGTGCCATGCGCGCCGGAACCCTTGGCATGCATGCGGCGCTCGGGGATGACTTCGCGGTCGAAGTGGGCCAGCTTTTCCAGGAACCACACATCTTGCAGCAGGGCAGGGCCACGGGGGCCGGCCGTCTGGATGTTCTGGTTGTCGACGACAGGCGCGCCAAAGGCGGTGGTCAGCTTTTTCATTGGACTCTTTCTTATAGGGAGGTCAACGGACGAGCCAGGGCCTGCCCAAACACTGGCTGGGCTGAGCGTATGCGACGTTCACCTTGGCTGGTCCAGAGTAACAAATTTCTAAAAAGCAAATTCAGCGTGCGATTTCGAGGCTGGCGACAGCCCCGCCGCGTCCGGGGACACAGCCAGACCATCATAGCCTCTCGGCAATGTCTAGTCCAACACGATTGACCCAGCGCAAAGCGCAACGTAATTTTTCTGGCGCGCTAGCGACTTGGCTTAAAACTTGTTCCAGTTATTGTGCCGGTGTTCCGTCGCTTCCTTCATCAGGTGGCCCGCGCGCAAGGCATCGTTCGCTTGCACCGTCATGGCCAGTTCCTGGATTGCGGGCGGATATTCGTGGTGGGCCGCTTCTTCCAGCAGTACGTGGCCCTTGACCAGGTCGCGCGGCACACCGCGGCCTTCGCGGTAGGCGTTGTACAGAAGGAACATGGCATGTGGATTGCCCAGTTCGCTCGATTTCTCCAGCCAGCGCGCCGCTATCACGGGATCTTGCGGCACGCCTTCGCCATTTGCCGCCAGCAGGCCCAGCATCAATGCCGCCTTGGCATGCCCTTGCAGCGCCGCTTGCCGGTACCACAGCCAGGCCTGGCCGGGCGTGGCCGCGCGCCGCATTTGCCCCAGTTCGAAGGCCGCTTCCGTGTCGCCGGCGCGGGCCGCCTGTTCGAACAGACTCAGCGCTTCTGCGCGGCGTTCCGGCCGGGCCTGGTAAATCAGCGCCAGTTCGCGCTCGGCGACGGGCATGTCCTTGCCGGCCCAACTGCGCACCTTGCGCTCGGCCTGGTGGTCGCCCGCCTGGCGCGCGTGCATGGCAACGGCTTCGATTTCCGCCGGCGTGGGTGGCGGCGATGCCTGGCAAGCGGCCAGGACGGCGGCCAGCACGACGGCGGGGAGGGAGAGTGCGTGTTTCATCGGGATCACCTTTCATCAAAACGGGCCGGAACTGCCGCAGTTCCGGCCCATGGACCTTACTTGCTCAGGTCGATGCGGTACTTGGCGAAACCGCTGGCGTCGAGCCCGCCTTCGGCCGCCACGTTGGCGATGCCGCTGCCTTGCGCCAGCGCCAGGTGGCCGGGCGCCGAGCGCAGGATCACGGGACCGGCCGTGGCCGTCTTGACGAAGCTCCAGCTGCGCGCGCTGCCATTGCTTGCCAGGGTCACCTTGCCGCCCTTGGTGCTCAGCGACGCCAGGTAGTTGCTGACCACGGCCTGGTTCGCATCGGGCGACTTGATGATGGTCTTGCTGCCATCGATGCCCGGCACGGCGCCGCCGCCGCCGGCGCGGTAGTCGTTGGTAGCGACGATGAAATCATCGCCATCGGCCACGGGTGCACCCTTGTACGTGAGGTTGACGATGCGGCTGCCCGGCTTTTTCGTCACGTCGATCTGGTACGTGAGCGCATTGTTTTCCGCATAGAACACGTCGTAGTTATAAATCGTGCCATACGACGGCACCAGGTCTTGCTCGGCAGTACTGGCCGGGTCGATCTGGCCAAATTGCTTGGCAGACGTTTCCAGCCAGGCCTTCAAGTCCGAACCCTTGATTTTCACGGCCTGCAGGTTGTTATTGCTATATAAATACAGGTCGCCCGGATTGCGCACTTGCAAGCCGATTGGCGCGGCCGGCGTCGCGCCTGCGGCCACGTCCGTGAAGTCCGACGGCCCGTTGCGGCCTGCCTTGAATGGTGCGCTGCACGAGATGACGGGGATGTTCTTGTAGCTGGACAAGGTCGCATCCGTGCTGGTGGCGATGAAATTCTTCACGTAGTCGAGCTGTGCCTGGTTCACCAGCTGGATGGCGCTGACGTCGCCCACCAGCGCGAAATAGGCGGACATTTCGAAATCCGTGCTGATGCCCAGCGGCTGCCTGGCGTAGGCGATGGTGGCCGCGTGCTCGGTGGCCACCAGCGGTGCAATGGCCGGGTCGGCTTTCACCAGGGTCTTGCCGTCCGTGTATTTGAAGCCACGCGATTCCACCGTCGTCTTGGCCGGCTGCACCACCCATTGGCCGCCTTGGTACGCCATCGTCAGCTTGATGATGCCCAGGCGGCGGCCCCAGCTTTGCGCCATGACGGTGGGCACGCCGTTCACGAAGCCGTTGACGGCGTCGATCTTCGCGCTGGCCGGGAAGGCGGCAAACGAGGCGTCCAGCGCGGCCGCGCCTTCTTCCTTGCCTTTCGGGAAGATCAAGTGCGAATGGCCGATCATCAGGGCGTCGATGCCCGTGCTGGTCAAGTGATAGCTGCCGTTTTCCATCTTCGGGCTGTAGGCGCTCGTGTCCAGGCCGCCATGCGACAGGGCCACGACGAGGTCGGCGCCCTTGTTGCGCAATTCCGGCACATATTGCTTGGCCGCTTCCTGCACGCCCGTCACGCTGACCTTGCCAGCGAGCACTTTCTGGTCCCATTCGAGGATTTGCGGCGGCACAAAGCTCAGCACGCCCACATTGATCTTAACGCTCAGCTTGCTGCCATCGGGTGCCGTGGCGGTGAAATCGCGGGGCAGCACGGTGTAGGGCTGGAAGATGGGCTTGCCGCTGGACACGCCGACGACATTGCTCAGCACGGAAGGGAAGGCGGGCGCACCGCAGGTTCCCGTCGGCTTGGCCACGCCTGGAATGCCGAAATCCGTGTTGGTGATCTGGCTAAGGTAAGGCAAGCCATAGTTGAATTCGTGGTTGCCCATGCCGCCCGCATCGTACTTCAGCGCATTCATGGCCTTGTGCACGGCCAGAGTGCCGGAGCAGGGCACGGGCGCGGCCACGGCTTGTAAATCGGCCAGCAGGGTGCCCTGGATGACGTCGCCATCGTCGAGCAGCACATTGTTCGGGTTTTCCGCGCGCGCCGCCTGGATCAGGGTGGAGGTGCGCTCCAGGCCTAGGCTGGTGTCTTCGGCCAGCGCATAATAGTTATAACTGAGGACATTCGAATGGATATCCGTCGTTTCCAGCAGCGCCACCGTGACCGTCGTGCCTTCAGGAATGACCTGCGCCGTCGTCGAACCGCCGTTGCAGCCGACCAAGCCCACACTTGCCAGCGCCGCCAGCATGACCCAATTTGTTTTCATTACCGCCCTCGGAAAGATTCAAAGGACGCGACTGTAACGCCGCCATATGACGCGGCGATGACAGCCGTGCAGGGCGCATGGATGCAGGGGGCGGGAATTAATCCGTTACCCGGCGAACAGACAGATTTGCCGCAGTGGTCGATGGCGGATTCGCGTACAGCGTCGCCAGCACATCCCAATAGGCTGCGGAAATCGCGGGGCCATTACCAAATCCATTGAAATGGTTGGCCAGCCCAAGCGCATGGCCAAACTCATGTGTCACGATATCCTGGGTGACGTCGCAATGTCCATTCCCCAGATTCAGATACACGGGATTGGAGGCGATGCCATTCTGGCTGCCTGGTTGAATCGGATTGCCCATATTTTTTCCTGTCGCCACATTGGCACAATAACTGGCGTAATCCGTGGAGTTCGGTGGCACATACGAGGTGCCATAACTGACGTGAATATAATTACCGCTTGCCGGGATGGAATTGACCGCATCGAGCACTAAAAGACCCCGCAACTTCGTATTAATCTGCGCGATCGCGTTTTGCGTCTTGCCCGAGTAATCGAGTTCGGTGGCATTGCCAGCTGCCGGCGGCGTGACATACACGCTAACGTGCTGTTGCGGCGTCCCTGGCCAGCGCCAGGTGCCGGCAGGACGATTCGCGCTTGAAAATTCAATATTACTGGACTTGATATTGGCAATGACATCGCCATCGTTCGCGCTGACATTGCCGCCGCCGCTACACGCTGATAATCCACCACAGACCAGGGCCATCGCAATCAAGTTTAATTTCATCTTGTTTCTCATGTTGTCATCGTTTTGGCAGGGCCAGGAAACCGCCTGCATATAAAAGCCGAAGGCTTGCAAGATTATTAACTACGCCGGGATTGTACCTCAGTCATTATTAAAAAATACCGCGCTATCGGTCTGCCATTCTGCTTGATATCGATGGCCACGACGACCACAGTCTGCCTTCCACGGAATAGCCCGGAACGATGGCTGCACAAATGCAAGTAAGTTGCATTATAATTGCAAACGCAATCAACTTGCATTAGATGATGCAAACTCCCTTAGCTGACTCCACTTCGAAGGAATCCCATGCCGCAACTCCAGCGCAAACTCCCCGTCACCGTCCTGTCCGGCTTTCTCGGCGCCGGCAAGACCACCTTGCTCAACCACATACTGCGCAACCGCGAAGGCAAGCGCGTGGCCGTCATCGTCAACGACATGAGCGAAGTCAATATCGACGCCTCGCTGGTGAAGGACAGCGCCGAGGCGACGGGCGCGGCCCTGTCGCGTACGCAAGAAAAACTGGTGGAAATGTCGAACGGCTGCATCTGCTGCACCTTGCGCGACGATTTGCTGCTGGAAGTGCGGCGCCTGGCGCTTGAAGACCGCTTCGATTACTTGTTGATCGAATCGACGGGCGTGGGCGAGCCGATGCCCGTGGCCGCCACCTTCGACTTCGAGGACGAGCACGGCGACAGCCTGAACGACGTGGCGCGCATCGACTGCATGGTCACCGTGGTCGACTGCGCCAATCTGCTGAGCGACTTCCACAGCGAAGACAGCCTGGAGCAGCGGGGAGAAACGGCGGGCGAGGGCGACGAGCGCCAGCTGGCCAATTTGCTCACGGAACAGATCGAGTTTGCCAATGTCATCGTCCTCAACAAGGTCGACATGGTGGCGGCGGACGAGCGCCTGCGCGTGCTGGCCATTTTAAAAGCCCTCAATCCCGGCGCGCGCATCATCGAAACCAACCAGTCCATCGTGCCGCTCGATGCCATCCTGGGCACGCATCTGTTCGACCTGGAGCAGGCGGCCGCCATGCCGGGCTGGGCCCAGGAACTGGCTGGCGTGCACACGCCGGAGACGCAAACGTATGGCATCAGCAGCTTCGTCTACCGGGCGAAAGAGCCGTTCCACGCGCAGCGCCTGCATGACTATATTTCCCAGCCGATTCCAGGCGTGGTGCGCAGCAAGGGCTACTTTTGGCTGGCCAGCCGCCCCGAATGGGTGGCCAGCCTGTCCGGCGCGGGCAAGCTGATGAATATCGAGCCCGTGGGCCTGTGGTGGGCCTCCGTGCCGACGGAGCGCTGGCCCACGGATGCCGAGTCGCTGGCGGAAGTGAAGGCGGGCTGGAGCGAAACGTATGGCGACCGCTACCAGGAACTCGTCTTCATCGGCCAGGACATGGACCAGGCTGCCATCGAGGCGAACTTGAGGAAATGTCAACTCAACACCACGGAAACGCGCCAGGGCATGGCCGCCTGGCGCAAGCTGCCCGATCCATTTCCACTATGGCAGCGCATGGACGAACTGGAAGACCAACCTTGAACAGGACTACACCATGACAGAACTGATCCCCGTCACCATCATCACGGGTTTTCTCGGCAGCGGGAAAACCACCTTGCTCAAGCGCATATTGCAGGGCGATCACGGCGTGCGCATCGCCGTGATCGAAAATGAATTCGCCGCCGAAAGCATCGACCATGGCTTGCTGGTGCAGGACAGCGACGAGCAGATCGTGGAAATGAACAATGGCTGCATCTGCTGCAGCGTGCGCGGCGACCTGATCCGCATCCTGGGCGAGCTGCACGCGAAACGCGCAGCCGGGACGATCGCCTTCGACCACGTGATCATCGAAACGACGGGCCTGGCCGCGCCGGGACCCGTGGCGCAAACCTTTTTTGCGGAGCCGTCCATCAGCGAGTGCTATCTGCTGGACGCCATTTTGACCGTGGTCGATGCGCGCCATGCGCAGCAGCAATTGACGGCGCACAGGGAGGCGCAGGAGCAGGTGGGCTTTGCCGACCGCATCCTGCTGTCGAAGACGGACCTGGTCAGCAAGGACGCGCTGGCCGCGCTGCGCCAGCGGCTGGTCGCCATGAATGGCCGCGCCGGCATACAGAAAGTGCGCTTCGGCAATGTGCCGCTGCGCGACATCCTGAACATCCGCGGCTTCAATGTGAACGCCATCGTCGAGCTGGAGCCGGATTTCTTGGGAGAACTGGGCCACCGCCATGGCGACGGCGTGCAATCGTTCGTCTACCACCAGTCCCAGGCCCTCGATATGTTGCAGGTGGAAAACTTTCTCGATGCCGTGGTGCAGCTGTTCGGCACCCAGCTGATGCGCTACAAGGGCATTTTGTACGTGGCCGACTTGCCATGCCGCGCCGTCTTTCAGGGCGTGCACATGCTGATGGGCTCGGAGCTGGGCGCGCCGTGGCGTGATGATGAAACGCGCGCCAGCAAGATCATCTTCATCGGCCGCGACTTGCCGCAGGAAATGCTGATCCGCGGCCTGGACCGCTGCGTAGTGGACAGTCCGGCCAAGGTGGCGGCATGAGCGTGGAAGCGGACTTGCCCGCCGTGGCGTTGATTCTCCTGCTCGGCATGCGGCATGGGCTGGAGCCGGACCACATGGCCGCCGTCGACGGTCTCACTTTGCGCAGCCAGGCCGTCGATCCGCGCTGGACACCGTGGATGGGCGCGCTGTTTGCGCTGGGGCATGGCCTCTGCGTGCTGGCCATCGTGGCCGTCGCCGCTCTGGCATCAGGGCAATTTACGCCCTCGCCAGCCCTGTTCGGCTGGCTGGAATGGCTGCCCATCGTCATGTTGCTGCTCATCGCCGCCCTGAATGCGCGCAGCTTGCTGGCCGGCGCGCAACTGGCCGAGGTGCGCGGCCGGCTGCTGCCGCAGTCGCTGCAGGGCGCGTCCGGGCCGCTGGGCGCCATCCTCGTCGGCATGCTGTTCGCGCTGGTGTTCGACACGGCCCTGCAGGCGGCGGCCTGGGGTTATGCGGCCGTGGCCCTGGGCGGCATGGGGCCGGCCTTGCTCACGGGTACGGTGTTTGCCGTCGGCATGGGTGTGACGGATACCTTCGATGGCTGGGTCACGGCGAAAGTCATGCGCAGCGGCACGATTGACATCGTGCGGGCCTTCCGGCGCCGCCTGGGCTGGCCCATCGTCACCATCTGCGTGGCCATGGCCGCCTGCATGGCCGCCGGCAAGCTCGATCCCGCCTGGTCGCTGCCGGAAAGCGCGATGGCGGCGCTGGGCGCGGCCATGGTATTGCTGATGGCGGCACTGTACGGCTGGACCTTGCATGGCTTGCGCCGCGTGCGTGCGTGAGGGAAGGGCGTGGGTATAATGGGAAAAAACTGCCGAGTCTTCCCATGCCCGCACCCGATATCGTCATCCGTCTGCTGACGCCAGCCGACACCGCCGCCTTTTGCGCACTGCGCCTGCGCGCCATCGCTGACTCGCCCAGCTCGTTTTCATCGTCGCGCGAGGATGAACTGGCGCGCACACCAGAAGAACACACGCAGCGCATCGCCGGCGGCCCCATGCAGCGGGGCTTTGGCGCCTTCGATGGCGAACGCCTGGTCGGCTTTGCCGGCTTGCGGCGCGAACCGCTGCGCCAGCTGGCGCACAAGGCTGTGTTATGGGGCGTGTTCGTCGACGTGACGCAGCGGGGCCGTGGCGTGGCGCGGCGTCTGGTCAACGCCTGCATCGAACAGGCCGAGACGGACCCTGCCATCATGCAAGTGCATTTGAGCGTGAATGCGGAAAACAATGCCGCACGCCAACTGTATGAATCGCTGGGATTTATCGCGTATGGCACGGAACCGCGCTCGATGCGCGTGGGCGAGCTGTTCTATGACGAACATCACCTGGCTTTGCTGCTCAAGTGATGTTTCGGGGGAATTATTTACAGCGCGGGCACAGGCCCTTGATCAAATAATCGACTTCGCCGCCGCTGAAACCTTCCGGCAAGAGCACGGGCGGGGGCAGCTTGACTTCATTGAAGCAGGTGACGTTCGCGCATTTGGTGCACTGGAAATGCGCGTGTTCGTGCGCCTGGTGGCCGGCGCCGGCGCTGAAGCGCCACACCTGGTCGGCACCGGCGATGCGGTGCACCAGTTCATTTTCCGTCAGCCATTCCAGCACCCGGTACAGGGTGACGGAATCGATATCGCTGTCCTGCGACAGTGCCTGCTGGATTTCATGGTGGGTCAGCGAACGGCTTTGCGCCATTAAAAAGTCAAGCACCTTCACGCGCGTCTTGGTGACGCGGGCGTTGGTGTTGCGGATCAGCGATTCGGCTTGCGGTGTAGAAGATGATGTCAACATGATAGGCCTGCTTGCGGGGGATCGGCTGGCGGCGTCATCGCCGTGCCTTAGCCACCCTCTGGGCCATATCTTAGCATGCGTGCCGCACCGGATGGAACGGCGTCATGGTTTGAATGTCCAATAGCGGCCAGCCAGCGTATCGACGGGGTCGAGAAAGCGCTGGTCGGCGCGCGCCTGGTTGCGTATCAGATAAAACATGTCGGACAGAGCCGAGCGCTTTTCCGCAAAGTAGGAGTGCTTCATGAAGCTGGTGTCGACCCCGGTGGCGTCGATGGTTTCCACGCCCGCCACGATCAGCATGCCGGCGCCGCTATCGCCCGCGCGCGGGTAGCCGTGCACGGCTTTCGAGGCAGCCAGGGCCAGGTCTTGCGACGAGGCATACAAAGTGACGGGGTTGCGCGCTCCGGCCAGTTGCGGCGCGATATCGTGCTTGAAGATCGCCGCGTCGATGTCGGGCGCGGAGAGGATGAGCTCCGTGATTTTTTGCGCCAGCTGCGGCTGCGTGGCCAGCAAGTCGGCCACGGCCCGCGCCAGCCCGCGGCTACCCATGCTGTGCCCCACCAGATACACTTGCGCCGCCTGCGTGCTGGCGAGAAAGTCGGCCAGGAAGGCCGTGATATGGGGCGTGCTCCATTCGATATTGTTTTCATCGACGGTGTAGCCGGCCAGGTCGCCGCGCGACGGCCAGCTGTAGAACACGGGCGCGCCGTCGAAACCCAGGTCGTAGGCCATTTGCCCAGTGCGCCGCGCCGCATCTTCGAAACTCACGTTGTAGCCGTGCACGAAGACAAAGGCGCTCTTGCCGGCCGAGGCGCGGATCTGGATTTTTAGTGCTGCAAAGAAGTTGTCGTGGTCCTGCACCTCGGCCGACAGCAGCACCACGTGCTTGGCCGGGTCGTCGCGAAATTCCAGGCGCCACAGCGACGGCGACTCCAGCTGGCCCATGCGGTGGTCGCGGGGGATGCTGATGTCGCAGCTGCCATAGCTGAGCGGACCGTTGCCGCCCATGACGTTGCGTTCGCCGCTGAAGCGCTGCGCCGGCGGCTTGCCCACGTCGCGCTGGCGGTCCGTGGCGAAATACACTTTGACCACCGCATAATTCGAGACGACGGCGCTTTTGTCGGCCGGGACGGGCATGGCTTCCACGTCGGGCGCCTGGAGAAAAGGCCGCTGCAGCGCATCGAGCAAGCCTTGCGCGGCAAACAGGGTTGCCATGTCGTCCGGCACGTTTGCCGTGGCCAGGGCGGCCGACAGGGCCAGTTGCAGCCGGATATTGGCAGAATCGGTTTCCAGCGCGGCGATGGCGGCCAGGATGGCGGCGGCGCTGTCGAACTTGGCGATGGCCAGCTTGAGGCGTTGATAGTGGCTGGCGACGGCCTCGGGCGCGTGGCCGGGCGCGCCATGCCCGATGGCTGCCACCACAGCGGAAGTGATCAAGTCCATGCGCCACCTGCCTTTCAGGTCAATCTGGATTGAATGTCAACCGATATTGCCATAAAAGCACGCGCAAAGCGACTTGTCCAGCACCGCGCGCAGGCGGTGCGCGGCAGATCAATGCTGCTTGTCGTCGCTGAACTGCTGCGCCAGCGATTGCAGGGGCGCCACGGTCAGGCCGCCGCGGCTTACGTGCTCGGGAATGGCCACGCGCACTGGCTTGCTGTGCATGTTGGCGGACGACAGCACGTTCGTCGTGGTCTCGGGCGCCGCATTCCACACGGGATCGACGATGCCTTCGAACACATGTTTCAATTGTTCGCCCCAGGTATCGCGGATCATGCGGAAATACTGGTTCTTTTCATCGATGGTGACGAAGCGCGTGACGGCCAGGCTGCCCGTCTCGTAGACGAGCAAATCGAGCGGCAAGCCGACGGAAATGTTCGAGCGCAAGGTCGAATCCATGGAAATAAGGGCGCACTTGGCCGCCTCGTCCAGGCGCGTGAACGGGTTGATGACCCTGTCGATGATGGGCTTGCCATATTTCGCTTCGCCGATCTGGAAATACGTGTTTTCATCGTGCGATTCGATGAAATTGCCGGCTGAATACACCTGGAACAATCGGCAGCGCTCGGCGCCTATCTGGCCACCTAAAATGAAGCTGACATTGAAATCGATGCCGCAGTCGGCCAGGGCCTTCGCTTCGCGCTGGTGCACGGTGCGCACGGCGTCACCCACGATACGCGCCGCATCGTACATGCTGGCCACGTTCCAGATGCTGCGTCCATCCGCATCCACGTGTTCCGAGACGATCTGGCGGATCGCTTGCGAGATCGACAAGTTGCCGGCCGTCATCAGGACCAGCATGCGGTCGCCCGGGTTCTCGAACACGCTCATCTTGCGGAAGGTGCCCACCTGGTCCACGCCGGCATTGGTTCGGGAGTCGGACAGGAAGACCAGGCCTTCGTTGAGGCGCATGCCTATGCAATAAGTCATCGTCGTAAATCAAGTCAAAGGGGGAGCATTCTACACCAGCCGGGCCGAGCTACCTGCTGGCAAGGCCCGGCCAGCCTCATTCTTGCCACTATACGGGCACGATCTGCACATCGACTCGTAAGGTTTCCGTGCCACCACCCTGGCGCACGCCGCGCACGGGCGCCGCCGAATCGTAATCGCGTCCGATGGCCAGGCGGCAATACGCGTCCGTCATCAGCCGCGCGTGGGTCACATCGATGCTGACCCAGCCCGCGAAATCCGCGTCTTCCGTCCAGGCATCGACCCAGGCATGGCTGGCCGCATGGCCCGTCGTGCCCGGATCGATATAGCCGGAGACATAGCGGGCCGGGATGCCCCAGGCGTGGCAGCAAGCGAGGAACAGATGCGCGTGGTCCTGGCACACGCCGCGCCCCAGGGTCAGCGCGTCGCCGGCCGTGGTGGTGACCATGGTGGCGCCGCTTTCATAGGCCACCTTGCCGACGATGTGCTCGGCCAGGCGCAGCAAGTGGCCCGTGCCTGCCGTGACGCGCTGGTCCGGCAGGCTGGCGGCCGCCAGTTCCAGAATAGCGGGATTGGCCTGCGTCAGGGCCGTCGGCATGGTAAACAACAGCGGCGACAAGGTATCGATCAGGTTCAACCGTCCCTTGTGCGGGTAAATGGTTTCCACCACGCCGTGCGCCACCAGGCTCAGCGACTGGTGGCTGCCGTTAATCGTCAGCATGTGCGACAAATTGCCGTAGGCATCCGTATAGGCGTGGCACTGTCCCGGCGTGGTGATTTGCCAGGAGAGGGCCCGCTGCTGCGGCTCGATACGCGGCGTCAGGTGCAGCTGCTGGATGGTGTAGGCCAGCGGCGCACTGTAGGCGTAGTGGGTTTCGTGGCGGATGGTGAGCTGCATCAGGCCGCCAGGGGAACGAGAAAGTCGCGGCTGACCCGGTTGCCCAGGTCATAGATGTTTTCCAGAAACTCCGTCAAGGTATGGTGCAAGCCCGCCTTCATGATGTCGTCGATATGGCCGAATTTTAACTCGGCATGCAGCTTGCCGGCAAAACGCTCTGTATCGGCGGATACATCGTTGCGGATATGCTTTAAATTTTCCACCACGTCATCCATGCAGGCAAGTAAAGACCTGGGCATGTCGCCGCGCAACATCAGCAACTCCGCCACCCGCGCCGGGGTGATCACGTCGCGATACACCTTGCGGTAGATTTCGAAGCCGGAAACGGAGCGCAGCAGGGCCGCCCAGTAGTAAAAGTCGCGCTGGGTGATGTCTTTCGAGGTGTCGCGCGCGCCGTGGAACTTCACGTCGAGGATGCGCGCCGTATTGTCGGCCCGCTCCAGGAAGGTGCCCAGGCGAATGAAGTGGATCGCTTCGTCCTTGAGCATGGTGCCCAAAGTGACGCCGCGCGACAGATGCGAGCGGTACTTGACCCATTCGAAGAAGGCGCTGGGGTCCGTCTCCAGCAGATTGCTGTTCAAACGTTTTTGCATGTCGAGCCAGGTGGCGTTCTGGATTTCCCACACTTCCGTCGTCAACGTCCCCCGCACGGCGCGGGCGTTTTCGCGCGCGCCCGTCAGGCAGGCGAGGATGGATGACGGATTGTTCGGGTCGCGCACCATGAAGTCGAGCACGTCGCGCGTGTGGAAGCGGCCATATTGATGGTCGTACGCGCTTTGCAGCTCGGAAATACCCAGGGTGGCGCGCCAGCCCTGTTCCGCGTCCTGCTCGGACTGGGGCAGCATGGACGTTTGCATGTTGACGTCCAGCATGCGCGCCGTGTTTTCCGCCCGCTCCGTGTAGCGGGCCATCCAGAACAAATGATCGGCAGTGCGGCTCAGCATGTTTTCTCTCCTGCAAAAGCAGATGTCTCTTCCAGTACCCAGGTATCCTTGGTGCCCCCCCCTTGCGAGGAATTGACCACCAGCGAGCCTTCGCCCAGCGCCACGCGGGTCAGGCCGCCTGGCACCATGGAAATGGTCTTGCCGGACAGCACGAACGGGCGCAAATCGATATGGCGCGGCGCGATGCCGGCGTCCACATAGGTTGGGCAGGCGGACAGAGCAAGGGTCGGCTGGGCGATGTAGCCGCCCGGATTGGCCAGCAGGCGCTGGCGGAAGTCCTCGATCTGCGCTAGGCTGGACGCCGGTCCCACCAGCATGCCGTAGCCGCCCGCGCCATGCACTTCCTTGACGACGAGTTTTGCCAGGTTCGCCAGCACGTAGGACAAATCGGCGCTCTTGCGGCACTGGTAGGTGGGCACGTTGTTCAAAATCGGCTCCTGCGACAGGTAGAATTTGATCATGTCGGGCACGAAAGGGTAGATCGACTTGTCGTCCGCCACGCCCGTGCCGATGGCGTTCGCCAGGGTCACCCGTCCCGCGCGATACACGGACAGCAGGCCCGGCACGCCCAGCGAGGAATCGGAGCGGAAGGCCAGCGGATCGAGGAAGTCGTCGTCGACGCGGCGGTAAATCACGTCGACGCGCTTCGGTCCGCGCGTGGTGCGCATGTACACGGAATTGTCGTTGACAAACAAATCCTTGCCTTCCACCAGTTCCACGCCCATTTGCTGGGCCAGGAACGCGTGCTCGAAGTAGGCCGAGTTGTACATGCCGGGCGTCATGACGACGACGGTGGGGTCGTCCACGCCCATGGGCGCGACGGAGCGCAGGTTGTCGAGCAGCATGTCCGGGTAATGGTCGACGGGGGCGATGCGGTTGCGGGCGAACAATTCCGGGAACAGCCGCATCATCATCTTGCGGTCTTCCAGCATGTAGGACACGCCGGACGGCACCCTTAAATTGTCTTCCAGTACATAAAATTCGCCCTGGCCCGCGCGCACGATATCGACACCGGCGATGTGGGCGTAAATGTCGGAAGCGACGGCAATGCCCTGCATTTCCGGGCGGTACTGGGCATTCTTGTAGATTTGCTCGGCAGGAATGATGCCCGCCTTGATGATATTTTGCTCATGATAAATATCATGGATGAACATATTCAAGGCTTGCACGCGCTGCACCAGGCCCGTCTGCATCTGCGCCCATTCGGCAGCGGGAATGATGCGTGGGATGGTGTCGAACGGAATCAGGCGTTCCGTGCCGGCATCGTCGCCATACACGGCGAAGGTGATGCCGACGCGGCGGAACGTCAGGTCGGCTTCGGCCCGCTTGCGGGCGATGGTCTCGGGGGATTGCTGCGCCAGCCAGTTGTCAAATTCACGATAGTGTTCACGTACCTTGCTGTCCGTCCCCACGTCATTTGCAGTCATTTCATTGAAAAAATTTGCCATGTTGTGATTTCCCTTGAGCCGTGTCTAGGTATAGCTCAGCAGGAAGCGTGCCAACAGGGCGGACGGGAACAGGTGCAAATATGACCACTTTTGTGGCGTTGTACCGTTCTTCGCACCGCTTTGGTGCGCTAGCTGTCACACTTGGGAGCGCCAGCGGGCGGGACGAAGGGACGGCAATCGACGGGCACGTCGAAGATGAAGCTGGTGCCCGTTTCCGGTGCGCTGTCGACGGCGATGCTGCCGCCGTGGCTTTCGGCCACGTTCTGCACGAAGGGCAGGCCGATGCCCCAGCCCGGCGCGGGACTGTCGTTTTCGCGGCGCAAGTAGTCGAAGATGCGCTCGGCCTGTTCCGGCGCGATGGCGTGGCCGCCATTGTGGACGGTGAGGATCAGGCGTTCGTGCACGGCTTCCACGTGCACATTGACGGGTGCGTCGTCGCCGTACTTGAGGGCGTTGGCGAGCAGGTTTTCCAGCACGCGCCGCAGCGAGTTCTCGCACCACCAGCCGGTGACGGACTGCCCGCTGACCTGGCATTTTCCGGGCCGCTGCAGGTTGACCTGGCCGGCCACGGCGTGCACCAGCGGCAGCACGTCGAACTGGCTCAGCACCAGCGGCAGCCGCTGGCCCCGGTGGTAGCTGAGGCTATCGAGCAATTCCTCGATCATGCTGTCGAGCCGTTTGCTGTGCTCGGCAATCTTGTGCGCCAGCAAGACCACCCGTTCCGGGTCCGCCGGCCGCAGCAGCAACTGGGCGCTGGTGCTGATGACGGCCAGGGGATTGCGCATGTCGTGCGACAGGCCGGCGGCGATGCGGCGCCGGAAGCCTTCGTGCATGCTGGTAAATTCGCGTATCGATTCGCGGATGCCCACGTCGATCGAGGCGTTGATCACCTGCCAATCCTTGCCGCGCAAGCTGATGCCGGACGCGTGCGCAACGGCGGCAAAGCAGTCGCGGAAGATCTGGTATTCCTGGATCACCTGTTCCGGCCCGTAATTGGTCATGCGCGCCCGTTCATTGCCATGCACGGCGGGCACGTTGCTGTTGCTGGCAGCGTTTTCGCGCGGGTGGCCCGGCGTGAGCGCTTCGGCCAGGTTGTCGAAAAAGGCGGGCAAAGTATTGATGAGTATGGGCGTGAGCAACTGGTCGGCGCCGCGCACGCTGGCGCGCACGCGCTGCTCCCAGGCGCTGAGGACGGCATCGCGCATGGCGAAGAGGCGCCGCGCGCGCTGCAGTGGATGGCGTGCGCTGGCCTGGCGATCCGCCTGATGATCCGTGGCAATATTCACCTGAACTCCCTGACAGGAATGGCTATGCTCGGAATAGTATGCGCCTAATCGGCCTGCAGGGAAACGCCTTATTGTCCAGTTTCGGCCAGCCGCAGGGCCGCATGCAGGCGCGAAAGCGAGGCTGACCAGTCGGCTAGCGAAAAGTTTTGCGGATCATCATGACCGTTCGCAAAGCCCGTATCGAGCACGGCGTGGAGGGCGGGGATCAGCCACGTGCCCTTGCGCACGCTGGCGGCGATATACAGCAGGGCCAGCCGGTCGTATTGCGCGGGCGTAAAGCCGGGATCGGGCGCCAGTCCGTCGTTGCCCTTGCCGCCAGCGGGCACGGAATGGCGCGGCTGCACCAGCTCCACGTGCAGGAACAGGCCCGTCAGCGAAGGCTTGTCCTTTTCCAGCTTGCTGGCGTAGCCGGGCGTGCCAAAGTCGCGCACCGACAATGAATCGCCGAGGCGATTCACGTAGACATGGCCTTTCGGCCCGCCGCCCAGCGCGGGGTTACGTATCTTAAAATCGTTGAAATCCCAGCTGGCATCATTGATGTGGTCTGGAATGGTTTCTAACAAGAAATTCGGATAACTGGTGTCGTGGATGACGAAAAAGCGGGCCATGGGTGCGGCCAGGCGGCCCACGGCGCGCGACAGCGGCGCGTCGACGGTGCCGCCCACGTCCGCCTCGGCTATGCCTTGCTGGGCCAGCCAGGCGCGCAGGCGGGCCGGGGCGATGCCCGTGCGCTGGCCGATGTGCTCGGCAAGAAAATCCGGCAGCGGCGCGCTGTCGCCCAGGCGCGCATACAGTTTCACGGGACGCAGCAGACACGTGGCTTGCGCCCGCGCATCGCCCTTGAAGCCGCTTTTCCAGGCGGCGTAGGGGCAGGCGGCTTGCTTTTGGGCAAGGGCGGTGCTGGCGGTGGCGAAGAGCAACAGGGAGAGGAGGGCGGGGCGCAGTGTCATGCGCGCATTGTCGCCCAAGCACAAGCGATTGCACAGGGGCGCACGCGGCGCGGCGCCCCTGCCGGGCATGGAATTGCCGTTTAGAAGTTCACCGAGGCGGAGACGACCACGGTGCGCGGCGCGGCCAGCACCAGGCTGCCCGAATCAAACGAGGAGACGGCCGAGGCCCAGTAGCTGCGGTCGGCCACGTTGTCGATGCGCGCGCGCAGGGTCACGTCGTGGCCCGCCAGCTGCGTCAGGTAGCGCGCGCCGATGTCCAGGCGCGTCCACGAAGGCAGTTGCTTGCTGTTGGCCAGGTCCGCATATTGCGTCGAGGTGTAGACGCTGCGGGCGTTCAGGCTCAAGCCTGGCGCGCCGGGCACGTCCCATTCGCCGCCAAAGCTGGCCTGCATTTTTGGCGCGCCGATGGCGTTCTTGCCGTTGTTGGCAAGCTTGTCCGTGTTGCGCTGCTCGGTATCGAGCCAGGTCAGGCCGCCCAACAGGCGCACGCCGCTCAGCGGCGAACCGAACACGGACAGTTCCAGGCCCTCGTTGCGCTGTTCGCCCGACAGCGTGGCGCGCGTGCCAACGACGGCCGGCAACGGCTTGGCAGTCGAGAACAGGGCGGCGCTCATGCCCAGCCTGCCGCCGTCATACTTGACGCCGATTTCCTTTTGCTTGGACTTGTACGGCGCGAAGACTTCGCCGTTGTTGCTGACCAGCTGATCCTGCTTGCCATCGAAATAGGTGCCGCTGGCAACGGGACCCTTGACCAGCGCCTCGATGTAGTTGGCGTACAGCGAGACGTTCTTGCTGGCCTTGAACACGAGGCCGGCCACGGGCGTGGTGGCGCTCTTGTCGTAGCTGGAATATTGCACGGCCGTGCCATACGCATAGCCGGCGTCCTTGATCTGCTGGCGGCGCACGCCCACGGTCAACAGCCACGTGTCGTCGAGGAAAGACATGGTATCGGCCAGGGCGTAACTGTTGAGAATGGTTTTTTGCGTCAGGCGCGGGTCGCTCATCACGCCGCCCGAGTTCGCCGCCAGGGTCGGCGGCATGGCCACATCGACGGGATGGTAGATATTCGTCGGCAAGCCCGCATAATCGCTGATCGCGTAGGCATTCTTCGCTTCATTCCAGTGGCCGGACCAGCTGGCCACCAGGGTATGCCGGACGGCGCCCGTGTCGAGCTTGCCGCGTACGCCCAGTTCGCCCGTGCGGATTTGCTGCTTGCGCGCATTGTCAAAGCGGTACACGCTGGCGTCGCCATTGCTTGATGTCAATGCCGGCTCGGCCAGGCTGTTCGATTCCTTGGTCGAACGGGAACCAAAGGCGGCCCAGGCCACCACGTCCTTGGCAAGGTCGACTTCGGCGCGCGCCGTGCCAAACACGTCGTGCTCCTTGGAAAAACTCCATGGCTGGGCAAAATTGCCCGATGCATCGGGCGCGCCTGGCAGGGTGGCGACTCGGCCGATGTTGACCGACGGGCGCGGCGCCGTCAGGTCGAAATTTTGGTAGCCGGCATCGGCCGACAGCCGGTAGTTGCGGCCGCGATAGTCGAGGCCCACCGAAAACATGCCCACGTCGTGGTCTTCGCGCTTGATGCCCGTCTCGCCCTGGCGCTTGGCGGCGTTCACGCGCACGCCCAATTCCTGGTGTTCGCCAAAGCGGCGCGCCACGTCGATGGCTGCATAGGCGTGGCCGCCCGATTCCACGCCCACCGTCAATTCCGTCAGCGGCGTGTTGCCGGCGCGCTTAGGCATCAGGTTGATGGCGCCGCCGATGCCGCTGCCACCGGGCGCCGCGCCATTCAGGAAGGCGCTGGCGCCACGGAACACTTCCACGCGCTCGAGCAGTTCCGGCGATACATATTGACGGGGCAGCACGCCGTACAGGCCGTTATACGCCACGTCATCGGAATCGAGGGCGAAGCCGCGGATCACATACACTTCCTGGAAATTGCCATAGCCGCGCGACATGCGCACGGCCGGATCGCTTTGCAGCAAGTCGCCCACGCTGCGCGCTTGCTGATCGGCAATGAATTGCTGCGTATAACTGGTGCTGCCGAATGGCGAGTCCATCATGTCCACGTTGCCCAGCAAGCCCATGCGCCCGCCGCGCGCCACCTGGCCGCCCGCATACGCCTTCGACAAGCCTTCCGCCGAGGCGTCAGCGGAGGCGTTCACGACCACTGTCGGCATGGTTTGCGCGTCGCCGGCCGGCATGGTTTGGGCATGGGTGGCACTGCTGGCCAGCAGGAAGGCGGCCAGGGCGAAGGGGGTAGGGGCGAGGCGGAAGGTGCGCATAGTCTTATCTGGATATTAATGAGAATGATTATCATTATATTCCAGCGTGGTACAGCGCTTGGGAAAGTGTGAGAATGTTGAAAAAAAGTCGACATTCGTACAACAACTGCCGGAGCAGGCACTGGAATCTGGCGGGAAAAGGCGCGCCAGACGCTACCTTGTGGATTTATCAATGCTTGTCGCGCCATTTCGCTAGAATGGGCCATCGCGCCCGGCGCCCACAGGAAACCGCATGCCATTGCTCCGCCATCTACCGTCCGTCTCCATGCGCATGCGCATACGGGACGGCCTGAGCCTGAAAGGCGCGGCCGTCGCGCTGATCCTGGCCATGCACGCGCTGGGCCTGTACTGTCTCTTGCTGCCGGCGCGGCAGCTCAAGCAATACACGGAAGTGGCTTTCATGACACTGCTGCCGCCCCGGCCAACGCCGCAGGCGCCGCCGATGGCCTTGCCGCTGCCCATGCCGGCGCCTTTGCCGCGCGCGCGGGCCACCGTGCCGCCCGTCATCGTTGCGCCACCGGCCGTGGCTGCGGAAGCCATCACGGCTCCCGCCGAGGATTTCCCCGCCGCGCCGTCCACGCCGTCATCCGCCGCAGACTTGCGCACGCGCGCCCGGCTGGCCGCAGGCGCCGCCGACAAGGCCCTGCGTAGCGAACTGAAACAAGACAAACCTTGGCTGGCCGCGGCCGACCTGAAGAGCGAAAGCAACTTCCAGAAGCTGGTCGCCTCCGCCTGGCGCGGCGGCCCCGTCATCCGCGTGGAGGAATACCTGACGGCTGATGGCCGGCCCGCCACGCGCGTCGTCAGCGCCGTCGGTGCCACCTGCTATGGCCTGGATGCAAATCCGGGCGCGGGCGCCGACCCGTTCAAGACGGGCGGCAAGGTAAAACGCGTGCCTTGCCCGGGTTGAGCATGTTTGAAGGCTATGTAGGTCAGATTAGCGCAGCGTAATCTGACCGGCTGCGTGGCGGCGCTTGTCGGCTTACGCCCTGCGGGCTAAGCCGACCTACGTTTGAATCGGGTAGGCCCACGCAGGAAAAGACCGCGCGGCGGGCAGGGTTTTAGGGGCGATAACGGGCGATGCCATCCCCCGCAGGGTCTCAAATATGCTAAGTTGCGTCTGCAAATCTTGCCGACACCGACCCGGACGCCCATGCCACCCGAACTCCTCATTCTCGCCCCCAGTCCCTCGGCTGCCGTCAACGCGCAGCTGGACCGGCAATACACCTGCCACCACGCCTGGCAAGTGCCGGCGAACGAGCGCCACGCCTGGCTGGCCGAACGGGCACCGGCCATCCGCGCCGTCGTCACGACGGGCGCGCTGGGCTTGAGCGCCAGCGACATGGCCTTGCTACCCGCATTGGAAATCATCGCCGTCAACGGCGTGGGTCTCGATGGCGTGGCGCTCGACCAGGCGCGCGCGCGGGGCATTGCCGTCACCACCACGCCGAACGTGCTGACCGATGACGTGGCCGACGTGGCGCTGGCCTTGCTGCTGGCCAGCGCGCGGCACATCGTGTCGCTCGACCGTTTCGTGCGCGACGGCGGCTGGGAACGCCGTGTAGCCATCGCGCCAGCCTCCAGCCTGCGCGGCAAGACGGCCGGCATCTTCGGCTTCGGCCAGATCGGTCAAGCCATCGCGCTGCGCCTGGCGGCCTTCGGTATACACGTCCGCTACTTCCAGCCGCGCGCCATTGCCGGCACGTGCGTGCCGCGCGCGCAATCCTTGCTGGCCCTGGCGCAGGAAAGCGATTACCTCTTTGTTTGTGCGCCGGGCACGCCGGCCACGCGCCAGAGCATCGACCGCAGCGTGCTCGACGCGCTCGGTCCGCAAGGTACCCTGATCAATATTGCCCGTGGCGCCCTGATCGATGAAGTGGCCCTGATCGCCGCCTTGCAGGATGGCCACCTGGGCGCGGCCGGTCTCGACGTCTTTGCGGACGAACCGCGCGTACCAGCCGCCTTGCGCGCCTTGCCGAACGTGGTGCTGACGCCGCACGTGGGCAGCCTGACCGTGGAAACGCGCCATGCGATGGGGCAGCTGGTGGTCGATAACCTGGCGGCGCACTTCGCCGGCTTGCCCTTGTTGACGCCAGTAAGTTGACGCCAATAAGGCTATAACGCCCGGAATGATCCGTTTTAATCAAGCATGAATGAAAGAGTAGCTATGGAATTGAGAAAATCGCTGTTGCGCACGCGCGGCGGGCAGGACAGCGGCAAGGTGGGCATGATCGAGCTGTTCTTCGACCTGGTGTTTGTGTTTGCCGTCACGCAACTGTCGCATGGCTTGCTGGCGCATTTGAGCGCCATGGGCTGGCTGCAGACGGGCTTGCTGCTGATGGCCGTCTGGTGGGTGTGGATTTTCACGTCGTGGATCACCAACTGGCTCGATCCCGAGCACATTCCCGTGCGCATCTGCCTGTTCGCCCTGATGCTGGGCGGGCTCATCATGTCCGCCTCGATCCCCGAAGCGTTCGGTACGCGGGGCCTGGGTTTTGCGCTCGCCTATGTCGCCATGCAAGTGGGCCGGCCCCTGTTCGCCTGGTGGGCCGTGCGCCATGAAGCGCTGGCGCGCCGCCGCAATTTCCAGCGCATCACGCTGTGGGCCGTGCTTTCCGGTATTTTCTGGATCGCCGGCGGCGTGGCGTCGCCCGAACAGCGCATCTTCTGGTGGGCCGCGGCCTTGCTGATCGATTTGGCGGGGCCATGGATGCTGTTCGGCCTGCCCGGCCTGGGCCGCTCGACGACGGCCGACTGGGACGTCGATGGCAGCCACATGGCCGAACGCTGCGGCCTGTTCGTCATCATCGCCCTCGGTGAATCGCTGCTGGTGACGGGCTCCACGTTTGCCGGGCTGGAATGGACGCCCGGCAACTGGCTAGGCTTTTTGTCGGCCCTGGTCGGCAGCATCGCCATGTGGTGGATTTATTTCGATACGGGCGCCGAGGCGGGCCACCACCGCATCGCCCATTCGAAGGACCCGGGCCGCATCGCCCGCAAGGCGTACACGTATATCCACGTGCTGATCGTGGGCGGCGTGATCGTTTCCGCCGTGGCCGACGAACTGGCCCTGGTGCATCCGGATGAAGCAAGTTTTGCCGGCATCAGCGCCTTGCTGGGCGGCCCGATCCTGTATTTGCTGGGCAATGCGCTATTCAAATGGGTCAGCAACGACCGCGCCACGCCGCCGTTGTCGCATTTGCTGGGCATCTTGATTATCCTGGCGCTGATCCCGATGGCCTACGGTCGCCTGTATTCACCGTTGATCCTGGCTTGCATCACCAGTTGCGTGCTGGTATTGGTGGCCGTGTGGGAACATATGGCGCTGCGCCGTCCGCCGCCGGAGATCGATCTCTGATGCGCGATCTCTGACGTCCGTGTGACTTTAGCCGGGCGGCGCAATGCCGTCCGGATCGCTGCGCGTATCGAGCTGCAGTTGCAAGAACGCCAGGTCCAGCCAGGCGCCGAACTTGGTGCCGACTTGCCGCATCAAGCCCACTTCCGCGAAGCCCAGCTGCTTGTGCAGGGCGATCGAGCCGGCATTGCCCGCTTCGATGCCCGCCACCATCACGTGCTTGCCCAGGCCGCGCGCGCGCTCTATCAATTCCCCCATCAAGGCCTTGCCGACGCCGGCGCCGCGGCGATCGGCGCGCACATACACGGAATGCTCGACCGTATGGCGAAAACCCTCGAACGGGCGCCAGTCGCCAAACGAGGCGTAGCCGGCCACGTTTTGATCCGCATCGATGGCGACCAGCACGGGATAGCCGGCCCGCTGGCGCTCGGCCAGCCAGGCCGCGCGGTTGGCCGCATCGACCGTCCGTTCATTCCAGATGGCCAGGGTATGGCTGACGGCATCGTTGTAGATGGCCGTAATGGCCTCGATGTCGCCCGCATGGGCATCGCGTATGTGCATGTTGATCTCCTTGCTGGTCGTCTACTATAATGGACAAATCATAGATTGCCGCCCACGTCTTGTCCAATAGAATACGAATGGAAGCCGGAATAGAGTCCGACATATGTCCACTAAACCAGACGAATTGAACCAGCGTATCGGCGCCAGGGTGCGCACCGAGCGGGAAAACCTGGGCTGGTCGCTGACGGACCTGGCGGCCCGTTCGGGCGTGTCGCGCGCGATGGTGCACAAGGTGGAGCGCGGCGATTGCAGTCCCACGGCCACCTTGCTGGCGCGGCTGTCGGGCGCCTTCGGCCTGAGCATGTCGGAGCTGATCGCCCGCGCGGAGATGCGCGCAGGGCGCTTGCTGCGCCAGGCCGACCAGCCCGTGTGGGTCGACCCGCAGAGCGGCTATGTGCGGCGCCACGTGTCGCCCGCGTCCGACATGCCGCTCGACCTCGTGCATATCAGCTTGCCGCCCGGCGCCGTGGTGGCCATGCCGGCCGCCGCCTATGTGGCGCGGCGCCAGCTGATCTGGTCGCTCAGCGGCAGCCTCGTCTTCATCGAAGGAGAGACCCGCCACGTGCTGGACGCGGGCGACTGCCTGGAACTGGGCCCGCCGGCCGACTGCGTGTTCCGCAATGAAACGGCCGCCGCCTGCACCTATGCCGTGGCCGTATTGAAGAACTGAGGCTAAGCCAGCGCTACAGCGCGCAGCTGGGCGATGAAGGCGCGCGCGGCGGGCGCCTGTTCGTGGCGGCGGAAGGCGACGGCGATTTCCGAGCTGATCTGCGGCGCCGCCAGCTCGCGGAAGCACACGCCGGGCAATTGTACGCTGGCCATCACCGAGTGGGGCACGATGGCGCAGCCCACGCCCAGCGACACTTCCGTCAGCACGGCCACCAGGCTGCCGGGGCGCGACACCACCTGCGCCGCAAAGCCGCCGCGTCGGCTCACTTCCAAAGTGCCCAATTCCTGTTCCGGCACGATGAACGCCTGCTGCGCCAGCGCGGCCGGTTCCGCCACATCAAGCAAGGCCAGCGGGCTGTCCGCCTGCACGGCCAGCACGAAGCGATCGCGCAGCAACACCACCATATCGATACCGTCCGGCAGGTGCAGGGGCGGGCGCACGAAGGCCAGGTCGACGCGGCCCTGGTCCAGCAAGCCGGGCAGGGCATCCATCGCATACTCGCGCGCGCTGATATGGATGCCCGGATGGCTGGCGCGAAAGCGGGCAAACTGACTTTGCAGCACGCCGGAATACGCGGCCGAGGCCACGTAGCCAATTTCCAGCCGTCCCAGTTCGCCCCGTCCCGCCCGGCGCGCCACGTCCTGCGCCTGCGCCAGCTGCTCCAGCGCGCGCGCAGCCTCAATGACGAACAATGCTCCGGCGGCCGTCAGGGCCACGGCGCGCTTGCTGCGCTGGAACAGCCGCGTGCCCAGCAACTGTTCCGTTTCCTGCACCTGCTTGGTCAGGGCGGGCGGCGAAATGCCCAGTTCCGCAGCGGCCCGCGCGAAGTGCAGGCTGTGCGCCACGGCCAGTACGCAGCGGAAATGCCGCAATTCCATCTCTTTGTCTGTATTCACCATGGATGAATTATAAGGCGCTTGTCTTGTAACAGGAAATAATACAAGCCTGCTTACAATCCAGGCATGAAGAATACCAACTGGACTTTATATACCTGCTCGGGCGTGTGCGCGCTGATCATGCTCGACACCAACGTCGTGGCCGTCTCGCTGCCGTCGATCGCCCGCTCGCTGAACGCCAGCTTCGTCGACGTGGAATGGGTGGTCAGCGCCTACATGCTGGCGTTCGCCTCGTTCCTGTTGCCCGCCGGCAGCATCGCCGACCGTTTGGGACGGCGCAGGGTCATGCTGTACGGCCTGGCCGTGTTCGCGCTGGCCTCCCTGCTGTGCGGCCTGGCGTGGACGCCGTTCGTGCTCAACGTGGCGCGCGCCATCAAGGGACTCGGTGCGGCGCTGCTGCTGACGTCCGCGCTGGCCGTCATCGGCCACACGTTTCACGCGGAAAAGGAGAGGGCGCGCGCCTGGTCCGTGTGGGGCGCGGCCATGGGCGTGGCCATGACGGTGGCGCCGCTGCTGGGCGGCCTGATCACGAGCGCCATCAACTGGCGCTGGATTTTCTATCTGAACCTGCCCGTTGTCGCCATCTTGATGTGGCTGGTAAGCAAGCATGTGGACGAATCGAAGGATGCGTCCAATGCCAGTTTCGACCCGGCGGGCGCGCTGCTGTTTTCCGCCGGCCTGTTCTGCATCATCTGGGGCTTGATCGACGCCAGCGTGGCGGGCTGGGCCAGCCGCGCCACCGTGCTGCGCTTTCTGGCCGGCACGGCGTTGCTGCTGGTGTTCGTGCTGGTGGAGCGGCGCCAGCGCGCGCCGATGGTCGATTTGTCGCTGTTTGGCCGGCGTGTGTTTGTCGGCGCCGTGCTGGGCATGTTCGGCTATGCCATCGCCGCGCAGGTGATGATGACCTTCCTGCCCTTGTATTTGCAGAACGCCTTCGGCTTTTCCGCCGTGCTGGCCGGTTGCGCCATGCTGCCGTTTGCCGTTGCCATGGTGCTGTTTTCCCGGCTGGCGCCGCGCGCCATGCGGGTTCTGGATGATCGCGGCATCCTGGTGACGGGCTTGCTGATCGTCGCCGTGGGCAACGTCGCCACGGCGCTGGCCGCCGCCAGCCTGCAATATGGCTGGGTGGCGGCCGGCATGCTCGTCACGGGCGCGGGGGCGGGCTTGCTCAACGGCACGACGCAAAAAGCCATCCTCGCCTGCATCCCGCGCGAACGCACGGGCATGGGTTCCGGCATCAGCACCACCACGCGTTTTGTCGGCATCGTGCTGGCCGTGGGCGCGCTGGGCGCCGTGCTGGCCATGCGCACGGCCGCTTCGTTCGATAAACTGGCGTGGTTGCACGGCTTGAAGGCCTCGCCCGAGATGATAGGGCGCATCGTCGCCGGCAACGCGGCCGAGGCCTTCGGCCAGCTGCCGCCCGCGCTGCAAGCCGTGGCGCAGGAAGCGGCGCGCCACGCCTTCATCGACGGCTTTGCCAGCGTGCTGACCCTGGCTGGCGGACTGGCGGCCGTGGTGGCGGCGCTGGTCTTCGTGCTGGCCAGGCCGCCGGAAAAAGTGTAACTGTTCAGCAATAATTACGTGCACAGCCTCGGCTTGTAATATGATGCCATCGAGCAATACATGGCAATCATATAACTACCGCAGGTAATCCCATGCGCAGAAAACGCATTATCGTCACGAGTGTGCTGGTGGCCGTCATCGGCGTGGCCGCTCCCCTGAGCCTGGCCTTTTACCTGTCGTCCGTGCGCGCCGAGCAGGGCGAGCAGGAACGCCTGCGCCTGCTGGCCGGCTACGCGATTGAGCGCGCCCACCGGTCGCTCGCCTCGGCCAGCGCCGCCCTGCGCAGCACCGATGCGCTGGACCTGGCGCCGTGTTCGGAAGCGCATATCCAGCAACTGCGCCGCATCACCATCACCACGCGCAGCATCGACGATATCGGCTATGTGGCAAACGGCTTGCTCAAATGCAGCTCGACGGGCATCGAGGAGGCGCGCATCGCCGTCACGCCCGCCGACTTCACCCTGTCCAACGGCATGGGCATCGATTTCAACCTGCGCCCCATCGTCAGCGGCGGCAAGCGCATGGTGGGCTTATCGTACCGCGCGTATAAAGTGCTGATCGATCCCGTGCGCTTTTCCGACGTCATCGTCGACAGCGATATCCAGATGGCCGTGGCCATCGGCCGGGGCGGCGTGCTCGACACCTTGCACCATCCCGACCCGGCCCAGGTGCAAGCCCTGCTCGCCGGCCAGCCATCGGCGGACGGCAGCATCCATGCGACGCTGTACCGCGATGGCTTGACGGCCGTCATGATCGAACCGCGCCGCAAGCTGAACGACAGGCTGCGGCGCGAACAGCTGCTGCTTCTGCCCATGGGCCTGCTGATGGCTGCCTTTATCGTCGGCATCGTCGTGTGGCTGTCGCGCCGGCGCCTGTCGCTGCGCGGCGAACTGGAAACGGCGGTCGAGCGGCGCGAATTTTTTGTCCATTATCAACCCATCATCGCGCTCGATACGGGCGTGTGCGTGGGCGCCGAGGCGCTGATACGCTGGCGCCGTCCCGACGGCAGCATGATACGGCCCGACCTGTTCATCCCCGTGGCCGAGGAAAGTGAGCTCATCTTACCCATCACCGACCAGGTGATCGCTTGCGTCATCGCCGACATGCGCACCGCGCTGCTGGCCGACCGCGAACTGCACATCGCCATCAACCTGTGCGCCAGCGACATCGAAACGGGCCGGGTGCTCGACGTGCTGGAACGTGCGCTGGCCGGCACGGGCATCGAGGCGCAGCAAATCTGGCTGGAAGCGACGGAGCGGGGTTTCATCAACGTGGACGCGGCGCGCGCCACCATCGACAAGGCCAGGGCGCGCGGCCACGCGGTGGCCATCGACGACTTCGGTACGGGCTATTCCAGCCTGTCGAGCCTGCAAAACCTGCCGCTCGACGCCCTCAAAATCGACAAATCCTTCGTCGACACCATCGGCACGGACGCCGCCACCAGCAGCGTCACGCCGCACATCATCGCCATGGCGCGCACCCTGAACATGCTGATCGTGGCCGAAGGCATCGAAACGCAGCAGCAAGCCGATTACTTGCGCGAACGTAAGGTGGAGTTCGGCCAGGGCTGGCTGTTTGCGAAAGCGCTGCCGGCCGGCGAATTTCTCGCCTTCTACGGCAAGCGCCGCGCGCCCTCCACACCATGAAGCCGGCGCGCTTTCCCTATCCCTTGCAGCCGCTGCGCGTACCGGGCGGCTGGCACCTCTCCGTCAATACCCTGTTCGAGGTGGAACCAGGACCGGACACCATGCAATGGTTCAGCAGCGCGCTGCTGCTGTGGGGCCATTGCCGCGACAGCGGCTACTGCTTCAACTCGTATTTCGAGCCGGAAGATGATCCCGCCGGCGAATTCGTGCTGGAGATGGGCAAGGTGGAATATGACCGGCACGGCAAGATCGTCCAGGGCAGCGACGCTTTCCTGGGCGAATTTCGCACGCGCAGCAAGGCGGCGTTTGTCGTCCGGGTCGAACAATTCATGCAAGACCCGGCCGCGTGAGCGCTACGGCTTGCGCGGCAAGACCACGTCCTGCCCGCCTTGCCTGAGCACGGCGCTGGCTATTTTTCCCGCCGCGTCGCGCGTAAAAGCCAGTTCCGCCTCGATGGCACGGAAGAAAAACTGGTCTTTCGCACTGGCAAACAGGGGCGCCGAACCGACACCGGTGCCAGCCGCTTCCAGGCCATGCTTGCCCAAGCTCACCGTCAAGGTGAAATGTTCATCAGGGGAATGCTCGGCCACGTATTCAACCAACGTTGCGCGCGGCAGTTCAATGGCGGCCAACGGCTTTTTCAGCGGCGGCAAGGGCGTGCCGGGCAGCAAGGCGGACAAGCCCAGGGCATCGACGGTGCGCGCCGTATTCGTCAGCACCACCACGCCCCGATTGCCATCCGTGGTAAATGCCGCATAGCTGGTGTAGCCGCCCGTCTGGCCGCTATGCCAGGCGTAGCTTTGTCCCTGTTGCTGCTCCAGCAGCCAGGCCAGGCCGACTTTCGTTGCGCTGTCCGACGCCAGCGGCCGCTGCGGCTGGATCGCCAGCGCGTACGGGCGCAGCGGCTTGAACATGTACGCTTGCAGGTAGGCGACCATGTCGCGCGCGCTCGAATACACGCCGCCGGCCGGCGCCACCACGTTCAGCTCCCACGCGGGTGTCGGCTCGCCAGACAGCAAATGGCCGGGCGCCAGGCGCGCCAGCATGCCGTGGCTGGGCGTGATCGAGGTCGAGCGCATGCCCAGCGGCACGGCGATGCGCTTTTGCAGCAGCGCTTCATAACTGCTGCCGGCCTGCGCCGCCAGGGCCGTGCCCAGCACGGCATAGCCGATGTTCGAATAGTCGAAGGAGCTGCCCGGCGCGCGGGGCAGGTGGTAGGCGGCGAGAAACTGCCGCTGTTTCGCTTCCGTGTAGTCCGCATACGGGTTCGCCGGGTCTTTCGGTGCGAAGTTGTCGGGCAGGCGCGGCAGCGCGGAATAATGCGTGGCCAGGTCGAGCAGGCTGATCGTTTTGCCGCCGAAGGCTGGCAGCGTATAGCCCGGCAGTAATGCCGCCACCGGCTCGTCGAGTTTGACCTTGTTCTCGGCGACAGCGTAGGCCAGCAGCAAGCCCGTCATGGTCTTGGTGACGGAACCGATCTGGTAGACGGTATCGGCGCCCGGTTTGCTGTGCTTGCCTGGCTGCACGCTGCCAAAGCCGTACACGGCGCTGTGCTTGCCGTCGAGTACGGCGATGACGATGCTGGCGCGCATGCCCGTGCGCGTGAGTTCCTCGGCACGCTGGCGCACGGCGTCGTCGAGGACGGGGGCGGCCAGGGCGGCGCTGCCGATGAGGCAAAGGGGGAGGAGGGCGAAAGTGGGTGTCATGGGAACCTTGTCCAGGGTGGGCCGAATACACGCCAGCGCCTGGCTAAGGTGGCTGGCGTGCATGCCGAGCATAGGCCGATTACATGAAGGTTGCCTGAGTTTTTGTCATTCTTGCTACATTGCAAAGTTGCTCGCCGCAGGCGTTTCCAGCAAACCCGCCAGTTGTCCGCGCATGTCGGAGGTCATGCTGAGCAGCAATTCGCCACGCCGCCGCGCATCGGCGCGTTTCTTGGACGGTACCTCGGCCAAATCCGGCACCCGGTAGGGCGCGCAAGGCAAGTGATAATTACCGTCGCGCATGCGCTGGGCGTGCAATTCCTGCCACGCCAGGTCGTAGTCGGCGGCGATATGGCGGCGCCTGCGCGCATTCAGGGCGATGCGGTTGTCATTGCAGACCAGGAACAGGTTAGTGCAGGCAAAAAAATCGCCGAAATCGCGCAGGGCCGCCACCATCAGGTTTTTCGGACGGCAACCGTGCAGCGCCCGTGTGGCTTCCTTGACGGCCAGCTTGCCCGCCTCCGAGCGCAAGCCTTGCAGCGCACCCAGCTGCAAGGAGACGCCATCGGCGCGCGGCACAAATAAAAAGCTGGCCAGGTACAGTGGCAGGCCGTCGCGCGTCAGGCGCAGGCACAGCTCGCCTTCGCGGTAGCTGTCGTGGATGGCCGTCAGCTGCAAGCGGTACGGCACCCCATCCTTGCCTTCGAACGCGGCCAGCACCACGGCACCCCGCGCGGCGCGCTCGACCAGCGCACGCGCGCCTGCCTGCCACAGGAAGCGGTAGTGCCCTTCCAGCAAGGCCAGGCGATCCGCGCAACCGAGCTGGCGCGACGCGTACGGGCGGTAAATCTTGAAGCGCAGGCAAGGATGCAGCTGCGCCAGCGAGCTCAAGCCGGGCATGCTGTCCAGGAAAGCTTGCCAGCGCGTGCGCTGGCGGGGAAAGAACAGGGCGCCCAGCGCCGCTTTCAGGCGGTGGCCGCTGGCGGAAGGTGGTAGCGGTGGCACATCGGGCGACACGGCGGCGCCGTGGCGCAAGGTTAAAGCGATGTCATTCATGGTTCTGCCGAAAAAGGGCAGGCGCTGCACAATGAGAGCCTTGCCAATTTGAATGCTACGCGGGCAAGGTGAATTTCATATTAAGAAACGGGCGATGCGTCGACCGCAGTGCAAGCCGGTGACCAACCGCTACCTCTGGCGCCGCTGGAAACGGACACGCGCCGGGCTGCGGAAGTGCTAGGATGTAGCCTCGCTATCGCGCATGCGCTCACGGGCACAGGCAGGCCAGGAAAGGAGATCGCCGTCATGAAAAAAGCAGAGCCAAACATGCAATCCGAAGATGGTGCGGTGAGCGCTGAGTCCGCTACACGCCTGATCGACGCAAAAATCGCCTCGCTGGCCGACTGGCGCGGCAAAACCCTGGCCGCCGTGCGCGCGCTGATCCACCAGGCGGACCCGGACGTGGTCGAAGAAGTCAAATGGCGCGGCGTACCCGTCTGGTCGCATGCGGGCATGATTTGCACGGGCGAAACCTATCAACTGGCCGTGAAACTCACCTTCGCCAAGGGCGCCGCCTTGCCCGACCCTGCGGGCCTGTTCAATGCCAGTCTGGAGGGCAGCACACGCCGGGCCATCGACCTGCACGAAGGCGCGCATCTCGATGCCGCGGCATTCAAGGCGCTGATACGCGCCGCCGTGGCGCTGAATACGGCGCCCAAACCAAAGCGGACGAACACTTGAGACATTATTTGTATATCTGGCACGACCCGGTGGCGCGCATGATTGTCGCTTCCGGCATCGAATTCAAGGATGTGATTCCCGCGCTCCAGGACGCGGACGGCATCGTGTTGCGCAAGGGCAGCGCCGGCACAGCCAGGAAACCTGCCGCCTGCCAGACGGTAGCGCGGCAGCAACTGCCGGCCCTGGCCCAGGAAGACCTGCACGCCTGCGGCAGCCATGCCTGGGCCGATTACCGGGGTGCGCCACCGGCCCCTGGCGATGCGGAGGTGGCAGCGCTGCTCGGCCACCGTGACGCGCTGACGCCGCTGCCCGCCTTGGGGAGCCGCTTTCTCGCCTTTGCCCACGACGACGGCTGGTATCTGAAACTGTTTTACGGGGAATGGGATGACGCGGCGGCCTTGCTCGCCGGTGCCATCGCGCCAGCGCTGGGCAAGCTCGACATGGATGCATTGCAACGGGGAGGCGACGGCTACTGGCTGCAAGATGGCGTGGTCGAGCTTGAACTGACAACCCACGCTATCGACAGCGTGCTGAACCGCCGCCTGTAGTCGCCCTGGCTACATCCTGCGCCACTGCGCTTTGCAAGCGCGCAGCATACCGGCAGGCAGCGCTTCCTGGCCCGGCAATTCCTGAAACGCGGCCGTGTAGCAGGGGGCGCCAGCGTGTAGTGCTGTGCGTACTCGTCCCCTCGGCCGTCATCGGACAGGAAAAATAATGCGACGAGCCCTGGAAACTGGCGATACCTGTCCTGGGGCCATCATACAGATCCCAGGCCATGTAGACCGGATCAAACATCGCGTTTCTCCTGGCTATCCATGAGCAGGGCCAGCCTAGCCGCCAGGCCGGCATGGTCGCGCAACAAGCCATCGCGCTCCTGCGCCAATGCGTCCATTTTCTGCTGCGATAGTTGCCCATGTTCCGCCAGCATGTCGAGCTGGCGGTCTTGCGCGGCCAGCGCCACCTTGGCGTCGTTCAGCGCCAGCAGGGCCGTATCGAGCTTGGCCAGCAAGGCGTCGGCGGACGCGGCCGCCTGCAGATACTGAAATTCGAACTGGTCGCGCTCGGGGCGCACGGTGGCCAGCGCGTCGCGGTCGGCGGACGCTTCGCTGGACAAGCGTGTTTGCTCTGCCTGCAGCTGCGCCAGGCGCATGTCTTGCTGTACCAAAGTCGCTTGCTGGCCTTGCAGTCGCTGCTGCAGCTGGGCGTTATCCTGTTCCAGCCGGCTGATCCGTTGCTGCGCCTGCGCGCGTTCCTCGCTGCGCTGGGTGGCGGCCGCTTCCTGGTAATGGTCGAACTGCGAGCGCACCTGCGCCAGCTGGCGGTTCAGGGCGGCGATTTCCTCGCCCCGGTCGGCCAGGCGCTGCGTCAGGCCCGCGTTGTCGCTGTGCAAGGTGGCCAGGGTGACGGCGCGAAAATGATGTTCTTCCTTCAGTTGTGCCAGCGCATGCTGCGTGGCGCGCAATTCCTGGGTGAGGGCGGCGCGCGCCTCCGTCAGCCTCAGGCGTTCGCTTTCCGTCTTCTTCAGTTTTTCCAGCGCCGCATCGCGTTCCGCGCGGTGTTGTTGCATGCCGTTTTCCAGCTGCTGGGCCACGTCGCGCTGCTGCTTGTCATACACGCCGCGCATCGCTTCCATCAGCTCGGCCGGCAAGCCGGACTCCGTTTTCACGGCGCCCGCGCCCTGGAATTCTTCCTTCCAGCGTTTTAACAGAGGAGCGATGGTGCTCTTGCTACCCGTGCTGCCCAGCGCTTCGCGCACGCTGTCGACCGTGGGATTGCGCCCATCGGCAGCGACGATTTGGGCTGCTTTCATAACATCAGAGTACAAAATGCCAGTGCGGGCCATGAAACCACCTATGAACGAAATTTAGTAACGTATTACATGATACGTAATATTGAATAATATTACGATATAAATTTTGATGATTATTCAAAAACATAAGTCACGATAAGATCGCTTATCGCGTGTTATTGGGGTGTTTGGCATGCTATTCTGTGTGTCTCCCAGTACAAAACCGCGATTTCGCCACCGCTATGCCCGATTTGCCTCTCCAGAAACGCCGTGTCGCCGCGCCGAAAAACACCGCCATCGCCGTTGCACCGTTACACGGCGCCCTGATCGATGCCGAGCTGGCCGCGCGCCACCAGGCGTTTCTCGCCGCCGCCACGTCGGACAACACGCGCCGCACCTACCGTTCCGCCATCCGCCATTTCCAGGCCTGGGGCGGGGCGCTTCCCGCCGACGAGTCCACCGCCATCCGTTACCTGATGGCGTATGCGGACAGCCTGAACGCGCGCACCCTGGCCCTGCGCCTGACGGCCCTGTCGCAATGGCATGTGTACCAGGGCTTCGCCGACCCCGCCTCCACGCCCACCGTGCGCAAGACCCTGGCCGGCATCGCCCGCCTGCACGGCAAGCCGAAAAAGAAGGCCAAGGCGCTGCCATTGGAGGACCTGGAGTTGATCGTGTCCAAACTGGCCGCGCTGGGCAACGTCAAGGCCTTGCGCGACAGCGCCTTGCTGCAACTGGGATTTTTTGGCGGTTTCCGCCGCAGCGAACTGGCGGGATTGACACTGGAAGACGTGAGCTGGGAGCCGCGGGCA